>Ga0210384_10004807_pt1 | contig 14953 bp, 15 predicted proteins | sample IncBWH2MmetaG_FD_160574 | JGI IMG/M metagenome (GOLD analysis project Ga0210384, IMG submission 160574) | Forest soil microbial communities from Barre Woods Harvard Forest LTER site, Petersham, Massachusetts, United States - Inc-BW-H-2-M | ecosystem: Environmental > Terrestrial > Soil >...
TTCCTGTTTGCGCTGTTCGACGTGCCAACGCGGCAGACCGTCTTCGATCTTGCCGTACGGCCGCGTGTTCTGCTCGAACACGGCGACTCGAATTCCGTGATCCGCCAGAATCTCCGCCGCCACCGAGCCAGAAATCGCACCGCCAATTACCGCCACGAAATGATGCCTAGGATTCGTCATGTATCTGTCACCCCGCGCGTCGGAGCGCGATTGTACAACGCAATCGTGCAGAGTGTCCCCACCACCGACGGTTCTATGACCCTGCAAAACTCCTCCCTGGCAGAGCTCTTACCAGGCAAGCGCAATTGAGCTCGGTCCGATCTCGGCACTCGTCTGGTAACCTTACTGGCCCGCGCAAGCTTAACTCGTTTTCCAGCCAGCGGGTTAGGTGTGCGCGCACAGATTGGACCAGTGAAGCCGAAAATTTCCGCCAAACTGTTTGATCCTAAAGCGCTTACAGCGATCAAGGTTCAATCAGATTGGACTTAACGACGAAGACTCCCACCGTCGGGACGTGGCTCTATTCTCGCCCGTCGATGTAAGATGGCGTAGGAGAGTCAGGAGCAATCATGGTCCATCAAGCAGCACTTAAATATATCTTCTACATTGCTGCCACCCCGGAGAAGGTGTGGGAGGGTTTTGTGTCGAAAGAGTCGAACAGCATCATCTTCTCGGGCGCTGAGCTTCAAGCGGACTTCAAGACGGGTGGCTTGCTCGCATGGGTGGGCGCGGGACCCGATGGCAAGCCCATGACCTACGTTCGAGGGAAGGTCCTGCGGTTTGAGCCGCCAAGAGTCTTTCAGTACACCTTCGCAATGGGCGGAAATGATAAGGAGTCACGCGCAACAATCGAACTCGTGCCCGAGACCGAAGCCACAAAAGTAATGGTGACGCATGACGAGTGGGCGGAGGATGACCCCACTTACGCTGCCTGCGCCGATGGATGGCCACGAATTCTTTCCCGACTGAAGACGCTGCTTGAGACCGGGAAGACATTCAAGCCGCATTGATACGAGGTGGGAATGGTCTGAAGTTTTTCGCCCAGTAGGCCCCAAACTAGCGCCTGATAGACTCCGTAACCACGCAACTGAAATCGACCCGAAACCACTGGATCGAGCAGGTTCGAGGGAAAGGCTCGAGCGGTTGTCTTCCAGCCGAACAGTGCGCGGGGGGTCGGTTATTACTTCTTTCGAGCTATGGCTAGCATGTGAGCGCTCTGTCCTATCAGCGACGCCTCCGATTCCGTTTCATCCAGAATTGTTAGCAGCCTGGACCGCAAGGAAGGATCGCGCCATACTCTCTGGAAATCGGGGAGCATCCACGCCGGTCCTTCGATGGCGAACAGCCGCGTCTGTTCGAAGCCCACCTTTCGAATTTCATCTTGCAGTTCACTCGGACGGTGAAAGTAAGCTGTTGTGAAGTATTCGGGACGATTGGTCGGATTCCGGTGCTGCCCGAGTTTCAGATCCCGTCGAACAATCTTGAAGAAGTCCGGGTCTTCTATTAGGTTTCGAAATAGACCGTCCAACGCGGAGGCGAATCTCGAAATCGCTGCTGCAAAGAGCAGTCCGCCCGGCTTCAGTGTTCGGAAGGCTTCTGACAGAGACTTCTTTCGGTCTTGTTTTTTGACCAAGTGATATAAAGGCCCCAGAAGCAGGACGATGTCGTACGTTTTATCTTCAAATTTTAGCCTTCGCGCATCGCCTAGAGTAGCGCTGGCCAACGGTGTGTCGAGCTGAGTGTTAGAGGCAGCTCTAGCCTGCTGCACATGCAACGGAACTGCGTCGACCAAATGAACGGTGTGCCCTAACTTTGCCAGCCAGCAGGCATACGCACCAGGTCCTCCACCGATATCTAAGACCTTCAAGGGTTTCCGGGGAAGATAGCGGGAAATCAATTCTTTGGTTCGATGAAACTCTAGCTCGCCAGCCTCCTTGAACAACCGCAACCGTTCATCAACGTGATCGTAGTGCTTCCGGATTTCGGGCGGAAACCTGATGGACTTAGGCATAGTTTGAGCCACGCTTAGTTTACAGGTAACGGGCACAAGAAATGACTCAGATAGATATTCGTAACATGGCTGTAAACCCGCTCTTTGGACCCCGTGCCTGGCAAATGCCGTTACCGGAGAAGCGGGCACGGGACAAAGCATTACAGCAGAAGCGATGGATCGTGGAAGATCAAGACTTAATGGGATCGGTGATCGACCACAACCTGTCCATCTCTCATTACCCAGCGAACATGTTGGATCACCGCGTTGATGTCGGTGAGAGGATCGCCATCGACGGCAACCAAATCAGCTAAATAGCCGGGCGCAACCGCTCCAAGCTGGTCTGGCATGCCTAACAGGGCAGCGGCATTGCAGGTCGCGGTTTCAAGAGCCTGGGTTGGAGTTAAACCCGCTTTGACAAACCAAGACAGTTCGCGGGTGTTTTGCCCGAACATGGTGAAAACGGCATCCGAGCCCATGGCGATCGGGACTCGTGCGTTGTGTGCGCGACGTGCGGTCTCCAGATTTTTTTGGATGAACTCCGTAAATCGCGGCGCTACCTGTTCGTCCCAACCGTATTGTGTTCGATTCTCAAGATAGTAGCGGTTGTGGTCAATCGTAGGGACGTAGAAGATTCCGCGTTTGGACATTTCGGCGAGCGTTGCATCGTCAATGTCGATGGCGTGCTCGACAGAATCGGCGCCTGCCCGGACAGCATCGCGCACGGCATCAGGACCGTAGGAATGAATAGCGATGCGCTTGCCGAACTGGTGAGCGGAATCAACAGCCGCTTTCATCTCGTCATAGGTAAAAGTCTGATAACCCGTGAGGTCGTGGTCGCTCCCGGTCGAACCATACATTTTGACTACGTCGGCTCCAGCGGCCACTTGTTGACGAACGGCTCGTAAAACCTCGGGAACGCCATCCACCGTGCCACAAGAGGGAATCACGAAGCCGGGGCGGAATGGCTCAGCCGTGATCGAAAGGCCACAGGTTGCTACAAACATCCGGGGGCCAATCATGGCACCGCGATTGATGAGGTCGCGCATCGCGATATCTGCGTAGCCGGGAGCGCCCAAATCGCGGACCGTCGTAACACCGGCCTCAAGCGTCTTGCGAGCGTTCTCCTGAGCCATGTAAACCAAGAGCGCGGGCGACTGGGAGTCCAACTGTGCAAAGGGAGGAGTTCGCTTGGTGCTGTCCCACCAGAAGGTCATATGCGTATGGACATCGATCAGGCCCGGAATTCCTGTGTAGGAAGAGAGATCAATCAGTTCCGCATGTTCCGGTATTGCCGTGTCCGCTCCACCGACCTTTGCGACCTTACCGCCCCGCACGATAACCACGGCGTTCGTCCATACTTTGCCCTTGCCGTCGATCAAGTGTCCAAAACGCACTACCTTCAAGTCGTCGGCGGCCATCAGAAGGGAGCAGAAGAGCAAGGTTGTTAGCGCAGAAAAGATCCTGATTCGCATGAAAACCTCAAGGAATTGCGGGAGTTTAGTTGAGAAACAGCGGGGAGTCTAACACGCGCCCGCGAAATGAGGAATGCAGCGCCGGGCACATGTCCAGTTACGCTCATTTCGCAAACTAAGATCCACTACGGTTTTGCCGGAGAGGCAGTCGTTGCTTTTGGAGTCGCCATCATGGATTCGCCCGGGAGAACCGATACCTCCGCTGGGTTCGATCTCGTCTCTTATCTCGATGGCGTTCCGCCAGGGCGAGTCTGCGAATTGCAAAAGCGCCGGGCGGTCTCTGCGAGCACCTGCGCACAACTGACTACTGAATCCAGATCAACCCACTCCACGGCCTCGTGCGCTCCAGCACCGCCGGGGCCGTAGTTCACGGTCGGGATGCCCGCAGCTTGGAACAGCGCAGCATCCATCCAGTAACCTACTCCGCCTTCCTCGGGAGTTGCTCCCGTGGCCGCAGTCGCCGCTTCACGAAGGCAAGTCGCGATCTTTGATTCCCGGTCGCATTCCAGCGGGGGGCGGTCCAGCAAACAGCAAACCTGCGCTTTCTCACCGGTTGAACGAATGACTTCCTCGAGCTCACGCATCACCTGATTCGGCGATTCACCTGGCAGGGTCCGCCGCTCCACCTTCAATCTGCACTCCTCGGCATACGTTGAAAGCCCTGATCCTCCCTCGATCAGGGAACAGTGCTGCGACGCAGGGCCAACGAGCGGATGGACCCGGCGCCGCAGTTCTACTTGGTCAAAGTCTTCGAGCGCAGAAATAATCCTCCCCATTTTGGCAATGGCGCTGGCGCCCAGGTCCCATCTGCTGCCGTGGGCGGCGCGGCCCGTAGTTGTGATCTCTGCCCAGACGAATCCTTTGTGTGCAAGAATCAGGCGTCCTTCGCTCGGTTCCGTCAGGACACAGGCATCCGCTCTGTGGCGTTTGACAAAGTCTTGCGCGCCGATGCTGGCATATTCCTCATCGGCCACCAGGGCGACAACCACCCGGCCTGACAGATTCGCGTTCGCGAGAGCGGCGGCGGCAGACATTACGGCAGCGGCGCTGCCCTTCATGTCATAGCTGCCGCGCCCGTTGACGCGATTACCTTCCACGTTTGGTTCAAAGGGCGGAATCGTCATACCCTTCGTACCCACAGTGTCGAGGTGGGCGCAAAAGACGAGTGTCGGACCTCTCCCATTTCCCACCTCAGCCACGGCGTTAGGGCGTGCCGGTGCGGCTTCTTCCAGCCAGCTCTTTACTCCGTTTGCCGTCAGCCAGTTTTGTGCAACTTTGGCAATCGCCTCTTCCCCGTGCGCTTCCTCGGGTGAAAGGCTTGGATTTACGGAGGGCGTCCGAATCAGTTCCTGAAGAATCTCGAGGACTGCTGGGCGCGAGAGCGATTCGCTGTTCATCATAAAAGTCCGTGGTGTTCGTCTTGCAATGCTGCGACGAGTAGATCGACTTCTTCGGCTGTGGTGTAAGCATAACAGGAGGCCCGAACCGCCTCTGTCACACCCATCCGTTTCAAGATCGGAAGCGACGCGAGGTCTCCACCGCGAACTGCGATGCCCATTGCGTCGAGAGCCTTGACTATGTCGAGCGCGTCCCTCTTCTCGATCACGAAGGAAAAGACAGCTACTCGGTTGTGCGGCTCCGCTGGGCCAAGAATCCGCAGCCCTTTCACTTCCCGGAACCTAGATAAGGCGTGTCGCGTGAGTTCCTGTTCACGGGTCCAAAGATCCTGGCGACCCAATGACTCAAGGAATTCAATGGCCGCGGCGAGCCCCACTGCTCCGGGCACGTTTGGCGTTCCTGCTTCGAACTTCCATGCACTCTTGGCAAAATGAGTCAACCTAGACTCAAGATCTACTTCGTGTGCCATATTACTGCCAGCCTGATACGGCGGCATGCTTTCGAGAATCTCACGCCGCGTCCACAGGACACCGCTTCCCATTGGACCCAGCATCTTGTGCGCAGAGAAAGCGTAGAAATCGCAGCCTAGTTCCCGCACATCGACTGGAAAATGGGGGACAGCCTGCGCGCCATCCACTAGGACAACTACGCCAGCACGGTGCACCCGGTCGCAGATTTCCTTAGCTGGATTGATCGAGCCCATAACGCTTGATACATGGGGAAACGTCACCAGCTTGGTGCGTTCGTTGAGGAGGGTGTTGAGCTGGTCGAGCCTTAAGCGACCGTCATCTTCCACATCCAGCATCCGCAGGCGCGCATTGGCATGCTCAGCCGCAGTCTGCCACGGCACTAGATTCGAGGAGTGCTCCGACACCGTGAGGATGATCTCGTCTCCCGGGCGAAGGTTGGCGTTGCCCCAGGACGAAGCAACGAGATTGATCGCTTCCGTTGTTCCACGGGTCCACACGATCTCCTCGGGCCCCCGTGCATTCAAGAACCTCGCAATCGTGCCTCTGGCCTTCTCATACAAAGCGGAGGATCGACGGGCGAGCGTGTGGAGTGATGTCCCTGGATTCGCATTGTCATGCAGGTAGAAGCTTCCGAGGGCGTCAATGACCGCGCGAGGTCGCTGGGTCGTGGCTGCACTGTCGAGGTAAACCAAAGGGTGCCCATTGACCCGTTCTCCCAGCACCGGGAATTGCGCGCGCAAGGATTCTAGATAGGAAGTCGCCTGTGTTCCCGGCAAAGCCGAACGCACGTTCGCCGCTGCTCCTGCCTCGTCGCTCTGAACAGACGCCGACCCAGCGAGCGCCGCGGCACTGGACATTTTTCGCAAGAAATCCCGTCGATCCATCTTCATCGCTTCTCCAAGTTGTGGCGAGACTTCCCCCCTACTCACCGACTCGCGACGATGAGCAAAACCCGATAGAGGTACTCCGCCCCCCAGCCAAGCGCCGCGACGGGAACCCGCTCGTTGTCGCCGTGCATGCGGAGTTCGTCTTCCACTTCCATCGGGAATGGAAGGATGCCGTAAGTGGGTATCCCTTTTGCGCGCAGAGCAGCGCCGTCGGTCCCGCCAGAGGACATCATCGGTGTGACAACGGCGTCAGGTGCCATTACTCCAGCCGCTTGTACCAACGATCCGTACAGGGCCTTGGTTGTGGGTGATATGGGGGGCGCTGAGCGGGACTCACCCACGAGCGAGAAAATGACTTGCCGCTCTTCTGCAACACGGTCCATTTCAGTCATAGTCTCCCGGATGTTCCCGGGATACTACCTCCGCGGCTTGATCGATCGCGACAGAGTCTCGGGAAGAAGCCAGCGTCTCCATCGCCCGCTTCGTGGTTGGGTCCCGTTCCAGCCGGGCCAAGCCGGAGAAATAGGAGCGTGTCGTCTCGTTCAGCCTCACGGGCGCCTTCCACTCGTGAACCCTGGCAACAGCACGCGCCAGTGCAGCCAGGGCATTATTTGCAAGCGGAATGGAAGCGTGGCCGCTAGGACCGTCCGCGGTCATGAGAATGTTATAAGGGATCTTCTCGGTCGTTTGGATGTTGACGAGCGGTATGCGCCCATTCTCTGAACGAATGCGTCCGCCTTCGTTCAGTGCGAACTCCGCATCCTCAATTCGACTGAACTCGCGCTCCAAGATCCATCGAATTCCCTCGCCTCCGCCCTCTTCTCCAGCAGTTGCCAGGAGAATGATGTCCCGATCGAGCGCATCCCTTTGCTTGGCCAGGCACAAGAGGGCTGTCATGCTCGCGGCCAACATGCCCTTGTCATCGATTGCGCCGCGACCGTACAGGTAGCCGTCGCGCACCGTAGGTTCGAAAGGTGGTGTCTGCCACTTCGCGAGATCCACACCAACCACATCCAGGTGATGCATGATGAGAACAGGCCTCTGGCTCGGGCTGGTCGCGCGCAGATGCGCGATGAAGTTGGCTCTTCCCGGAGTCATTTCGATGACCTGTGTCTCTATGCCAGAAACGCCGGAGAGGGCCGACTCGAGATATTTCGCGGCTCGCCGTTCATTGCCTGGAGGATTTTGGGTGTCAATGCCGACGAGTTTGACGAGGTGCGCCTCTGTGTCGGTTTGTGCCTGGGCTCGATCAAACCCGTGTGGCGGAGGTGCCGTCAATTCATAGGTGAATTGTGCGGCAACAGGGGTCGTTGCACTTAGGCCTGCTGTGCTGAGTAGTAGACCTGCGAGGAAGGCGTTTCTACGCATCACGTCCTCAAGGCGTCATTCAACAGCCAGAGGCGAGGTGGTGTCTTGGACGATCGTTGTTTTTTTGTACGTGCCTAGTCTGATGACGCGCCTTGTTTCTTCACCGTGACGGAAACTTGTTTCCTTCTTAGATCCGCCCTGAAGTCGCCCGGGGTGACCCCAAATCGGAGCTTGAATAGGTGGGCAAAGTGGCTCTGATCGTAAAACCCTGCAACGAGCGCAATGGTGCTGAGGCTTTTGTCGAACTGGGCCAAGAGCTTCGCCGAGTAGTCTAACCGCAGCATTCGAACGTAACCCCCGACCGTGCATCCATAGTGCCCACGGAACATCTTCGCTAAATGTGCTGCATGCACCCCTACCAGTTCGGCAATGCTTGAAAGGCTCGGCGACTCCAGGAATTGTTCGTGAATAACCTCCCTTGCTTGCTGGAGCCACCGCGGCGGATTGCGGTCCCTCATAACGTCAAGCCGCGTCGCCTGAACCAACATCTCGAGCGTGAGTGCCTCGATCGACAGTGGACCAGCTGCATCAACGTCCGAAACTCTCGCAATATCCTGAGGGCCAAACTGCAAATCAGTCCTCCTTCAACATAAGAGGCGCGGTCGAGGATTCGCGTGGCTTGGCGTATCTCCGCAAGCCGCTGCGGTTCTACCTCAATTATCAAGCACCGGGCTGCCGTCTTCCCGTATCGATTTGAATGTTTCTCGCCGGCCGGTCTGAAGATCACGCTCGAGGGATTCACGTCGTAAGGCTCTCTACCCACCGTCTCAGTGAAAAACCCTTCGATCGTGAGAGCAATATTTGTGCGCTCATGGAAGTGAAGCGGCAAGACGAGGCCTGGCCGTCGAAACGTTTCCGTCAGCACCAACCCGTGAACTTCCACGCGTCTGTCTCGACTGCTTAGAATGAGCGGACTCGGTCCCGAATTCATCAAGGTCCTTTACAGCTGTGTTGATTATCGCGCATCCACCGATTGGCAATTCTCCCCCAACACAATAGCGCGAACCACGCCAGCGGGTGTAAGGGGAAACCATCTCATATATAGGTTCAAGAAGTCGCGGAAGCGGGTGAGGTTATGCATGCTTATCGCTCGGCTCAGGTGTCCCCGCGGCAAAGCGCGAAGTACAGTGCAGATAGACAGAGGCCTGGAACCTTGTGACCGTCAGTTCCTGCATGTTATTCACAAATAAGCAGTTAGTGGTTTAGTTTTAGTACGACTAGATAAGCCCATTCCTAGACCTAGCAGTGCCTCAAATCGGACCCCTGTACCATAGGCCTGGTTTTCTCCATAGCGCACCCTGTTCCTACGGACAGATTGCACTCCTCCAAGGTCAGGTGCCGTCGGAGTGCAAGCCGATCAGGCGATAGTCCGAATTTAGAACCGGGGTCCAAGCGCCATGAAGCTCTTCTCACTGATGCTCGCGTTTGCCGGGTTGTTCTTCCATCAGCCGCAAACGTATATGGATGCGCTGCGGTCGCACGACGGAGAGAAATATTTGGAGACGACGTGCTCGGCGCTGATCTGCAAGGCGCATGATCGCATTTCGCATGTGGAAGTGCACTGTCGTGCGCGGCAGTTTTGGGAAGGGTGCGGCGGGAATTTGACGCTGGTGACCGAGGCGGGAAGCCTGGCGAAGCTGGATTGGAGCAAGGTGCAACCCGGTGATGTGTTGGCGGTGAACGGGATTCATGTAATCGCTTATTTGGGCGATGGCCAGTGTCTGGATTCGGATCCACTACACGACGGAGTCGGAGGCGTTAGCGTTTCAGCATTGATCGCAAAGAAAAACGATGCGTGGTTTACGGGACCAGTGCGCGTGGAGCGTTGGGTAAAGTGAACCAAGAGTCCGCTGGATCCGCAATATCCGGGCCTGTGATCTGTCAATTCAAGAAAATGGATCGTTGGGTAAAGAAATTGATTTGTTCAGGCCTACAAATGGTTTTTTTCTAGCCAACAACGAAGCAACCGCGATGCCGACCGAGCCGAGATGTCCCCCGCACGTATTCCCAAGCCCAGCAAATGGCCGACGAGCGGAAGAAGCAACAACCGACCTGCAGTTAACTGAGCGATTAGAGTCGCAAAACTGAACATGCGGCCCTAAGGTCGACACAAACCACGTTCGAGGAGAACGGAGCGCGAGCAGCGCTCCGAATCACCGCATTTCCTCGAACGGAACCTTTGGGAAGCCAGGAAGATTTCACTCAGTTCCGGTTGGCGCGTTCCAGGCTGCATCCTGCCACGTTGTACAACTTTGCGCCCGTTTGCCGCATTCGTTCTGAGGCCTCGCGATTGCGTCCTGGACGATCAAATTGAAACCTAACTCCGACAACGCCGAGGACGCCCACGGGATACTGGCGAAGCTATACGTACGTGCGGGCGCCGCCTTTTACAACTTTTTACAAATCTTTGCGGTGGCTTGACAACTCGTTGTAAAAGGACTCTATAGTCTTGCTCTTGTATGGGAAATGGGTGATCTGGCGAGGCTGAGAATGACGAAGAAGTGGCGATTGACGGACCGCACGCGAACACTGCTGACGCTGGAGTTGGCCATCGTGCTTCCTGCGGCGGCCTTGATGGGCTTCAGCATCTGGAACCTGAAGCATATTCAGCGCGATCAGGCCATCGAAGCAGCCATCCAGCGTGACTTTACTTTCGTGCTGAAGATCGCGGAAAAGAAGACCTTGGAGCGGGCCAACGATCTTCTCACTCCTGTGCTCAGAGAGTTCCCAAACTCTGAAGGCGACCCGTCCATAGTCAAGGCCAAGCTCGAGCACATACTGTTGGCGCACCCGGAGTTGGCGTATGCGGCTTTGTACGACAAGAAGAACAACCTGCTGTTGAGCAGCATCCAGCCGGGCCGAGATCGTGACGAGGTCTTCTGCGGGCGCACTCAGGAGGAGATTAACACCGCGGCAAAATGGGCCGCCATGGAAGGACCCGACACGGCGAGCCATCTCCGCATGATGGCGGAGAAGGGAGATCAGCCGGTAGGCTTCTATGGTGGGTGGTCGCTCCGGGAGAATCAGCGTACCTATTGGAACCTTGCTTATTTTATCCCTCCGGATGTTCCGAAGGATCGTGTGACGCTGGGGATGGTCGCCTTTGACGAGGACTTTCTGCGCAAAAGCTTCTTGCCGGCAATGATGAAGGACGTATTGACCAGCAAGAGCAGTGTGCTGAGGGCCGATGCGAATTCGCCGGTGATGATGATCCATTCGTTGAAGGATTCTACTCCCTGGGTAGCCTCCGCAAATTGGGACGGAGAAAAACCGGAGATGGAGCGGAACTTTACGGAAGCCCTTCCGAATTTGGTTCTGGCCATCAAATACCAGGGCACAACGATCGCGGATATCGGCATGAAGTTTCTCAGATATAACTACACGGTCCTGGCCGCGCTCGGTCTGCTGATGGTCGGCGGGATTTGGCTTACTTACCGAAACGTTTCCAGAGAAATGACTTTGGCCAGGCTGAAGTCCGATTTCGTCGCCAACGTCTCGCACGAATTGCGAACGCCGCTGGCTTTGATCCGGCTCTATGCCGAAACTTTAGAACTTGGGCGGCTCACGGCAAAGGAAAAATACCAGGAGTATTTCCGAATCATTCGGGAGGAAAGCGAACGCCTCACCTCGCTCATTAACAATATTCTGGACTTCTCCCGAATCGAAGCGGGACGCAAGGAATACGAATTCAAGGAGACTAATCTGGCCGATCTGGTTCGGTCGACTCTGGATTCCTACCGGTTCCAGATCGAACAAAATGGGTTCGCCTTCGAGGAAAACATCTCGAATGATGTTCCGCCGGTGATCGTGGACCGCGAAGCGATCGCGCGCTCGCTGCTCAACCTGGTGAACAACGCGTTGAAGTACTCCAAGGACCAGAAGTACATCGGTGTGAGCCTGTACCGCGCAGACAGCCGTGTGAATCTGGAAGTCCGGGACCACGGAATCGGCATTTCGCCGAACGAGCAGGAGAAAATCTTCGAGAAGTTTTATCGTTGCGGGGATCCGCTGGTACACAACATCAAAGGCTCGGGATTAGGACTCTCGCTCGTGCGGCACATCGCGCGGGCGCATGGCGGGGACGTGCTGGTCGAAAGCACTCCTGAGAAAGGGAGCAAATTCACGATCGCGTTGCCGCTGGATCCTGCTTTACGGACGGCGGAGGTAGCAGCGTGAGGGGCCGCGGAGCGTGGAGTGGTGCCATGCTCCGGGGAGAGCCCAAGGGAGAGGTCATGGGAACGAAGATTCTGATCGTCGAAGATGAGCCGAACATGGTTGCGGGGCTCCGCGATAATTTCGAATACGAGGGCTTTCAAGTGATAACGGCACTCGACGGCGTCGAAGGCCTCGAGCGGGCTCTGAAGGATTCCCCAGACCTGATCGTCCTGGACGTGATGATGCCACGCCTGAGCGGTCTGGATGTGTGTAAGCAGCTAAAGGCGAAACGCCCCTCGATTCCCATCATCATGCTCACGGCGCGCGGCCAGGAAGTGGATAAGGTTGTGGGTCTCGAACTCGGCGCCGATGACTACGTCACCAAGCCTTTCTCGATCCGAGAACTGCTCGCTCGTGTGAAGGCCGTTCTGCGGCGGGCAAAGACGCTTCCGAAGGAGCAGGATCGCTATTCCTTCGGCGATGTCGACGTGAACTTGCGCAGCTACCAGGTCCTGCGTGGTGGCAAGCAGGTGGAGTTTTCGAGCAAGGAATTTGAGCTGCTGAAGCATTTTCTGTGTCATTCGGGGGAGACCCTGAGCCGCGACCGGTTGCTCGACGAGGTCTGGGGTTACGAGAACTTTCCGACGACTCGGACTGTGGATGCTCATATTGTAAGGATTCGCCAGAAACTCGAACCGGTTCCGGAGCAGCCCCGTTTTTTCCTGACGGTGCACGGAGTGGGCTACAAATTCGTAGGATGAGATGAACATGATGACGTCGACCGAAAGAATGCAGGACCTCAGGCAGAGCGGGCTCGGGAACCGCCTGGTGCGGGAGACGAAACGCGAAAGGAACGCAAGTGAAGGTTCGCCCGCCACGACAAGAAGCCTTGCCTCGGACATCCAGTCGGTGAAGCAGGAACTGGATGCAGTGCGAGGTGAACAAGCAAAACTGCAGCAGGCTATCTATGAGGCGGCCCAGATTCAACGGAAGCTCTGCGCCCCGCGTGAACTCGTCTGGGGCGAGTTCGAGATCGCCGGTGAGATTTTTCCCGTGCGCCATCTCTCGGGAGACTTTTTCAAGGTCATGGAACTCGACTCCGCTCTTGGACTAACCGTTGGCGATATCGCCGGCAAGGGATTGTCAGCGGGAATTTGGCAAGCGCATCTGATGGGCTTGATCCGGCGTTCTGCGCGAATGCATTCGGACCCCGCGGCTGCCGTTGCCCAGGTCAATGCGGAACTCTGCCAGGATCAGGATGAGCCGCCGATCGCGGGCCTGTTCTTTGCTCGACTCGATTCACAGGAGAATGAACTTGTGTACTGTAACGCCGGCCTGCCAGCCCCGCTGGTGCTGAGACAGAACAAGACAGTGGAGCGACTGGAAGAAGGTGGACCGATGCTAGGTGCCCTGAAAGAAGCGGTGTACGGCACAGGGACTGTGCGACTGAATCCCGGCGATATGTTGCTCGCTTACTCCGACGGCGTGACGGAGTGCCGGAATTCCGAAGACGAGGAGTTTGAGATGGGGCGACTATCGGCGGCGGTGAGTGCGGTCGGCGGCGCTTGCGCGAACCAAGTTCTCTTCTCTACGCTCGGCGCGGTGCTCGACTTCGCGGAAGCATGTTCACCGGAGGATGACTTAACACTTCTAGTTATTCGCCGGCGCGAGAGCACCATGACCGGGCGGCCCACTTCGCGCTGCAAGGATTTTTCTGCCCCTCACCGTGAGTCGACTTCGGTTGTGCGACCGAAGAAGGCTGAACGGAGAGGTAATCGTTCCAAATAGCTGAACTGAACCACACCGAGCTCTCCGAGTTGGATCGTGCGGGCCCGGAAGTCGTGGTGTGCCCAAATTCAAGACAAAGGGAGGGGCGATGGCAACGAGAACGACTTCAATGCTCATGGAAGAAACAGCGCCCTGCGTGGCGCTGAACCAGCCCCTGCAAAACTGCCCCGAAGTATTAAGCACAATCTACACGACTCACTATGGCCATGTTTTGCGGGTCTGCCGGCATTTCTTTCGGCAGCGAGAAGACGCCGAGGATGCGGCGGCAGAGGTCTTTTTGAAGCTGCACAGGGTCCTGGAGACAAAAAATGAGGAGGTGCCCTTCCTGCCTTGGGTGTCGCGGGTGGCGGGTCGGCATTGCATCGATAAGCTGCGACGAGGAAAACGCGAGAAAGGTTCGCGCGTGGATGGAGCGGACGCCAGCGAAGTTCCCGACTATTCGACTCCTTCGCCGCTCTCCCAAGTGCTGCGCAGCGAAGAACGGCTCGAAGTGAGGGAACAGCTGATCCGCTTGCCCAAGAAATTTAAGGTGCCGCTCGTGCTGCGCTACTACAAACAAATGAGTTACTCCGAGATCGCGTGTGCGCTCAAAACGCGGCTTCCTGCGGTCAGGATGATGATCTTCCGAGCCAAGGAGCAACTGCGTCGCAATTTGCGACGCGAGCAGTGTGCCAAGTACTAGCCAACTCGGCTGCCGGGTTAGTCCACCGGTTCCTTGGAGGAGCTTCACGACATAGTGTGTGGATCCGCTCGGTGAACTTTCACATGTCACGCCCCATCGATGAACAGGGACAGTCTATCCGACCGATCTCATTTTCCAGAAAGAAACGTCGTTCTAGGAGTCGAAACCAGAGAAAAGAGAGTCCCTCTCCGAGACAGCAACGGTTACGCCCGGGCGAAAAACCGAAGATGCAAACTACTTCGCCGGAATTGCCGTCGGCAGACCCTGCAGCCGCTCCTTGTTAATCTTCAGCACGACTCCTGCGTTGCGGTCGGCGACCTCGCTTACTTTATACTCCGCTGAGGTGCCCATCACTTCTGCCACCTCAGTGGGAGTCAGCGCGTATTTGTCCGTAAGCCAGTTCGCCATATTCGTGGTCGCATCACGAAACGCATCATCGATCGACCCATCCAGCCCCTCCGCCATGAGATGCGTCGCCGATTCGACACGGGGCCCCGGCACGCCTTTACCCGAAATCACGTCAACCGTGAACTCCACGTCCATCGACGTTTCCAGCGCGTTCCCGTTCAGCTCCCCATCGCCTTGCGCCGCATGGCCGTCCCCCAGATACAGCATCGCTCCGGGAGCCCTCACCGGCAAATAGACCGTCGCGCCCTCGATCACTTCATTGAAGTCCATGTTCCCACCATAGCCGCCGGAATCCCCCGTCCCCGGAGCAGCCGCGGCCGGCGGGGGCGCCG
>Ga0210384_10004810_pt1 | contig 14944 bp, 17 predicted proteins | sample IncBWH2MmetaG_FD_160574 | JGI IMG/M metagenome (GOLD analysis project Ga0210384, IMG submission 160574) | Forest soil microbial communities from Barre Woods Harvard Forest LTER site, Petersham, Massachusetts, United States - Inc-BW-H-2-M | ecosystem: Environmental > Terrestrial > Soil >...
GCAGCGCCTGCCCGTGCGATTCCCCCGCAGTGTAAAAACGCAGCATAAGTAAGTGATGGTAAAGAAAAGAAGTGTATCGGGCGAGCCGCGGCGCGTCCAGTCGCCCCTACTCGAGTCTGCCGCGTTAACGGCAGGGCGGGGGATTGCTAGTCGTTGCGCTGTTCGACAAACTCCAATCGGTTCCCCCACGGATCTTCCGAGTAGAACCGCCGTGAGCCGGGAAGATTTTCGTCGTCGATTACGGGATACCCGTGCTGCACCAATGCCTGCCTCAGCGCCTCAAGATTTTCGGCCGCAAACGCCGGATGCGCCTTCTTGGCCGCCCGAAAATCCTTCTCCACGCCAATGTGCAGTTGCTGCTCGCCGCAAGCAAACCAGCACCCGCCCCGCTTCCGCAGCTCCGCCGGCTTCTCAATCTCCGCCATCCCCAAAATCCCGCCGTAAAACTCCCGCGCCGCCTCCTCGCAGCCTACAGGAGCAGCAATCTGCAAATGATCGATTCGCATTCAGCCAACCTTCCTCACCACCCCAAGATAACAAACACCCGGCCAAAATTATTCCACGCTAAATGGATAGCTTGGCTTGACCTGTCTCCACCTCGCAGTTACGCTTGCCAAGCAGTTTTCGTGTGGAACACGAACTCGTGGCGGACACACCTCTTCAGGTCAGCGGTGGCCCGGCGCCAGCGGAAGAAGTCCCGCTCGCCCCGGTGGTGGTCATCACCGGCGTCGTAAGGAACTGGATCGCGGGGGTGCAGGACTACTCCCTGCTGTCGTTCCGCGCCCTGGCCAACATTCCCTCCCGCCCGTTCTACTTTCAGGATCTCATCCACCAGATGGACGACATCGGCGTAGGTTCGCTGTCCATCGTGCTGCTCGGGGGCTTTTTCATCGGCGCGGTCATGGTGCTGCAAACCGGCGCGCAGTTCACCCGCTTTGGCCAGACCGCCCTCACCGGCCAGGTTGTCTCCCTGGCACTGGTCCGCGAACTCGGCCCCGCGATTTCCGGCCTGCTCATCGCCGGACGCTGCTCCTCCGGCATGGCTTCCGAACTCGGCTCCATGCTGGTCACCGAGCAAGTGGACGCCATGCGCGCTATGGGCACCGACCCCAGCCGCAAACTGGTCACCCCGCGCGTCCTCGCCACTCTGGCCATGACCCCGCTGCTCTGCGCCCTCATGGATTTCATCGGCCTCATCGGCGGTTGCGTAGCCGCCTTTTTCTCCCTGCGCCTCAACGTCGTCGAATTCTGGACCCGCGCCATCAAAATCCTCGAGTTCCCGGACCTGATGCAAGGTATGTTCAAGCCGCTGGTCTTCGGTTTCATCCTCTCGACTGTGGGCTGCTACAAAGGCTTGACCGTCCGCGGCGGAACGCAAGGCGTCGGCCGCGCCACCACGCAAGCCGTCGTCGTCGCCTCCGTTCTGATCATTATCTCGGACACGTTCCTGACCAAAGTCGCGCTCTACCTCGCTGACAAAATCTTTTAGCACGCCATGCGCTCCCCGCCGCACTCCTGGCCGAAAACCCTCCCTCCGGTTGCCTCCCATTCCCGCTATAATCCTTTCCGTTGCCGATGAGCTATTCTCTCCCCACGCCAGCCGGGCACGCCGGACCGGTCATTTCCTTCGATGACGTACGCATTGGCTTTCTCGAAGGCGAAATCCTGCAAGGCGTGAAATTTTCCGTGCAAGACCGCGAAACACTGGTGCTCCTCGGCGAAACCGGCACCGGCAAGACGCTTACCCTCAAGCTGGCCGCCGGTCTCATGCGCCCCTCATCCGGCGCCGTTCGCGTCCTCGACCAGCCAGTCTCCTCTATGAACGAGAGAGACTTGCTGGCCTTCCGCCGCCGCATCGGGTTTGTCTTTCAAGAAGGCGCACTCTTTGACTCCATGACCGTAGCCGACAACGTCGCCTACCGCCTCTACGAAGATAAAGTGCCCGAAGAAGAAATCGCAGGCCGCGTCCGCGAAGTCCTGCGCTTCGTCGAACTCGAACACACCCTCGATATGCTTCCTTCTGAATTGTCCGGCGGCATGCGCCGTCGCGTCTCCATCGCGCGCGCGCTGGTCAACCAGCCGCCTATCGTGCTCTACGATTCGCCGACCGCCGGCCTAGATCCCGTCACCGCGCAAACCATCATCGCGCTGATCCTGCGCCTGCGCGATGTTTACGGGGTCACTGCCATGCTCGCCACGCATCGTCTCCAGGACGGCTTCGCGCTAGCGAACTTTCGCTTCGACCCAGCGACGAAACACGTCGTCCGCGCCGGAGGCAATGGCGCCGGTTCCACCTCCGCCGATGCCGATGCGCCGGTCACGCGCTTTCTGGTCTACCGCGACGGCCTGGTTTACTTTGAAGGCTCGCCCGAAGAGATTCAGAATTCCAAGGATCCATATCTCAAGCGTTTTCTGGTGTGATTTTGCGGTACGCTGGAGCGGCAAACTCAGGAGGGAAGCGCGATGGCACAACGTAAACAACTCACGTGGACGGAGCTGCGCGTGGGGCTCTTCGTGCTCGTCGGCCTGTTCGTGGTGGCCGCCGCAATTTTCTACGTCACCGGCTCGCAATTCCTTGGCCCCAAATACCGGCTGAAGACTCTGCTGCCCGAAGTTTCCGGCCTTTCCACCGGCGCTCCCGTGCGCATTGACGGCGTGGAAGTGGGCAACGTGGAAAAAATCAGCATCGTTCCGCGCTCCGCAGAAAAGCCCGCCGAGAAGAACAAGAACATCGAAGTGATTTTCCGCGTCGAGCGCCAGTTTCAGAGCGATATTTTGACCGACTCCACCGCCATGCTGGTCACCGAAGGCTTGCTCGGCAACCGCTACGTGAACATCACCCGCGGCTTCACCGGTGTCCCGCTGAAAGAAGGCCAGGAAGTCCCCGGCACGGAAGAAAAAGCCATCAAGGAAGTGGTCGAGCGCAGCGCCGACGTGCTCGCCAATCTGCAAGCGCTCTCGGAGAACATTCAGGACCTTGTGCACGGCGTGCAAGCAGGCAAAGGCACCATCGGAAAATTGCTCAACGACCCGGCGGCCTACAACCACTTGAACAGCATTCTCGCCAAAGGCGACACGATGATCACCGATGTGCAAGCCGGCAAAGGCACTCTTGGCAAGCTCGTCGCTTCCGACGAGATGTACACCAAGGTGAACACCGGCCTCGACAACGCCAATCTGATTCTGGCCGACGTGCGCGCCCAGAAGGGCACTCTCGGCAAACTGCTGTACGACCCCACGCTCTACGATCAAGCCAAACAAGCCGTCACCAACGGCAACTCCATGATCGCCGACGTCCGCGCCGGCAAAGGTACTCTCGGCAAACTCGCCACCGACGAGACCCTCTACAACAAGTTGCGCGACACCAGCACCAACCTCGCTTCCGCCACCGCCAAGCTTAACGACAACACCACCACTGCCGGCAAGCTCTTCTCCGATCCCCACCTCTACGACAATCTAGTCGGCCTCACCGGGGACATGCGCCTGCTCATCGGCGACTTCCGCCAAAACCCCAAAAAATTCCTGAACATCAAGCTCACTATCTTCTAGTCTAACTTTCGGTCCCCGATGTACTCGTAGGGCCGAACGCAGCGAGGGATCCGCTTTTCTCGCCGTCGCCAGCGAACCTAACCCCTCTTTGCTGTCCGAATGCGCCTGTGATGTAATGAGCGTGTAACATCCGAGCCTTACCCTAGGGCACCCAATCTTTTCTTTTGAATGGCTTGATGGAAAATCCAGACCTATCGCAAAAGCAGCCTCGTACCGAGCCGCCGAAGTCGACCTTGCCGCAGCCCGGCCGCCCGGTACCCAGCCGCGCGTATCCCGGCGCATTGATCGTCGTCGAAGGCACCGACGGCTCCGGCAAAAGCACGCAGCTGTATTTGTTGAAGCGCTGGCTCGAAATCGGCGGCTACCGCCTGCACTTCACCGAATGGAATTCCTCGCCGCTGGTGAAATCGGCCACCCGCCGCGGCAAACAGCGTCGTCTCCTCACGCCGACAACATTTTCGCTGCTGCACGCCGCGGATTTCGCTGACCGCTGCGAACGCCAGATCATGCCGCTGTTGCAAGGCGATTATCTGGTTCTCGCCGACCGTTACATTTACACCGCGTTCGCCCGCGACGCTTCGCGCGGCTGCCCGCCGCGCTGGCTCCGCAATCTCTACCGCTTCGCGCCCATTCCAGACATCACCTTTTACTTCCGCGCGCCTCTCGATGTCGCCGTCAACCGCATTCTCAGCGGTCGCCCGAAACTCAAATATTACGAGGCCGGAATGGATCTCGGCCTATCCTACGACCGCTCGGAAAGTTTTCGCCTCTTTCAATCGCGCATCCTCGATGAATACGACCGCATGGTCGACTCCGATAATTTCGTCGTCCTCGACGGCACCATTCCCGTGAACAAGCTGCAAAAGCAAATGCGCGACATCGTCGCTTCCAAAATCGACCTGAAACGCTTTGCTCCGCGCGTCCAGGAAGCCGAATAGCATGCCCGATCAGGAAAAAGAGAAAACGGAAAAGTCCGCGTCGGGAAATGCAGCCGCTACCCCGCCGGGAACTTCGTCCGGAACCGGACCCGGAATCGAAACACCTGCTCCGTCCGGAAAAGCGGAAGACGGCGACGCCCAGTATTTCTTTGGCGAGCCTCTTGTCGGCTTCGATCCCAGCGGCGTTACCGGTCAGTTGGTGGTCATCGAAGGTATGGACGGGTCCGGCCGCTCCACGCAGATTGCTCTATTGCAGGAGTGGCTCGAGTCCGAAGGCTTCGCCGTGCAGACTAGCGGACTGCGCCGCTCGAATCTCGTAGGCCGCGACATCGACGAACTCCTCGCGAAAAACGCCGTCACGCGCCTTACCCTCGCGCTCATGTACGCCACCGACTTTTTCGATCAGGTCGAACATCGCATCCTCCCGGCGCTGCGCTCGGGAACCGTCGTGCTCGCCGACCGCTTCATCTTCACTTTGATCGCCCGCGGCGTGGTCCGCGGCATCAATCGCGATTACTTGTCCGGCCTCTACGCCATGGCCCTCCGCCCGCACCTCACCTTCTGGCTCAACGTACGCCCGGAAACCGCCTTTGCCCGCGAATTCAAAAAAGCCCAAGCCATCAGCTACTGGGAAGCCGGACGCGATATGTCTCTCTCGCACGATCTCTACTGGTCCTTCATCCGCTACCAGACCATGATCAAGCGTGAATTTGAAGTCATGGCCAAACGCCACAGCTTTATCGAGCTGGACGGCGAAGCCAGCGTCTCCTCCGTGAACAAGCAATTGCGCCAGCGCATCGGCGAACAGCTGGGCATTCGCGCGACGAAATACACTCCTTCCGCCGCACTCGCGCATCTCTGGCGGTAACCCTTCGATGGCCGAGCCCGTTCATATCGCCGCCATCGACGCTGGCTCCAACGCCGTGCGCCTCAGCGTCGCGCGCGCCTACTCCGCTCTGGACATCGAGCCGCTGCATCACGAGCGCTATTCGCTGCGCCTTGGCGAAGGCGTCTTTCTTCGTCATCGTTTCAGCGAGGAAATTTTCAAGCGCGGAGTAAAAGCTTTCCGGCACTTCCGCGAAATCATGGATGAATTCGGCGTCACGCGCTACCGCGCCGTAGCCACCAGTGCCGTACGCGAAGCCCGCAACCGCAACGAGTTTGTGCGCCGCATCAAGAGACAATCCGGCATCCGCCTGGAAGTGGTCAGTGCCGTGGAAGAATCGCGTTTGGGCAGGGAAGCGGTGCAAGCCGCTCTCGGACCGGAATCTCCTCCGCGCTGCATCGCCGATCTCGGCGGCGGTAGCCTCGAGATCACCATTCTCCGCGACCACACCGTGCAGCACAGCGCGCAATTGCCCGTAGGCACCGTGCGCCTGATGACCACCCTGAATTTGCCCGGCGAGATCCGCCCGGCGCAGGCCGAGCAAGTCCGCCGCTATGTCCGCGCGCTGCTCGAATCGAAATTGCCGCAACGCCCGAATCTCGGCGGCGAAATCGCCGTGGCTCTGGGCGGCAACGCCGAAACGCTGATGAACGTCGCGCCCGGCCCGCGTTTGCATGGTTTGCCGACGCTGGAGGTTTCGTTGCTGCGCGACCGCTTGCCCGGCATCCTGCAGCGCGATGTTCGCGAACGCATGAAATCCTATGCCGTGCGCCGCGACCGCGCCGACGTGATGGGCATCGCCGCGATCACGCTAGTCACGCTGGGGCGCTACCTCAACGTGGATCGTTTCGCGATTCCCAGCGTGGGCGTGCGCGAAGGAGTGCTGCAGGAAATTGCCCGCGAAGCCTTCTCGCGCAAAGAACCGCACCGCTACAACGCCGCCGCGCGGCAACTCCTCGTCGGCACGCGCAGTTTCGGCCGCCGGCTCGATTACGATCACACCCACGCCGAGCACGTGCGCGAGCTGAGCGTCCTGCTCTTTGATCAGTTGCAGCCGGTGCATCATTTGCCGGCGCAATCGCGCGTGCTCCTCGAAGCGGGTGCGCTCTTGCACGATATCGGGCATCGCGTCAGCCACCGCGGCCACCACAAACACGGCGAATACCTCACCATGAACGGCGACATTCCCGGGCTCGAAGGGCGCGACCGCGTTATCGTCGCCGCGCTGGTGCGCTACCACAACCGCAAGTCCGCGCCCGCCGGCCATCACGTGGCGTATACCTCGCTGAGCAGCGCGGACAAGACCATCACCCGCAGGCTGGCGGCCATTCTGCGCATCGCTGAGGCACTCGATCATTCGCACCGCCAGCGCGTCACCAACGTTCACGCAACGTTTCAGCGTGGCGCGGCCGCCTTGCAAGTGGCAGCTCGCGGCGATGCCGCCGAAGATTTGCGCGATGCGGAGCGCAGCGCGGAACTCTTCGAGAAGGAGTTTCACGTGCGGCTCCATTTCCGGCAGGGTCTCAGCAAGTGAAGCTTTGGCGGCGAAAGTCGGAGTCGGCCAAATCTTGCGATGGCGATGCAGCTGTGCTGAAGTAATCTGAGCTTTGAAATTCCTCCGGCGAGGCAGGAGAACTATGCAGCTTTACATTGTGCGGCACGGCATTGCGATCGACCGCGAAGCTCCGAAATGCCCGGCGGATCCGGAACGCTACCTGACCGACGAAGGGAAAGAAAAAACCCGCCAGGTGGCCCAAGGGCTGGCGGCGCTGGGCGTGATAGCCGATTTATTTCTCTCGAGTCCGTACCTGCGCGCGCTGCAGACGGCAGAAATCTTCGCCGCCGAACTCGAATATCCCAAGCAGAAGATCCGCCGCACGGATTTGCTGCTCCCCGGAGCCGAAGCCACGCTGTTGTTCCGCGAGCTCGCCAAGGACAAGGATTCCGCCTCGATTTTTCTCTTCGGCCACGCCCCGCAGTTGGACGACGTAATCGCCACCGCGCTCGGCTCGAAGCACCAGCTCACCGCCCTGAAGAAAGCCGGCGCCGCTTTGGTCGAGCTGAAGCGCATTTCCCCCCCGGCCGGCCAACTCCTCTGGCTGGCCACTCCGAAATTGCTCCGTCGCGCCGGAAAATAGTTCTTAGGCTTCAGCTTTTGCGATTTCAGTCGCTGCTCCCTTCGTCGTCGTTTTCGCCAACACCATGGCGGCCCCGCCCAGCGCCAGAATCTCGAATCCACTTGTCCAGGGATTGGGATTGTGCGGCTGCGCGATAAGCCGCGGAACGTAGACCGCCAGAAAGAAAAGAAGCAGCATGGTCCCCAGGAGCGCCGCCGCAGTTTGTAGTTCTTTCCCGATCAGGATCGCCGCGCCCGCGGCTAGCAGAAAAGCGCCCATCAGATAAGTCCACACCGGATGTCCCTCGAGCCACGGCGGGCCAACGTGCATCGTAAGCCGCGCCGGAACAAAGTGCAGCATCCCGAAAGCCAGCATCGCCGCCCCAAAGAAGCACGTGCCAATCCTCAGCAACGCATCCCGGGTTTCCACCGCTTCCGAGCGCGCCCTGCGCGCAATCACCCAAGCGCCTCCACACATGCCCAGCGCCACCAGTCCGCTAGTCCACTCGTTGCCATTGCTCAGATGCGTCGCGATCCGCGGAACATGCGTAGTCACCACAAAGATGAGAAACATCACGCCAAGCATGGAGCCGGCCAGCGGCACGATTCTGTCCCATAGCATGCCGAGCGCCGCCGCGAAAAACGCCACGCCCACAAAGTAAGCCCAAAACAAATGCCCCGGAATCCAACCCGGCACCAGCGTCGCCACAAACCCCGCATACAAAACGTGTTGCACCCCAAAAACCAGCAACCCCCCCGCCATCAGACCCCGTCCGACCCTGGCCATCGCTCTCATCAGAAAAGCTCTTCCCTACGGCTCAATCCCGCCGCACTCCTTATTCCGACGCGCTCTGCGCCCCGCCGTAAGCCGTCGGCCTGCCAGCGCAAATAGCGTGGCTAGCGCTTCTCTGGCTGGTAGGCCAGGAAAACAATATTCTCGATCCCCGCACGGCGTATCTCTTCCACTACTCGCTCCACATCGCCATACTTCGCGCGCGCATCCGCCGCCACGTACACCTTACGCTCCGCTCCATCCCGCACGGCGTCGCGGATCATACCGGAAAGATCATCATATGAAACTTTGGACCGCCCAACATACACGCTCCCGTCATTCCTAACGCCCACTCGAATTTGGCCCTCTCGGCGTGCGCCCGGCTGCGCGACCGCGTGCTCCGCCGTCGGCAAATCGACGGGCACGTATTTGTACTCGTGCGGCCCCGGCCGAGAAAACATCAAAATGAAAAGCAGCACCACCATGACGGCCAGCAGCCCGGACAAATCGCTCCGCAAATAAAACGCATTGCGTCGCCGCTTGGCCTGCGCGGCCGCGATCTTTTGCGTGGGCCGCATGTTGGATTCCAGTCCTTTCTGCGCCGCAACCTGCACTCCCGGTCAAGCAGCTTGGCTACGAACCATTAGACACCGTCCGGTCGTTGCCGCCGCCCAGTGTTGCGGGCGAGTCGTCTGAAGTTGTACGTAGTTAATGATGGGTGGCAGCGGCGGTCTTCGGAATCGAGGGTTACTGGCTCCAGGGCCGCAGGCGCGGGAGCCAGCGCGGAACGTTGCGGCAATACTGTTCGTATTGGGCGCCGAAAAGTTTGCGGAGCGTGGGTTCTTCGTAGAGCGGGACAAATAGCGCCACGGCAGCTACGGCCACGAGCGCCACGATGAGAGCGGTACGGCTGGCGCGGCCAAAGATTACCCACAGACTGATCCAGCCCACGAAGAAGCCTACGTACATGGGGTTGCGCACGTAGCGGTAGAACCCCACGACGACCAGCTTCTGGGGCGGAGCGACCGGAACGGGCGTCCCGCGGCCGGTCCATCCGAAATCCCAGATGCACCGCAGCGCCACCGCAAAACCCAGCACCGACGGTACGGCGACAATCCACCGCCACCGGTTGGCGCCCTCGGCGTCCACATGAAAACCCAGCCACCCAGGCAGCAGCCAGATCCACAACGCGAAGAAGCCAGCGCCCGCAGCCAGTGAAGCGACGGTTGCAGGCCAGGGCGAGCCGCGATTCGGGCCCGGAGCGCCTGACGAGGTTTCGGCGGGTTCGCTGGTCATCACCCCTCTGTGGCGCCGAGTATGAGCCCATGGCAAACTGGCGGCAACGAAATCCTTTGCGGGTATACGCCCGCAGTGATGCAGCCGCAGCAGGCCGCTCCTACCCTCAACTGAAGCTGCTGTGCAGCGGCTCCGAGGGATCGCGGCGCGGTCACGAAACCAGAGAACAGATAATTCTCAGGAAATTAAACTACTGTAATAGATAACGCAGTGACTCTTTTAGGGCAGTCGCGCAACCCTTTCTAGAGAAGTATAGATCAGTGGAATTGGCCACCAGACGGACCGCTGGATGTCGCCAGCAAATTGTTCCGGCAGCGGTCACCAAGATCGGCGAAGCAAAGCGGCGACGTAAGGAGGGTGCGATGAGCAAATCGGCACAGTTTCTAACAGACCCAAAAGAGCGCGCGGACACCGCCTCGCTGGAAAGCATGCCGGACATTCTCGAACGCCGATACCAGGTGGAGATTGTGAATTGGCTCGTCGGAATCGAGCGAGCGCGCCAGCGAGAGCGCCAGCTAGCGCGCATTCCGCTGCATTTTGCGCATCGCGCGGGCCACGCTCCGCACGCCGAGGCTACCCTGTGAAGATTGTGGGCCGAGTTCTTCCGCCGGACATGCCGAGCCTTGCCATTGCCCTTCCTTGCCGGGAGCTTTATTTTTTCAACGAGAAGAACACCGGACTATCGCGCTTTCACGTCGAAGCCGGCCCGGACGGGATATTTCCCGTGGAAGAAGCCGCCGGCCTGCTAGCCATGCATTGCATGGTCCTGGGCCAATCTCCGCAGGACTACATTGTGACCGTGCAAGCGGCGCAGGATTCCCTGGGCGGGCTGGCCGGAAAAGTGGAAAAGCTGCTGCAAGCCGGCCATTCGGTCGGCCGCGTGGTCAAGCTGACCCGCCGTCAAGACGAAGTATTGAGCGGCGTCGTGCGCGGCCTGGCCAACAAGGAGATCGCCGGTACCTTGCATCTGTCCGAGCGCACCGTCAAGTTTCACCTGTCTTCGCTGCTGGCCAAGTTTTCCGTGCGTGGACGCATGGAGTTGGCCCTTGCGGCCACACGCGGTATGTTGGGACCGATTGCGGAGCCGCAGCTTTTCGCGCCGCCGGAGGCGCGGACACCCTCTCCGGCCCCGCCAAACCGCGGCGCGCCGCCGGCCGGCCTGATTCCGCTAGCCAAGCGTCGTCTGATGGGCTAATCGAGCGGGTTAGATTTGCTGCCGTTTCCACCGGCCTTGCCGGAACAGCATGATGCCCGCGGCGGCGATGGCGCATTCCGCCACCACGATGGCGATGTAGGCGCCGTTAGCGCGCATGCCGAACGGAATAGCCAAAGCGTAGGCTAGCGGAATCTCCAGGAGCCAGAAGCCGAAGAAGTGCACGATCGTTGGCGTGACCGTATCCCCCGCGCCGTTGAACGCTTGCAGCATCACCATGCCGTAGGCGTACCCGATGTTCCCGCAACTGATGATGCGCAGACACGAAACCGCCAACGGGATCACCGCGGGATCGTGCGTGAACAGGCGCACCACCGGCGGAGCAAAGATCAGGAAGAAAATGCCGATCCCGCCGAGGAAGATCATGTTGTAGAAGCCGGTGCGCCACACGGAAGTCGCCGCGCGCTCGGGCTGCTTGGCGCCGAGATTCTGCCCCACCAGCGTGGCCGCAGCGTTGCTCAGTCCCCACGACGGCAAAAGTATGAAGATGACGATGCGAATGGCGATGGTGTAGCCGGCAAGAGCGGCGGATCCGAACACGCTGATGATGCGCACCAGCCCGATCCAACTGGTGTGCGCGATGGCGAATTGCAGAATGCCGGTCAGCGAAACGCGCAGCAGGCGCAGCAGTATCTTCAAGTCTACGCGAACCTGCCGCCGAAGAATGCGGATGCGTTCCGAGCCGCGCAGCAGTCGATAAAACTGATACAGGACGCCGATGCTCCGTCCAGTGAAAGTGGCCAGAGCGGCCCCGGTGACGCCCAGCTTCGGGAATGGTCCCCAGCCAAAGATCAGGCACGGATCGAGAATCAGATTGATGATGTTCGAGACCCACAGCAAGCGCATGGCGATGGCCGCGTCCCCTGCGCCGCGGAAAATGGCGTTGTTGAGGAACAGCATCATGATCGCGCCGCTGCCGCCCAGCGCGATGCGCGCATAGTTGCCGCCAGTGGCTACGATTTGCGGCGATGCGCCCATCAGGCGCAGAAGACCGGGGCCGAAGAAAAAGCACGGCACGCCCACGAGCAGGGAAACGGCCAGGCCGATGATGATGGCTTGCACTCCCGCGACGGCCGCGCCTTCGGGATCTTTTTCGCCGATGCGTCGAGCGACCATGGCAGTCGTCGAAAGCGCCAGGCCAAGACCTACTGCGAACACCAGACTTAGCAGCGATTCGGTGAGTCCTATAGTGGCGACCGCGTCGGCTCCCAGACGCCCCACCCAGAAAACGTCAACCACCGCGAACAACGACTCCAACACCATCTCCAGCACCATCGGGATGGCCAGGAGAAGAATGGCGCGATTCAGGCTCCCCTGCGTGTAGTCCTGGTGCGACCCGCGGATAGACTCACGGATGGAGCTCCAGAGCGACGCCTGTGGCGCTGATTGCGCTGCGCTCGAGCTGGATTGCTGAACTTCTTGCACGGTCATACAAGTCTGCCTGATCTGCCGGAGCGCACCAATAAGTGCCAAGCACGCTCACGCGGCGGAAGAAGGTTATTCCGATCGAAACGAGGAAGCGGGGGAGCCGCACCGAGTGCGGGTCAGTTGACGATGACGGCGATGGGCTGCTGGAACATGGTTACCGTCCTGTGCGCGCCTCGTACGCGCGAGCATTCGAAAAGTGCCTCGACAGGATACAACAACACGACCGCCTAGACTAGCTCGCAAATCGGTTCTTTAGGGGGTCCGGGCTTCAGTCCCGACGTAGAGCGCTACAAGCGTTGGGCTTTAGCCCCTGAAGTCAGCCTTCGATTTCCGCCCCGCATGGATGAGTCATACGCTCTCAGCGCTTGGAGAAGTCGAATCGGAGCTTGGTATTCGATCATCTACCGCTCCTTGAGTAAGCGCAAGAACCGGCGAGGCTTCATCAAAGCGTGCAGCGATTCACGTAGCAGGTTAGCGGGCTCATGGGCTCCTCGAGTTGCTCGGGATTGGCGGGCTTCCAATCGGGGGCAGAGAGCTGCGAGCACGGCTGAATGGGATCGGCCAGAACCCAATTGGTGAAGAACCAGTTGTTGCGTTCGAAGACGAGGCGAATGGCTCCGACATGCTCTTCGCTGGATTTGTTGTGCGTGACCGAGACGCATCCGAAGACGTTGTAGACGCCTTCGCGAACCGTTACGGTGCGCGCCTGGCGCAGGGCGTAAAGGTGGTAGCTCCAGGTGTTGGCGTTATCGCCTTCGAACATGGCGTGATCGAAAGTCTTCTCGCTGATCCCGCGGCGTCCTGCGTCCGAAACGAGATCGTACACCGTGCCCCATTCAAATCGCCGGTAAGCCTCCACAAAAGCACTCACGCGCTCGCCGAGCGCGGGGCGTTGCGCAGCCGGCACCGCAGCAAAGGGCTCGAGCGTCGTTTGCCCGCCAGCCAGGATAGCGCTGCAGATCACCAGTGCCGGCAGGACACTATTCTTGAAGCTGAACATGTTTTCTGGCTTTCGGAGCTGCCAGGGCCGCCCACGGTGTTAGAACGCGCGCAGCGGTGGTTCTTGCACGAAATTTAGGAGCCGGAGGCAGTTTGCTGTGGCAGCGGAACGTTCTTGATTTCCTGCGCCATAGTGGCGCGCCGGTTCTGGTCGAACTCGTTCCCAAACGCTGCGGAACACAGCCTGGCGATGAGCACCATAACAATAGAGCCCAGAAGCGCCCAGGCGAACCACAGGACCAGCGTCAGAATGAGCGCGAATCCCAGGCGCGTGGCAAACGCAAAAATGAGAAAGATCACAATGAAAAAGGGAATCGAGACCACCGCGAAGGTCTTGGCCATCATCTCCATGAGCCGCGTATGCCAGCACACCTCGACATTGGCGCGGTGCGGCGTATCGGATAGCGGCTTGATGTTCACCTGCGCACCGGCAAACCAGCCGCGATGCACGTTGATATCCCAGCGGCGCTTCTTGGGGTCCTTCTCTGTCTTTTCCACCGCGATCCGATATCCAGCCGATGGGGAGTATTGCAGGCGCAAACGCGCGGCGATTGCGTCAGCGTACTTGCTGAACAGGACGGGGTTATCCAGCGAAGGCTTTGGGAAGCCGGTTTCGAACGTTGGATCAGACATAGTGGTTCGCCTAGATGTACTTGCGTCCAACAGGCTTTTTGCCAAGCTTGCGGTTCAGATAAACGTAACGCCGCATCATCTGCAGCGAGCACCACTCCAGCCACATGCGCTTCTGTTGATCGAACTTGAGCTCGAGGTTGTCCTTGTGCTTTTCGCAATAAGGAATGCCGGTGGCTTTGCCGCTGGTCACCCAAATCCGCCCGAAAGCCAGCAGGCCATAGTTCACGCTGCGCGTCTTGATTTCATCCAGCCGCGTCGGAGGAGCGCCGCAAGCGACGCACCCCTTAGGCCACACGCCGTTTTCGTAGACCGGCGATTTGAAGCTGGGCACTTCCGAAATGGCCTTGGGATCTTGCGCCTTCACGCGCCCGCCTTCGAGAATCGAGTACTCAAAGCAGTCTTGGCACTGGAAGCTTTTGCCCTCGGCGTCCGGCTTTAGACCGGCAGTCGGCTGGAAGATGGCCGCGCAGTATGGGCAAGCGGCCACCCAGAGATTGCTGCTGAACCCCGCTACCAGCAGGAGCACCGCGAGCAAGCCGAAGATGCCCCCGGCAATCCAGTGGCTGTAATAGAAGAAAGCCCCCGCCGGTACTCCAAAAAACACCGCCAGAAGCACGCACTGCAGGATGTGCTTTTGCCGCACCGGACCTACCGGCTTGGCCAGCGAAGTCGTACGCGTTGGAACCGGAGGGTCGCTGGCCTCGGTAAGATGATCCAGCAGATTCTGATACGTGGTGGACATGGACGCTCCGTCGAGAGGGAAGCCACTCGTTACGGAAAAGGGTATCAGTTCGACGGGGAAGGGCGGCGCAGCGAATCCCGACGGAGACGGGAATCCGCTATTAGCGGCCAGGAAACACCGGACGTGCTCGAAAAAAAGGGCAGCCCGGGCTAGCGGCGGCGCGTGGGGTTGACGAGCTTGGAGGCGAAGCTTACCGAGACGAGGGCCAGCACCGCGGCGAGCAGGATGAGTATGATCACTGGGATTCTCCGTTCACGCAGGAAAGATGGCAAGCCGCTTGCCAAAGCGTAAGTAATTGAAAGCATTGGTCGAGGGTGCATGCGGGACGGCAGGAACCTGTCGGAGAAGAGCAACACTGTCGAGTAAATGACG
>Ga0210384_10004813_pt1 | contig 14941 bp, 15 predicted proteins | sample IncBWH2MmetaG_FD_160574 | JGI IMG/M metagenome (GOLD analysis project Ga0210384, IMG submission 160574) | Forest soil microbial communities from Barre Woods Harvard Forest LTER site, Petersham, Massachusetts, United States - Inc-BW-H-2-M | ecosystem: Environmental > Terrestrial > Soil >...
CGTGGTGGACGAGCGGCCAAGCACCGCGGGCGGCGGATGGCACGCGATGCTGGCTGGGCTACGCGCCGTTGCCGCCAACGAGGCCATCACTGTCAGGACGCTGCTGGGCCGGACCGAGCGCGTCGCGCTGGGCACCGACGGGGTGACCGGAGCCATGTGGTCTGGTCGCGGCGTCGCGACGGCTCTCATCACGGACCAGCGCCATATCGAGCGACTAGGCGACGCGCCAGAGCTACCTTCCGCATTACACCATTGGGTTGCCGCGGCGGTCCCCCCAGCCCGGCGCATCGTCCTGCGCGGGCAGGCCGGCGCGGTCGGCCCCGTAACCCACGCCACGCTGGCTGAAATGCAGTCGGTTGCCCAGCGCGCGCGGGCACTGGGCTGTGCGGCAGTGGCTGTCGCGTTCTCTTTCCCGGCCCTGACGGCCTCGGTGGAGCGGCGCTTGGCCCATGTACTAACGCGCGAACTGGACGGAACGTACCTGAGCCTCGCGCACCAAGTGTTTCCGGAATCACCGGAAGCACTGCGGATGTATGTCACCGTCCTGTCCGCATACGTCGGCCCGGGCATCGGTGCCCAACTCGCGGACTTCCGGCGGCGTCTACAGGCCCTGGGGTTCAGGGGCGGCATCGTGGTCATGCCGGCGGATGCTCTGCCGTGGTCATGACGATGGGACTATGGTCATGACCAGTCCGCGACGGCCGGTCCAGCTCTTCCTGTCGGCGCATCTTGACGACGCCGTGCTCTCATGTGGCGGGACGATGCGCTGGCTCGCACGTCGCGACTTCCGCGTTGTGGTAGTAACGATCTTCGCCGGTGTACCCACTGGCTGGCCCACGCCCGCGGCGCGCGCGGCGCGCAAGGCCCTCGGGCGTTCCGCAGGCGACGTCGCACGCCGCAGGGCCGAGGATCGTGCGGCCTGCTCCACCCTGGGGGTCGAGGCTGTGCACCTGCCCTTCCTGGACAGCGTGCACCGCCGCCGCTACGGTCGGCCGCTATACCGTACACGGGCGGCGATTTTCGGTGAGCCCGCTGCTGCGGATCAGGCTCTGGTAGCGGTGGCGGCTCAGGCCCTTCGCGGGCTGGACGTATGGACCCGAGCGGAGACTATTCACGCGCCGCTCGCGATCGGCCAGCACGTGGACCATCAGCTCGCGCGCCGGGCGGCAGAGGCCGCAGCGAGGGCGCAGCGTAACCCGGTCCCGCCTCGGCCGATTCGATACTACGAGGACGTCCCCTACGTCCTGTACGACGCGGAGGCGCTCTGGCGACCGGACCTGGCCTGTCGCCTCGTGCCCCTCGTGCGCCCCCTAGACGAGGATTGCTCGAACTCCAGGATTACCGCGATCAACTGTTATGTCTCACAGCTGCCCAGCATCTGGCCCAACGACCCAGACTGGCCCATAGAACTCCGCCGTCACGCCCGCGCCACAGCCGCGAGTGATTACGGCGAGCGGCTTTGGTCGCCCACAGAATGAGGAGCCTGTCAGCGATCTGGAGCATCTTCCCCGCATCTTTACCCATGAAGCCTGCGGCTAGGGAAGGGTTCGGAGTTGGCACGACTGCTCGTTGTGACGACGAGGCGATCCTGGAGTCGCTGTCAGGGCGCGGCGCGCGGGTTCGGGCGGCGGCTCTACTGACATGCACTGGGCCAGACGACCGAAGGACACGGCGTCGAAGCCCACCGTCAGCGGCGGCCTTGTCGCCTGCTTACCGATGTACCGTCCGGTCGCGTTTGATGGACGCCAGCAAGCCGCGTACCTCGCCGCTGCGACTTGCGTCGATGTTGACGAAAAAACCGCCGCGCAGCTCCGGGTTACGGCTTGCGTTGACATGAACCTGCGGGGACTGCAGATACGACTCGAGCATCGGTACCTGCATGAAGGCCAAATTCATAGCGGCCTGCACAGGCGCTACCGTGTGGAGCCAAGCGTAAAATCTGTCCACCAACGGCTCGATAATTATATCTGGCCGGAGGAACCGCGGCTCGTCGCTCATATAAACTCCTCATCCCGGAAATTCCTACCATAACTCGGCACGGACTATCACATACGAGCGGATCCCGTTCAAACTGGGGCGAAGGAGCCGCCGGCCCGGGCGTTCAACCGAAGATCGGCCGCAGTTGAACGGGCGGCGCGGAATGCTCCGGAGGAGGCGATCACGAATCCAGCCGCTGCGGGGTTCCAGTGCCGCCCGGGCCAGTGCGATCATGGCCTAACCGCGTAATCCACGGCCAGCATTAACGGCGTCGGAGAGCTGACCCTGGATTACCATATTCGTTGCAAAGAGGAGGCCGCATTGCGGACGTAAGCTTTGACTTCGATTCATCAGCAGTATTCGACGACGGCGGCCGCTCGGAGCCAGGCCTGCCAGAGATCTTCTGCTGGGTCTGCCGAGCGCACGTCCCGCTCGGCCTGATCCGCGATCGGAGATATGCGTACGGACTTTGTCTCAATGGGGTTGATTATCGCAGTATGGCAGGCGGGCCAAAACTATAACGAGGGGTCTTGTATGTATCAAAGCGACAGCAAGCCCCGTGTTCTATACGTGTCTCATCACGCGCCATGGCCCACGTTCAGTGGCGGCCGTCTCAGGGAAGCGCAGCTGATCCCCCGGTTGCTGGATCACGCTGGAATCGACCTGGTCGCTGTCACCCGGACCCTCAAGGTCGATGAGCGTGCGGCACGTGATATCTGCCTGCCTGGCCTGACGGTCAAGCTTTTCGACGACGAGGCGCCACCTGGCGTTGCACCGGGACGGGACTCGGCCCCGGCGCGCCATTACCTTGGCGACCTCGCCCGCCAGTGGTCCTTCAGCGCGGTTCATGTCGAGGGACATTACCTGTCCCCTTTGCTTCCCAAAGAACTGCGGCGGCGGGCCCTCGTCGTCGAGCACAACATTGAGTCCACACTGCTGCTTCAGCGTGAGAACACTGGTCCTGCCACGCCGGTGACCAAGAGCGAGATCCTGCGCGTGCGGCGGCAAGAGGAGGCGGCGTGGCGCGAGGCCGCTGGAGTCGTCGTGCTCACCGCCGAGGACGCGGGCACGATATCTACCCGAGTACCGGAGGTCACGGTCCATACCGTGCCCAGTGGCTGGGACCACATCGGCCTTCGGAGGCCCGGTGCCAACGGTGCGGTGCGACCTGGCACGCTACGGGATCCGCGACTGCTGTTCCTGGCCAACTACGCCTACTCGCCCAATGAGGACGGCGTGCGGTGGCTACTGGGGGAGATCTTCCCCCGCGTCCGGGCGCAGCATCCCGGCGCCCGGCTACGGTTGGTCGGCGCCAACCTGAACGCTGGAATCGCCGCGCAGGCACGGCGCTGGCCCGGTGTCGAGATCGTCGGCTGGGTTCCGGCCGTTGAGGATGAGCTGGACCACGCCGACCTGGTGCTGTGTCCATTGCGGATCGGCGGCGGAATCAAGATCAAGACTATCGAGGCGCTCCGGCGCGGATGCCTGCTCGTCTCGACCTCGATCGGAGCGCAAGGCCTGAGCAACAGCATGAGGTCGGCGATAGCGATCGCCGACGAGGCCGACAGCTTCGCGACGCACATCGTCCGGCTCTGCCAGGACGACAAGGCGCGGCAAGCCATGGTTTACGCGCTTCATTACGCTCAGCACCTGATGCCGACCTGGGATGCCGCGGCGGCGCAGATCAGGCAGCTCTGGATGGACTCAGCCCAAGAGAGACTCGCACATGCCTAACGATTACAAAGTTCCGTACCTGCCGTCCGGGAGCATTTTCGGGGAAGCCGAGATCGAGGCTGTGCGGCGCACCCTCATGTCGGGGAAGACACTTTCCTGCGGGCTTGAGCGCGAGGCGTTCGAGGAGGAGTTCGCCGCTTTTGTCGGCGTCCCGTACGCAGTGTCGGTCACCAACTGCACCGTCGCCCTTGAGCTGGCCACTTACCTGGCGCAGGTGCGACCTGGCGACGAGGTAATCGCGGCCACCCAGACCTACCAGGCCACCATCCAGCACCTTCTTGGCTCCGGCGTGACCGTGAAGTTCTGCGATATCGACGCTAATACCCTCAACATCGACCCGGATTGCTTAGCTTCGCTGATCGGTCCGCGCACGCGCGCCCTGTACCTGGTCCATTACGGGGGAGCTAGCGCCGACATGGCTCCGATTATGGATCTGGCGGACCGGCATGGCATCACCGTCATCGAAGACTGCGCGCATTCGGTCGGTGCTACTTACCGCGGCCGTATGCCCGGGGGACTCGGCCACATCGGGTGTTTCAGCTTCCAGTCCTATAAGAACATCTCCACTCTCGGCGAAGGAGGGATGCTCACCTTCAAGGACGAGCGCTGGAATGCCAAGTTGCGCCGCATCCGCGCGATTGAGCCGGACGCGGACTTCCGTCCGCGCACCCCGACCAGCCTCGGGTCATACGCCTGGCCAGCGGATGAGATCGAGCGTCACGACAAGAACGCCTACAGCGAGGACTGCGTCGCCGTGCGCTATCCGGGTACCAACTCGACCCTAGCGGAACCAGCCGCCGCCGTTGGGCGCGTCCAACTCCGTCGGCTGTCCGAATTCCTGGAGCGTCGCACCCAGATCGCAAACCGGCTCGATGCGGGGTTGTCAGCCATACCAGGGATCCGCGTCCAGCAACGGAACCCGGACGCTCCATCAGCACACCACCTCTATACCTGCTTCCTGGACCCAGACACCGGGCTGGACCGGGACGCGATCGCTCGCGTCCTCAACGAGGACAGCATCGAGATCCAGCTGCGCTACTTTCCTCTGCACCTGCTGCCCGAATGGCGAGCCAGCGGCCACGGCCTAGGCGAGTGTCAGGTCGCCGAGCGCGTTTGGTTCCACGAACAGCTCAACTTGCCGATCTACCCGCAAATGGCGGACTGGCAGGTTGAGTACATGATCGAGCGGGTGGCGGCGGCGGTGAGCGGTGGCTGAGCCATCTACCGGCATCCTTAACGACAGCGAACGATCCGAGGCTGCAGACCTGCTCCGCCCTTTCTTTCCTCACCTGTCCTCGCTGGATGAGCTCCTCGCGCGCGTGCCCGCCGAGCAGAGCTTCGCCGTGCGACAGGACGGACGCCTCGCCGCAGTCATCCTGTGGCGGCGAGAGACGCTGCTCGCCTACGACAGACCCGTGCCGATCGCTATCGCCGGGCCCGGTGCCACAGCACCGGAGTTTCAAGGGCGTGGGCTCCTCGCTGCCAACATGGCGGCTTTCCTGGCCTCCCTCCGGGACAGCGGGTGCGCCGTCAGCGGCCTAGAAACCCCGGTAGTCCGGTGGCATCGTGGAAACGGCTGGGAGATCTGCTCGGCGGTCGCCCGGCACCACGGCGATGCTGCTCGGTTCCGCCCCGCGAGCGGCCCAGCCGATGGCAGCCTCGACGCCAGGCCACCGATCGAAGCCCTTCAGGAGTTGTATCGCAGGGCCGCGGCACGGCGGTTCGGTCCTCTGTGCCGCACCGGCCGCCAATGGGCCGAGCTCCTCGCCTCCCAGCCTGGCCTCGGCCGCCGCAGTCACGCCGCATGGAGGGAGCCTGACGGCACCTATGGCGGTTACATCATCACCACCCGCCGGCCAGACTGCCGGGGGGCCATCAGGCTCACCGTGGAAGAGCTGATCACTGTCACTCCGAACGCATTTCTCGGACTGTTGCGTTACCTGGCGGAACACGACGCCGAAGCCTGGGTGCAGTGGGACGCGCCCCAGGACGACCCGCTCGTGCACGTCGTCCGCGACCCGCACGCCATCACGACCAGCATCTGCACCGACAAGCTACTCCGGGTCATCGACCTCGCGGCGCTGACGATGCCGGCTCCCGATGATGACGCGGCCGCCCGCGCTGACGGGCTGACCCTTATGGTGGACGACCCGTTGGCGCCCTGGAACGCGGGAACATGGCGTGTCGCTCGCACCATGCCGACGACTCAGGCCATGGTGCGAGCGCCCCAGCCGCCTGACGGGAAATTGAGGGGGGCATGGTGCAGTGTTCCCGCCACGGTCCTTGGGCCTCTGCTGTCCCGGTTTCTCAGTGTGGAGGCTGCGGCCGAAGCCGGCCTTATCCGGGCATCGTGCGAACGGGCACTGCGCCAACTCCGGGCCTTCGTGGGAACGGGCCCTGCTCCTTACTGTCCCGGTGCATGGTGAGTCATGGAGCGCATTCTCGCCCTCTCCCCGCACCTTGATGACGCCGTCCTCTCCGCTGGCGCATCGTTTGCCGCGCTCGTGCTGAACGGTGTGCGCGTCGAAATCTGCACGCTCTTCGCAGGCACTCCGCAGCCGCCGTTGTCCCCGGTCGCCCGCGCCTTCCATGCGGACTGCGGGCTGCGCGATGACGCTATGAGCGTAAGGCGCCAGGAGGATGTCGTAGCCATGGCAGCGATCGGAGCGGCCCCATATCACTTGGACTTCCTTGAAGCCCTCTATCGGCGTGACGCTGAGGGCGGGTGGCTGTGCCGCTACGACGGCGCGGTCTTCGATGCCGCGCTCCCGCGGGAAGAGGCACTAATGACGGCCCTGGCCAGCAGGATTGGTGACCTGTGTGCCATATCCCAGCCTCAGCAGCTCCTGACCTGCGCCGGCGTCGGCGGCCATGTCGATCATCGGCTTACACGTGACGCAACCCTCCTGGCCGCCAGCGCTGCGGGCCTGCCTGTAGTTCTGTGGGAGGACCTGCCTTATGGCGTGGGGTCGCAGATCGCGGAGGTTTCCGGCGACCGTGCGGTCATCCCGTTGCCCCCGGCGGCATGGGAGCGCAAGCAGTACGCGATCATCTGCTACCTGTCCCAGGTCCGCATGCTGTGGCCGGTCGGCTTTGACTGGTGGCGTCAACTGGACGAACACGCTCGCTCGCGCGGCTGGGGCCGCGCGACCGAGCTCTTATGGAAGGTGCACCCGGCGCGATGAACGACAGACCCATGCGTGTCCTGCACGTCATCCGTCCCGAGGAAAGCGGGTCGCTGGGAGGCGCGGACCTTCACGTTCTCGATCTCTGCGCCGCCCAGGCCCAGGGGCCGCACTGCCGTCCTGCCGTCCTGGCCCTCGACGCCAGCCACGATTTCCTGCGGCGAGCCGGTCAGCTCGGCGTGACTGTCCATGATCCTTTTCGCCAGCGAGTCGGCTGGTGGCGGCGGCTAGCCGAACTCCCACGAGCGCTGGAGATCGACCTTGTCCATGCGCATGGCTATGAGGCTGACTATGCGGCCACGTTCTCCCCTATGGCGGCGTCCGCGTGGCGCGGACTGCCGCGCGTCCTCACCTGCCACGGAATCATCGCTCCTGACCTGCGCCACAAGGTGATGAACATGCTGGACCTGTGGTGCATGCGCCGCGCGTCCGTCCTTATCGCGGTGGCGGCACCCGGTGCTGAGATGCTGCGGCGAGCCGTTCGAGACGTCCCCATTCATGTCATCCCCAACGGCGTCCTTCCCCCCGCCGCCGTCGAGCCGGCCGAGCGTACCAAGGTCCGTGCTGAACTTGGTGCGTGCGGCTCCCGCGACATCCTGATCGGATTTGTCGGCCGACTGTCCGCGGAGAAGCGTCCTGACCTTCTGTTGCAAGCCGTCTCCCGGATCGCCAGGGAACAGCCGACCGCACGGTTCGCCTTCATCGGCGGGGGGCCACTGGCGCGCAGGACGCAGCAGGCTGTCCGCGACGCTCGCCTTGATGGTCGCGTCACGCTCGGCGGGCTACGCCATGATATGGATGCCGTGTACGCCGCCATTGATGTCCTCGCTCTCCCATCCGACATCGAAGGCACGTCGCGTGTGCTTATTGAGGCGCAGATGCGGGCGGTGCCAGTTGTGGCGACCGCTGTCGGCGGCTCGCCGGAGCTAGTGCGCGACGGTGTCACTGGCTTTTTGGTGCCTCCTGGCCGTGTCGACGCGCTTACGAGTGCCCTGACCCGGCTCCTAACCGATCATGATCTTCGCACGCGCATGGGCCGAGCTGCCGTCGATGAGGCGCAAGGAAGGACCGCGAGCGTCATGGCAGAGGCAGTACAAGCGATTTACGACCTCATGCCGCCGCGTAAGCCGTGAAAGAAGCCCAGCCGTGCGCGATGGCTAATAATTGCGACTTGTGAAGCGTATGGGTACTCTTTATTCACCAGATCCCTCATAACTGATCAGAAAACCGGATGACAGGAGGCTGCAGGAAATGCTGCAGGCGGCCGCAATGAGGGAGGCATTTCATGCCCGTACGACTTCATGAGACCGAAGCGGTGCTAGCTGCACGCCCTGACGTCGCCGACGCTATGGTCATGGACTACGGCGGGGACGCGCCAGTCATTATCCTGGTCAAAGCGCATCAGTTCTGCAGCGGCCCCGAGTTGCGTGATCTGTGTGCGCTCAGTCTCGGCCATGACGCCTCCCGCATAGCCGTAATTCTTGTCCAGGAAATCCCTCGCCTCGATGGAGATTATCCCGATCCGGACCGCCTCCTTGAGGAGGCGCCCTATATCTATCGCTACGAGCTACCCGCCACGCCTACCGAGCAACTGCTCGTTACCATCTGGAACGACGTGCTCGGGAGGCAGCGAACAGGTGTACTGGACGACTTTCTCGACCTTGGCGGGGATTCGCTTGGCGCGGTACGGCTTATCACGCACATCCATGATAAATTCGGCACCCCGGTAGACATCGCTGAATTCTTCGGCGCTCCGTCTGTGCGCGGGGTCGCAGCGATAATCGATGCGGCCCAAGGGGCGGCGTAATCCAGAGGGCGGCGCAGTCCAGCTACCGCGCTGACCTTGTTGATCAGCACGCTCGCCTCGGCGGAGTTGCCCACTAGGAGCGCCGCAGTGGCCGGCCCATCATCCGATAGATGGCGCGAATGACCGGATGTCCGTTCCGCGACCGATACGCGCTGCAGTCGTTAGTCAGCGCACTAGGTGCGCCGTTCATCCGCAACCCGACGACAAGGTTCGCTTCGGGATCGCAGAAGCCCCACGTGCCCGTGTTGCTCCAATGACCGAAGGCGCTCGCGGAGATCTGGCTGCAGTAATTCCAGGAGTCGAGGCTTACCCGCATGCCGTACGCCATCGAGCAGTGGATCCCGAATGTGTGATCGTAAAGAACGGGTCGCTGCGGTGTTCTCATCGGTGTTGGATCAATGCCGAGCAGGTCCGCGCACCTCGCCGGGTCCGCCAACGTCCGGTAGATAGTGGTGAGGACTTCCATTGAGGCGTAGCCCCCATAGGCGGGATTCGGATAGGTAAGGGCCGCTGGCCGATCGAGGTGACGCAGGGGGAACGTTGCATGACTGCCCCATGAGTTTTTGTTCAATGAGCGGCCGTGAAGCGAGCGTGCGTGCAACGAGCGGCTGCGCAACGAGCGATAGGGCAATTCGAGATCATCGAGGCTAGACCGCTCGCAGGGTATCAGTTCGAGTGCGTCAGCGCCTATCGGCTTGAGCACATGCTCTGTAAGGAACTCAGCCCACGAAGTGGTCGTGACTCGCTGGATGATTGCCGCCAGTGTGTACCAACCGCCCCAGGCATCGTATCTGGCCATGGCCCCTGGCCTCCAGTCCCCGATCGAGCCGCGGAACAGGCGATATTCGAGGACAGCAGGCGAAGTGCGGTAAGGCGCTACGTCCGGCGGAATGAACAGACCAGATGTATGCGTGAGCAAGTGGTGCGAGGTAACCTCCTCCTTGCCGCCACAAGAGAATTCAGGGATAAATGCGCTGACAGGAGTGTCTGTGGATAGCAGTCCGCGATCCCGTAGCCACAGCACTCCGAGCGCAACGACGGGCTTGACCGCGCAGTCAAGCCGGGCCATGGTGGTGGTTGACATCGGCACACCGGGCCGCGCTTCCCCGACCGCATGGCTGACGATCTGCTCGTCAGCTTCCCACACCACCAGCTGGCCTCCTGTGCAGGGGCCATCATGGACGTAGGAGTCCAGCAAAGCAAGCGGGCCGAGCCGTTCTGGGTCCGATTCGAGATCCTCAAAATCGTCGTCATCAATATCATCGTCGTCCTGGTTGCACATGAATGCAAGCTGCTCCGTGACATTAATCTGTAAGTTGCCTGCGGAATCTGCTTTCCGTTGCCGGCCTCGGCAGTGGAATATGATATCGGATGCCTATCCCCGGGCGCACTTCTATTAAGTTCCGCGGCCCTTACTATATAGACCTGCCAGCATAAGCAGAAGACGGCCCGCCAGGAGCAGCGCAGGGCCCACAAGCGTGTTCAACGGGTACGTCGCCGCAGTTGAACCCAGCCCGGCTAGGCTGCGGTCACCGGCCACGACGCGATGATCCCGGTGAAGGCAGCCTCGCCGAAAACGGAAGCACAGCCACTACAGTTAGCCGGAATTCGTGATGACTATGTTTACTGTTCTTAACAAGGAATCAGCAGTCATGACTGTCGCCCGCAGGTGCGCTGTCGACCGGGTGCCCATCTTCGGCTCCGCAGCATGGGTATTAGGGGCATGGCGGCATCTTCCGGAACTGGGATCCCCTGCCGTTCTGCGAGCCGGTGACCGGTCGGGGACCTGGCTGCTGCCGTTGTCGATCCGGCGTTGCCGTCAGACGATGACTATTTCGCTCGCTGCTGCGCCGCTCGGAGACACGCACCGCCTGGTAGGACCCTCTCGCCCGTTGCCGGAGGGGCTCGGCGCCCGTGCGCTCGACTGCCTCCTCGAAGCCTGCGGCACCGGCGGGAGCGTCGAGCTGGATGCGCTGGCGATAACGGATGCGCTGGGTCGTGCCCTTGAGGCGGGCGACGCAGGGCAATGGAAGGTCGAGCGCGAGCCTTCGCCCGTCATCCCGGTGACCCGCGTAGCGGTTTCGCCCAGTCACGACAAGCGCTGGCGTCGGTTGGGTCACCAGGGGCGCTTGGCCGTCACGGTGGTGGCCGGGTCTGAGCTGCGAGCCGTGATAATCGAAGATTTCGTGCGCGGCCGACTGGCCCGGTGGCACGCTCAGGGTCGCCTCGACCAGCTGGGGCAGGCCGAGCGCTTGCCTGGATTCCCGCGCTTTCTCGCGCAGGCGGCCTCGGTGCTTGCCTGCGCCGGGCAGGCTCGGCTATGGATGCTTCTGGTCGACGGCACGCCGGCCGCCCAGGACCTTCACCTGGGCCCTGTCTCGGCCCCCCTGCTGTACATGCGCGACTACGACCTGCGCTTCGCGCCTTGGAGCGCAGGCAGGCTCCTCCTGGAAGCGACGCTGCTGCGGCTGCGGGCCGCCGGGGTGGAGAGGCTCGAGACCGGACGGGGAGATGAACCCTACAAGATGATGGCTGGCGGTGGCGGGGAGTATGTTCTCAACGCTCGCGCCGCGCGCCATTGACTCACGCGAGCGGTGGCCGCGATGCTTCGCGTGCCCGCCCACAAGGAGCGTAAGTGGATCTGCTCGACGCTGCCAGCGGGTCGATGCGACTGATTCTCGGAGGCCGTTTCGGGGAAGAGCCCGCCGAGCTCTCTGGCCGTCGGCTCGACCTCTTCCGGGAGCAAGGCGGCTACATCATCGAGACGGCCCATAGCTATGCGGGCGGCGCGGCCGAGGCGGTGATCGGGGAATGGCTGCGCCGACGCCACTGCCGCGACGAGGTCGTCGTGGTGGATAAAGTCTGCCATCCGCACGCTGACGGCAGCCCCAGGGTCCGCCCTGAGGTATTACGGTCCGAGGTGACCGGCTCGCTGAAACGGTTTGGCCTGCCCTCGATCGATCTGGTGCTGCTGCACAGGGACGATCCGGCTGTGGCGGTCGAGGATCTCGTCGGCGCGTTCCTTGATGAGGTCGCCTCCGGCCACATCAGCCGGTTCGGGGTGGCGAACTGGCCCGCCGGCCGGATGGTCCGGTTCGTCGAGGCAGCACGCCAGGCTGGGCAGTCCCCTGTCGTCAGCTACCAGTTCAGCTTGGCAGTCCCGCAGCGGCAGATCTGGCCCGGGGCGCTGCACGCCACTGAGGAGATCCTTGAGATCGTCAGAACGCATAATCTGCCGCTGCTGGCGTGGGCGGCCCAGGCCAGGGGATGGTTTGCCGACGGTCGGCCGAGGCAGGGCCCAGACCGCGACGAGGCCGACCTGTTCCAGACAGCCGCCAATCACGAGGCGCGACGCAGGTGCCAGCTCGTGGCGGCCCGTCTCGGCGTCAGCCCGACGACGATCGCGCTGGCCTGGACGTTACACCAGCCACTGTGCGTCTGGCCGGCCGTAGGGCCCGAAAGCGAGCAGGAACTCACCGACTCGATGGCCGCCAGCCGCCTGGCCTTGAACGATAGCGACCTGGCATTCCTGTCGGCGGCACGCCTGCTCGCGCGTAAACCCGCCGGCAAGCTATGAGGAGCCCAGCAGGGCCTGCCATGCCCGCGCGATGTCGTTGGCCTCCGCCTCCACCGAGTAGTTGTCGGCGATGAACCGGCGACCCTCAGCGGCCAGCTGAGCGAACCGGGCCTGGTCGCCACGCGCGATGCCGACGACGCGCTCAACCTCACGCGCGAAGGCTAGAACGTCGCCGCCCTCGACCCGGGTCGCGAACGGTCCGGCGAACATCTCCCGCCCTCCTTCTCCGTCGTAGCCGACCACCAGGGCGCCCGACGCCAGCGCTTCGGCGACCGGTAGGCCGAACCCTTCTTGCGTGCTGCCGCTCAGGAACACTGCCGTCCGGGCGAGCTGCTGCTGGATCCCCCGTTCGTCGAGCCCCTCGAGGGTCAGGATCTCGTCCCAGGTGACGATCGACCGCAGCTCGAGGAGCTGCAGCACGAGCCCGAGGGCGTCCCCGCTCTTTCGTGGCATGAAGGCGAGCGTGGCGGTCTTCGCCGACGGCCGGAAACCGTCCATGTCGATCCCGTACCGGATCCGCTCGACTCGGACCGTGGGGAAGGCGTACTCCATCAGCTCCTTGGAACTCTCAGACACGACGATCACGCCACGCATCAACGGGTTGGCCAGCGTTACCTGTGCGCGCCGGACATAGCCGTCAACGTTGAGGCTCTCCAGGAACAGGTACGGGTTCTGGTTGTAGATCACGTAGGGGCAAGCCGTGAAGTCGGCGAAGTAGTACGCAATCTCGTCCGGAACGACGAGCACGTCTTCCGGCTCGAATACCGCGTCCTCCCGGTAGCACACCGGCGCCGGGCTCTCGAACCAAGCACACCGGAATCCGTGCTTGCTGTGCAGCACGGATGCCTTGCGGCCGAGCGACCGCAGCACCTCGACCAGGCGGTACTGCCTGCGGACGCCTCCCATCGGGACGTTAGAGTCCCGCGCAATGACGTAGATCATCGGCTGCCTTCCGGCTGGAGGTAATCGGCGAGACGCAGGGCCAGTGCGACGATCGTCAGAGTCGGCGGGGCATAGCCCGATGTCGGGAAGACCGCGCTGCCTGCGACGAAAAGGTTGGCGACCCCGTGCACTCGGCAGTCCGCATCCACCACCCCGTCGGCCGGGGACAGGGCCATCCGCGCCGTGCCTATATGATGCGGCCCGCCGAGCGTATCAGCGGGCCAGACGCCGCGCCGCACGCGCCTGCGAATGCGCGTAGCACCCGCAGCGCGCAGCAGATCACGTACCGCCTCGACGCCGACGACGACAGTGCGATGGTCCACGTCCGCCAGTTTCCAGTGGACGATCGGCAGCGGCACGCCGTGCCGGTCGGTGCTGTCGGACAGCATCACCCGGCTGGCGCGGTTCGGTACCTGCTCGGTCACGGCGATCAGGGCGAGGTCCTCTGCCGCCCGCGGGCCGTTTGGTGCCGACCGTGGCCGACGGCCCTGCCCCTGACGCCCGAAAAGTGGGCGGTCGAGATGCTGGCCGGTCGGCTCGATGAAGAGCTGCACCCTTCCGATCCTCTCCGCCCGACACACATCGTCGCCGAGCACCAGCGCTCCGGCAGCACCCATGGGCTCGCCGTCGAGCGTGGTGCCTGCGACCCGCTCCGAGAAGAAGTCCAGGTCGAGTACTTCCGGGTCGCCGCTCAGCCGCGCGGCATCGACGTGCGGGTGCTCCATGAAACACCGGCCAACGAGGTCATCTGCATTCCCCAGACCGTCTGGCCATGACGGGCTCGCCGACGCGAGGAGCAGCCGTGCTGTCTCGATGGCCCCCGTCGCCAGCACGAAGCTGTGCCCTGAAACGACGATTTCGCCCGCACGAGTGCTGGCCGTGAGGTGGTCGACCGCGCTGCTGTCACCGGTCACCATGAGGCGTGTCGCGGTCGCGCCGAGGATCAGGTCAGCCCCGGTGCCTGTGAACAAGCCCGTATGACGGTGCCCCAGCTGGCGTGCCCCGAGCACCGGAAAGCTGCGCACGGAAAACGGCGCGTCGCGGATACCGGGCTTTCCCATCAGCCGCCACGGCCGGGACGACCACCGGCGGGGTACGCCGCAGAACGCGTACGCCTCGCGGTAATAGGGCTCAAGTTCCTGGCGTGATACGCACCATCCCGTCTCCGGCATGTCTTTGCGCCATTCGAAGTCCAGGTCATCAAGCGGCTCGCACCATCCGCCCCAGAGTGCCGCGCTCCCGCCGAGGCCACGCGTACGGCACTCGGCCAGGTCGAAGTACCGGACTGGCCCGGCGACCCGCCCACGGCCGGCGTCCAGGTCCGGTACCGCGTCGATGCCGCCGCTTTCCAGGACGACCACGCGACGGTTGCGGGCCGCTAGGCGGGATGCGACCGCGAGTCCAGCCGGCCCCGCGCCGACAACGACCACGTCTGCTTCGTACGACGTCAGACCGGCCGCACCTGGGGCGATTATCATGCTGAGCCCATACGCTTACTCCACGGCTTTTCGGCTTATCGCGGCAGATGCTAACGTACGTGTCCTGGCTAAATCAATTATCTATTAATCGATCCGATGCGTGTTATTGTTCTGGCAAGAGTTAGGGGATATTGTGCGACCTAAGCTTGGCGTCCAACTCTGCCAGCAGCACTGCACGATCGAGGAACTGCGGAAGGCATGGACTGAACTCGACCGGCTCGGCGTCGACAGCATCTGGGTT
>Ga0210384_10004814_pt1 | contig 14941 bp, 14 predicted proteins | sample IncBWH2MmetaG_FD_160574 | JGI IMG/M metagenome (GOLD analysis project Ga0210384, IMG submission 160574) | Forest soil microbial communities from Barre Woods Harvard Forest LTER site, Petersham, Massachusetts, United States - Inc-BW-H-2-M | ecosystem: Environmental > Terrestrial > Soil >...
GTGACGCCTGCATCGGGTACTACGCGAGCAGTCCAGCCGAACTCCACTGCCAAGACGACTACGTGGCGACCCATCCCGAATGCCTCCTCGGAGGAGGCCGCGCCTGCTTGATGGTATAGGCGGCGAGAGGGGGTTCGTCGCCAGAGGAGGTTCGCCAAATGATGCTCCGAACTCGCCGTCGCTGGGGCTGGCTGCTTGGGGGGCTCGCCCTGCTCACGGTCTCGGCCTACGCCGCGGCCCGCTTCGCGGATGAGCCGGTGCGCCGGTACATGGAGGCGGAGGTCAATCGTCGCTTGACGGGGTACACGGTTCGGATCGCCGCGCTCCACGTGCATCCATGGACCGCATCCGTGGAGCTGCGCGACGCCACCATCGCCCAGGACGCCAACCCCGACCCGCCGGTCGCCCAGGTGGGGCGACTCGTCACCCGGATCGATTGGCGGGCGCTGCTCCATCGGCGAGTCGTCGCAGACATCAGCTTCGAGCGCCCGACGGTCTATCTCAACCTCCGGCAGGTGCGCACCGAGGCGTCCGAGAATACCGCGTTGAAGGACCGCGGATGGCAGCAGGCGCTGGAGGCCTTGGCGTTCGACCTCAAGATCAATCGCCTGCGCGTCGTCGACGGGGATATCACCTATGTCGACCAGGGCCCCTTCAAACCGCTGCACGTCAGCCGGATCAACCTAGGGGCCGAAAACATTCGCAACATTGCCTCGAAGGAGCAGACCTATCCCTCTCCGATCCACCTCGAGGCCGTGGCGTTCGACGTGGGCACGGTCTGGCTCGACGGCCATGCCGACTTCCTCGCCAAGCCGCACGTGGGGGTGCAGGCCGCCCTGCGCCTGGACCAGGTGGCCCTCGACTACTTCAAGCCGATCACCAATCGCTACAACCTGGCCGTCCGCAACGGCAGCCTGTCGCTCGCCGGCATCGTCGAGTACGCGCCGAAGATCACGCGGCTGATCCTCGAGCGGGTCCTCGTGGAAGGGGTCGCCCTGGAGTACCTGCACCTGCCCCATACCGCCGAGGCCGAGAAGGTCCGCGCGCAGCAGACGGCGCAGGCCGCGAAGGAGGCCACCCGCACGAGCACCGAGCTCCGGATCGAGCGCCTCGAGGTCGCAAAGAGCACCTTCGGGTTCATCAACCAGGCCGCGAACCCGGCCTACCGGCTGCGTCTGACCGATACCACCCTCACGGTCGAGAATCTCGGCAACCAGCGGCGCGATGGCCCAGCTGTCGTCCGACTCGCCGGCCAGCTCATGGGTCGCGGCGAGACCCGCGTGACGGCGAGCCTGCAGCCCCAGGCGGGGAGTGCCGACGTGGACGTCACCGCGCAGATCGAAGGCGCGGACCTGGTCCGATTGAAGGATCTTGTTCGCGCGTACGGTGGATTCGAGATCAAGGCCGGCGAATTGTCGCTGTACTCCGAGCTGGAGATGAAGAGCGGCGCCATCGCGGGATATGTCAAGCCGATGTTCCGGGGGGTCGAGGTTGGGACCGACGGCGAGGCGGTCCCCGAGAAGGGGCTCCGCCAGCGGGTCTACGAGGGCATTGTCGGGATCGGCGCGAAGGTCCTGAAGAACCGCCTGCGGGGTGAGGTCGCGACCGTGGTGCCCATCTCCGGGCGGGTGGACCGTCCGGAGATGGCGCGATGGGAGACGGTGAGCCGACTGTTGCAGAATGCCTTCCTGGATCCGCTCATGCCGGGGTACGAACCGGCGCGGAATCCGCGAAAGGAGGCGCCGGCCTCCACACCGGATTCCGTGGCTCCTGATCAACGGGGCCGTGGGCTCGATCCAGCGGTGAGGCCAGAGACCCCGTGAGGCGATCGTGCCCGCCCCGGGCCTGGAGCGGCTCGGGGCGGGCATCGTTCAGGGTGGTGTGACGTGTTCAGCGCGTCCGGTAGCTCACCGCGGGCGACCTACCCCTCGTAGACCTTCTTCAGCTCGCCGTCCGCCCACTTCACCGCGTCCTCCGCCGACATGCCCTGCACCGCCTTCGCGAACATGTCGGTGACGATGTACTTGGAGTAGACCTCGGCCGCCTTCGCGCTGGGCGGTCCCGCGTAGCCGAACATCCGCGAGCCGCGCGGGGCGAGGCGGAACGGCTTGAGCGACTCGTCCACCTTCTCCCACATCGGATGCTGCTCCCAGGAGACGGTGGCGCCCGCGCTGTAGCCGCCCTCGACCTCGAACCACTTGCCGAACTGCTCCTTGCCGTGGAACCACTTGAGGAACTCGCGGGCCGCGGTCTGGTTCTTGGAGTACTTCATGAGCCCGTGCGCGAACGAGACCAGGTAGAGCGGGGTGGGCCCGTGGGGCCCGGCCGGGATCGCGAAGTGCTCGATGTCGCGCCACATCGGCTCACCGCGCTCGTCCTTGATCTTGTCCGGGTTGCGCTTGGCGAAGATGTAGATCGACGCCCCGTTGTTGGTGGCGCTGATCTCGCCCGCGTGGAAGGCCCGGTTGTTGTTGGTGTCGTCCCAGGCGAGCGCGCCCTCGTCGCAGGCGTCCTTCCAGAACGCGGTCATCCACTTCACCGCCTCGATGGCCCCCTTGCCGTTCAGCACCACCTTGCGGCCGGAGGCATCGGTCTCGGCACCGCCGAACGTCCACAGGATCGGGTACGTCCAGGCCGGGGCGTCGCCGAAGGTGTGGCCGAGGGTCTGGCCGATCGGCCGGCCCTTCTTCTTCAGCGCGGTCCCGATCTTGCGGTACTCGTCGAGGGTCTTCGGCGGCTGGCTCGCCCCGACCTCCGCGAACCACGACTTGCGGTAGGCGGTGAGAATGCCGCCCGTCCCGTACGGCAGGGCCAGGCGCTGCTTGCCCACCTTGGTGGCCACGTCGCAGTGCGGGTAGTAGGCGCCCTGGTCCTTGGTCTTCCAGTCGCTCAGGTCCGAGATGTCGACCAGCGCGTTGGCGTAGAGGTGCGGCCAGTTGTGGAGCATGAGGATCAGGTCGGGCCCGGCGCCGGACTGGATGGCGGCGGTGATGCGCGCTTGCAGGTCGTTGGCGTTGATGGTCTCGAAGGTGACCTCGACCTTCGTCTGCTTGGTGTACTCGGCGACCTGCCGCCGCACCTCCACGTCGCCTTCGGGGATGAAGTCCACCCAGTGCAAGAGGTGGAGCTTGGTGGTCTGGGCCAGGGCGGGCGCCCGGCGCGCGGCCAGGATGCCCTCGACGCCCGCGGCGCCGGCGAGCGCGCCGGCCGCGAGGCCCGTCTTGAGGAACTGCCGTCGATCGTCCCGTCGGTCCATACGCACCTCCTTGTGGGTGAGGACAGGTCAGGGAGAGTGGAGCACGCTCGAGAATGCGAGGGAGGAGCGCTACGGCGGGCGCGGCTGCACGGACGACCGGCGCCGGCCATCCGGGTGGTCGGAACGGGGGGAAAAGACACCTCCAGCGGCCCGATCCAGCAGCATGCTCGAAAGTGCCGCGACTCTGCGCCCGCCCGCGCGGGCTGTCAAGTGACCCCGCGGGCGCGGGAGGGCGCGTGATATAAGACGCCCCATGGACAAGATCGAGCGCGTGCGGGCGGCCCTGGCGGGCCGGCCGGTCGACCGGGCCCCCTTCACGGTGTGGTACCACTTCGGCAACCAGCACGCGCCGGCGGAGCGCACCGCGCAGGTGCACGTGGAGTTCTTCGAGCACTACGATCTCGACCTGCTCAAGCTCATGAACGACTACGACTACCCGATGCCGGACGGCCTCGAGGTGGTCGCCACCGCCCAGGACCTCGGCCGCCTCCAGCCCTTCGATCCGGCCAAGAGCCCGTTCGGCACCCAGCTCCAGACGGTGGAGCTGGTGGCGCGCGCCCTCCGCGGCCGCGCCCTCTTCGTCGACACCGTGTTCAACGCCTGGAACACCCTCAAGCGCAACCTGGTGCGCGAGGCGATGCCGGGGCTCATGCGCGAGCAGCCGGAGGCCGTCGAGGGCGCGCTCCGCATCGTCAACGACAACCTGATCCGCTACGCCCGGGCCAGCCTCGAGCGCGGGGCCGCCGGCATCTTCTTCTCGGTGCCGGCCACCGCGGAGAGCGTGACCGCCGAGCAGTACGAGCGGTTCATGCGGCCCTTCGACCTGGCCTTCCTCGAGGCGATCCGCGGTCGCGGCGAGTGCCACGTGCTGCACGCCCACGGCGAGCGGCTCTACTTCGATCGGCTCGTGGACTATCCGGTCCACGCCCTGTCCTGGGCCGATCTGAACGGCGGGCCCTCGATCGCGGAGGCGCGCCGGCGCACCCCCTTCACCCTCATGACCGGCCTCGATCACGTGCGCTTCGTCGAGAGCTCCGCCCGCCGGGCGCGCGAGGGCGTCCGGGCCGCGCTGGCGGCCGGCGGCGAGACCCGCTTCATCCTCGCCCCGGGCTGCTCGCTCCCGACCTACGCCTACCCGCCCCTGATCCGCGCGGCCCGCGAGGAGTCGGCCCGGACCCAGGCGTGACGGGAACCGGTCGGTCCGGCCTGGGAGAAACCCTGCTTACAAGGGGTAAATCCCTGCCTCTATCACGAGTTGCATACCCGTAACCAGCTGGAAACGCTGGATGAATCTCCTGGAATGGCGCTTGCTCTCAGGATTCGCCCAGGAGGTATCGATGACCCCGAGACGAATGGCCCTGGCCGCCGTGCTGGTCCTGACCGTGGTGTTCCTGAGCCCGATCGCCTACTTCGCGGGACAGCGCGCCGGCGTCTGGCTCACCACGCCCGCCGACGACCGCAGCGGTCCCTGGCCCAGCGTGGACGACGGCGAGCGCGATTCGTCGGCCCCCGCCGAGCGGTCGAAGCCGGCGGTGCGCCCCGGCTTCGGAGAGATCTAGCCCGGCCCCGCCACCTCCACCACGAGCCCGTCGTGCGCGCACTCCTCCGGCACCGAGGCCGCGTGCGCGAGCATCTCCCGGCTCATGTGGGTCAGGATCACCCGCTTCGCCCCGACCTGGCTGGCCCGCTCCCGGATGTCGGGATAGTTCAGGTGCCACTTCACTGGCTTGTCGTGGAAGTAGCACTCCGCGATCAGTAGGTCCGCGTCCCGCGCCGCGCGCGCCACGTCGTCGGTCCACTCGGTGTCGCCGGTGTAGGCCACCACCTGCCCGCCCACCTGCACCCGCAGCGCGGTGGGATTGGTCTCGCGGGTGTGCCGGGCGGGCTCGGGCGTCACCACGAGATCGAGGACCGGGTGCGGCCGCCCCGGCTCCATCGCGATCCACTCGAGCGGGAACTTCGGGGTCATCACGCTCGACCCGGGAAAGAGGGCCTCCCGCAGGGCGTCGAGCCTAGGGCGGAGGTCACGCGGCCCCGCGATCGTGAGCGGGCGGGTGCGCCGCGCCCCCAGCATCGCGTCCATCAGGAGGAAGGGCACGCCGCCGCAGTGATCGCCGTGCAGGTGAGTGAGCAGGATCGCGTCGAGCGAGTTGTGGTCGAGGCCCTGCTGGGCGAGCGCGATCAGCGACGAGGCGCCGAAGTCGATGGCGAAGCGGGAGCGCGGGCCGTCCACCACGATGCAGGTCTGGAAGCGCCCGCCGCTGCCGAAGGAATCGCCCGAGCCCACGAAGCGCACGGTCAGGGACATGGCGGCTCCGATGGTACTCGAAAATGCTCGCGGGGCGGCCCCCGCTCCTGAGACGATGCCCGCGTGCGCGCGTTCGATCGGACCTTCGGCGCCGACTTCCTGGCCGGCGTGCCCGCCGCGCCCGGGGTGTACCGCTTCCACGACGCGGTGGGCGGACTGCTCTACATCGGCAAGGCCGCGAACCTCCGCCGCCGGCTCGCCCAGTACCGATTGGCCGGGCGACGGAAGGCCGAGCGCAAGCGCCGCGCGCTGGTGCGCGCCGCCGCCCGCATCACCTGGGAGGTCTGCGAGTCCCCGCTCGCCGCCGCGCTCGCCGAGATCCGCCTCATCCAGACCCTGCGGCCGCCGCGAAACGTGGCGACCGCGTATCCGTTCCTCTACCCGTTCGTCGGCCTCCACGTCGAGGGCGACGAGACCTACTTCTGCCTGACCACGTCGCCCGCCGCGTTCCCGGGTGTCGCGTTCCACGGGGCGTTCCGCTCCCGCGACGTCACCCGCGAGGCGTTCTACTGCCTGGTGGACCTGCTGCGCTACGTAGGGCACCCGGTGCCGCGCCACCGCTGCCGCCGGCTCGGCGCCGCGCGCCACTCGGTTGTCCGCGGCTTCCGCCGGCTGCCCGCGGGCAGCGCGGCCGGGTGGGCCGGCCTCCTGCGCGGCGAGTCGCGCGCGGCCCTCGAGTCTCTCGCGCTGCGGCTGGTCGAGCACGCCGGGGCCCGGGCCCGGCGCACCGAGATCCGCGACGCGCTCCGGGCCATCGCGCGGTTCTTCGAGGGGGAGGCGTGCGCCCTGGCCCGGGTGCGCGCCGCCACCGGATTCGCCGACTACCCCGTGCCGCAGCTGGCCCGCGATCTCCTTTTCACCCAGAGCCGGCTACAGCCGGTCGGGCCCGAGGCCGGCATCGACTGACATGCCTTGTCAGAGCTCGGGCTCTCCCGTGTAACCCGGTAAGATCGCCGGTCCCGTAACCTTGCGCCATATCTATCGGAATAGGCTGGCACTCGTGGTGCATGCTCTCTGGGCATGTCAGATGAGCGCGGGGCCCGCCGCATCCTGGTCGTCGACGACGACGACGCCCTCCGGGAGGTCCTCACCGTCGCCCTGACCCGCGACGGGCACACCGTCGACGGGGCCTCCGACGGCACCGAGGCCCTGGCCCTGCTGGACCGCCAGCCCTACGACCTGGTCCTGAGCGATCTCCGCATGCCGCGCGTGGACGGCCCCTCCCTCTACGAGACCCTCCGCACCCGACACCACTTCCCAGTCCGCTTCGCCACCAAGCTGCCCCGCGTCATCTTCATGACCGGCAACGCGGCCGAGCACGCGGACTTTCTCCGCGGCACCACCGATCCAATTTTGGAGAAGCCGTTCCCGCTGCGCGTCGTCCGGCAGATGGTGAGCGTGCTGCTCAACGCCAGCGCGTAGCCCCCCGGGCGCCGACAGCTCGCCATGCGACTCGGCCCCAAGATCTTCCTCGTCTCCGCCCTCGCCATCGTCGCGCTCTCCAGCTCGGTCGGGTGGAGCCTGCTCACCGTCAAGCGCCTCGTCTCGGTCAACCAGGAGATCACCACGCGCTCGATGCCCGCGCTGCGCCTACAGGGTGAGCTGCGCGAGACGCTGCACGGCCTGGTGCGCCTGGAGACCCGCGCCCTCGTGCTCGCCGATCGCGACTACGCGCGGGCGTGGACCGAGCGGGCCACCCGCATGACCGACGACCTGCGCGAGGTCGCGGGCTACCTCGAGACGCCGGACGAGCGCGCCGCCCACGCCGCGGTGCGGGCCGCCTTCGACGACTATCGCGCCCACGTCGAGGAAGAGCGGCGGCTCGTCACGGAGGCCCGCGCGAGCGCCGCCCTCCGCCTCGCGGAAGGCCCCGCGCGGGACGCGACCCAGCGGGCGGAGACCGCGCTCGCGGCCATGACCGCGGCCACCGAGGCGGCGCTGGTCCACTCGCAGGCCCGGGCCCGCGAGCTCGAGGCGTGGACGTGGCACGCGGTGGCGGTCGCGATGCTGACCAGCCTCGCGCTGGCCCTCGCGGCCAGCGCGTGGCTCGCGTTCCGGATGACGCGCTCGCTGCGGCGCCTGTCCGCCGCCACGTCCGCGCTCGCGACCGGAACGTGGACCGGTCCCCTCGCGATGCCCGACCGCGACGAGATCGGCGAGCTGAGCCGGTCCTTCGACGTGATGGCGGAGCGCCTCCGCCAGGTCGACCACCTCAAGGAGGAGTTCTTCTCGCACGTCTCCCACGACCTGCGCAATCCGCTCGCCGCGATCCGCCTGGCCGCCGAGACGCTGCAGGAGCGGGCGCGCCACACGGTCGACGCCCGCGGCCTGCGGCTCGCCCAGCTCATCGACGGGAGCGCGACGCGGATGCTCGGCATGGTGAACCAGATCCTCGACTTCACCCGCCTCCGCGCCCTCTCGCTGCCGATCGAGACCCGGCCGGTCGACGCGCTCGGCGCGGTGACGCGCGCGATGGACGAGCTGCGCCCGGTCGCGGAGGCCAAGCACATCCGCCTGACCCTCGCCGCGGAGGGCAACGACTTCACGGTGCTCGGGGAGGAGGGCAGCCTCGTGCGCGTGGTCATCAACCTCCTGGGCAACGCGGTCAACTTCACGGCTCCCGAGGGCTCGGTCACCCTGCGTCTCGCCGAGGCCGGCGACCGCCTCGAGCTGCAGGTGCGGGACACCGGCGTCGGCATCCCCGCCGAGGCGCTCGCGTCGATCTTCGAGCCGTACCGTCAGGCGCACGGGAGCCGTCAGGGCAGCGGCCTCGGGCTCGCGGTGGTCAAGGGCCTGGTGGAGGCGCACCACGGACGGGTCAGCGTGGACTCCGCGCCCGGACAGGGCAGCTGCTTCACGATCGATCTGCCAAAGGCCCGATCCGCGGCATGATCCGCCGTATCATCCGCGGGGGCCTCCGCGCGCTCCCTCTCGTATTGCTCTTCATCGCCTGCACCGCGCGACCGGCGCCATGGAGCGGCGGGCTGCCCGGCCGCGGCGAGTCGGGCCCCGCGACCCGCCTGGTCGCCCAGGCCGACGGCCTCGCCGAGCGCGGGCAGGCCCCCGAGGCCTTCCAGGTCTACGAGGCGGTGCTGCGCGACTATCCGGCCGATCCGGCCTCCGCCGCCGCCCTCTACGGGCTCGGCCGCCTGCAGGCGACCTCGGGGAGCCCGCTTCGCAACTACCGGGCCGCTCACGCCGCGTTCTCGCGGCTCCTGACCGAGCATCCGCAGAGCCGCTGGGAGAGCGAGGCGCGCGCGTGGCGGGCGCTGCTGGGCGACCTGATCGCCCACGAGGACGATACCGCCCGGCTCAAGGCGCAGCTCGACCGGCTGCGCCGCACCGACCCGGATCTCGAGCGCCGGCGCTAGGCCGGCGCTCGTCCCGGCACCGACTTCCGCGCCCTAGCGCGCCGCCGCCTGCACCCGCAGGTTGTTGATCACGTCCCGCACGCCCTTCACCTGACGCGCGATCTGCTCGGCGCGCACCTTCATGGATTCGGTCTGCACGGTGCCGTTCAGCGCGACCACACCCTGGTTGGTGTCCACGTCGATGCGGGTGAGCGTGGCGATCTTCTCCGCCGCCAGCTTGGCCTTGACGGTGGTGGTGATCCCGGCGTCGTCGATGTTCTCGCCGAGCGTCCGGCCGGTGGTGGACTGGCACGCGGCCAGCAGCATCACGACCGCCAGCACCGCGAGCCCGGCGCCGCTCCTGCGCAGCATGGTGTTCATCACGGCATCTCCTTCCGGATCGAGATCGATCGAAGGCAAGAGGAGCAAGGAGTGTGCCTCGCGCGACCGGAGCCCCGAAGCCGCGAGGACGACGTCGAAAGGCGGGATGCGCGCGCCCGTGCGAGCCGGGCGCCGGGAAGGAGGACGCGGTTACCGGGTAAGTCTTGGCCGCGCCGGCCCCGAGACGGAGCCGGCGCGGCCGGGCGAGCGATCGCCTACGGCGCGACCGCGATCTTGTCGAAGAACAGGTAGAAGGAGGGGTGGAGCTTGAAGCCGGTCACCTTCTTGGTGCCGGCCGCGTTCTGGACCGCGTTGTCGATGAAGATCCACGGGGCGTCGTCCACCACCAGCTTCTGCACCTGGCGGTAGAGATCGCCGCGCTTCTTGAGATCCACGATGCGGCTCGCCTCCGCGAGCAGCTTGTCCACCTCCGGGTTGGCGTAGGCGCCACCCCGGAAGCCGCCCTTGCCGTCGATCACCAGGCTCAGCATGGGAGCCGGATCACCCGGGTCGAGCATGAAGGACATGGCGCCCATGTCCGCCTCCTGCCCGAACCCCTTGCCGTACTTGTTGAGGTAGGCGCCCCACTCGAAGGTCTGGATGGAGGCCTGCACGCCCACCGCGGCCAGATCGGCCTGGATGGCCTGGGCCATGGTCTTGGGCGACTGCATGCCGGAGCCCGACTCCGGGATCCAGAACACGGCCGGGAAGCCGTTGGGGTATCCGGCGTCGGCGAGGAGCTTCTTGGCCCGCGCGGGGTCGTACGGGTACTTCGTGACCTGGTCGGTGAAGGCCCAGGTGATCGAGGGCGGCACCGGGCCGATGGCCGCGGTGGCGGTCTTTTTCAGCAGGTCGCTCGCGATGGCCTCGCGATTCACCGCGTAGTTGACCGCGCGTCGCACCCGCACGTCGTTGAACGGCTTCTTCTCGGTGTTGAGGGTCACCCACCAGATGTGCGGGCCGGGCTGCTCGTAGTAGACGAGCTTGGGATCCTTCCTCACCTGGGCCACGTTGTCGGGGGGCACGTCCACGATGAAGTCCACGCCGCCCGAGAGCAGCTCGGTCACCCGGGTCTGCTCCTCCACCAGCGGGCGGAACACGATGCGCTCGAGCTTCGGGGGCCCGGCCCAGTACCCGGAGTTGGCCTCCAGCACGATGCGCACGTTCTTGTCCCACGACACGAACTTGAAGGGGCCGGTGCCGACCGGATGGCTCGCGAACTCCTTGCCGTACTTCCGCACCGCGGTCGGGCTCACGATGCGCCCGGTGTTGAGGGTCAGGTTGTTGAGCAGCGGCGAGAACGGCTGCTTCAGCGTGAAGCGCACCGTCTCCGGATCGACGACGGTCACCTCCTTGATCGCCCCGTAGTAGAACGAGGCGAACGGGAACGGGCCGGTCTCGGCCTGCGGGTGCTTCGGATCGAGCAGGCGATCGTAGGTGAACTTGACCGCCTCCGCGTCGAACGGGGTGCCGTCGTGGAACTTCACGTTCCGGCGCAGGGTGAAGGTATAGGTGAGGCCGTCCGGCGACATCTTCCACGCGGTGGCCAGCCCCGGCTCCTGCGTGAACGAGCCTTCCTTGAAGCGCACCAGGGTGTCGTACACGCTCGACAGCACCCGCATCGAGTTGATGTCGGTGAGCTGCCCGGGATCCATCGAGGTCGGCTCGGCCACGAGCCCCACCACCAAGGTCTTGGCCGCTGCGTCCGCCGCCGGCGCGCCCGCGCCCGCCAGCGCCGTGAGCAGCAGCCCCGCCACCGCGACCACCTTCCGCCATGCTCTCATCGATCTCCTCCTCCTGAGGGGTTCCGCCGAGAACCATCGCTGCCTACCATCGCGTCACCGCAATCTCGGGTCGAGCGCGTCGCGCAGCCCGTCGCCCAAGAGGTTACAACCTAGCACCAGCACGAAGATCGCGAGGCCCGGAATCGCGGCCACGTGGGCGGCCACCGTGATGAACTGGCGTCCGTCCGCGAGCATGGTGCCCCAGTCCGCGGTGGGCGGCTGGGCACCGAGGCCGATGAAGGAGAGGCCCGCGCTCTCGGTGATCATCACCCCGATGTTCATGGACACGAACACGAGGATCGGCCCCGCGATGCCGGGCAGGATGTGCCGGCGGAGGATGCGCCCCTCGCTCGAGCCGATCGCGCGCGCCGCCTCCACGAACTCCTGCTCGCGCAGCAGGAGCACCGCCGCGCGCACCCCGCGGGCGTAGAACGACACGTTCACCACCGCCACCGCGAGCATCGCGTTCACGAGCCCGGGCCCGAGCGCGGCCACCAGCAGCATCGCGAGCAGGATGTAGGGGAACGCCATGATCAGGTCGATGCCCCGCATCGCGAGGTGGTCGGTGAGGCCACCGTAGAAGCCGGTCACGAGGCCGACCGCGGTGCCCGCCAGCATCGCCAGCAGGGTCGCGAGCACGCCGACCACCAGCGACACGCGCGCCCCCCACACCACCCGGCTCAGCAGGTCGCGCCCGAGGTGGTCGGAGCCGAGCGGGTGCTCGGGGCTGAGCGGAGGCGCGAGGCGCCGGCTCGGCTGGGTGCGGTTGGGATCGGCGAGCGGCAGCGCGGGGGCCAGCGCCGCGACCACCGCGACCAGCGCCACGATCAGGGCTCCGGCGGCCCGCGCCCGCCGGCGCCGGCGCGTGGGCGCCTCAGTGGACATGGCGCACCCGCGGGTCGACCACCGCGTAGAGCAGATCGGTGGCCAGGTTGATCGCCACGTAGCTCGCCGCGATCAGCAGCACGCCCCCCTGCACCAGCGGGAAGTCGCGGGTGAGGATAGCGTTGACCATCATGAAGCCGACGCCGGGCCACGCGAACACCGTCTCCACGTAGACCGCCCCCGCGAGCAGGTAGCCCACCTGCAGGCCCAGCACGGTGACGAGCGCGACCAGGGTGTTGCGGAAGGCGTGCCACCCGATCACCCGCGGCTCGGAGGCGCCCTTGGCGCGCGCGGTTCGCACGTAGTCCTGCGCGATCACGTCGAGCATGCTCGTCCGGGTGAGCCGCGAGACGATGGCGAGCGGCACCAGCGAGAGGGTGACCGCGGGCAGGATCAGGTGCGCCAGGAGATCGCGCGCGCCCCCGTCGCCCGCCGGCGCGTACATGCCGGTGCCGGGCAGCCAGCCGAGGCGCACCGAGAAGCCGATGATCAGCAGGAGGCCGACCCAGAACGCGGGCATGCTGATGCCCACCATCGCCACCACCTGGGCGAGCCGGTCGATCGACGATCCGGGACGAGTGGCGGCCAAGACCCCGAGCAGGATCCCGGCCGGGAACGCGAGCAGCAGCGCGCCGGCCGCGAGGATCAGGGTGGCCTGGAAGCGCCGGACCAGCTCCGGCAGCACCGGGCGCCGCAGCATGATCGAGCGTCCCAGGTCCCCGTGCGCGGCGCGCGCGGCCCAGCGCCCGTACTGGACGATCATGGGCCGGTCGAGCCCGAGCTGGGTTCGCAGATTCGCGAGCTCGCTCGGGGTCGCCATCGGGCCCAGCAGGACCTGCGCCGGGTCGCCGGGCGCCAAGTGGAGCGCGAGGAACACCACGAAGGAGACGCCGACCAGGACGAAGAGGGCGGAGAGGAGACGGTGCGTCAGATAGCGTCGCATGCGGTCGGCGGCGCCGATCGTGCCAGATCGGGCCGGGATCGGCAAGGGTGACCGGGCCCAACCGATCCGCACCGGCATCTTGACATGGTGGAACCGGCAGCGCAGTATCGCGGCGGCCGCGACGGCGTCGTCCGAGCCCACAACATCACCCACACCCGCTCCGGCGGAGAAGGGTCAAGGGGGGCAACATGGCGAGCGAAGCCAGAAGCGAGCTCCGGGCCGACGTTCACAGCATCGAACCCATTCCCGAGTCCGACAAGGACTCCACCGGCCCGCAGCAGATGTGGATCTGGGCGGGCGCCAACATCGCCCCGATCAACTGGGCCCTCGGCGCTCTCGGCATCGTCCTCAAGCTCGGCCTCTGGGAGACCATCGCGGTCATCGTCCTGGGCAACCTGGTGGGCTGCGCGATCTTCTCCGCCTTCACGGTGATGGGCCACAAGACCGGCGTGAACCAGATGGTGCTGAGCCGCTCCGCCTTCGGCCGGCGCGGCGCCTACCTGCCGAGCGCCCTCATGTTCCTGATGACCCTCGGCTGGATCGGGGTCAACACCTACTTCCCGGTGAAGATCGCGGTGGCCATCCTCGGCCAGTTCGGCATCGGCGACACCTGGCTCACGAACTTCGTGGTGGTCACGGTGGTGATGGTGATCCAGGTGCTGATCGGCATCTACGGCTTCTACGCGATCCGGACCTTCGAGAAGTACACGGTGCCGGTCACCGTCGTGATCATGGCCCTGATGAGCGTGCTGGCCTGGACGCGCCCGGGGGTGGTCAACTGGGGGCTCACCAGCTCGCTCCCGCCCGGCGCCCACTTCGCGATGCTGACCCTGCTCATGACCGCGATCGGGGTGGGCTGGGGCATCTCCTGGGTGACCTGGGCCTCCGACTACTCCCGCTTCGTGCCGCGGCAGGCGCCCTCCTCGTCCGTGTTCTGGTACAGCTACGTCGGCATGTTCGTCCCCACCGTGTGGCTCGCCATCCTCGGGGCCACCATCGCGAGCACCACGATGGACACCGACCCGGCCAAGATGGTGAGCAGCGTCTTCGGCGGGGTCACCAGCCTCCTGGTCCTCTTGCTGGTCCTGCACGGGCCGGTGGCCACCAACATCCTGAACGTCTACTCGGCCGCCCTCGCCGCGCTCAGCCTGGGCGTGCGGGTGTCGCGCACCGCGATCGCCCTCATCGCGGGCATCGTCGGCTACGTCGTCACCCTCTACTTCCTGGCCCAGCCGTCGTTCGCCAAGGCCTTCGACAACTGGATGATCAGCCTGCTGCTGTGGATGAGCCCGTGGGCGGGGGTCATCCTCGCCGACTTCTACCTGGTGCGGCGCGGCCAGATCGACGTGGCGGAGCTCTACCGCGAGCCTTCGCTGAGCGCCTACGGCGACATCAACTGGGGCGCGATCGTGTCCTTCCTGGTGGGGCTGGTGGCGGGCTGGTCGGTGGAGGACGGCCTGGTGCCGGCGCTGCAGGGCCCGATCTCCACCAAGCTGCTCTCCGGCGCCGACCTGAGCTGGCTGGTCGGCATCGTGGTGGCGGGCGGCCTCTACCTGGTGCTCGGGCGCCGCACCGAGACGGTCGTGGTGGCGCCCGCGATGCGGGGCGGCCGGTAGCGGGTCCGGTGGACGAGTTCCTCCGCGCCGCCATCGAGGAGGCCGAGGCCGGCCTCTCCGAGGGCGGCATCCCGATCGGCTCGGTGCTGGTGCACCAGGGACGCATCCTCGGGCGCGGCCACAATCGCCGGGTGCAGCAGGGCAGCGCGATCCTCCACGGCGAGATGGACGCGCTCGAGCGGGCGGGCCGGCAGCCGGCCCGCGTCTACCGCGAGAGCGTCATCTACACCACGCTCTCGCCGTGCGCGATGTGCAGCGGCACGATCCTGCTCTACGGCATCCCGCGGGTGATCGTGGGCGAGAACCAGACCTTCATGGGCGAGGAAGCGCTGCTGCGCGGCCGGGGCGTGAAGGTGGAAGTTCTCCAGGACGCGCGGTGCCGCGACCTCATGACCCGCTTCATCCAGGCGAACCCGTC
>Ga0210384_10004815_pt1 | contig 14940 bp, 12 predicted proteins | sample IncBWH2MmetaG_FD_160574 | JGI IMG/M metagenome (GOLD analysis project Ga0210384, IMG submission 160574) | Forest soil microbial communities from Barre Woods Harvard Forest LTER site, Petersham, Massachusetts, United States - Inc-BW-H-2-M | ecosystem: Environmental > Terrestrial > Soil >...
CTCCAATTCGTCCAACACCGCGGTGCTGCTGGGCTCGAGCAGCAATCACGGGTAGGTGCCGGAGCCGCGAGATCGGCGAGGATGCATGGCTCGGCCGGCCCGAGCCCACGCTCCGGGCCGTCGCCGATGGAATGGGTGGACATGCGCTGATGTTGAGGTTCAACGCATTCTGAACCCCTCGCTTTGTCGCACCCCGCACATCGCACAACCCACTTAAAATTCAACAGAGCCAGTTTTAATTTCCGCCAGCGACGGGCAAATAAGCCAATCCAAATACAGCTGCCGATTGGCCGTGGGTATCCGTATGAATGCCTCGAGCCGCGAGGCGATCAGTCGATTTTCCTTATCGCGCTTGATCGTGCCGACGCGTGTGCGTTCCCGTAACTGATCGTAGAGCGCACGCTCAAATCGCCTTGTCGGCGCGCGACAGACTATAGAGCCGTCTGCCGCGGCCCGGCGACATTGCGGGCCGTGAGAGAGCGGGGCTTACCCCGCCGGGCGCTGAGACCTCGCTGGGATCGGCCCTTGACGGCCGAAACCCGGCGGATAGTCGACGATGCGGCCACTGCCGGCCTTAGCCTGATCGATGTGGACCGGCCGCGCGCCGATGGCGCCGCCGCCCACGATCGACCGCATTGCCTCGCGGTCGAGATCATCGCTTTGCGGCAAGTCCTTGATGGTGATGAGAGCCATGGGAACCTCCTTGCAGCGTAAGCGCTCGATCTTCCGCACCCTGCCCTGAGCGAGGGTAGCCTGATAAAGATGCCGCCGGGTTACAACGAAGAGCGGCGGCATGATGAGCAACGAGGATCGGGAATCGCAGGCGGTAGTGTGGCTGGAGAGATTGCGGGCGGCGGCGGCAGGGAAGCAATCGCTGGTCGAGTACTGCCGGCGACATGGATTGAGGCCGGGCGAGGCGTACCAGTGGAAGAGGAACCTACGTAGCGCCGGGCCATGGCCGGCGAGCAAGGCCAGCGGATCGACAGAGGTAGTGCGGGCGGCGCCGCCTGGCTTTGCGCGCGTGCGCATTGCGCCGGAACAAGACGCGGTATCGGCACCTCTGCAGCTGCACTTGCATTTAGCGAACGGCCGTCGAGCCGAACTTCTGTTGAGCGATGAGCGGCAGTTACCGCGAGTGCTCGAACTGCTGGAGCAGTCCCCGTGATGCGCCCCGATGCGAATGTCGCGGTGTTCGTGTGCGTGGCGCCAGTGGATATGCGCAAGCAGGCGGCAACCTTGGCGCTGATCGTGGAGCAGGCGCTGAAGAGGAATATCTTCGAGCCGGCGCTGTATGTGTTTAGCAATGCGCAACGTGACCGGATCAAGATCGTTTATTGGCAGAAGAACGGTTTGTGCTTGTGGAGCAAGCGTCTCGAAGGACGAGACCGCTTCATCTTCCCGCGACACATCGAAGGCGAGACAGTGACGATCCGCGGTGCGCAACTCGAGGAGCTACTCGCTGGCTTTGATCTGTGGAGGCAGGGTCATAGAGAGTTGTTGATGCGACGTGTGGGGTGATGAAAAGCCTATAATTATAGGCATTTTCTCGTGCATCAAAGATCGGATCATGCGATACTCATCGCATGTTGGAAAGCAAAGCAGGTGCACTCACCGAGGCCATGGATGGCGCGGTGCGCATCGCGTTGCTGGAAAGCGAAGTCGATGAGTTAAGGCGCCGCGATGCCGAGCGCATTGCCGAGTTGGCTGCTCGCGAGCGGCGGATCCGATTGTTGGAAGAGGCGCTGCGGATCCTGCAGGCCGATCGCTACGGGGCGAGCCGCGAGAAGCTCACCGTGGCACCCGGACAGAGCGAGCTCTTCAACGAAGCGGAGACGATCGTTGAGTTGAACGAGGTTCTCGGCACCGAGGTCAACCTCAAAGCCACACCGCAGCGCGAGGATAAACCGACCACGGGTGCCAAAGCCGGCCGCAAGGCCATCGCCGCCCATCTGCCCCGGGTGTCGGTGGTGCACGATCTACCCGAGAGCGAGCGGCAGTGTGCCTGCGGCAGCGTGCTCGTTGAGATCGGGACCGAGGTCTCCGAGCAGCTCGATTACGTGCCGCCGAAGATCCAGGTACTGCAGCACGTGCGCAAGAAGTACGCCTGCCCCGGCTGCGAGCAGTGCTTGAAGACAGCCGCGCTGCCGGCGCAGATCCTACCCCGAACGAATGCGGCACCGGGGCTTCTCGCCCACCTCATTGCCAGCAAATACGTCGATGCGCTGCCGCTGTATCGCCAGGAGGCATCTTTGCACGCTACGGGGTCGCGCTCCCCCGGGCCACGCAAGCCGCTTGGATCATCGCGCTCGCCGAGCGGGTTCAGCCGCTCATCAACCTCATGGATGAGCGGCTACGCAGTACCGGCTACATCCGCATCGATGAGACGCCGGTGCAGGTCATCAACAGCGAGAAGGCGGCGAGCTCCGAGCACTGGATGTGGGTGCGTGTGGCGGCTCCGCCGCGCCAGAGGATCATCCTCTTTGACTACGATGCCAGTCGCAGTGGGGAGGTGGCCGCACGGCTCCTCGAAGGTGCCCATGGAGTGATCCAAAGCGATGGCTACAGCGCCTACGATCAGGTCGCGAAGCACCATGGCCTGGTGCACTGTGGGTGCATCGCCCATGCGCGTCGCAAGTTCTTCGAGGCGATCAAGGCGCTGCCGAAGAAGGAGCAGAAGAGCGCGACCGCCGCTCACGAGGCGGTACGGCGGATCGATGAGCTCTACAAAATCGAGCGTGAATCAAGCCTCTTGGGCGATGCCGAACGCGCGGTGGTGCGCCAAGAAAAAGCCCTTCCGTTACTCAAATCGCTCCGTACCTGGGCAGCCGATCTCGAGCTGCAGACGCTCCCCTCAGGAAAACTCGGCAAAGCGCTCGCGTATCTGCTCAAACAATGGCCCAAACTGATCCGCTACACCGAGGACGGCAAAGTCGCGATCGACACCAATCTCGCCGAGAACGCAATCCGCCCCTTTGCCCTCGGGCGCCGCAACTGGCTGTTCGCCGATACGGTGAGCGGCGCCAAGGCGAGTGCCCATCTCTACAGCCTGGTTCAGACCGCGCGGGCGAACGAGCTCGAACCGTATGCGTACCTGCGCCGCTTGTTCACGGAGCTGCCGGCCGCGCAGGCGGTCGAGCAGATCGAGGTGCTGCTACCCTGGAAGCTCCAACCCAGATCGAGCGCTTACCTTGCAGCGAACTATAGGCGATGGGCACCCTGAGGAGGAAGCGCGTGATGAGGCAACGGATCGGGGTCGCAGGGAACTGCGCCCGCGGGGCGCTCTTCGATGGCGTTCAAGTGTCGCGAGCAGACCAACAGATTCCTTGCGCAGTGTTGCTCGACACCCATCAATCGCGAGCCGCCCGCAACCTCCGAGAGCTCGAAGCGAAAACTATTTCACCCTTGTTTTCAATCACTTGCCGCGACTCCGCACGGTCGCGACCCCGGCTGGCATGGCGCTCGCAACATAGATCATCGAGCAGATGCTCAAACGTCAATCCAACTCAACATCCTTACACACACTTTTTAGGAGAAATGAAATGCTGATCGAAAACCTGAGCAAAGAACTCGACATGGCTGCTGTGCGCGGTGGTTCTGCCAACTTCGGCTACATTGGTGGCCCGGTGCTGGCTACCAACGGCGGGAACAGCTTGTTTAGCCCCGCTACCAACGTCCAGATCTATACGCCGGTCCAGACGCAAACCAACGTGGATCCGACCACGATCACGGAGAGCGTCTCGAAGTCCGCCAACGTCCTCGGCTCGCTGGGCACCTTTATCCACCAGTAAGTCGTCCACCCCAGGCCGCGCTGCCGGCGGATCGACGAGTCGATCCTCGGCAGCGCGCCTCTCTGGCAGCACAACCGAAACCTAAACATGACAGCGGCTCTGCCGCTAAATTTGGAGAAGCAAAATGGCCATCAAGTTCAACGATCTCGCCCTGAGCGAGGCCCTCGACCGCAAAGCGCTGCGGTCCATTCAAGGTGCGGCCGGCGAGGGCAATTGGGTCCTCGGCGCTTTCCCCTGTTGGGTCGCCCCAGTTGCGGTCCCCGGGCCTGTCAACTTCTTCCAGTTCAACAGCTACAGCTGGCAGCAGATTACCAACAACTACACGACCATCGGCCAGGAGGTCAATCAGGTCACCAGCCTGGCAATCACGTCGGGCTCCAATTCGTCCAACACCGCGGTGCTGCTGGGCTCGAGCAGCAATCACGGGTAGGTGCCGGAGCCGCGAGATCGGCGAGGATGCATGGCTCGGCCGGCTATTAACCCGTTCCGTTGGACGTCGGCTTTCCGCTCCCACCCGGGCCGCGTCCGCCAGGTCAACGAGGATGCCTGTCTGGACCAATCCGAGCATGGACTTTGGGCTGTCGCCGACGGCATGGGCGGACATTCACTGGGCGAGTTTGCCAGTGGCCTGGCGGTGCAAAGCCTGATGGACCTGCCTGTCGCGGAGGACCTCGAGCAGCGGGTCAGCGCTGCACTGGACCGGTTGCAGGAAGCCAATCGCCGCCTCCGCGCCGAAGCGCTGCGGCGTGACGTGCCACTCATCGGCACAACCATCGCGGCGCTCCTGGCCGTCGGGGGTGTTTGCAGCTGCCTGTGGGCCGGCGACAGCCGTATCTATCTCTACCGCGCCGGGCGCCTGAGGCAACTGACGCGCGACCATAACCACCTCGAGGCCGCGCGCTCGCGACACGTCTCGAGATTGGACGACACGCTGGTGCTCCCACGGGCGAACCTCATCACCCGTGCGCTCGGCGCCGAGGACACGCTGCACATCGAGCGGATGACCGTCGAGTTGCTGGATGGCGACATGTTCCTGCTGTGCACCGACGGGCTCAGCAACGAAGTCACTGAGCTGTCGATCGAGCAGGCATTGCTGACGGGCATTTGCAGCCTGGCGGTGCGACGCATGGTCGACATGGCGCTCGACCGGGAGGCCCGCGACAATATTACGGCCGTGGTGGTGAATGCCGAGGACCTGAGCAGCCCGGATCGGACCATACTGCGTGTGCGGTAGCCCGGCTCAAATCGCCTTGTCGGCGTGCGAGGCCGCGCGAAACTCCTTCGAACGAATGCCGTGCTTCTTCAGCAACACCTGAAGGTGCGAGCGATTCATATTGCAACGCTTCGCCAGCTCGACAACGATGCCGCCCACTTCCTGCAGTCCTCGCTCGAGGAACTCCCGCTCGGCCAGGTCGCTTGCGGCACGCTTGGCCTCGCTCAGCGCATCGCCGCTCAACGATTGCCCCTCGTCGCCGGACGCCGGATCCGGTGTGAGTTTGGCCGGCGCCCCGGGCCGGATGTCGGCGGGCAGGTGCTCGATATCGGCCGTTTGCCCCGCAAGGCACGACAGTCGGTAGACGATGTTACGCAGCTCGCGGATGTTGCCCGGGTACGCGTAGGCGAGCAGGAATGCACGTAACCGCCGGGTCATCTCGATCGGGCGACGTTTGAGCGCCTCGGCCGCTTCGTCGCCGAAGAATTCAAACAGCAGCGGAATTTCGTCCTTGCGTTCGCGCAGTGGCGGCAACGTGACGTGAATCACGCCGAGCCGATAGAAGAGATCCTCGCGAAACTGGCCTTCTTCGCTCAGTTTGCGCAGGTTGCGGTTGGTCGCCGCCACGACGCGCGTATCGACGCGGATCGGCTGGTCCGATCCCACCCTCTGGATTTCGTGCGCCTCCAGTACGCGCAGCAGCTTCACCTGGCCCGCCAGGGGCAACTCGCCGATCTCGTCCAGAAAGATCGTACCGGTGTGCGCGCTTTCGAACTTGCCCTTCCGATCACTGACCGCACCGGTGAACGCGCCCTTGCAATGTCCGAACAGTTCGGACTCGAGCAGGTTGTCGGGAATCGCGCCGCAGTTGACCGATACGAACGGCCGGTTGGCCCGGTCCCCGTTGGCGTGGATCACCTTGGCCATCAGCTCCTTGCCCGTGCCACTCTCGCCGTCGATCAACACGGGCAAGCCCGTGGGTGCGGCCTTCTCAGCAGTTTCCAGCGCCTCGAGCAGCTTGGGGTTCTCGCCGAACGCACCCTCGAAGATGAAGCTGCGTTCGATCAGCGCGTTGCGCCGCTCGCGCCGCGACAAGTCGCTTCGAGTCGGTTCGGCGGCGGCCGCATTGACGAAGCGTTCCTTGTGCGAAAGCTGCATCACCTCGTCGCGCAGCGCTCCTGCCTGCCGTAGCAGCTTCTCGATATCCGGACGATCGAGCTTGGAAGCCCACCGCAGCGCCGAGCGCAATATCTCGATCTTTTCGATCAGCCCGGCATACGAGACTGTCGAGCTGGCAACGGGATCCTGGTCGAGTATCTTCATGCGGCGCTCAACTGCTTCTGCACCAACTCGTAGTACATGCCGCGGCGCTCGACCAGTTCCTCATGTCGCCCCTGTTCCACGATCTTCCCCTCGTACAGCACCAGAATCTTGTCAGCGCCCATGATGGTGCTCAGGCGATGCGCAATGACCACCGCGGTCCGGCCTTTCAAAATGTCGTTCAAGTTCGCGATGATGTTGCTCTCGGACTCCGAGTCGAGCGCGGAGGTCGCTTCGTCGAACACCAGCAGGCGCGGATCGCGGTACAGTGCCCGGGCAATGCACAGGCGCTGGATCTGCCCGCCTGAGAGGCCTATGCCGCGCTCGCCGACCACCTGCTGGTAGCCCAGTGGCATCTTGCTGATGAATCCGTGGGCGTCAGCCCTTTTCGCAACGTCCTCGATGCGGCGGCGGTCGGGCTCGTCGCTGCCGCCAGCAATGTTCTCGGCAATGGTCCCCGAGAACAGCAGGTTGGTCTGCATCACGTAGCCGACTTGCGCCCGGTAATACTCCTTGTCAACCACGCCGATGTCGTAGCCGTCGACTGTCAGCCTACCCTCGGTGGGCGGATAGAAGCCGACAAGGAGTTTAGCCAGCGTCGTCTTTCCAGAGCCGCTGCGACCGACGATCGCGATTAGCTCGCCGGGCTTGATGTCGACACTGATGTTTTCCAGCACATACGGCGTCTCTTTGTCGCCGTAGCGGAAGTAAACGCCATCGAAACGAATGTCACCCCGCAGCTCAGGGATCACCACGCGCGAGGCCAGATCCTCGGGCCTTTGTTCCGGCTCGAGGTCGAGCACGTCGCCAAGGCGTTCCATCGCCACGGAAGCGTCGTTCAGCAGGCTCCAGAGCCCAACCAATCCCATCAACGGCGCCAGCACGCTGCCCATCAAGGCATTGAAAGCGATGAGCTGGCCGATGGTCAGCTCGCGCGTGAGCACCAGATCGGCACCAGCCCACAGAACGGCGATCGTGGTGGCGGCGCTGAGCAGTTGTCCGGCCAAGCCGACCGCGATGTTGAACGACTGCGCGCGGTACTGTACTTGGAGCGCCTTCGCGTACTTCGTCTCCCACTTCAGCCGCACCGGCCGTTCGATGCCCATGCCCTTGACGGTTTCCGCTCCGCCGAGCGCTTCCATCAGGTACGACTTCGCGTCGGTCGTGGCACTGAAAACCTCACGCGCGAACTTCTTGACCTTTGGTGTCACGAGCACTGTCAACACGAGGATCGGGATGACGAATGCGATGAGCAGCAAAGTCAGTCTGACGTTGTAGAGGAACAACACTGTGAAGTAGAGGAAGATCATCAGCAGGTTGAGCACGGTGGTGATCGTGGACTCGGTCAGGAAGGCCCGGATCGTCTGGTTTTCCTGGAAGCGCGCGAAGATATCCCCCGTCTTGCGCTTGGCGAAGAACGAGTAGGGAAGCGACAGGGTGTGCCGGAAGAACTGCGACATCATCGTGAAGTCCAGCTTCCGAACCAGGAAGTTCGCCAGCGCTGCCCGGATCGTGGCCGTCAGCTGCGTGAACACGCTCGAGATGATCAGGCCGACGATCAGCAGGTGCAGCAGATTCACGTTCTGATGGACGATGACGCCGTCCAGGATGTTTTGGATGATCATCGGCGGCACGATGCCCAGCATCTGAATCACGAAGGTCGCCATGAACAGATGCAGCAGGATCTTCCTGTATGGAAGCAGGTACCTGGCGAAACGCACCCATGGCGAGTGTGACGCACCGACCTGCGCCACATCGTGGCGCGGCGCGAACGTCAGGCAGGTACCGCTCCAGCCGCGCTCGAACTCCTCGACACTCAACTTCCTGAAGCCGACCGCCGGATCTGCCACCCACACCTGCGTGCTCGACACCCCGTACACTACTACGTAGTGATAACCCTCCCAGTGCACGATGAATGGGAGCTCGAACCCGCGCAGCTTATCGAAGGTGCACTGCACGCCTCTCGTGGTGAAACCGACGGATTCGCCGGTGCGCGCCAGGCTATCCAACGTCGCGCCCTGCGTCGTGACGTCGGCAAGTTCGCGCAACTTGCCCAGTGTCATGCCGACGCCATAGTGCTTGCAGATCATCGCCAGGCATGCCGCTCCGCAGTCCGTCTCCTCGGCCTGCTGGATCCAGGCGAAGCGCCGGATGACGTTCTCTCCAAGCTCCGGCTTGGATTTCAGATCGATTACCAACGAGGGTTTGCGTAGCTCGGCGACCCTCTTCTGCCGTTCCAGTTCCCTGTCGATGATCCGGATCCGCTCCTCAAACGCCTCGCGCACCTTCGGGTTGCGTTCGAGAATGAGATGCAACGTCTTCTCGGGGATCACGAGCAGAGTGGTATCCGTGCTGGCGATCACCGAGGCGGCCTGCTCCTGCCGCATCAGGCAGGCCTTTTCGCCGAAGGTTTCACCCTTGCGCAAGGTGGCCAATGGATAGTCGTTGCCTTCGTCGCGACGCACGACGCGGACTTCCCCATGGCGCACGACATACAAGCGGCGATCTTCCCGCGAGCCCTGTTTCAGGATTTCCTCGCCGGCGCCGACCCGCTTCACGCCGACGCTTCGCGTCAGTTCTTCCAGCTCGCTTTTGTCGACCTTGCTCTTGAGGTCGAACAGATGACTGATCAGGCCGCCCGCCGAGCTGATGGCGACGCGGCCGGCGACAAACGCGAGGGCCGCGGGGTTGCCTGCGACGATCGGGCCAATGACACTACGGGGGATGAACAGCAGTTCGGTCTTGCCGGACGCGCGCGCCGACCACTCGTGTCGGTATTCGCGCAGCATGACCATTTCGCCGAAGACCTCCCCCGCCTTGCGCACGCCCAGGCTGATCTCCTTTTCCCCGTCCGCGGCAAATACCCGGATCGAGCCGGACCTGACGATGAACAGGCCCGCCGCCACCTCGCCTGCAGTGCACACGGTGTCACCGAACGCCAGCAGCCGCGACTGCGCACTTGAGGCCAAGCGCTCGATGTCAATGCGCGTCAGCGCCGAAAGCAGGTCGACGGACGCCAGGAACTCGGCGGGCGACTGGGTTTCTTGCGTGTACATGGGGCAGCAGTCCTGGCGCTAGTTGGCTTCAATGGCGTGTTCGCGAGCCCTGGCCCGCAACCAATCCTCGCGCAACAACCGCCGCACCTCGGTGGCGGTGTCGTCGTCGAGGCGGGCCGGATGCCTTGCGATCACCCGGAAGATCTCGAAAGCCGTCCGATCCCCCGATGCGAAAGGTCCCAGCAGATCGCCGGCGGCGGCGTTGAATACCTTCGCCTCGACGTCGGACCGGAGCGATCCCCGCAGCACCTTGCCGATCAGGCCGCCTTGCTTCCGAGTGTCGGCGATCGAATGCTCGCGCGCCATCTCGTTGAAGCTATCGGGGTCCTCGCCGAGCACCGCGATCATCTCCTTGGCCTTGGCCTCGGAATCGAGAACGATATGGCTCACCTCGATGCTGTCAAACTTAGGCGAGTTCAGCTTGAAGTACCCTTGTACGGCCTGGTCGCCGCAGACCTTGCGCATCATTTTTTCCTGATACAGGGTGTCGGTGATGAAGGCCTCGAACTCCTCCAGACTGACGCGCATCGCATCGAGGTACTTGTTCGTGTCGGACGCACGGTGCAAGCCGCGCACCCGGCGAAGCTGGTCGGCGCGTTCCTGGATTTCCGCCTCCGACACCTGGATGCCCGCTTTCCTCGCGCCTAGCGCCGCCAGTCGATCCCGGACGAATTGCTCGAGGAGTCCCTCGAACTGCCCCGTCAGCTTCAAGATCCGCACGAACTCGGCAAGGTCGATTGCGTCGCCATCGATCTTCACGACAGTCGTCATCTGATTCGCTCCTTCTAATTCGAAATGAATCGGGGATCGCGCTGGCGGCTCATCCGCCGATTTGCCGGAACGGGTCCAGCGCCAGATCGATCAGCCGCCGTTCACGGACGACGATCTCGACCGTGGCCGTCATTCCGTATCGCACTGGATACCTCGTCTCCGCGACCTGGTAGTAATCGCGCTGCAGCGATACTCGTGCCTCGTACACCGGCTGCTTGGTCTGCGACGCCGGCTTGGTGGCTGGCGAGACATATTCCAGCGTGCCATTGATGACCCCGTATCGCTGGTACGGGAATGCATTGAACTTGAGCTTGACCGGCAGGCCTTCACGCAGGAAGGCGCGGTCGTTCTCGGCGATCTCGACCTTGACGACCGAGCGGGAGTTGCTTGGAGCGATGCCGCCCAGGGGAGTGTTGGCCTGGACCTTGTCGCCCGGCTGCGTGGACGTCAGATCGGTGACGACGCCGGAGACGGGGGCGACGATCAGAAGGAAATTGTTCTTGTCGAGATTTTCGAAGCGGATGCGAGCCGCGGCGTCGGCCTCGACGCGCGCGGTGTCGAGTTGCAGCCGCAGTTTCTCTTCCGCAGTGGCGAGCTCGTTCGCAGCCGCCTCGTAGTCCAGCCGCAGCTTCTTGAGCTGCTCGCCGCTCGATTCGAGCTGGGCCTGAGCCTGTACGAGTTCTTGGCTTTGACGGGCGGTCAGTTCGTTGACTTTCGATTGCGCCAGGCGGTAAGCATTCTCGGCGGCCAGCCTGGCGTTTCTCTTGCTCTCGACTTGAAGCAGCGACACGCCGCCACCGCCGGGACCCGCGAAGACGCGCTCGAACTTCTCCACCTCGAGCTGGGCTGCGTCCCGCGCCCGCCTGGTCTCTTCGACGTTGGTGCGGGCCTCGGCCATTTGCGCTCTCTCTTCGTCCACCAGTTTGCTTGTCCCGAGCACGGTGCGCTTCTGGTGCTGCCGCTCCTCGAGCTCCATCGCCTGTCTGAGGGTTGCAGCCTTCTGCTCCAGCAGCGCCTTCTTTTCCGGGAATTGCCGCCACTCCCGTTCCGCGTTCTCGAGCTTCAACTGCGCCTGCATGGCGTTGCCTGCCGCTTCGACGGCTCCCCTGGCGTTGAGCCGGGCCAGCACGTCGCCCTTGGCTACCGGCTGACCCTCGGCCACATAGAGATTCGCCAACTCGCCATCGAGGGGCGCATAGAAGCGCCTGACCTCCGAGGCAGGCGCCAGCGCGCCCTGTTCCGTCACGATCACGTCTGCTCGCCCGATGAACGACACGGCCAACGCGCTTAGCACCAGCGCGATCATCGTGTAGACAAGGGCGTGCAGAGCGCGCCACGGCTCCGCAGTCAGGATGGCGATGCCCTCCGAGCTGTGATCACCGAGAGCATCGGCCAACGGGACTAGGCGATTTGACTTCGTCATTCGTTCGGATCTCCGAGCAGCGCCAACTTGGTTTTCAGCAGCACCGGCTCGACGACATTGCTCAGATCACGCAGTCTGCGCCGCTGCTCACGTGCTTCCGATTCGATCTCGTCGCGGATCGCGGTCCACTGCCCGGCTCCAGCCGCGTCGACTTGCGAGTAGATCAGGAAGCCCTGCTGCGCATACCTGCTCGCCTCGGCCAACAAGCGAGCGCGGGTCCGGAATTGATCCGATATGGTGGTCTCGATTCGCTGCGAGGCGTCGATAGCGCCGTTGCTCCGGTATTCCTGCCACTTCGAGCGGGCTTGATTCATGGCGTCCTGCGCCCGCGCGATCACCTTGTCCCTTTGCAGGTTCACATCAGCCGCGGTGGCGCGCGCGAAGTACACGTCTTCCTTGGCGTCGAGCGACTCCCGGAAAGCCAGCAGCTGATCGACAAAGCCATCTGTGTTGCGCGACTGTTGTAGTGCTGCGAACCCAGCCACCACGGCTCGCCTGCGTTCCAGCTCCCGGGCGGCATCTTCACCCCAGGGGCCTGCCGTCATCTTTTGTAACCCGGCAAGCGCCTCGCTGGGGTTGAACTCCTTCCAGGCTTGCGTCGCGGCGTCGTACTGGTGGAGGAGGTCGGCGGGAGGCAGCTGCCCACTCTCCATCAGCGCGCGAAAGCTCTGCTCGAACGGTGGGGTCACGAAGCGCGCCTTTCGCAGCAGAGCGAACAGCCGTCCGGACTTTCGAGTGCGTGCCTCCCGTCGAATCTCGATGTAGCGCGTCAGGTCCTCGCGTACGCTGTCCAGCCCACCGAGACGGGGATACTTCTCCGCAGTCTCCTTCAGTACGGGTTTCAACACATCCGGGTTGTCCCGCTCCAGCTCGGTCGCGATGTTTGCTTTGACGCGCACGATGACCGGCAAGTAAACGGTGGATTCGCTTTGCAATCTCCGCAGATGGGTGAGCGCTTCGCCATACCAATCACCGAACTGCGGCACGTGCGACGCGATCCGGGTCAAGGCGCGCTGATGCTCGCCCGTGTCGTCATTCCAACGGCCGATGAGGTGCTCGATACTGTCTTCGTCCGCGTAGATCCGGATCGGCGCCTCCGGCCCACCGCGACCGCTGACCAATCGTTCGAGGTTGCCTAGCCACTCCAACTCGTCGATCAGGGGTCGCAGATCGCTATCGCGCATGCTGAGGTCGGACATGCCCGTGAGAACGCCGTTGGCTCCGTCGAAGTCACGGGCCCGGACCTTCACGAGCCACGCCGGCACATTTGCCCTCAGGGCCACCTCGGTGGACTGCGCCTTGAGCTCGACGTCATCTGGGTGCTTCTCGAGGAGTCGACTGGCTAGCACCGCTGCCCGCGCATAGTCGCCGCGCGCCACCGCGTTCTGAAGGTCGCGCTCCGAGGCACCCCAAAAATACGCTGTCAGGGCGAGTGCCCCCAAGACGCCCCCAGCGGCTGCAGCCCTCCACCACCGTCGCCACGTGCCATCGGGCTCGCCGCTGGCAAGGGAAGCAAGCTCCGACAACAGCAACATAGCGCGACCGCGCGGGCGGCGCCTGACGGCCGGCTCTTTGGCGGCGGCAGCGGGAGCAGTTGGGCCGGCCGGCGCGACGTCGTCTTTCGGCTCGTCGGCGACGCAGAAGATCTTCAAAAATGAAGTCGGAGCGGCCATGAACTGGGTGCCACTGTCCACCGCTAGCAAGTTGGGCTCGCATTCCGCCTGGGGCTTGCGTTCCGCCAGGGGCTCGCGTTCCGTCAGAGGCTTACGTTCCGCCACTGGCTTGCGGGCACCGCTGTGGGCCGGCTCGACACCGGATTCGCGGGTGATGCCCACTCGGTAGGCGAAGTGTTCGCCACCGAAGGAGACCACGACACCATCCTGCAGCGGTACGGCGTGCTCGAGTAGATGCACGCCGTCGATGAAGGTGCCATTGCTGCTGCCGAGGTCCTCGATGCAGGCCTGGCCACCCTTCTGGTAGATGTACGCATGCCGCCGTGACAGGTAGCCCAACTCCCGGCAGTGCTCGCTCTTACTCTTATAGTTGGAGAACGTCGCATCGGTCTTGCTGACGAGGAACGGAAATTTTTTGATCACGATCGTGTCGAGACCCGAGTTGCCCGATTTGGGCGTCAACGTCAGCGTTAGGCTGCTCGGTTTGGGGCGGGTGCGAGGAGTGATCTGTATGCGATACAACAGCGCGCCACCGAAGCAAATCTCGTCACCGTCGCGCAGTTGGCAGGGCGCGTGCCCGACCCCGACTCTGTTGACCGTCGTCCCGTTGCGGCTCTCCAGGTCAGCCAGGTAGACGAAACCATTTTCGCGGAAAATGCGCGCGTGCCGGCGCGACAGCATATTGAGGGTATCGTTGCCGTAGGACGCAAAGTGCTGCTCGGTCCGCCCGATGGCAAACACGGTGTCGTCGATGCGTATCTCGCCCAGTTCGGGCCGGGACAAGGGCTTCAGGACAACGTCGAGGTGACGAACCGACGGCGCCGGTTTGTTACCCGCCCACATCGTTGCATCGTTTTCCACGGCAGACACCAACCGGTCAGCGACCTGCATTGGCCACCTCCATACGGGCCCAACCGCCCCCGAGCGCCTTGTACAGCGTCACCGTGTCGGACAGCACCTGGTCGTGGCTGGCCAGCAGCGCCAGTTGTGCGGTCAGGAGGGAACGCTCGTTTTCAAACACGTCGAGTTGTGACACGACGCCAACCTCGAGCTGAGCCTCGGTTTGGGTCGATACCAGCCGCAATTGATCGACCTGCTTCTGCAACTCCTCCTTTTGCTGCCGGTGTGCCTCGAGGTTGACCAGCGCGTTCTCGACTTCCTCGAACGCTGCGATCACCGTGCGGCGGTAGTCTTCTTCAGCGACCTTGATCTGCGCCTCGGTAGTCTTGACGTGCGCCCTGATGCCCGGATTGAGCGCGGGAATGTTCACGCTCGGCATCAGCCCGAATGTGAACGCTTTGAACAAGTCAGAGAGCCCGAAGCTGGCAGTGCCCCCCTGGCCGGTCAGGCTCACCGAAGGCAGCTGCGCGAGCCGCGCCTGGCCCATCAGGTCGTGGGCCTCCAGCACCCGGAATTCAGCCGCCACGACGTCCGGTCGGCGAGCGAGCAGATCCACCGGCAGCCCGGCGGGCACGGTAGGGACCTTCACGCGGTCCTGCAGCCGGTCGGGTTGGATCTTGAACTCCCCGGCAGGTACGCCGAGCAAGGTCGCGAGGGCGTTCTCCGTCACGTCGCGGGATCGGCGCAGCTCCAGCAGATCCTTCGTCAGGCGATTGTTCTCGGCCCGCTGGCGGAGCACCTCGGTATCGGAAATCAGGCCGTTGCTGCGCATCATTTCGTAGATGGCCAGAATCTG
>Ga0210384_10004817_pt1 | contig 14937 bp, 15 predicted proteins | sample IncBWH2MmetaG_FD_160574 | JGI IMG/M metagenome (GOLD analysis project Ga0210384, IMG submission 160574) | Forest soil microbial communities from Barre Woods Harvard Forest LTER site, Petersham, Massachusetts, United States - Inc-BW-H-2-M | ecosystem: Environmental > Terrestrial > Soil >...
GACCAAGAACATCGCGACCTGGCGAGGAAAGACGATGTGCTTGTCGCGCCGCTTGCCCTTCATGTCATCGAGCGTGACGTTGTAGTAGTCCGCAACCAGAGCCTGGATGCGTTCAACGTTGATCGGCTTTCGCGTGCCCGCAGGGATGATGTCGGCAAGAAGGCGTGCCGCCTCCTCCTCGTCGACCTGCCGCTGATGGACGGCGGCGAAGGCCTGCACGCGAGTGAGGGCGCCCTCCAGCTCGCGGATGTTGCGCTGAACCTTGTGGGCGATGAAGCTGAGCACCTCTTCTGGAACCAGGCCGCTGTTGTCGCCGAGCTTGCGATGCAGGATCGCCAGCCGGGTTTCGAAGTCAGGGGACTGGATGTCGGCGATCAGACCCCACTCGAATCGCGAGCGCAGGCGGTCTTCAAGGGTCGGTATCTCCTTGGGAGGTCGGTCAGACGAGATCACGATCTGTTTGTTGATCTCGTGCAACGCGTTGAACGTGTGGAAGAACTCTTCCTTGGTCCTGTCCTTCCCGGCGAGGAACTGAACGTCGTCGATCAGCAGAACGTCGACGGTCCTGTACTTGTGCCGGAACTCGCCCATGCGGGCGGTCGCGATCGAGCTGATGACCTCGTTCGTGAACTGCTCGGACGTGAGATAGACGACTCGTTTGCGCGGAAAGCGGTCGTGGACCTCGTGGCCGATGGCGTGCATGAGGTGCGTCTTGCCGAGACCGACCCCTCCATAAAGGAACAGCGGGTTGTAACTGTCGCCAGGCGCCTCCGCGACCGCCTTCGCCGCGGCGTGGGCGAACTGCGAATTGTGACCGACCACGAACGACGAGAACTTGAACCGGACGTTGAGCTCTGATGGCGTGATCACGGGGGTGTCTTGTGGCGGCTCGATTCCGTTGGTGTGCCCGTTCTCCGGCGGCGAGTCGACGGCATCGGCCCCGATTGCGGCCGGCGGCGGCCTGTGCCCCGTCGGCGAGATGACGAAATCGATGTCTACCTCAGAGCCGGTGACTGCCTGCAGCGTCTCCTGGATCAGGCCCGAGAAGCGGTCTTCCAACCAGTCCTTGGCCAGCTTGCTGGGGACGCCGATACGAAAAAGGCTGCCGTCGGCGGAAAGCACCGAAGTGTTTTTGAGCCACATGTCGTAAGTCCGCTTGGCCAACTGAAAACGCAGCTCCTCCTGGACCTGCGACCAGATCTGGTCCTGATTCAACTCATCCCTCCCACCGCTCGATCGATGGGATTGTTCCGGCTCCGCGGTCCTTTGATACGGACCGATGGACCTGCGTAGGGCTGTGGATGGCGGCCGTCTTAGTTCTGGAAATGCTGTGGATAACCTGGGGGCCCAAAATCTCCTCCTGTTTCTCCTGCTACTTTCGGCGAGGCTTCCCTTCATTCACATCGCCGATGACCGCAGGTTCAACCGGAGCTCCCCGTCCCCATGAGCTCCGCCTCACGGCCGCCTGTGGAAAAGAACGGATCAGATTTCCACAGGTTGGCGGTGCCTACCTGTCCGAAATCCCACATCCGGTCGATCCCGAAATATGGAAGCGGTGTTATATCTTTAGGCTACTGTTGGTAAGGAGGTTAAGTGGGACCGAATAGTGCGGCTCGTACTGGACTGTTGGTTCTGTTCCTACCCCGGCTGCTTCCGGGGCGGGATTGTATCAAAGGCATATGCCGACTGCAAGGCCCGCTGCCAAGCTGATGAGGTTATAGTATGGGTATCATGGTCCGGCCACGTGGGGTCGGGTACACTACCGCGGTTCTCATAGTCTCGCCACCAGGGGGAATCCCGCCATCAAGCGAACCTTTCAACCGAAGAAACGCTACCGCCGCCGCGTCCACGGCTTTCTGCGCCGCATGAGCGCGCGTGGCGGCGTGCGCGTGGTGCGGAACCGGCGTCGCAAGGGCCGCCTGCGGCTTAGCAGCTAACCGCGCCGTCCGGGTGAAGAGGCGATACCGGCTCCGCCGGCAGGCCGAGTTTCAGGCTGTGATGGGCGGCAAGCGCATCTTCAGCGGCCGCTCCCTGGTCGCTTTTGCGGTCCCGAGCTCGGGGCACGACAACCGAATCGGGGTCACGGTGAGCCGGACGATCAAGGGCTCGGTCCAGCGCAATCGAGCCAGGCGCCGGTTGCGTGAGCTGGTGCGACTCAAATTGCTCGGACCTGATTCGCCCCTCCTCGGCCTGGGAATACGATATGACGTGGTCCTGATCGCCCGCCCCGCTGCGCTCGACGTGTCCTTCGACGACCTGAGCGCCGAGACCGAGCAAGCTGCGCTCAGGCTCTCGAAATTGAACGTATGACAAGAGTTTTGCTGGTTCTGATCCGCGGCTATCAGAAGTCGTTTTCCAAGCTGCTTCCCCCTTCGTGTCGCTATTACCCCTCGTGCTCCGTGTACACGTACGAAGCGGTCGAAAAGTACGGCTGGCTTAGAGGTGGGTGGATGGGGGCGGCACGCATTGCGCGCTGCCATCCGTTCGCCAAGGGCGGCTACGATCCTGTCCCCTGAGTCCCCTTCCATTCCCGTTCATCGGAGAATTTGACATCTACCTGAGTAGCTCGCCGTTCGACGTCTTCAAGCCCATTTACAACATTTGGTACAACGTTTTTGAGCAGAATCTCTCGGCCTTTCTGCTCTTTCTATACGCCCATGTGCAGTCATGGCCGCTGGTTTCCTACATCGGGGCTTACGGCGTCGCCATCGTGATCCTGACCATCATCATCCGGCTAGCGCTGGCTCCGCTCCAGCAGTTTCAGCTCGTCACCCAGAGGCGGACGATGATGGAGCAGCGCAAGCTGGCGCCCCAGGTCGCGGACCTCCGCAAGAAATTCAAAGGCGACCGCGAGAAGCTCAACGCCGAGACCATGAAGCTCTACCAGGAGCACGGCGTCAATCCGCTCGGCGGTCTAATCGGCTGCCTGCCGCTGATCGTCCAGCTGCCGATTTTGACGGCTCTGTTCTACGTCTTCCGGAACTATGCGAACGGCGGCCATGTGGCGGCGCCATTCCTGTTCATCCCCAACCTCAACGACAGCCCCAGCCACCACTTGCTCATCGCCGGCCTGCCGATACCAGCGATCGCGTACCTCGTGCTTCCGGTACTGGCGGCGGCGACCACTCTGGTGCAATCGAGGATGCTGCAGATGCCGCCACTTCCGAACCCTACCGAGCAGGAGCAGCAGACGCAGCAGATGCAGAGAACGATGGTCCTGCTTTCGCCGCTGATGATCCTGTACTTCGCAATCACGGTGCCGGCCGGGCTCGGGCTCTACTGGTTTGTCGGCAACTGCGTCAGTATCATTCAGCAGAGTTTTGTGACCGGCTGGGGGAATCTATTGCCTAAGTGGGGCGGGGCCGCACCGGACGACTCCGTTGGCGCGAAGGGCGGTGGAGGCTCGAAGAACGGGCCGAGCAGTGGGTCCAAGGGGGGCAAGAACGGACCCCAGAACGGACCTCCGAAGGGATCGCAGAAGGGACCACAGAACGGACCCAGGCCCAAGAAACCAAAAAGATGAGGGCGTTGAGATGAAGTCAGCAGAAGGCCGCGGGCGCACTCTCGAAGAGGCGGTCGACGCGGCCCTGATCGAGCTCGGCGAAAGCCGCCGAAACGTCGACGTCAAGGTGCTCAGCGAGAGCCCGGAGGAGACGGTGGTTGAGGTCAGCATCATCGACCATGCCGCAGCGGGCGCCGGCGGGGCGCCGGTCAACGGCAAGGGCGAGGTGGCGCGCGCGTTGGTCGAGGACCTGCTCAAGCACATGGGCGTACGAGCTCAAGTGACTGTCCGTACCGGCACCGATCCGATCACCCTCGACATCAGCGGTCGGGACCTGGGCGCGTTGATCGGCTGGCGCGGAGAAACGCTTAGAGCGCTGCAGTCGGTCACCAACGTCATGGTCGGAAAGCATCTGGCCGAAGGCGAGCGGATCATCGTCGATGTCGAGCGCTACAGGCAGCGCCGCGAGCACACGGTGCGAGAAATCGCGCTGCGCGCCGCACGGCAGGTGAAGATGACCGGCGACGCGATCACCCTTGACGCCATGCAGCCGTTCGAGCGCAGAGCCATCCACCTTGCTCTCGAGGGCGACGCCGAGGTGACCAGCTCGAGCATCGGCGAGGAACCAGAGCGCCGGGTCGTAGTCGGACTGCGCAAGCCGGCCGGGTAGACCAATCGCTCTCCGGGCAGCGGCCGACCGGATCCGGAAGGCCATCGGCCTGGTCAATGCCGTCGCGGACGGAGCCGGCGATGAGGAGCTGACACCCACCGAGATCGCCGAGGCGATCCGCGACTGCCTCGAATTGAGACAGGTCGACGAGGTGCCCAACGTCCGAAAGTACCTGGGCGAGGCCCTCGACGCGGTTTCGGACGGCATGCCGGCCGACTTCGTGGCCATGACTCTCTACGCGGCTTTGGGTGCGCTTCAAGAGGGTGAGTCGGCCGACTAGGCAAACTTGCCGCCACCGGCCGTTCGTATACTGGCGCTCCCATGGCCGACTCCCACCGGGTTCTAGGTCTGTCGGGAGGGGCCAAACTCATAACCTCTCCGATGCCGCAGCGGCTGTCGGCAAGCCTGGTCCTGATGTTCGGCGGAGGCTCCAGGCAGGAGGACGACCGCCTGGCGGGCGTCTCGCATTTCATCGAGCATCTTTTCTTCAAAGGCACCCGTGGCCGGCCAACGTCCAAAGAGATCGCTGACGCGATCGAGGGCGTCGGTGGATTCATCAACGCGTCGACCGACAAGGAGCTGACGGCTTACTGGGCTCGCGTGCCGGCCGAGCACCTCGAGCTTGGACTGGATGTGCTTTTCGACGTTGTCTCCAACTCCAAGCTCACGCCGGAAGACGTGGAGAGGGAGCGCATGGTGATCCTCGAAGAGCTCAAGGGCTATCAGGATCAGCCGCAGGACTACGTGCTCAATCTTCTCGAGGAGATCATCTGGCCCGACCACCCGTTGGGACGCGATATCGCCGGTACGGAGCACTCGGTCGCGCACCTCACCCGCGACGACATCCTCGAATACGCCAACGCACACTACCGCCTGCCCAACCTCGTCATCGGAGCGGCAGGCGCGATTGACGAACAGAAGACGCTGCATGCGGTGAACTCGCGCCTGACGCTGCCGGTGGATCCAGATGGCCTGATGCCTTCCGAAGCGCCGGGACCGTTGACCGCTCCGCACGTAGTGGTTCGACGCCGGCGTACCGAACAGGCTCACATCTGTCTAGGTGTTCGTGCCCTCAGCTACACGCATCCCGACCGGTATGCGCTGGATCTACTCAACACGGTCCTCGGTGAGGGCATGAGCTCGAGACTCTTTCTGAACATCCGCGAACGTCTTGGACTTGCTTACGACGTGCACAGCTTCACGCAAAAGCATCGCGACACCGGGCACCTTGGGGTCTATCTCGGGGTCGACCCCAAAAAGGCGGTCGAGGCGATTCACGCAGTTGTGGCTGAGATGCGGACCCTGTGCGAGCGGGAGCTCACCAACGAAGAGCTCCAGCGGGCGAAGGAGTTCACCAAAGGTCGGCTCCGGCTGGATCTCGAGACCACCAACGGTGTCGCTTTCTGGCTTACGTACCAGGAGCTTCTGATGGGCAACATCAAGACGATCGAGGACGAGCTGGTCCTGGTCGACGCCGTGACGGCTTCGGACATCAGTCGCGTCGCTGAAACGCTGCTCGCATCGCCGATGCAGATGGCGGTCATAGGTCCGTTCACCCGTGACGCTGAATTCCGCGCAGCAATCGGGGCGTAGCGCGCCGCCGGCCGGGGTCAGCCGGCGAAAACGGTGCCCGTCTCGAGCGTCGGCAGCTTCGAGTAAATGCCGCCGAAATTGGTGAGCGGCCAGATTCGGAACCAGGCGCGGCCGTCGATCCGGTCTCGGCCTATGAATCCGAAGATGCGCGAGTCCTGGGATTTGTTCCGATTGTCGCCCATCACGAAGTACTCATTGGCAGGCACGACCTTGCCATCGACGCTCCCATCCGTCGGCCAATTGGCCAGAGAAACCCACTCTTCAGGCAAATAAGGCTCGTCCAGCATGTGACCGTTGATGTACACGTGGCCTTCACGGATCAACAGACGCTCGCCGGGGAGCGCGATGACCCGCTTGATGAAGTCCTTGGAGTTGTCGGTGGGCGGCCGCAGGATGATGATGTCTCCGCGCTGAGGCGAGTGAAGCCGGTAGTCGATCTTATTTGCGATCAGATAGTCGTTGTCATCGAGAGTGGCCCACATGGATAGGCCCTCGACGTGCACTGTTTGCACGGCGAAGCTGATTCCGAAGTACAGGATGACCGCAAGCACCACGACCTCGACCAGCTCGCGAAGGAGCGAAGAAGCGGTTGAGGCTCGGCCCCCGGGAGCGGCCGCGACCGATGGCTGAGGTGAGGCGGCCATACGTTTTATGAAACGAGCTTAGCGCAGACCCGTTCCAAGTCTTCTTGGCTCGAATACCTGATCTCGATGGTTCCGCGATTGATGGTGCCCGTCACTTTGACCGGCAGGGCGAGCTGCGTCTCAACCCCAGCAGCGATGCGGTGCAGCTCCGCGGATCCGTCGCCGGCCCGTCGCCTGCGAGGCCGATAGGTTCGCACCCAGTTCTCTGTCTGACGGACCGAAAGATGGCGCGCGACAACCACCTTCAAGCCATGCTCCTGCGCAGCCTGGCTCTCGAGCGCGATGAGAGCGCGAGCGTGCCCGGCGGTGATGACACCGGCCGCCACCGACGATTGGACGGCCGGGCAACCACTGAGCAGACGCAACGACTGCGTCACCGACACTCGGTGCTTGCCGATCCGCTGTGCTATCTCGTCGTGCGTCAAGCCGAACTCTTCAGTGAGGCGCTTGAGGCCGCCGGCCTCTTCGATGGGGTCGAGATCAGAGCGCTGGAGGTTTTCGATGAGGCCGAGCACCAGCTGCGCATCGTTGCCAGTGTCGGTGCGAACCACCGCGGGTATTGCGACCAGGCCGGCCAGGCGCGCCGCCCGCCATCGGCGTTCGCCGGCGATGAGCTCGTAGCCGTCGGGAAGCCTGCGCACAAGGAGCGGTTGCAGCACGCCGTGCTGACGAATCGACTCCGCCAGCTCACCGAGTGGTTCGGCATCAAAGCGTGTTCGAACCTGCTGATGCGATGGTCGGATCTGGTCGACCGCAATCATCTGCGGCACCATCGCCTCACCGTCGCGCGACATCGGGATGAGGGCGTCGAGGCCGTGACCAAGTCCGCGCATGCGTGGCTGTTTCATCATTCGAGGAGCTCCTTCGCCAAAGCGCGATATGCTTCCGCGCCGCGGCATGTAGGGTCGTACTGCAGGACGGATTTGCCGTGGCTCGGCGCCTCGCTGATCCGGACGTTGCGTGGGATGAGGGTCCTGAGCACATGCGCCGGATACGTGCGCTGCACCTCTCGGAGCACGTCCCAGGACAGGGTTGTCCGTGCGTCAAATTGCGTCATGACGATGCCGGCAATCCCAAGCTTGGGGTTGAGCCGCGAGCGCACCAGCTGATGCGTGTAGATGAGGTGCCTCAAACCTTCGAGCGCGAAGTATTCGCACTGGGTCGGGATCAACATGCTCGTGGCCGCGGCGAGAGCGTTGAGCGTCAGCAGCCCGAGGGAGGGGGGACAGTCGATGATGACGCACCCAAAGCTCTCGGGAACCGAGGCCAGCGCCTTGCGCAGCCGGATCTCGCGCTCGGCCATGGTCGCGAGCTCGATTTCCGCGCCGGCAAGGTCGATGTGCGAGGGCACCAACCGCATGGCGGGAACGCTCGTGGGCACCGCGGCCTGCTCGACGGTAGCCTCGCCGCTAAGGAGGTGGTACACGGTGAGACGGGCGCGAACCGGGTCGAGCCCGAGGCCGGAGGTGGAGTTGGCCTGTGGGTCGAGATCCACGAGCAGCACGGCGTGGCCGGTTTCCGCGAGCGCGGCACCGAGGTTGATGGCGGTCGTCGTCTTGCCGACACCGCCCTTCTGGTTCACGACCGCGATGATGGGAGGCAAGGTAGTAGCCAACATCTTGGGGTTGACTGCTTCCATGGATCCTATATCTGGTGCCACAGGGCGATTCTAGCCGACGCCCCTGGAATTGACCACCCAGGCAGTTAAGGCGATCAGACCGGCGACCGCAACCAGTTCGACAGCCCAGGCTGCAGCCGTCGAGCGCACGGGCATGCCCCTCGCGGGGCCCTCCCACCTCCTGACAAGCCCCTCCCCCGCCTGCCAACCGGGGCGAAGGCTACTGGCGTGTTGACGGGTCTGGCAACCCAGGTTGTTAAGGGGTGACCGGGACTGGGGCGTGGCGGCGGTTCGCCCACAGTGCGTAACCCGAAAGCGCTACCAGCCCCAGCTCCAGCGCGATCGCGATCCCAAACCAGCTGCTCCCGATTCCGATACCGACGGCAAGGTTGTAGGTGACATGGCAGATGCATGAGGCTGTCGTATTGGTGTACTTCCGGATGAGGCCCAACCCGATAGCGATGATGAAAACAGCCAGCGCGTCGAGCGAGATCCCGTATTGGGTGTGAATGGACGCGAACAGCAGCGCCGTCAGGATCAGGCCAAGGCGCGGCTGAAGCGCGCCTCGAAACAGGATTTCCTCACAAATCCCAGGCGCCAGCGCGAGCGCTGCGATACCGGTTGGAGTGTCAAGTCCCCCGAACAGGTGCTGGGTCGTCCGGTCCACCTGATGGGCGATGTCAGGTGTCAGGACATGAGCGAGCCAATCCGAAAGCTGGCTGAAGGCGAAGAATGCACCTGCGGCGGCGAGCGCGATCGCGACGTGCCACCACTTCGGCACCACCAGTCCCAGGCGGTCCGCCGAGCCGGACGGATTGCGGCGGATGTAGAGGCCGACGCCCGCTGCGGCCAGGATCAGGAACGGCACCTCCTGAGAGATGAGGTCGCCCAGGGTGAGCGGGGAGAGCGCCTGATCGCCAGTGACCGCACTGGCGAAGAAGATCGAAGAGAGCTGGGTCCCGAGCAAGATCACTGCGAGCACCACCGCGAAGGCGTGCACGGGGCTGTCCGGATCGATAGGAAGCACGCGCGCAACGCGGTCGCGGACCGGTTTCGAAGCCAGCGTCGCCGCGATCACGGCCGTGGCCATGAAGCCGACGTCGACCGCCAGAGGGTTATGGCCGCTGGAGCCTGATGTCGACGAGCGCGATGCTGCGAGATCGAGCGCACCAAAGAGAAAGGTGATGCCGGCGGTCACCCCGGCCAGAATTCCGGTGGCGTGGCCCGCCCAGGACCTTCCGACCGCGGCGTTGGCCGTGATCACGAACGGCAGCGGAAAGAGCACGAAGAGGGCCGCCGACGCGTCTAGGAAGATGAGGCCGTTCAGCCTGACTTGGCGCCCGCCGGCGGCAGAGCTGACGAGCTCGGCGATGCCTCCGCCGGGGGCTTGGGCATGATGTCGAGGATCGGTCGGATGAGGTCGATGGGGATCGGGAACACGATCGTGGTGTTCTTCTCGTACCCGATCTCAACCAGGGTCTGAAGAAAGCGCAGCTGAAGGGCTCCCTGCTGAGAGGAGATGACCTGAGCCGCGTTGGCGAGCGTCTGCGAGGCCTGGAACTCGCCCTCGGCGTTGATGATCTTGGCTCGCTTCTCGCGCTCGGCCTCAGCTTGCTTGGCCATCGCCCGCTGCATCGTGCTTGGCAGCTCGACGTCCTTGATCTCGACCACAGTCACCTTGATGCCCCAGGGCTCGGTCTGCTCGTCGATGATCTTCTGAAGGTTCTGGTTGATCTTGTCGCGATTGGCCAGAAGTTCGTCCAATGTTGCTTGGCCCAACGCCGCGCGAAGAGTCGTTTGAGCAATCTGCGATGTGGCATTGATGAAGTTCAGGACCTGTGTGACCGCTTTCTGCGCGTCGATGACCTGGAAGTAGATGACGGCGTTGACTTTGGCGGTGACGTTGTCGTGCGTGATGATCTCCTGAGGCGGCACTTCGAGAGTGATGACTCGAAGGTCCATCTTGACCAGCCGGTCGATCCCGAACGGGATGATGAAGTTGAGGCCTGCGCGCTTGAGAGGGATGAGGCGTCCAAGCCGGAAGACGACGCCACGCTCGTATTCATTGATGATTCGAATGCTGGAAATGGCGATCACCAACGCCAGCACGACGATCACGGCCAGGACGATCAGCGAGCCAAAATCCACTATTCCTTCTCCTTCACGACCCCCGCCTCGTCAGCAACCACTTCAAGCTTCAAGCCATCGCGCGCGACGACTTGCACCGGACTCCCGACAGCAATCGGGCCGTGGGCCGCCACTGCCTTCCACAATGCCCCGTTCACAAAGACTAGCCCCTCCGGTGCCAGCTCCTCGCGAGCTTGACCAGTGGCGCCGACGAGGATCTCAGATCCGGCGGAGGCTGGTCGGCGGCGCGCCTGCCAGACCTTGCGCAGGAATAACGCGAAGAAGGCCAGGGTCACCAGGGCAGCACCGGCGACGACGACCGGGTTGACGCCGAGGCCGATCGGACCGGTATTGACAAGAAACGCCATACCGAGAACCAGGGCGAGCACGCCGCCGAAGGTGAGTATTCCGTGGGTGTTCGCCTTCAGGTCGGCAAGGAAGAGGATGAAGGCCAGGAGCATCATCAGCGCGCCGGCGATGTTCACGGGCAGGTTGGCGAGCGACACGATGGCCAGGATGGCGGCGATGCCACCGACGACGCCAGGCAGGATCGCTCCAGGTGTCGAGAGTTCGGTGATGATGCCGTAACCGGCCAGCAGGATCAGCAGCGCTGCGATGGTCGGATCGATGAGCGCGTTCAGGAACTGCTGCCAGAAGGGCATCGGGTTGTCGTCGATCCGAGCCCCTGCCGTGTGAAGCGTCACGGTGCCGCTCGGCCTGGACAGCGTTCGGCCATCGATCTCGTTCAGGAGTGCAGCCGGATCCGATGCTTCGAGATCGGCGACATGGAGCCGTACGGCGTCCTCGGCGTTGATGTTCACGCTGTTGCGCACGGCTTGCTCGGCCCAGTCCGCGTTGCGACCGTGGATGCTGGCGAGGTTGCGAACCCTTGTCACAGCGTCGTTGAGAACCTTTGCACCTAGGTCCCCGGTTATGTCCGCACCTGTGGCCTGGATCGGGTGCGCCGAACCGATGTTGGTGCCGGGCGCCATGGCCAGGACGTCTGCGGCCTGGGCGACGAACAATCCCGCTGAGGCGGCCCGCGCGCCGCTGGGGTAAACGTAAACGATCACCGGGACCTTCGAGTTGAGGAGGTTTGTGACGATGTCGTCCATGGAGGTCGAGATGCCGCCGGGAGTGTTCACCAAGATGAGCAGCGCGTCGGCTCGGTCGGTCTCGGCACGAGCGACCGCGGTCGAGATGTAGCCAGCCATGATCGTGTTGATGTCGCCGGTGAGGTCGGCCTGCTCAACATGCGGAGTGGCGGCGGTGGCGTGCATGGGCAGCAGGAATGCCAGCAGGAGAGTCGCCAACCCCGACCGGATTGCATGGCGCTTGCCCACACTTCGAGTATGGCAATCCAAGGCAGTCGTTGCCGGTGTAAAACGTGGAACATTGCCGCAGGGCTCGAGGCTGGTTTCGGCCCCTGCTGGTCGTAAAATCCTGGCGATGGCCGCTCGATATCAACCCGACGAGGCCGACGAGACCGACGGGCTCGAGGCAGATGCCGATGACGCGGCGGCGCTTCGGGACCTTGTGCGCGAAGCGACGCTGAACGGTCCGCTGGCCGCCGGCGAGCTCGAGCTATTGCTCGAGCGTTCGGCGCTCGGTGACCGACCCAGTGAGGACAGGCTCGTTGCTGCTCACCTGAACATGGTCATTCGCCTCGCAATGGAGCGTGGGGAGCAGGGCTTGTCCTTCTCAGACCTGGTCCAGGAAGGCTCGATTGGTTTGGTCGAAGCAGTGCGGTCGTTCACTGCCCGCTCCGATATGGACTTCAGCCATTACGCCGAGGAGAAGGTGGGCGCGTACATGGACGCCGCGATCGCCGCCGAGGCAGCGGCTGTGCGCGATGCGCAGCTGCTGGTCACCGCAGCCACAGACTACGAACGCACCGAGGTCACGCTGCGCCATGAGCTGGGCCGCGAACCGACCATGGTCGAGCTGGCTGAACAGCTCGAATGGACCGTCGATCGGACCCGCTACGTGGCCCAGGTTGTCGCCGACGCAAGGCGGCAGCATGACGAATCGCTGCTCGCCTTTATCGATCCCGATCTCGTTGAGATCGAGGTCGATGACGATGAAGACGAGCCGGCCGAGCTTGACGGCTAACGCCCCGAAGCGGACGCCTCTTTACGACCGCCACGTCGCCCTTGGCGGCCGCATGGTCGACTTCGGTGGTTGGGAGCTGCCCCAGCAGTACACCTCGATCCGCGACGAACACCTCGCCGTGCGAAACGTGGCGGGCCTGTTTGACGTCTCGCACATGGGACGCTACGAAGTCTCGGGCGCCGGCGCTGAAACCTATCTCCAGCGCTTGTTGACCAACGACATTGCAAAGGTGAACGCCGGGCAAGCGATCTATTCGTTGATGTGCAAGGAAGACGGGTGCATCGTCGACGACCTCGTGGTCTACCGCCAGGCAGCGGATCGATTCCTGGTGGTGGTCAACGCTGCGAACCACGACAAGGATGAAGCCTGGATGCGCGAGCGCCTGGCATCCGGTGTGGCTTTGATTGACCGCTCCACTGACCTCAGCCTGGTCGCTTTTCAAGGTCCGCGGGCTGAACCGTTGATGCCTCAGGGATCCACATCGACCGACCGCATCCCTCACTTTGGGTTTGTCGCCGGAAAAGTTGCCGGAATGACCGCGCTCATCTCGCGAACCGGCTACACCGGCGAGGATGGATTTGAAATTTTTGTCGAATCCGACCAGGTTGGCCAAGTCTGGGATGCCATCCTCGAAAAGGGCCGTCCGTCGGGCGCATTGCCCGCTGGTTTGGGAGCGCGCGACGCCACGCGACTCGAAGCGGCACTTCGCCTTTATGGCAACGATATGGACGAGACCGTGAATCCCTACGAAGCCGGGCTCGGGTGGACCGTGAAGCTGGCCAAGGCCGACTTCATCGGTCGCGACGCCCTCGCCAGCGTGAAGGAGAACGGTCCGCGCCGGACGCTGATCGGCCTGGAAACGGAACCCGGCATCATCCTCCGCCACGGCGCCGCCCTCATGAGGGATGGACGCGCGACCGGCGTCGTCACAAGCGGAACGCACTCCTTCTTTTTGGGTCACCCCATCGCGCTGGCGATGGTGGAAGTCCCATCATTTCCAGTCGGAGCCACGGTAACTGTCGATGTCCGGGGTCGCGAAGCGCCGGCCAAGGTGGTCAAGCTGCCTTTCTATCGTGGCTCAGCGCGGTCGGCGGTCGCCCCGGCGATAAGCTGAGCCGCGGCCGCATCCGGCAAGAAGAGGGAGGAGTCGCATGGCTGAACGGCGATATACAAAGTCGCACGAGTGGCTCACGGTCGAGGGCAAGAGCGTGACCGTGGGAATCACCGACTTCGCCCAGGCGCAGTTGGGTGACGTCGTCTTCCTCGAGCTTCCTGCCCCCGGCCGCAAGCTGGACGTGGGGGAGAGCTTCGGCGTGGTGGAATCGGTGAAGGCGGCGAGTGACCTTTACGCGCCGGTTGCCGGCCGGGTGTCGGCGGTCAACGACAAGCTCACCGCGCACCCCGAGCTTGTCAACACCGACCCGTACGGCGAGGGTTGGATCGTAAAGCTCGAACTGTCCGGCGAGCCCCCGTCCGATCTCCTCGACGAGACCGAATACAAGAAGGTCGCGGAGGCGTCGGACAACTAGCTTGCCGTACCTCGTCCATTCGCCCGAGGATCGCGATGCGATGCTGGCTGCGATCGGGGTCGGATCCATGGACGACCTGCTCGTTGACATCCCCCAATCCCTTCGGATCAAGTCACTGCAGCTGCCGGCCGGACTCTCGGAGTTAGAGACGATGGCCCAAATCGGATCCCTCGCGGCCCGCAACCGGATCTTCCCTGACCGGCTGACCTTCCGCGGCGGTGGGGTCTACCGTCGCTTCATACCCGCGGCCGTTGCGGCTGTGACGTCCAAACCCGAGTTCTACACGGCCTACACCCCGTACCAGCCTGAAGCGAGCCAGGGCACGCTCCAGGCCATTTACGAGTTCCAGACCCTTATTTCTGAGCTGACGGCGCTCGACGTGGCGAACGCGTCCATGTATGACGGCGCGACGGCGCTCGCCGAGGCGGCGATGATGGCCCACATCCACACCGGCCGGAACGAGGTTCTGGTGGCCGGGTACCTGCACCCCGAGTACATGGAGGTCCTGCGCTCATTCAGCGACGGTCGCGGTATCAAGATCCGAAAGGGAACGGAGCCCAGCTCCAAAACCGCCGCCGTGGTGTTCCAGCAGCCCGACTTCCTGGGCCTGCTCGTCGATGCGGCGGGTCTCACTCAAGCGGCGCACGACGTGGGCGCGCTTGCGGTCGCCTGCGTGGACCCGATCAGCCTCGCGATCCTGGCCCCGCCCGGAGAGTACGGCGCGGACATCGCAGCCGGCGAGGGTCAACAGCTTGGTCTGACCCCAAGCTACGGAGGCCCACACGTCGGCTTCATCGCTTGCAAGAAGGAGCTTGTCCGGCGGCTACCCGGCCGCTTGGTCGGAAGCTCGAGCGATGCACAAGGCCGGCGGGGCTTCGTCCTAACCCTCACCGCCCGCGAGCAGCACATCCGCCGGGAGCGCGCCACCTCCAACATCTGCACCAATCACTCCCTTTGCGCGCTGGCGGCGAGCGTCTACATGACGTACATGGGCGCCGAGGGCCTTCGTCAGGTCGCCGAGGTCAGCTTCAAACGAGCCCATTCACTGTCGGAAAGGCTCGCCGCACTGCCAGGTTGGGAGCTCGCGTTTCCCGATCGACACTTCCTGAACGAATTTCCGATGCGGGTGCCCCAGGCGCCGG
>Ga0210384_10004820_pt1 | contig 14928 bp, 16 predicted proteins | sample IncBWH2MmetaG_FD_160574 | JGI IMG/M metagenome (GOLD analysis project Ga0210384, IMG submission 160574) | Forest soil microbial communities from Barre Woods Harvard Forest LTER site, Petersham, Massachusetts, United States - Inc-BW-H-2-M | ecosystem: Environmental > Terrestrial > Soil >...
ACGTTACCCGTGCCATCGAACTTGAACTGGTTCACGCCATACTTGCGAATCATATCCATGCAGACATCGCGGAAGGCAGCATAATACTTCGGGCCGGAAAGAGCGTATCCGTTTTTGACTATCTCGTATCCAGCGGCTGTTCCGAACTCGATCCGCTCTTTCTTCGGGTTGGAGTAGCCGCCCCAGGGCGACATCCAAACACCGGGACCGGCGCCGTATCTCTCCCCGGCCTCCCTCACCGAAGCGAAACCATTAGGAAAGCCATCGTTAAACTTCCAGAGGGACTTGTGGTTGTCCCAACCGTCGTCGAAGAGGAAAGAGTCCAGCTTCACCCCACGCTTTTCCGTCAGTTCATGCCCGAATAGGTTCACACGATCCAACACGCCAGCCTGGTCATACGGCGTGAAATAGCCGAGATCGTACCAGGAGTTGTAATGAAGAAAAGTTCTGTAGGGATGCGCCCGCTCTCTCTCTACATAGGTAAGGAAGTCGCGCCGCATCTGCCCTGCACGCGCGACGCCAATCACGGAAGAGTATGTGATCGATTGGCCTGCGCGAAGCGGCAGGTCGCGATCCATCCAGGCGGTAGCTCGGTCGCCTGTGACCTTGCTTTTCGACAGCGGATGTTCGAACCCGACGAACAAATTCCCGTCAACGATGGGTGAGCCTGCCACCGATCCGCTTACATGGGCTCCAGGAAGAGGCAGATCGATCAACTCCACACGGTCAATCGGGACGTCCTGTCCGAGCGCAGTGATCGTGAAAAGCTGCCTGAGGTAAGAAGAGCCGTCGAGAAGAATGAGCGACCACACCATCCGCAGGGAATGGTCGCTGCTTTCCAACGGAAAGTCGAACTCTTCGCCATGCAGTCTGTCAGCGAAGCGAGAGGCGTCCGGCTGTGGAGTAAGTTCTCGCTTCGTGGGCTGGCTAGCAACTCTCAGGTTGCTGGCATCGTAGATTGATCCATCTCTAAGGAGGATGGCGAAGGGCCCAGCGACGCGAAGCTCTGTTCCATGCATTTGGTCCGTGACGACCAGGCTGTTCACTTTTCCTTCTGTAACAGACCACTTCGCGCCGATCGCCTGATTTTTCAGGGAGAAATTGTCTCCGACCTGCGTCGCAACGACGGAGCCAGCTTCAAAGCCCTGCTGAGTGCTCGACGCGATGATCGAGCCCGGGAGCATTGCAAGCGTTAGAGTGAAACCCACAGTTGCGTCCCTGATTGCCTTCCAAGGGTGCGCGCCTTCATTCATTGGTCTGCCATGTAAGGAGGTGCCGCGGAGAATGTTAGCTTAACGCATCGACTCAAGTCCTGCCCGGGCAAAGTTACAGAAGAACCAAATTTCCTCTTCTCCTCACGGGCTTTCAATCCTCGCCCGCGCCCACCTAAGGAAATGGCGAGAATGGGGTATTCACATTGGGGGTTAAGTCTTTTGAGATGAGTGTAGTACGTCTGGCGCTCCAACATCGATATCGCTTTGAGACCTCCCACTGCCGCGCCGGACGCGCGGGAACCTGAAAGAAGAGCCTGTGAATCGTCGTCAGCTATTGTTCTCGCCGAAGGTTGGGGGATTGTTGGGTACAATGACAAAGGTTTTTCGGGAGATGCGAGCGACCAGATCTCTCGCTGGGCTCTTTGTTGCCATGCTGATATTTGGGTTCCTGTGCCATTCGGCTAATGGACAGACAAACGAATGGACTTGGATGAACGAACAAAGACTCCAGACCCAAGCGTGTACGGCACATTGGGTACGCCCGATGCGAAAAACTTGACGGGAAACCGCTCCGGCTGCAGTCAGCTGGACCCGACAACAACGGCAATCTCTGGCTCTTGGGCGGCGATGGCGCCGATTCGGTTGGTAGGTATAGCTCTCTCAACGATCTCTGGGAATATAACCCTTCCACCAACCTATGGGCTTAGATGGGAGGAAGCAGCACGCATATCCGTTCAGGCTCAGAACGGATTCACTGGCTCAGTCAGTATCTCCATCGCCAACAGAAGTAGCGTTCTTACTCATTATTTCTGAAGTAATGTATACACCGTATACTGTATGGGTATACAGTGTATACATGAAAGCAACGACGACACAGAGGATCTCCAGCGCCGCTCGCCGGCTTCTTGATCAAGAAGGAGCGGAAGGCGTGACCATGCGGAGGGTGGCAACCGTTGTCGGTATTACACCGATGGCGCTCTATCGGCACTATCCGAATCGCGACGGGTTGCTGAATACGGTGGCGGACTCCGGATTTGTCGAGCTCGCAGCGAAACTTGCGGACCTGCGGCTAACGGGTCGGATTGATCGGCAGTTACTGAAGATTCTCGATGTCTTTCTCGACCATGCCTTCGACAATCCACGGCTGTTCGAGCTGATGTTTCTCACGAAACGCGAGGGTGCGCGGCGGTATCCGGAAGATTTCAGGATGAGGCGGTCGCCGACAGCGAATGCATCGGCCGATGTGATTGCGCGGGCGATGGAGACTGGCTACTTCCGCAAGGACGATGTGTGGGAGATCGTCTTTGAAACGGGCGCGCTCATGCAGGGTCTCATCATGCTTTACCTGGGAGGACGCATGGCGATGTCACCTTCGGAGTTCCGCGCCTTCTGTCATCGATCATTTGGGAGGTACTTTAATGGCATCCGCACTTAGTTACAGGCGGCTCGTGGAATCTGTGCTCGCAACCACTGCGACTGCAGCAATGTTTTACTTCGGCAACGGTCTCGACCCGCTGTGGCCTTTCATGTGGTTTGCGCCTCTGCCGGTGCTCTTGTTTGCATTGCGCAGTAAATGGTGGGCGACGGCAGTGACGGCAGTGGCCGCAATGATGCTGGGCAATCTCAACATGTGGAGTTACTTCACGAAGACCTTGGGGATGCCGGGCTCTGCATGGGTGGGTATCTTCCTAATCGCAAGTGTCACCTTTGCAGCGGGAGTCCTACTGTTTCGGGTGCTGGTATTGCGTGGCGCGCTGTGGAGCGGACTTCTTGCTCTTCCGGCGGTCTGGGTGACGAGCGAATATGTGCGAAATGTGACGTCGCCTCATGGGTCGGCGGGAAGTCTTGCATACTCGCAACTGAAATTTCTTCCGTTTCTGCAGCTTGCTTCGATCACGGGTCCGTGGGGGATGAGCTTTGTGTTGCTGCTGTTTCCTGCTGCGGTTGCGATTGGGGCGTATTTGAGGCAGATCTCACCGAAGCGTGCGCTCCAGGTTGTGGGTGTGGGTGTTGGAGTGGTTGCCGCGGTGCTGATGTTTGGTGCGGTGCGGCTGACGAAACCGCAGACGCAGGTAGTGAAGGTGGGGCTGATCACCTCCGACGAAAGGGGGAACGACACGGTTACTGATCCGGGTCCTGACACCGAGCGGCTGTTTCGTGACTATGCGCGCGAAGCGAAGAGGCTAACAGCCGATGGGGCTCAGGTGATCGTGATGCCGGAGAAGCTCGGAGTTACGCTCGAAGGGAAGGCAGCTGCAACGGATGCGACGTTGCAATCGGTAACAGCTCAGACTGGAGCGACGATCGTCGCGGGCGTGGTGCATGTGGACGCTCCGGTGAGGTACAACGAGGCCCGAATCTATGTTGCGGGCTCAACCGTACAGCGTTACGACAAAGAGCATATGCTTCCGCCCTTCGAGTCGAATCTGAAGCCGGGGACGACGCTGACTGTGTTGCCGCGATCGCAGCAGAAATGGGGCGTTGCGATCTGCAAGGACATGGACTTTGCCTCGCCTGCACGTCTCTACGGCGAGGCCGGTGTAGGGCTGATGCTGGTTCCGGGGTGGGACTTTGTTGTGGACGGCAGCTGGCACGGACACATCGCGGTGATGCGAGGTGTGGAAGACGGCTTCAGTATCGCGCGTGCGGCGAAAAAAGGCTTTCTGACCGTGAGCGACGATCGTGGACGCATTCTGGGCGAGGTGAGTAGCGGCTCGGCTCCGTTTGCGACATTGCTGGTGGATGTGCCGACCGCGCACAGTTGGACGATGTATCAGTTATTGGGCGACTGGTTTGCTTGGGTTGCGATCGCCCTGCTGGTGCTTGCGATAATACAGATGTTGCGTCGAAGTTTCCAAAAAACGGGGTTTTCGGAAACTACGGCTCGCTACAGAGTGAACTTGCCGATAATGCGACTTCATGGCACAAGGATAGCTAGCTGGAGCGGTCAATCGTTCTCATCGTTGCTCCATTTTCGCTGGCTGCTTATGCGAGGCCCACGATCACTCATGTCCTTCGCGTGTGCGCTCTCTCATAGCTCTTGAATTCAACTTATGCATAAAAGATTACAAACATCTCACTGATGCGTGACAACAAATGCTGGGTCCAGGGCGCACCTTACTTGCAGCCACATCGGGGCCCAAAATAAATCACAAATCAGGAGAATCAGAAATCCCAATGAGAAACAAGAAGTTTACGCAGTGCTGGAACCGCCTGGAGATGGGCACAATCATCTTCGCTTTGGCAGCGACGATAGTGGGGGTGTCCTCCCAGCCGCGGCCTCGGCGCAGGACAAGAAAGATGAAATCAGTTTTGATCTGGTAGTAAATCCGAGTTTTGTCGGTTGCCTTAGCAAATCGTCTTATGAACAGCCCAGGGCCCGGGCGACGGTCATCCGAGGCAAACTCAATGACACTCTGATTCTGGATCTCGACGGATTCAAGCCGGGTCTTGCCTTTGATCTCTTTACGGTACAACGGAGCCCGTTCCTGTCAGATAAAACGCCCGATCCAAACTTCAAGAAGGTCTTCAAGGGCAGCTTCGGTCTCGCTTGGTACCAATCGGATATCCAGATCGGCAAGCAGACTGACGACGGCCATGTTCGCATCAAGACGATCCTGCTCGACCAGATCTTCGGCTTCGATCCGGACGTGGGGTTCTGGTTCAACGATCCCCATGACGCTGCTAACTGCGGCTTTCCCGCGGATGACCCGACCCAGCTCACTCCGTTCAACGGCGAACACAAAGCGGGCCCCTTCGCGATGATTAGTGCGCCGGATCCCGCAACGCAGTTGGGACCGCTCTGCACCGATCCTGATCCAGCGCATCCGGGCAGCTGCAATCCCTGATTTTGCTGGCGGTCGAGAGCGGGTTGCATCACTTGTTACCCGCTCTCCGTTTCCGTGACATCCATTCCATAGCGTAAGGAGCAATGACAATGTACTCGGTGGACATGCGCACGTACACTGCTGCCCGGGAGGGAAGAGGCGTGTTCGTGGGCGCAGGGGACGTCTTCTCAATTCGTATGCCCACCAATTTTTTGCGGAATCGAAAATCCAATATGCTGCTCGGCACCTCAAGAGACTCCATTTGATTAGTGGCAGAGCGACGCTCTTTTCGCGACAAGCTTGGCCAAAATAATTGTGGGAAATCTCTAGGGATTTGAAGAAGATTGGTGTGACGAGAAGTTGGCAGAAATCCGTATCCTTGAAGGACGACAATCTTCCGTGCGCCGATTGATCCGGCCTCGCCATTTCGATCAGAAAAGGCAGAATCAAGTGCCCCCCTTTTCCGCTACCCGAGTACCGACAATCTGTTAGGGGGCACGCCTGGAATCGTTGATCGCGTGTCTCTCCTGACACCGTCTGTGTGTTCATTGACACAGTCCACGAGCTATGCCTGAAGTGCAAGCGCGTTGTTTTCAATCAACTATCGAGTGGCATGAGATCTGCACCTTGCCTTGCCGAAAGCAGTTGAGTGAGGTAACGAATGCGCAGGCAAATCAAGGTGGTAATCCTCTCAGAGCTTATTTCGACTCTTCTCTCAGGGAGTATTTCGGCCCAGACAAGGCCAACGGTACAGAGTGTGAGCGAAGCAAAACACTCTCTCGTACTGAGTCTTCCAGACCGCAAGATGGCTCTGCTGGAAAACGGAAGCGTTAAGAAAGTCTATGTGGTTGCAGTAGGTAAGAAATCGACTCCGAGTCCGATTGGAACGTTCACGATTGTGAGCCGGTTGAACAATCCCACGTATTCGCACCGCGGCAGAATAGTCGCACCCGGGCCAGATAACCCTGTGGGGACTCGGTGGATGGGGTTGAGCGTGAAGGGCTATGGAATTCATGGAACGAATGCGCCGAAGTCGATCGGCAAGGCGGCATCGCATGGCTGCATTCGCATGGCAAAGCTCGATCTCGAGGAACTGTTCGACGCGGTCAGAACCGGGGATCAGGTAGAGATCATCGGCGAGCGCAACGCTGAGACAGCGGAACTCTTTGGATATGCGGAACAGACAACCGCAAGTGCAGTTATCGAGACAGCTGCCGTCGAGCAGATAGCGCCCGCCAGCGCGCCGTCCATGCCGGCGGCGGTAGGTGTTGCTCCGCTGGGGCAATAGAGGAGGCACGAATGGAAATGCTTTGGGAAGCCTTCACCGTGATCGGGGCCCTGCTGCTGAGCGTGTCTTGCGGGCTGCTATTGGAAGAGATGTTGTTTGGTGGACTGGTTTGGTTGTTCTTCGCTCGGTGGCCGGAATCCAGGGAAGACAAGGAGCGAAAACTAAAGGGAGAACGCCCATGCTTGCGCTAAGAAGTCTGCTCTTCGTCGCGGGAGCGCTATTATTGGCTACCGCAGTCGGTATCACGCTGTATGACTTGTGGATCATGATTGTTTATCGGCGTCGCTTGGCGCGAGGCGTAGAAGGACTTGTTGAACCGGAAGGTATTCGCTGGCGCGAACCGGTAGCGTTGGCAATAGCTGCATGCATGCCACTGCTCATCGCGGAGAGCATCGTCGTTATCCCCAGCGGAATGGGAGGCGTGAAGGTGAGCCAGATACGCGGCACGCTACCTGGAACGTTATATTCGGGCGTGCACTCTATCACTCCTTTGACTGAAACGGTCCAAACATTTGACCTGCGGGACAAGCTATTTACAACCGGTGCGGCACTGGATACCTCGTTAACACCGGCTGTCAAAAAGAGCTCGATGGATGTTCAGTCGAAGGAAGGCCTGAGCATGGGTCTTGGAGTAACGGTTCGGTATCGCCTTGATCCGAAGCGGTTGGACTATATTCAGTCACATTTGCCGCAGCCGGTAGACCAAGAGATTGTTCCTCCAGTCGTCGCGAGTGCCTGGAGAGAGTTGGCTCCGCACTATACCGTTCGCGAGATGTTCAGCGTAAAGCGCGAAGAGGTGCGCGAACGAGCAGCGCAGGTCATTACGAAGACGCTGGGAGCGGACGGAATCCTTGTGGAAGAGGTGATGTTACGCGACATTCAGCTTCCCCATGAGTATGCACAAGGACTGCAGAACCTTCTTCTGAAAGAGCAGGAGGACGACCAATTAAATGTGCAGACCGAGATCCAGCAGAAACAGGTACGGATCGCTGAGCTGCAGGCCGAGGCGGAGGCTGCACGGAAGGTGAAAGCAGCTGAAGGTGACGCGAAGGCAAGGGTAGTTGAAGCAAAGGGTGAAGCAGACGCGATGCAATACACTCTTCCGCTGAAACAGAAACAAATCGAACAATCAAAGCTGGAAGCAGAAGCACGCAAGCAAGCAACGATTGAAAATGCGGACGCGGCTGCGCAGGCAAAGATTATCGACAGTAAGGCGGAACTGCAAAGGAGAAAACTTCTAGCCGACGCAGAGGCGAATCGCATTCGGGTGACGGCCGTCGCAGATGCGGAGCGGATGCAGACCGAAGCGAAGTTGCTGAATCAGTCACCTCTGTTGATAAACAAAATCATTGCCGAGCGATTGTCAGACAAGATTCAGGTGGTAATGGTCCCGTCTGATGGTAAGTTTTTCTTCGCAAATGACGTATTCCATGGCATAACGGGTGCCGCGATGAAACAAGAGATGGATCAGAGCGATCCTCCATCCATTCATGGCCAATCACACTGAAAGACCGCTGCGGGGATTCACCCTCGCCACTGTTAAGGATGGATTCCCGCAGTCACATTGGAGCAAAGCGCCATGCAGCGCCCACGGTATAATCCGCGAAAGCCAATGATCTCTGTTAGAAGACTTCTGAGGATAGCGCTGGCTGTCGGCTGCATAGGAGCAGTGTTCGCCCGAGCCGCCGCTGCGGCCGACCGGACACAGCCGGTTGCAGATTTGGCGCGGCAGATAGCTGCATTCGCCGGGCCTGGTCCGGCAAAGCTGACCATGCGGAACCTCTCCAGTTTGAATGCAGAGGAGGTGCCGTTCATAAGGAAAATGCTGGAGCGCGATTTGCGCGGCTACGGCATCCATGTTTCAGATACGGATGGTGCGACTGTCATTCGAGTCACGCTATCGGAAAATGCAACAGGCGGTTTATGGGTTGCCGAGGTGCAGGAAGGCACGGAAGTGCATGTAGCGATGATCCCCGTGTCGCTGGGCCCGGCAACTCACACGCAGACTGCAGCCGGGATCACGCTCCGCAAATCGCTGGTATGGCAGCAGAAGGAACCGGTGCTCGACACGATAACATTGCAGTCGGGGGACTCCCGCAGAATGTTTGTGCTCGAACCGCGGAAGATCGTCTCCTATACCATTGCGTCGGATACATGGACAAAGGAACAGGAGTTTCCCATTACACATAGCCGGCCTTTTCCGCGGGACCTGCGCGGGCGTCTGCTCGAAGAACAAGGGCATCTCTTTGACGCGTATCTACCCGGCGTATTGTGTACGGGGACCCAGAGCGAGAATTCGCTGACGGTCTCCTGCACCGATACCGATGATCCCTGGCCTCTCTCTGGGCCTGCCGTACCGCAAAAGGCGTTCTACAATCCAACGCGAAATTACTTCACAGGACTGCTGGCGCCGGGATTCGCCACTCAATTACCGCCTTTCTACGACTCCACGGTCCTTCCCCGGCCGAACGGCGTGGCCATGCTTTTCAACGGAATCGACGGCAAGATCATCATGATTGAGAACAACACGATGAAGTTAGTTGCTGGCGTTCGTGACTGGGGCAGCGATCTCGTATCAATTCGTTCCGGTTGTGGTTCCGGCACGCAAGTGCTCGTCTCCGGGTCGGGTGCTGCGCCAATGGACAGCGTGAGAGCGTATGAGATCCCAGGTCACGAAGCAGAACCGGTTAGCCCGCCGCTAGGGTTGGACGGTCAGGTGATGGCCCTTTGGCCGTCAGAGAATGGAGCAAGCGCAACGTTAGTGGTTCATACGGAAACAGAGCAGTCACAACACTACGAGGTGTATCGTGTTTCGGCGCTTTGTAATTAGCGGAATCCTAATATGGTGCGCGCTTGGCGCGAGCGCTCGAACTCGCCTGCACTACGGCGGAACACTGCGCCTGGAAGTCCAGGGTGATCCATGGCAGGGGCCGGATGGAATAGCTCGACGGCTCACCATGGATGGGTTGACGCAATTGGATATTGCGGGCACAGTGCAGCCTGCCCTAAGCTCGCGCTGGGAATCGCAAAATGATGACCACCGCTGGCAGTTCTGGATTCGTAGCAACGTGCAGTTCCATGATGGCACTCCACTCACAGCAGACGCGGTGGCTCTCTCGCTGACGCAGTCTTGCAGGTATAGATGTCCGTGGACCAAAGTGCATGCGGTGGGCCAATCGGTTGTGTTTACAAGCGACCTGCCAACACCGGATTTACCGTCTCAACTCGCGCAAGCGAAATTCCTGATCTCACACCAGAATGCCCAAGGCACTCTGGAGGGAACCGGAGCGTTTCGGCCTGCTGGATTTCCCCATGGCGTAATGGTGTTCACTGCGAACGACGATCACTGGAGTGGTAGGCCATTCGTCGATACAGTCGAGGTGCGGCCAAGACGCAGTATCCGCGACCAGTGGATGGATATGGGCATTGGCCGTACTGATGTCGTAGAAGTTCCTCCGGAGATGCTTCGGCAGGCTGGTCAGCAGCATCTGACTATCGTGGCCTCGCGTCCGGGAAACCTGCTGTTGTTGCAGATCGAAAACACGGGCCCGCTGGCAAACCCTCAGATCAGGCAGGCAATAGCCCTGGCCGTCGATCGCAATGCGCTCTCCAACGTGATCTTCCAGAAACAGGGCGAGATCACGGCAGGCTTACTTCCCAGTGCGCTGAGTGGTTATGGATTCTTGTTCTCATGCGACCGCAATCTAAATCGCGCCCAGGAATTGCGCAGTGGCGCGACGCCTCCACAGTTGACGCTCGCAGTCGAGGATGGCAACGCGGCAATGCAACTCTCTGCGGAGCGTATTGTGCTGAACCTGCGTGAAGCCGGTTTCAAGGTGCAGTTGGCCCCCGTTGGTGGAAAAACCGAGGCAGACATTGTACTGCGGCAAATTCATCTGGAGACCAATGATCCACGGGCTGCATTGGATGAGATCGCGGAAGATTCTGAGCAACATGTATCTATAAATGGCACAGATATAGCCTCCATCTATCGGGCTGAAAAGGACGTTCTCGCGACATATACCGTAGTGCCATTGCTTTACCTGCCCCGCGCATATGCAATAAGCGAACGGGTACGCGATCTGCGGCTGGCGGTAGACGGAAGTCCGCTGATCGCTGACGCAGCGATAGAGGACACTAAGTGACCCTGCGACAAAAGTTGTTGCTGATGCTTTCGATTACCGTGGTAGTCGTAGTTGCGGCAGTTGCGTGGACCGTTTTAGTGCGCGTACGCCGCGTCTTCGACCGTTTGGACCAGGACCAGACTGCAGCATTTATCAGTCAATTCCATCATGAATTCCAGCATCGCGCCGACGACGTAGCATCTAAACTCGATCGCATGGCGGCGAGCGACCGCCTGACGCGCATGGCTTTTAATCTGACACAAGGCGGAGACCCCGCGACATTTCTGACAGAGGCAACGGCACTGGCGCAGGAATACCGGCTCGATTATTTGGAGATCGTGAATTCGGACGGAGCCATCGTCTCCTCAGCACAATGGCCGGCGCGCTTTGGATACAGGGAAACTGCTATCTCGACAACAGGCAAACCTCCATTTCTTAAGCGTGAAGAACTGCCGGATGGCTCTTTTGAGACTGCGCTATTTGCGGCAAGAAGCGTCCCCGCGACGCAGTCCTCTATCTATGTTGTGGGCGGAGTCAGGTTGGACGACGCTTTTCTTGCTGATCTTCCGGCACCCGCCAGCACTCGAGTCTATTTGTACCGAAATGAGGGGAACGGATTTGACGCCCGCAAGCTGACCGGCGCGAACGGCAATGTTCAGGAGGCAGAGAAGTATCAAGCTCTGATCGATGCGGCGCGAACAACAGCAAAGGATGTAAGCACGGTCGTTTTTGTGACACCAAGACGCGAAGATAGCGTGAATGCAACCGCGATTCCACTCAAGGGCGAGGATGACGGCGTCATGGCTGTATTATTGATCGCCAATTCGCGCCGCGACATGGTGGAAGTACAGCGACACATCCGCGCGATTGCGTATGGTGTGGCAGGCGGTGGAATCCTGTTCGCAATTGCCGCAAGTCTCTGGATTGCGGCAAGGGTGTCACGTCCAATTGAGCAACTGGCGCGAGCGGCAGGTGAAGTAGCTGAAGGACACTGGGATACGCAGGTAGACGTAAAGTCGCGAGACGAAGTAGGCACGTTGGCTACGAGCTTCAATCACATGACGTCACAGATCGTTGAGCAGCGTGAGCGGTTGGTCCAAAGTGAACGAGTGGCTGCATGGCGTGAGTTGGCGCGTCGACTCGCTCATGAGCTGAAAAATCCGCTGTTTCCGCTGCAACTCACCGTAGAAAATTTGGTCCGGGCGCGCCATCTTTCGCCATCTGAGTTTGACGAGGTATTCCTAGAGAGCACAACGACACTAAAGTCGGAACTTGCAAACCTTAATACCATCATTGGCCGTTTCAGCGATTTCTCGAAGATGCCTAAACCCGAGGAAGCGAAGATCAATGCAAAAGAGATTATTCGACGCGTGCTGACGCTATATGAGCCAACGCTGAAGGAACGAGTACCGCCAATTAGACTGCATACAGACCTTGGTGCGGATCCGCTAACGATTAACGCCGACGCTGAACTGATGCATCGCGCTTTATCTAACCTCGTTCTGAATGCAATTGATGCGATGCCAGAAGGGGGACTCCTGAGTGTATCGGCGCAGCGCAACGATGGAATCGTGCGGATTCGGATTGCCGACACAGGAAAAGGGCTCACCCCCGAAGAGTGCAAGCGCTTGTTTACGCCGTACTACACAACAAAAGAATATGGAACGGGACTGGGGCTTGCTATCGTGCAATCAGTCGTGGCCGACCATCACGGGACAATATCTGTGGAAAGCACCCCGGGGGAAGGAGCGAGCTTTGTCATCGATCTTCCAGCCGCAGACGAGGCGAGCGCGTGAATAACAAAGCGAACATACTCATTGTTGACGATGAGGAAAACACCCTGGCAACACTGGCGCGGGCGTTTCGACTTTCTGGGCATGAGGCCACAGTTTGCGACAACGCATCACGAGCGTTGGAACTAGCCCTCGCACGTCCCTTCGATCTGATCTTGTCAGACGTAGTAATGCCGAAACGTGACGGACTTGCGCTGCTTGAAGACCTTAAGACGAACGGCGTTACATCCCCCGTCGTGATGATGTCTGGGCAGGCTCATATCGAAATGGCGGTGAAGGCCACTCGGCTTGGCGCTCTCGACTTCCTCGAGAAACCGTTGTCGACGGACAAGCTGTTGCTTACCGTAGAGAATGCACTGAAGTTGAAACGGCTGGAAGCCGAAAACAATGATCTCCGGCGCCGTGTCGGGAAACAGGAGATGGTTTGGACTAGCGAAACCATACGGCGAGTCATGGCGCAGATCGAACGCGTCGCGGCTAGCGAGACTCGAGTCTGTATCTATGGAGAGACTGGAACCGGCAAGGAACTTGCAGCACGCATCGTCCACGAGAAGAGTCCTCGCGCTGGCGGCCCCTTTGTAGCTTTAAATTGCGCAGCCGTTCCTGCCGAGCTAATCGAGTCAGAATTGTTCGGTCACGAAAAGGGTTCATTCACTGGCGCGGCACAGCGACATATGGGCAAGTTCGAACAGGCACACAACGGAACCCTCTTCCTCGATGAAATTGGCGATATGCCGGCAGCGATGCAAACGAAACTCTTGCGAGTGCTCGAGGAATCGGAGATTGAGCGAATTGGTGGCAACAAGTCGATTCCCATCAACGTGCGCGTGGTCGTAGCAACACACCGGAACCTTGAGGAACTCGTGCGAGCCGGAACATTCCGGCAGGATCTATATCATCGCGTGGTTGTCTTTCCTATTCACCTTCCGCCACTGCGACAACGGAAGGAAGACATTCCCGGGCTGGTAGAACACTTCGGGCGACAGGTTTGCCTCCAAAACGGATGGAAGGGAGTCCCCTTTACACCTGCGGCAATCTCTGCAATGCAGGCGTATGGATGGCCAGGCAATATTCGCGAATTGAGGAATGTAGTGGAGCGTTTGCTTCTATTGGCAGGAGAAGTAATCGACCACACCACAGTGGATCAGGCTCTGCCATACAGGGAAACAGCGGGCTCTCCTGGTCTTTCCGCAAGCACACCCGGTACATTGGCCGCGAAGGTGATGGAGTTTGAGCGCGCTACAGTGCTCGCTGAACTGGAGCGAAACCATCGGCACATCACGAACACCGCGAAGGCTCTCGGCCTGGAGCGAAGCCATCTGTATAAGAAGTGTCAGCAGCTCGGAATCGATCTGAAGGGGGATTAGACCACCAGCTCCGATACGTCAGTCCCCAGCGAACTCCGGCTCAACCGCACCGCACCGCTTTGCCTCGCAACCGCCGGCGCACTGATCTACATTCATCTGCAAATTGTCGGAACTCTGCTCATGTTGTTAGGCCTGAGCCACATCTTCTTCAATCGCTTCTTCCGATGGGAACAGGAGTTAGCGGCCGTTTCCCTCCTAACGCGGCGAGTCTTTTTCGTACACAACTTTTTCATGGACTGGTCGTGGTGCTTGGTGGCGCGGCATCGTTCTTTTGCGCCAACGCTCTACTTAGCGCCGGTACCCTGAGCCGTGCCGTCCTGGCCGGCATGGCGACGTTCTGGTTGTGCCGCTTGCTAGCCCAGTTCGTCGCCTACGACTGCGCAATCTGGCGAGGCGATCGGTTTCGCACCTTCATGCACGTAGCGTGCTCCTTGCTGTGGTGTTACGTTACAGCGACATATGGAATCGCGCTCCTAACCGCATGGAACTGACAATTTATCGCATCGAAGCGGTGCTCTACTGATCGGATAAAAGATCACGCCTCCAGGGAGGGTGGTTGAGACTTCGTAGCTCTTCCCGGAATGTCGGCCCAACCGAAAGTTGCCACGCTTCTTTCTCGGTTGTCGCTTAATCGCCGAAGCACTCATTTGAGCAATCATTAGTGCTGACATATCGGCTAGGGGGTGGGTCCTCACCGAGCTCCTGGGCACAAGTCCGATGTGACCCGCCAGATTACTCGTGTCAGCGGCTGCCGTGCCCGAACGGATGCGCGGCGTACGGCAGCCATTGTCCAAAGGTCGTCAGTCCCGCTCCCAGAACGGCGGCGGCTCGATGCCTAGCGCCCGCAGATACACGTACCCCTGGCCGCGATGATGAATCTCGTTGTCGATGGCGTATTGAATCGTCGCCAGCCCTGGCATCTCCCACTGGCCGAACGCCTTGTCCACTTCGCTGAACCGGTGCGGTGGAATCTTCGGGAACTTCTCGTTCAGCTCCGCTGTCTGCTCATCCCACAGGCGAAGAAGTTCGCTCTTGCTGCTTGGCTTCGCCGTCTTGTACTCCTCCCACTTGCCGGTGGACACACCCTCCACGATCGGCACGGCCATGCGAATGAACTCCCAGGCCATCTCGGCAAAGGGCCGCATGCCGCCGACCGAAAACTGAAAGAGCTTGTCTTCCGGGAAAGCCTCGATAGTCTTGCGTGTCAGCCGTCTGTGTCCTTGCCAGTTGTTCAACAGAGTTTCAGCCGTCAACATGTTCATTGGTGTCGTCTCAGTTGCCATTTCCATCCTCCCTGTGGCCCTTCTGGACCTCG
>Ga0210384_10004822_pt1 | contig 14926 bp, 30 predicted proteins | sample IncBWH2MmetaG_FD_160574 | JGI IMG/M metagenome (GOLD analysis project Ga0210384, IMG submission 160574) | Forest soil microbial communities from Barre Woods Harvard Forest LTER site, Petersham, Massachusetts, United States - Inc-BW-H-2-M | ecosystem: Environmental > Terrestrial > Soil >...
CCTTCAAGGTTGCGAGACGCACGATAATGATGCTATGCTCGCCGCCGCAAAAAAGATGCGCGGAGTTGTTACAAGTCTCGATCAATTCCGCCGCATGAAACAGAGGCAATGGGCCGCCGAGAAATCGGCCATTAAACCAAGAGAGGAACCCCACGAATGAAAGCAACCCTTGAAATCGAATTGGAAACTGGCATCACAATCCCGATCACCCACGAAATCGACACACTTGCGAGCATCGGTGGTTTGGGCCGCAAACTCGCCGCGCTACCGCGTGGCGCAAACAAACTCGTCCCCGGATTAACAGAGGCGAAGGTTAAGAAACTCCGCTTTGCCAAGGAGTAGCTTTGGATACCACATACTACTTGCGACCGACACACCAAAGGATGCTCAATTTCCTTTACACCAATCCAGACTTAAAACTTGGGCCGAGGGTATACACCGCGCTAGAGGCTATCCCAAGGTGGAGATTCATTCGCCGCAAACACTTAGAGCGCCAGCTAGTATTGGCTGTGTTTGCCGATGAGTGCGTAGCAATTGGCCGGTCGCAAGCGAGCATAAGGGCCAGACGTGCCTAAGTCGCCCACAGGAATCATCCCGCAAGAGTTTAATCACCAGCGCAACCTGAAAGATGTGATTAAATTCTTGCAGGACTTCCCTTGCGATCCGCAAGACAAGGAAGAGTTGCTATTCGGATGGGCGCGGAATGTTGGATTGAAACTCCGCACATCCGACTACAACCAAGTCTTGCACGTTGGATTGAATACGTGAAGCCACCAGCATACCGCCGCCGTTTCGAGGATGATTTACTCGTTGAGTGCATCGCTTTCTCGCGCGGCCTGCAACCCGAAATGTACGTGTCCACACTTCCCATCGAGGGTCTGTACAAAAAGCTAGAGGATGCGATGGGTAGCGCCGACATGGCCTTGCAATACATCGCGCTGCGGAAGCGCCTCGCGTACATCGAAGAGTTTGCACGAAAGGAAGTCCATGCCAAGCGTAGCAAAAAGACTTGAGGCCGATCTACTGGCCTACCCCGGAATGCAGGCCGATGAAACACTGGTCTGGCGTACATGGGCCGCGCTGCATCAAACCGAGTATGACCGCTTCGATCACAATATCCGGCTAGGGGCCGGAATTGATCCGGGGCCAGCGTTCCTTCCCGAAGTCCGCAAGGGGCAAATCCTCAATACTCAAATGCGCTTGGATTCGGTCGGCTGGCGCGGAATTGACAATTCCCTTTTGCCGGCCCTGATCGAAAGTCCACAGCAAGTCTATGATGTGTTCCCGTCTGCCGAAGCCGAGATTATCGAGGTCAAGCGCCGGGCAACCGCGTCCGCAACCGGGGAGATACTGAATTACTTCCACGAATGGGAGTCTCTGTGGCCTAACAATCCACAGCCGACCAAGCGCATAGTTTGCGCAAGCCATGCGAACACAATCCTTTCAACCGTCCGCGCCACGAACATCATCCTAGACGTGATTCACGTAAACTTCTCTAAACTGTCCGGGGCCAATGGCACGTAGCCGCAGAACAAGTGACGCACGAAGGCAAGAGCATACCGAGCCTCTTAAGACGCAAGAAATGCCGCGCGTACCAGCACGCGATTTTAGAGCAAACCTAGCGCGCATTCAGCGCGCGGGCCACGTAGTAGCCATTGGGGGTCAGCGCACCATTCTAGGAATCTTCATTCCGCTAAAACTTGGGTGGTTGGCAAATGACTATGAAACGCTAAAGACTGCCCGCCGCGCCCTCTCTAAAGCAAAGAGCATCGACCGTCCCCGCTCAATTAATCACTAACACGGTCGTTGCTGTGTACACAAAACCCCCGCAGGGCCATTGCGTACACACTGTGCCGGCAGTCCGCGTACACATTCTGCTTGAGCAGCTTGCGTACGCGTCTGGCGATCGCCAACTGCGTACACATCTGCCGGTCCGAATAAAACATCGAAAACGACCGTCAAAGCAAATCCCGTACGCGGCGAACCGTGGCGGCCTCGCATTCGCGTTTTCTGTTGAGAGTTCCTTATCCGAAAATCGAAAATTCTTCCCACGGTGGCGGTTGCCAGATTACATAGTATGGAAAGCTCAATGTGCCAGTGGCGCGCCTCCGGTGGCCCACAAAGGCATGTTTAGGGTGCGGTCGACCAAACTTGGCATTTTGGCAGGACCGCAACCGCTGGCACTGTTCGGCAGTCCTAGTCATTGGCACATTGCGGCGCGCCATATTGCCTCGCAAGGGGCAAATTCAGGCAAACTGACAAGCACACCCGTCAATTTAGAGTGCCGAATGGGGTTAGTTTGGGGTTTGGGGTTATTGCCGGCCCGAAAAAATTCTAGGCCGGCACTCTTTCGGGGTTATGCGGCGGCCGAGGTCAGGGGGCCGGTGTAGCAGGGGGCTGCGGGGTAGGGTTTGCCGCCGCAGCCGCAGCCGCTTTCTTAGCCGCAGCCGCAGCCGCTTTCTCCGCATCGGCCTTGGCTTTCACTAGGAGCATGAGCACCAATTCTTGCACTTGGTTTGCGTCGTACCCCGCTTGCGTGAGGTCCGCTTCGAAATCAGTTAGCGTGATGATGCCTTCCTCATACGCCAGCATGAGCCGAGCGATACCAAGATTCTTGTGACGGGGCGATACCCCGGAGACAATTGGCAAGTCTTTCAGCGCGTCTACCTCGCCTTGCGACAAAAGAGTTTTTCCGGTCGGAGTTTTCGAGAGGCCGTCAATTATTTGCTTGTACTCTTCTACCGGAATCTTTCCCGTTAGCGCCCTCTCCGCTACCGCTTCCGCTGCGCGCAGAATTGCCGCGCGCGCTGGCTGCAAATCCCGCGCCTGATCTATGAAACCTATCGCTTCGTCAGGGAACCCTTCCGCGTGCAAGTAAACAGCCAGCGTGTCCGCGTCAATCAACCCCTGAATCTTGAGGATTCGCAATTCATCGTAAGAGGGCTTGCGTTGCTTCTGCAAAAAGATACTGTCTTGCAGAGGCACATCGTAGCCGTGCCGCGCCATCGTTTCGCGGAATGCGCCATCGGTGTTCGGATGAATCATCCGGTCGCGTATGGCCTCTTCCGCGCTAAACAGTGTAGGCCGGTACTGCTTGTTAATCGCCCACTTGGTAGGGGTCGCAACAAGATCTTGAAAGATTGGCTTGAGCGCAAAGCGCATCATGCGCCCGATACCAAGATTTGTGCGCACACCTTCCGAGTATTTTTCAAAGATGTGGCCGAATCCAAACGGTATCGCGTCAACGAGGCCATCCACGTTCGCCTGTCTGATAGCCGAGGCCAGAACAAAACCCATGAGTGCCTTACAGGCTAAGAGGCCGCCCAATGGTGATAGCGTGGCTTGTGGCAGGCCGGTAGATGGGTCAACCGCGGTACTGAAAGCTACATTGCCATCTTTCCCGCTGGCAGTCTGCGTAAACTCCCCGACAAGCAAATCAATCAACCCGGAGCCAACCGCTTCCATTGCTGGTAAGGTGCCGCGCGTTTTCAGTTGGTCAAACAAGGCCGCGCCGTTCAGATTCACGCCAAGCAAATCAGAGATAAGGGAACCTATCAGAATCCAGAATCCGGGCCGGTCGCGTCCGATAGCCTGCCCTACTTGGTCCGCGACGTAAGCAATGATCCTGTCAAGCGCATCAAAGTATTCCGAAATAGTCCAATCTATGATGCTGATAAGTGCCTTCCATAGCGTGATTCCAGCCTTCGCAAACACGTTAGACTTTGCGAGGCCAATCCCAAAGTTAGTTGCGCCCTGTACGGGGTCGAATTCCTTGAGGAAAGAATCAAAGGTTGTGGACGTAATCGGGGGAAGATTGGGCGCGCTTCCCGTTGGCACGCACAATTGCGAGGCCGCATCGAGGGTGTAACCGATTGGACAAGTAGGCGCGCCTGTAGTCGGGTCCGGTATCGGCAGTATGGGTGTCGTAGACATGATTTGTGCTAAACTTCCCTTGCGCGGACTTGGAGCCGCGCGCCCATGCAAACTATCCCTGAGTTCAACTTCTCAAACGTGGTTGCACTCGCACTACTCGCCGCCTTCCTTGCCTCGCCGTTTCTGCTGGCATACGTGGTATGGAGCGTGCGCCGAGACGTGCGCCGGATTGCCAATGCTCTAGATAGGGCTTTCCCGCCTGATACCACGGAGCGTTTCTTATCCCTTGACCGTCAACCTGACCATGGCTTGCAAGAGGCACAGAGCGTGCGGCATTCCGCTTATGGTCGCTAGTGCGCATACACTGGCATTCCCTCCGCTTTCATTTCCGCGTCAATTCCCGCTTGCACATCCGTTGCTACGGGGGAAAGCGCGGTTGAGCCATCCAGATTGTAGACGGCCAGAGGCACTTTCCCGTCTACCGCGTCCTGATAATCTTGCGCTTGCTTCGCCTCTGCCGGTGTGCTCGCCCTGTCCGCGCCCGCCGTCGAAAGCCGTTTCACTCCAAAGACGCTAGACGTAAGCGTATTCCTGAAAAAGTCCGCGCGCAGAATTCCAAGAGGGTCAACCGTCAAATCGAGGATGTCGGTTATCCCGTTCAGTGTGCCGATCACGTCATGCACAACGGTTGTGATGTAGCCTTGCAACTTCTGCAAATCCGCGTCCAGCTTCGCCGCCCATTGGAAGCCGAGCAGCCGGAACAATTCGAGCACAACGCGCGTGCGCTGGATTACCTCAAGAATTGCCTTGAGGTAAGGGTAGAAATAAGTGTTCCAGATTTTCAGAATGAAGTTAATGAACTTCTGAATCCAGTACGCATAGAAAGCGAGGACATTCATAATAGCCTGAATGATGCCCTCTATGCGCTTGATCCAGCCGCGTAGGTAGTTCGTCCAAATGGCGTCAAATACCGCGTGTAACTTCCCCCAAATGTTGGTAAGCCAGTTGCCGAGGCCGAGGAAGTTTTGCCGCATGGCGCTATCTTCCGCCGCGATGTAGGCCAGCAGCGCGTCAAAGACGTACTGAATGATCGAACTAAGAATGCTTACTTGCGCGTCGATGTACGCAAATAGTTCATCAAAGCCCACTACTCCCCCTTGCGCAGCGCAATCAGCGTTGCCGCCTGTTCGTTCAGCGCCGCCGTGATGCCCGCTTGGTTGTCGATGTCTGGCGTCACGACAAGCGTAAACGGGCCGTCCTCGTTCACCAAATACTTGACCAGCTTCACGCGCACGACGCGCCCGAATTCGTCATTCGTTGTGCTGGCCGTAATGCCGCCAATCTTGATTGCTGGATTCAGTACCATAGATCACCCCGCTATTTGAAAGTTTGCCCAACTAACCGTGATTCTCACACTCTTTGCCGCCGTCCCATCGCCGGGATTAATCGAGAGCACAATCCCATAGTTTCCGGGGGTTGCGCCAGTGTCGAAAAAGAGCATAAAGCCTATCACTTGCGTTGCGCCTGAAACTGTCCCGCGCAGTGGCGTGAAGGTCCACACGCCAGTATCCCCGCAAACGATTGTATAGCTTGGTATCGCGGTTTGCAGAGATACACCAAACTGATTGAATGTGAAATCGCCCACAAGGCCGTTGCCGTACGGGTCAGTAAACTCCGTGGCGAGGTCGTAATCAAAATTGCTCGCCGGGGCCGCCGCGCATGGCGTATTGCTAGGGTTGCCACCGCCGCCGCCCGGTGGTAGTGGCGTAGGGTTAGGGTCCGGTGGTGGTGGTGGTGGTGTCGTGCCAGTAGGCAGCGCCGTGGTAACGAAGTCGTTCACTGCGCCGTCTACCGCGCCGTGCGCTGGCGCATAGTCCGCAGCAATTTGGTTGCCCTCGTTTACCGGGATGCCCGCTTGCACGTCCGATACCTCGCCAAGCATGTCCACAACGGCGCTGGTTGTTTGGTTCATGGAGTCGAGCAAGAGCTCCGCTTCGTCTGCTTGCGATAGCGCCGCATCGTTGTCAAAACTTGCCGTGCCGAGATGATCCGCGACAAGGCTGGAATACGTTCCGGGGGTTAGTGCAAGGGTGTACGCTGCGGGGTCAAGCCGTTTCGGTGTGGTGAATGCTGGCATTCATCGTTACTCTAGGTCGTCGTCGTCGTCCTCTGCGTCGTCCTCGTCCTCGTCCTCGTCCTCTTGCGCGCGCCGTGCGTCAGCTTCGCTTGATCCGCCAAATAGTGAACGCCAAATTCCAAGCGCGTATTGCCACAGTTCCCACACATTAGTTGCGCCCTTCGAGGGCCGCCTTCACGATTGCCACTGTCTCCGAATGGCGCGCCTCATATTCATCGCGCGCGATGAACCGATTAGCCTCAAGGATTTTAATCCTTTCCTTGAGGCCGTTGAGTGTGCCTTTCGTCACACCGTAGGAGATTGCGCCGCTAAGTAGCGGCACGATCACCATGAGCACCACAACTAGGGTAGCTTCTGTCATTGGCTTTTCGGTACTGGCGATTGCAGTAGATTGCCGATAATTGCCCAAACCGCGCCAAGGGCCGTTACCACTGCTGGATTGTTTGCAATGACATGCTGCACTGTGGGTATCAAGACGCCCGCAGCCGCTAGTCCCACTGATCCGAATATGTGCCAGAATTTGGTCATGTTCCTCCGTTTCGTTTAGTGTCGTTTCAATAACTCCAAGGAAGGTACTCCCATAGGCATTGCGAGGACTTGCGAGGCTTGTATAGCACGCAGCCTACCTTCCGTATCGCGCCGCGCCATATCGAGCATACAGAGCAAGCAATCGAGGTTTTCCACGTTGCCGCCAATTTGCAGCGCGAAGGTTGCATGGTCGAGCGTAAGTGTAACTTGGGAAGTCTTTCGATTCGAGCCTTTGTTTTCCCCTGTGTCCACGTTGCCACCTCGCCCGGATTGTATCATATACCGTCAAACCACTCTTCAACCGCAAACCCAAAACCTACTTGCGCATCGCCGCCACTGCCGGCAATTGTGTTCAGGTTTATGCTATCGGCGCCCACCGCGCTAAGGATTAGGTTCGGTGGGATTGTGATGGTTGAAACCGTGGCAGACGGGTTGATAAATTGCGTACACTGCGCACACACGTAATCGAACGTCAACGATGCCGCTTGCACCTTATCCGCCATTGCAAGGTAAACGACACTCCCGCCCACGTTAATTTGCAACTGCATTTGCCTATTAGCAACGGTGGCATCGGTCGTTAACCGGAACCGTAGGGCCTTGAGTGACCACCGCTGATTAGTTGCCGGGGCGATTACCCCGCCAGCGCCCGCGCCCGGATTAGTAATGCTGTGGACAATTGGATTGCCGGGGCCTTCTAAGGGAGAAACGGCGCGCCCGTTCGGGAATGCGCCAGCCGTGGCAGTGGTAATGTAATCACTCATAATCAACTGAGTGCTTATCCCGCCTGCCGGGCCTGAATTGTTGAGCAATAATCGTACAAAGGTTTGCCCTCTGGTCTTGGCTTGCTTCGCCTGCACAGTCATAGAGAGCAGGAATCCTTCAGCCAGAGGTTCGGTTTTAGTCTGCACTGTGTAAGTGGTAGCACCTATTTGACTGACTACTCTGCCGAGGATCACTTTGCCGTCGAAGCGTAGTAGCCTGTATGTGACGGTTATCACCTCTGCGCTTGCGCTAGACATCCAGTTGATAACTAGTTGGTCTTGAATTGCGACGTACAGCGCGCTTGGGGGTTGTACCGCTCGCCGCAGAAAACTGACATTGGGTTGCTGGCTTTCTACTGCAAACGCGTCGCCCTCTGGCGACATGCCAAGAGGTAATACGGGATTGGCTGTGTCAGTCACGGCTATAGCGCGTCAAGCCACTCTTGAACCAAGAGCGAGACGCCGCCCCATTGGTCAGCGGCTTGTAGTGCGGCAGTTTGTGTTTGCACTTTGAGGCCAGCACTAAGTATCAAATTGCCCGCTAGGGGGTTGTTTGATATTCCCGCAAATAGCGCGGCTTGACTGATGGAATCCGCCCAAGTGTAGGTGTCCGTTATGCTGGCAGCTTGGTTAAATCCCGGTGTGGTTTGAAATGGCACGTTTACTCCATCCCACACAAGGAGAGACACCACGCGATTGGCAACCGCAACGGATGTGGTTAGGAACCCGCATACTGAAATAATTCTCATGCGCGCGCCTGTTGGTACCGTGAACACCCAGTCCGCTCCGGGTGCAGGATTTGTTACCCCAATGGCGTGAATCGAGCCGTTTCCGTCTGTCATGCGCTGCGGCGAGGATTGCGGGTACCCGAATCCGATCACATTGTTGACGTACCCGGAGCACAGTACAAACGTCTGCGCTATCGGGGTTGCTGGATTGCGTACCAGTGCGACCGAAACGAATGTTAGTGTGGTGGTAGTTTGTGTTGCGCTTGCGGAAACCGAAACGGAGAGGATGTATCCCTCGATTAGTGGCACGATGGTAGTTTGCGGGGTCCGCGCCGCAGCGTTCAGCGGGGCCGAGATTGGTATTACCTGTACCTCGCCGTCTGGCCGCAGCATTCTCACGTTAATTTGTGGCGGATTTGTCGTGCCATTCGATACGGTCGTGATGAATAGCCGGTCGGCTACGTCCACATACGCGAAGCCGGGGGGTTGCACGTCCTCGAAATCAAACCCTACGTTTTCGGTTTGCGACGTTATCTCGAATTGCTGCGCCTCATTGTCGACGATGCCGCCCGTCGTGCTGCGTGGATTATTTGGCATGTTTGCACCTCGCGTGCCTAGATGTGGCTACAGCGGGCCGGATGGATTACCCGTACCCGCTGTAGTTTCTCGCGTCCCCACGGAGAAAAGTTAGGAGCCTGAGCCGCTTCCCGCAGCCGGTACGGAGTTTTGCTGCAATTCCACGCAGTTCAAATCTACTATGTACGTGCCGCCTGCCTGATTCGTTTGCAGGTCAACCGTGATCCCGCCAAAGTTCGCGGAGTTGAATACAGGAATCAAGGGAAGGTTTGCAGAGTTCGCCAGCGTCCTGAACCAATCGTTTGTCACGTCCGCTATCGAAGGTTCTGCGGGGAATCCCACGCCAAGCGAGCCGAAGTCTACCCCGGTCGCGCGGATTACCGTGCCGCGCGTGTCTGTCTCGCCGCCAAGCAGCGCGTAGTCGGTGTTCGCCTTGAGGTTCTGCGTAGCCGCGTTCACAAGCACGCCGCCGCCATACTGGCCGGTGATTACCGCCGTGATTGTGGCTTGTATCGTCGTGACGTTCACACCGTACTGCTGCAACTGCGCATCGGTGATAAGCCGCGCCGAAATGCCGGGAAGCGAATCGTAGTAAACAAGCATGGTGTTCGATTCGATTTGCCCGCCTACCGCAGAGCCTTGTTGCTCCACAATAAGCGTATCCTGTGGAATGAGAAACTGCTTGAAATTCCCATTCACCACGCCGGGGTATCGAGGCAGGGACAAGGCAGCCGGAATGCGCCACCTCATGCCGTTCACTGCGTCGTGCAAGCGTGGCGACCGAATGCGCAACTGTCCTGCTACTTGGTTAAATGCCCAAGTCGAGACAAGCCACACTTTCGAGGATAGCGCTGCGCTGCGAATTTGGAGCGAATTGCCAGAGCAGGCCGCCGAGGCCGCAAAGGCCGCGACGCCCGGAGCCGTAACAAAACTTGTGACCACCTCTAAACCTTTTCCCATTTTGCCCCCTTAATAGACGATTTGTAGGACACTCGCCGCTACTCTGCCGCGAGCCGGTCTTTTTCCTCTTGCTTGCGCTTCGCCTCATTCGCGTCAAATTCCGCTACCGCGTCGTCCCAAGATTTGCCGGTAGTTTCCTCGAATTCCTCTTTCGGAATAGTGCGAGGCCGCGAATAATCCCGCGCCGTTTCTGCGGGGTCAGTGTGCCGCGTGTAATTTAAGTTCTGCGCAGCGTCACCGCTTGGCACTTTTGGCTTGCGCTTCCCTGTCTTTGGATCAATTCCGAGGTCTTGTTCCGTCATGGCTGCACCTCTCCGTTATTCGCCGCCGTGGCGCGGGGCCGTATTGCTACCCCGCGCCACATTGCGGTACTACATGCTGGCCTTGGTTGCCATGAGTGCTTGCACCACGGCATTTGACCGCGAAGCGTTATTGCCCTTGGTCTGCCGTTGCGGCAAAGAAAGTGAGGCTAGAGCATTAAAGAAAGGTGTCACGCCAGCAACATATTTGCCGGTCGCGCCACTGACGCCTGTGCCGTACCGCGCCACGCCGTTTAATTTCACGCCCGCTTTCCACTTCGCCGTGCCCGCAGCGAGTACGTTTTTAGCAAAGCGCCCATCACTCGCCGCTGTGGAAACTGCTTGCGCCCACACCGACGCAGCCGCAGCGGCAGCCGCAGCTTGGTCTACTTGGGTGTTTTGCACGCCGTTTCCGTAGTCTGTTTGGGCCGCGCTGGCGCGCGTTGACCACTTCTGTCCCGATGCCGTTGGGTCTTTCACTACCATATTGTCGCCTCCCGTTGAAATTCGCCGCCCTTGCGAGGCCAGCGTGGAAAACCTGTGGAAAACTTGTTAATAACCTGTGCTCGCCTGTGGAAAGGTTCGATGCACGGCGCGCACACTACCACGATTCGCACAGCCGTCAACAGGTCTTGCACAGCTTTTCCACTGGGTTACGGTGTTGATTCTAAACGCCTCGCAAGGTCAGTTTGGACATACCCGAATTGCCTCCGCAGCCGCATTGGCACAATACATTTTCAGTGTGGGCAGCACCTCGCGGGGCAAGACACTTTTCCACAGTACCTACTCCTACGGTTTACTCTTTATCTTTTGGGTTAAAGGATTCTAGGAATCACTAGCAGCAGCCGGGGTCGTTGTGATAGTCTTTGCCTTGCATGGCGTGGTACTCGCCGCCAAACGGAGAGGGAAAATTGGCAATCGTACAGCGCGACGTTTACACCACAAAGTTTTATCGCCACGGTAAGTCTTGGGGCATTCTAATTCCACAAGAATTGCGTGAGGTTATGGGCCTTCAGCCGGGAGATCGAATCGCCCTTAATTTTAATTATGGAATCCTGTGGTGCAAGCGCATCACCGTGGACATGATTGTGACGCGCGAGCAAGTGTCGCAAATCTTTGACAAACTTTTCCCCGGAAAGAATCCGACCAATGGACGCCACGACTAAACAATACGCGGAAACTCCTGGTGTCGAGCCGCGCCTAATCGACAATCTGAAAACAGTTACGCGCCGCATCCCGCTATTGCTCTTGAGTGAGCCACCCGATGCCATGCGCCACAACATGGACGATAACATGATGGGCGAATTAATGGAGAGTATCCGCACCGTTGGTTTGCTTGAGAATCTTGGCGTCGTGCCGATCAATCCAGAGGGCCGCCGCGTTGAGGTTGCGCCTATGCAAGCGCACCTTGAGGCCCATGAGAAAGCCGGGGGGTCGTACCAAGTTCGTTTCGGCCATCGCCGCCTCTTGGCAATGCGCGGGTTGAATATGGTTTTCGCGGAGTGCAAAGTGTTTTGCTCGTTTGCCACTTCCGATCAAGCCATCATGGCGCATGAGAATGGTTTCCGTGAGGAGCCGTCCGACTACGACTTGGCTGTGCTGTACTCACGTTGGATGAAAGAGCCGGGAATCACAGAAACGGAATTGCGCAAGCGTGCCGGAAAGTCTTTGGACTTCATCTACGCCCGCGCCGAAATCCTAGAGGGTTGGGAGCCGGTCGCAATGGCCTTGCACGAAATGAAAATCCCGTTCACAGTTGCCCGCGCCCTCAACCGGGAAGTGGACGAGCCGTTTATGCTCATGTTCCTAAAAATGGCGATAGACCAAGGGGCCACTGGCAAACTCGTTAGCGCATGGGTCACGGAGCATAAAGCGCACAAGGATATGGCCGCGCCAGCGCAGCCGGTCGCGGCTGGGGGGTCTTTCATTCAGACGCACTACGCGCCGCCGCCTGAGTGCTTACTTTGTGGCGATAAGGCAAGCTACAATCTGCAAACCGTGATGATGTGCCACGATGATGTTGTGCGTTGCCGGGATGCGCGCGAACAAGTCGAAGCGCAGCGCGCCGACTCGGAGCCGAAACCGTGAAGTGTCCGCGCTGCGGGGCATGGCTGCAAGAGCATGAGCCTAACACGGTATGGTTGCGGTGGTTTCTTTGTTCTGAATACTGGCTCGCGTACCACTTGGTTGACGGTAGATTAGAATCGGGCCGCAGTCGCCCGGAAAGGCAGGCCGCGTAAATGGAAACTGGTAACGATCAATGTGTAGGAATCGTAGGTAAGACTGTTTTTGTGATGTACCCAAAACAGACAATGAGCATTGAAGAGGCCGTTAGACACGCTTGCTGGCTACTTGTCGTTGCCGACAAGTCTCCTGATTACGTGTTGCAACAAGTTACTGCAATTGAAAATACCTAACATGCCGCGCAAACCACTAACGCCCACGCGAAAGCATTACTTGGAAAAGGTCGTGAAATGTATCCGCCTAGCCGAGAATCGAATCAGGCGCGGTGTAAAACTAGAGCGAGCGAGGACCGCACACTTTGATCGTTACGCCCTCGCCCTGCAATGCCTCAAGTGGAAGCGCAGCGAGTTGACCGCAGAATTGGAGGGTTTGCCGTGGCAAGCAACTATATTCAAGCCGCAATTGCACGTCAGGCCGCTTCAGCCGGGGCGGGACAAGGAAAGCTAATCCTTGTGAACAAACCCAAGGCCACGGTCTATAAGTTTTTCACTGTCCCCGCAGCGCAGAACAATGGTGTCGAGGTTGAGAAATTTACGACGCGATACGGTGTCACGTTCGAGAAACACATCGAAGCAAATGGGGTCACGACATGGTGGCGATTACTGAAGGTGGTTTGATCCAGATAGACGAAACAATTGCAATGGGAACGCGCGCCGCTTTCAGATCGGCACTTGCAAGGCTTGGAGACGCGGATATTGTGCTTCTCCGCATAAAGGCTTGCGCGGAAACTATCGAGCCGTCTTTCAATGGCATGGAAACAGACTTGCTGGCCCTAACACTTCAGTACCTACTTGTACACCTTTGCATCAATGCGAGTGAGGAAGGAAAACCAAATTAGATGCGCATCCAAACCGTAATTCTTGTTCTTGTGGCGACCTTGGCAAGCGGGTTGCCAGTGTCCGCGCAAGGGGTCGCGGGGTTCCCTCAACCCCGCCGCGTAAATCCCACACTTCAGGATCACAAATTCCGATGGGGCCAATCACTAATCGTGGCCGCGCCCATCGGAGACATGCTTGGCAGTTGCGATGCCTACCATCGCGGAAACATGGAAACGGGAATCTTTTTGCGCGGTAGTTCGTCATGTCGTGACCGCTCGCTAGTCATGGTCGGACAAGTCGCGCTGTACTCGTTTCTGCACTATGAAATCTTTCGGCACCTCGCCTACCGCGAATCGAAATGGAAGCGCGTTGTAGGCTACCTCGCCGTCCCGCTCGCCGCTGGTATCGCGCACGGCTACGCAGCGCAGCGAAACTTCCGCTTGCCCGATGGGCCGCCGAGGCCGTTTGACGGTACGGGCCTGCCGGGGTTAGGAGTCCGATAAATGTCCGCACAGTGGAATGATGTTCTTTCCTTCGCCTTGATATTCGTCGGGGTATGCGCCGTAATCCAAGGTTGTAGGAATTGGAACCGCCATGATTAAAGTCCTGTTTTGGGTTGCTGGCGATTGTGGATTCTTGTACGCCATCTACCGTTTCAGTTATTGGCATGAGGCCGCCGCGATGATGTGCCTTAGTTGCGCCGCGCTATGGATTTTCGGTGGGGCCGCGCTGATTGGCGCGCGCTTGCGCCAGTACCACAAATCCCCCTCAAATAAATTTGGCGATTCGGGAGACTTAATCGAGGCCGCGCGCCGCGCCTCTGTCGAACAGCATGGAAAAGAGGGCCATTGATCGAACCACGGTTATGCACTGCGTGTCAGGGTGTTCTTGAGCAGCAGCAAGTACACCAAATTGCCATACCACACTACCGCTGTCGCAAGTGTCAGATTGTACTCTGCGGATTCGCAGAGTTACGCCCATGCGCGTCCCCATGCGAGCACCTTTCACACTACCAAATCTTTACCACAAATCCTGACAAGGTGCGCGCCGGGCAAGTCCTGCCGGGGCCACACGCAAGGGGGTTACTGTGAATTTGATTTTACAGCGTGGCGCGGCAAACGGAGAGATCACGCGCGGGGTCTTGTTCGTCACAGGATTCCCGCGCTACTTCACAATCGAGCCACCACTCAAGCTAGATGGGAAAATCAACATACCTGAAAAAACGGCTATCTTGCCGGGAACGTATACGGTCATGGCGTACCACTCGCCACACCTTGGCCGCCGCGTTCTTTCCGTGCTGAATGTTCCGGGCCGGGAAAATATTGAGGTTCACCCGCTCAACAAAGTGTCGGAGACGGAAGGGTGCATAGGCGTAGGCCACTTCTGGAGTCCGCAAGGCTTGTTGAGCATGTCCGTTGACGCGCTGGACGAATTGCTCGCGTTTTGTGATGCCGCGTGGAACGGAAAAGACGTGGTACTTTTGACGATTCACAACTGGAGTGAGGCCGTCAATGTTTGACCGTGCCCGCGAGGTTGAGCACGCCTTGCAAAACCTAACGGCCAAGTGCGCGGCAGCCCTTGGGGAAGCCGTAACAGACTCCCAATACTCAGATACCACTAGGCATTTGATGTGTCTGCGGCTGCTACTGGACGCTGCGGCCTTTGTGGTATTTCAGGCCGTCAAGGCTGCGGATTTGGCTGATAAAGCCAAAAGCAATGCTCCCGCGTCGGAGCAAGGAAAAACCAATGCGCCAAAAACGTAGCGCGCGTATCGGAGCGTTCGCCGGAACGTGGCCGCCATCAACAAGCACTGGCCAAGTAGCGCGTTGGTCCACGGAGCAATTCTCTGCCGAGCTACTTATGTACCTTCAAGGTTGCGAGACGCACGATAATGATGCTATGCTCGCCGCCGCAAAAAAGATGCGCGGAGTTGTTACAAGTCTCGATCAATTCCGCCGCATGAAACAGAGGCAATGGGCCGCCGAGAAATCAGCCATTAAAC
>Ga0210384_10004824_pt1 | contig 14926 bp, 11 predicted proteins | sample IncBWH2MmetaG_FD_160574 | JGI IMG/M metagenome (GOLD analysis project Ga0210384, IMG submission 160574) | Forest soil microbial communities from Barre Woods Harvard Forest LTER site, Petersham, Massachusetts, United States - Inc-BW-H-2-M | ecosystem: Environmental > Terrestrial > Soil >...
GCACAATCCTCCACCATACCGGGCATCCCGCACGGCCGCCTGACTTGCCGATTGTGGGGGCAGCGGTACACCCGGAAAAAGTTGAATTTCATGTGCCCGATTCTCGAGACTCGCGAGATCGCATTTCTATGTTCTGATACGCAGGGAGTTCAATCCCTTCTTGCACTGCATGGCGGAAACGTGCTTCTATTCCCGCCGTGAATCCCCTCTTCATTCCCTGGGACTTTGTTCTGATTCTGCTGTTTCTCGGGGTGGTCATTCCCTGGCGCGGCGCCGCTCGAATGAGGCGGCTCATGTGCAAGCCGGAACTGACCACCGCCGATCGCCTATCTCTCTACAGGAGTACCATCTTCTTTCAGTGGCTCATCGTGGCGATTGTTGCCTTGCGGGCCGTGGCACGAGGAGTAAGCCCTGAGGAATTGGGTATTGCCGCCGACGACCTGTGGAAGATCGCTTGGACCAGCATCGCTCTGACCGGATTTCTTTGCGTAAATCAGGTCGTCGGCTTGCGCAGAATTAACAAATTGCCGCAGGAAAAGCGCGGCCGTCTGTTCGCCATTACGGAAAAAATCATGCCGCAGACCCGCAAAGAAACCTTAATCTACGTGATCCTGGCCTGCACGGCCGGAGTGTCCGAGGAATTTTTGTACCGCGGGTTCGTGTTCATGGCGATCGTAAGAATGATCGTGAACTACGGCCCGCCGAACGCCTTTGCCGTGATTCTATCGTCCGCGTGGTTTTCCCTGGCGCATTTGTATCAAGGGAGGCGGGGCTTAATGACTACATTTGTAGTAGGTATAATCTTCGCTCTCATTCGGGTGTGGACAGGGAGCCTGATTCCCGCCGCTGTTGCTCATATCGGTATAGATTTGGTCGTTGGGATTTACGCACCGAGATATCTTCGCAAGGCGTGAAAATATGCCAACCCCCGCTTCCATCGCGATTAGCAGTCAGCAGATTCGCGAAACCCTCGCACTCTTTGCGATTTCTCTATCCGACGATCAAATCGCCAGGATTCGTGACTATTTGGCCATTTTGCTCAAGTGGAATCGATCGGTTGGTCTCACTACGGTCACAGATCCAGTCGAAATTGTGGGCCGGCACTTCGGCGAATCCATGTATGCCGCAAAATTGCTGCCTGTGGAAAACTGTCGGCTCGCCGACGTTGGAACTGGAGCCGGATTTCCTGGCCTGGCGCTCAAAATCGCGTGTCCCGGCATACAGCTCACCTTGATCGAGTCCAACAAGAAGAAATGTGCATTCTTGTCCGAGGCAGTCAGAGCCTTGGGATTTGCAGATGTCGAGATTCGTCCTGAAAGATTTGAGCAGACGCGTCCGGAATCGGTGCGAGTCAATATCATCACCTCTCGCGCGGTCGGAGAATTCAAGCAGCTCCTTCCGTGGTCTAGGCGCGCGCTCATTCACCGCGGCCATCTCGTGCTTTGGGTTGGAGCCGAAGACTCGACCAGGATCTCGCGCACTTCGGGGTGGACATGGCAACCCCCAGAGCGCGTACCCGAATCTCAGCGCCGATGCATCCTCATCGGCCGGCCGATCGATGAGCTCCCTCGGCGTCAGTGACGGGATTTCACTTTTGTTCCACGTGGAACAATTTCATGCGAGTTCATCATGGGCGGCCGGACCTTGCGGGCTTGCAGTTCAAGTCTGTGACGATTAATCTCCGCCGGAAGTAGAGTAGGGAGATTCTGTACAATAAACGTGTTCCACGTGGAACATTTATGTCCGAGTTCTCAGCCATTGCGCAATCTGCAGATTTCCGTGATGCTGGCGAATTTATAGGAATTGCGTCGAGAAAACAGGAAAAATCGGAACTACGGTTTTGTTCCACGTGAAACAATTTGCATATCTTGCATTTGATGTGGTAGATTGCGCCGTCTGAGGGAACCGAAGTGGGCCGCATTATCGCAGTTGCAAATCAAAAGGGCGGTGTCGGCAAGACGACAACTGCTATCAACCTGGCTGCCTCTCTTGCTCTTTCCGAACAGCGAACACTTCTCGTCGATTGCGATCCCCAAGGCAACACCACAGCTGGAATTGGCTTTGCCAAAGATCCAGCCCGGCGCACGCTCTACAACGCACTGATCCTTGGCGAATCTTTTGAGAGGATCCTCCTGAAAACTCAAATTGAGGGGCTGGACCTCATCCCTGCCGATAAGAATTTGGTCGGAGCTGAAGTCGAATTGGTCTCAGTGGAGAATCGGGAGTATCAGCTTAAGAATTTGCTCGCGCAGGTGAGAGACAACTACGCGTATATAATAATGGATTGTCCTCCCGCCCTCGGTCTGCTCACTCTGAATGCTCTTACCGCCGCGGACTCGGTCTTAGTCCCCATTCAAACCGAATATCTGGCCCTCGAGGGCGTTTCAGAGCTACTGGATACGCTCATGAGGATCCGGAGAACTTTAAACGCCAATCTGGCAATTGAGGGTATTGTTCTGACTATGTACGATGAGCGCACTACTTTATCGAAGCAAGTGGCTTCGGATCTCCGCAGCTTCTTCGGCGGGCAGGTTTTTGAATCCATCATACCGAGGAATGTGCGCCTGGCTGAAGCGCCCAGCCATGGTAAGCCAATCCACTTCTACGACATTCATAGTAGAGGAGCGGAAGCCTATACAAATCTTGCCAAGGAGGTGATACTAAATGGCCAGAAACGCATTGGGAAGGGGGCTGGGGGCTCTGATTCGTGAAACGGAAGTTGCTCCGCAGGGCATCCCGCCAACCGCATCCACAGGGGCTGCAACGGCCACAGCGCCCGCCCAAATTGCCGCCGGGGGACCGCTGCAAATAGACATCGATCTGATCGATCCGAGTCCGTACCAGCCGCGCACGCGATTTGCGGAGGTGGGAATAGATGAATTGGCTCAGTCCATTCGGTCGAGCGGAATCATCCAGCCGCTGGTGGCGCGAAAGATCGGTTCAAGATACCAGCTTATAGCAGGCGAGAGAAGATGGCGCGCTTCACAGCGTGCGCAACTCCTGCGCGTGCCGGTGGTCCTGCGTGAGGTGAGCGATGAGCAGGCGCTCGAGCTTACGCTTGTGGAAAATATTCAGCGTGAAGACCTAAATCCCATCGAGCAGGCGCGCGCTTTTGATCGGTTAATGGAAGAATTTCACCTCACGCAAGACGAAGTCGCGTCCAGGACCGGAAAGGACCGCGCCACTGTCGCAAATTCCGTCCGGCTGCTTTCGCTCGAAGCGCCGCTCCTCGAATGGATCGAAGAAGGCAAAATCACGGCAGGCCACGGCCGCGCTCTGCTGGCGGTCGAAGACCGAAAGCTGCGAAACGAGCTGGCGCAAAAGGCATCACGCGGCAAACTAACCGTGCGGCAACTCGAACGGATGGCGACGCGGCGATCTCGTGGCCGTGGAGAACGAAAGCTGTCGGAATCCAATGATCCGAATCGCCAGGCAGCGCTGGACGAATTGCAAAAACACATCGGCACGCGCGTCACACTGCATATGCCGGCCAAGGGGCACGCCGGCCAGCTGATTTTCGAGTTTTATGACGAGGAACAACTGAATGGATTGTACGAGCGCCTGATGCATTAATATTACAAATGTAGTAAGAAAGCTCTGGAACTAGGGTGTGCTCCCGGCCGGGCGTGCCCACTACGGCACCAGCGCTTGATTTTGCGATTCAAACATTCAACATTCAGGTAGAATCGTGATTCCCACAAAGTAATGCTTTTCTGGGGGTATACCATGCAATGGCGATCAAAGGAAGCAGGTAAGGACCCGCAGCAACATGAATTTACCGGCTTCCTCGACAAGGGCGTTCGTTTTGAGGGAACGCTCGAGGCTTCGGGCGTATTTCGCATCGACGCTCAACTAAAGGGAAACGTGATTTCCAGCCATAGCCTGATCCTGGGCGAAGGGGCTCGAGTGGAAGGGCAGATCGAAGGCAATCACGTCGTGATTGCCGGCAAATTCGATGGCGTGATCTTTGCCAAGGGCCGTGTCGAGATCCAAGCGAAGGGCGTGGTGACAGGCGAAGTTCATTCCCCTTGTCTGGTGATCGAGCCAGGCGGGATTTTCGACGGGCAATGTCATATGCTGGCGGCATCGGAGTCCACCAAGCCGCTGACGATACCCATTCGTGCGGGTAAGTAACGATACTCCGCGCTGCGGCGCGCATCTAAGTCCTGATCGCGAAACCTCATAGCACAACTTGCCATATGGATACGATCACGCACGGAATTGTCGGCGCGCTGGCCGGAAAGGCCCTCTTCGCTGGCCGTGACGTTCCGGCAGCATTTGCCGGAAGCGCCGAGTCCCGCGCGCTGAGTTCTCCCACGGCGCGTGCGGCCATCGTTGCGTGTACGCTCGGCGCAATGTTCCCCGATATCGACATTTTTGCCGGACCGCTGGTTCGCAACCCGCTGGCGATCATGGAGTGGCACCGCAACATCACTCACTCTGCGGTCATTCTGCCAGTTTGGGCCTTGTTATTGGCGGGAGCGTCAATACCAGCCGCGCGCTGGCTGAAATGGAAGGCGCCACCGTTTTTAACGCTTTTCGCGATCTACGCGGTGGGAATCGCCACGCACATTTTTCTCGATCTGGTTACGAATTTTGGAACCATGGTTTGGAGCCCGCTGCGATATTCGCGTCCGGCCTGGGACTGGATTTTCATCATCGATCTGACGCTGACGGCGATCGCTCTCGTGCCGCAGTTTGCCGCGTGGTGCTACCGGGAGCCGCAGCACTTCTGGGGCCGCGCGATTTGCGCATGGGCCGCACTCTCAACCGGCGCCCTGGGAGCCTATTGGTTCGCGAACGGCACGGGATTTGGATTTCCGATCGCGGCTGTAGGCGTCGTGAGCGCCATCTTCGCGGGCCTGATCTTCCTGCCGGCCGCTCAGGGCGCGGGATTCCGCTGGACGCGGGCTAGCTGGTGCCGCGCGGGCCTGGCCGTATTGTGCGCTTACATCCTCTTGGCGAGTGCGGCGCACAACAAAGCTCTCGCGGATGTGAATCGGCTCGCGGCCGCTCAACATTTGCAAGTGGAGAGCCTGGCGGCGCTTCCCCTGCCTCCGACGCTGACGCATTGGGTGGGGCTGGTAAGTACTCCTGAGGGCGTGTGGCGCAGCACGATTCACGAACCGGGCGGCGCCGTCGAGAGCACGGAGTTTTACACCGACGCGCAGTCCCGCGAATACATCGAGCAAGCCAGGAAACTGCGCGACGTGCAGGTTTTTCTCTGGTTCGCCCGGTATCCTGTGTGGCGCGTACGGCAGGCGGATGGGCAGCGAACCGTAATCGAAATTTACGATGTGCGATTTTTCAGGGAAAATGTTCCAGACGCGGAGGATGCTCTCCAGCCGTCAAAAGGCGTCGCAGGGGCGCGGCCCAGAGGGTCCGGATTCACTTTTCAAATCATTTTCGATGCGGGAGGCCGCATTATTTCCCACGGTTTCAGGCAACCCGAATAGCGATCCTTCCTGAATGCTGCAGTGATATTAATTCGCGGGGTAAACCACTACCTGCCGTTCTTCGCCTGCGCCCTCGCTTTCGCTGCGGACGCCGGGTTCCTCTTTCAAAACGAGGTGCAGGATGCGGCGTTCGCGCGAGGACATGGCATTGAAGCGGAACGGCGAGTGCGTTTCGCGGACGCGGCCGGCGGCAACGCGCGCCGAAAGCTTTAACTCTTCAATGCGGACGCCGCGGTAGCCGGCGGCGTCGAATCGAATGCGGCCATAGAATTGAGGATCGAGCCAGAGCCAGCGCAAAGCAATATGCTCGAGCGCCAGAAGCAGTTCCGCATTGTGCTCCAGCAATAAATCCTGATCGCGGCCCTTGAATTCGACGAGAATTTCGGGATTTTCGAATTCCTTCGAGACGGCGGGCCCCAAGGCCCGAATTTCATACGTGAGCTGGAAGCGGCTTTTTTGAAGCAGCGTTTCAATGCAGCGGCGCAATTCCGCCGTGATGGCCGCATGATCTAGCTTTCCGTCCACGATCAGGTTCGGGCGCGATGCAGGCGTCAAGATCACTCCCCCAGACTACATAATTGCCAAGAAAACTATTTCTTTTTGCCGGGGCCCCGTGAAGGTTTCGGCGGGGGCGGCGCGGTTCGATAGAGGTACCACTGCTGTCCGATTCCGACGATATTGCTAGTCAGGATATACACCGACAGGCCGCTCGGATAAAGCGCAAACATTCCGCCAAAAATCAGGGGTGTCACGGCCATCATCTTGGCCTGGGCCGGATCCATTCCCGGGGTGGGCGTCATCTTCTGCATGAAATACATGGAAATGGCCATCACGATGGGCAAAATGAAATACGGATCGTGCGCGGAAAGATCGTGAATCCAGCCAAACCAGGGCGTGTGCCGCAGCTCGATGGTGTTGGCGAGCATGCGGTAGAGGCCGAACCAGATGGGCATTTGTATCAGCGTGGGCCAGCAACTGCCCAGCGGGTTGATGCCTTCGCGCGAGTACACGGCCATGACTTCCTTGTTCATTTCGGCCTTGCGCGGATCGCGCATGGAATATTTTTTGTATTTTTCCTGAATGGCTTTGACTTCCGGCGCGACCTTCTGCATTTTCTGCATCGCGCGCATGCTTTTCACTTTCAGCGGGAACATCACCATGTTGATGGCCACGGTGATTAAGACGATCGCCCAGCCGTAGTTGCTCACATAGCGGTGAAGCCACATCAGCGAGTAAAACAAAGGCTCGGCGATGAAGCCCCACCACCCGAATTGCACCAGGCTGTTCAGCGGCGGGCGCGTGGCCTTTAATCCGTCAATACTTTTCGGGCCGGCGTACACGCGGGCGTCCAGCGGCCCCGGCGTCGCCACGCCCACTGCCACCTGAGGAACGATTTCCGTTTCGGTTTTGCCATCGGTGGTGGTTTCGTGCGAGTAGGTCCAGCCGGTCACCGTGAGCGGAATTTCGCCGAGATCGCCGCGGGCTGTGAAAGGCGGCAGAAATGCGGCGGCGAAATAAAGGTCCTCAATGCCGGCGAAATCGAACGTGCCCGCAACGGGCGCACGCGTCGTGGTTTGACCGGGCTTGCCCAGATTTTTTGCCGCGAGCGTATTGAGCTTTCCGGCAGCGCTGGTGAAGATCTGGATTTGTGCGGCCGCCCGATATGCGGTGATGTCGCCGAAACCGCCGGACCAGATGATGCTGTTTCGCAGCGGCGTTCCATCCAGCATCACCGTGGTCTTCACGTCGACGATGTAGGATTCGTTAAATTTCAGCTGCTTGGTAACTTCGAGATGGCCGTCGCTCCAGGCGAGCGTGACTTCCGCGGGAGCGTGCAGGACGGCCCCGGGTTCAGCCGCTTTGCCCACCGATGCGATTTCAAACAGCGCCTGGTTTGCGCTCACTTCCTCTTGCGGATCGTCCAGCGCCAGGGAAAACGGCCAGCTCCCGGACTGCTGCGCGGCGTCGGGATGGACCAGATCGAGCGTGCGCGGAGGTTTATTGTCGTCGGTGAATCGCTTGAGCTGCCAGCTTCGCACAACGCCGCCGCGATTGGAAATCTGCACGCGATACAGGTCGCTTTCAATCACGATGGAACTTTCCGCGCTGGCGGCGCGCACGGACACAGGAGCGATAGGTGTCGCCAGTTTTTTCGCGGCAGGGGCGGAAGCGGGAGCAGTTCCCTGGGCCGGCGGCGAAACAGGATTTGTGGCCACCGCGGCAGGGTTGGCGGGGGGCTGCAGCGGCGGCTTGTTGAGGAGCGCCCATCCACCAAGCACAAACAGGCAAAGCACAACAGCCAGCAGCGTGCGCGTTTCGGTCGACATTTCCTTGCGCTCGCTCACGAACGGACCTCTTTAGTAGCACAGGCTTCAGCCTGTGGGGGTTCCGATCTGTGGGCAATAAAACCAAACAGGCTGAAGCGTGTTCCACTTTTCGGAGAATCGGCGGCAACAGGAACCAGATCCACGCCGCCCGGCGTGAAAGGATGGCAGCGCATGACGCGGCGCACCGCGAGCCACGAACCGCGACGCGCGCCGTGGATTCGCACGGCCTCGGCGGCATAGTGCGAGCAGGAGGGATAAAATTTGCAGGCGCTCGGCATCAGCGCCGAAAAAAAAGACTGATAGACGCGCACGGCAAAGAGCAGGGCGCGCGCCGCAAGGCTCATGCCCTCGGTCCCGCGCTGCGAATGCCGCGCAAGAGGCGCACGAGTTCCGCCTCCAGCGGCACGAACGCCGCCTGTGCCACGGTGCTCTTCGGATGTATGACGATGTCCCATCCCGTGGGAATCTCCGTTCTGTTGCGCCGCAAAATTTCGCGGATGCGGCGCCGAATGCGGTTGCGCACCACCGCCCCGCCCAGCGCTTTTTTGATGCTGATCCCGAAGCGGCTGGCGCGACTTGCTGCGGGCGCTTCGACGGCAGAACTCTCGCGAGGAGGCTCCCGCCCGATGGCCTCCTTCGGAAGCGCTGTCTGCGCGCGGAAGAAAACGGAAAACTGAGGGCTCGAGCGGCGTTGACCCGCGCTGTAGACGGCTTCGTATTCCACGCGCTTCAGCAAGCGCATGGCACGCGGAAAACCCTGCCGCGGCGGGCCTGCCCGTCCCTGCCCGTCCGTCAGGCGGGCGTCAGACGGGTCCGAATCTCTAGATGGGCGTAAGACGATGGCGTCCCTTTTTGCGTCGAGCCGCCAAAACTTTGCGGCCCCCTGCAGTCTTCATGCGCGTGCGAAAACCGTGTGTTTTGTGGCGACGGCGCACTTTCGGTTGAAACGTGCGTTTCGGCAAAGAACTCTCCCCCTCGGTGCCAACAATTGGACCGATATAAAACGTTTAGTGTAGTCGAGGCGATGAAGGTGGTCAAGGATTGGAGGAGTGAAGAATTATTGCCGCGGCCCGCAAGATAAAAATTCAAAATCGAATCGGGCAAGTGTGATCAACCCCACTGAAAGAAATCGCGCTCGAAAGATCGCGATACAAGCGCCCCGCAAAACAACTTTGGGGGCCGGTGCTAAGGCAGATTTCTCCCTCGCACCGGCCGCGCCAATTAGAACTGTAGCTTCAGCCCGAGCTGCATGTCCCGAGCGCTTCCGGAACCGACGATCGGATTGCCGGCTATGTTGTCAGGTGTGCCGCCCCCGGTGCCAAACGAACCGGCGCTGTTAGCCTTATCGCCTGAGTTACCGCCATTCGATGCGCCGTTGGGATTGGAGATGATGGGGTGATTGAAGATATTGAACAATTCGACCCGGAACTGGGCGCTGTACCGCTCCCTGAACGTGAAGGTCTTGAACACAGAGAAATCCACGTTCCTGAAGCCTCTGTCGCGGAAGATGTTCCGGCCCATCGTGCCATAGGTTCCCAACTTCGCGGGAACCATGACCGAGCTGCCGACCACGTAACAACCACCCTTCTTAAGTGCTAGCGTTGCGGGGTCGGGGGCGAGTGCCGCACACTCATTGGCGAGCGTCGCGGGGAAGGGGATATTCGCGCCTGAAATCCCTGAAACTGCCTTGCAGCTAACTTTACTGGTGTCAATTATCCCGCCGTTGTTAATGAAGCCCCCGCAGTGGGGAATGGAGTCCACGCCGGACTTGAAGTCGGCGGGGTTCCCGAAGAAATCCCAGCGATCGGCGAGGTCTCCGCTCCCGCTGAAATTGTTGCTGCTGTCGAAAATGTTCCACGGCTGGGGGCTTTGAAGGGTCACGATGGAGTTGAGCTTCCAGCCTTCCAGTAGCTGGCCAAAGCCTCTTTTGCCGGGAAGCTCATAGCTGGCCGTGAACGTGAAGCGGTTCCGGACGTCGAAGTCGCTGCTGCCGTACTCCGCCCCTGGATTCGTGCTGTCCTGCGGGAGCGCCCCGAAACGATTCAGAGAATTGTTGTCGAGGCCATGGCCGTAAGTGTAACCGGCGGTATAAGAAAGCCCGTGAGAAACCCGCTGGGTCAGGGTGGCTTGCAGGCTGTTGTAGTTGGAACGGGAATCGTTCGAATACTGGTCGATAAAGCTCAGGTAGGGGTATGCGGCCGCAAACGGCCGGGCTTCCTGCAGGGCCGCCCCACTGGAGGCGCCTGCTTTCAATCCCGCTGCTGGAACGCCATTGCAGGCATCCGCGTTCTGCGCTGCTGTACGTGCGCTTGGGTTGCCAGGGAAGCAGTACGACGCGCCCAAGGGGGCCTGATTAATGTCGCGAAACCCAGTGAGCCTGGAGCCGTGATTCCCTACATAGCCAACCTCCAACGAGAGGTTGTTGGTGAAAGCGTGCGTGATGCTGAGGTTCCAATTCGCGATGTAGGGAGTGAGGAGATTCGGGTCCACCGTTAGGATGGCGCACGGGGCGGTGTCCGCGCAAGAGACCGCGCCGGCCGGAAAAGCACCAGAGCCACCAGCGGGAGCATTCCAGTTGACTTTAGTTGGGTCGTAAAAGACATTGCCAAGATTGATCGTGCCGCCGGCATTCGTAGTCACTCCCTTCACGATGAGGTTGGCGGCTGTCGGGATGGCCGCGATGCTGCCCCCCTTGAAGTTCTGCTGCCCTTGTTGTTGCACGAAACTGGCCGCGACGAACGTGGAATAAAGAAGACCGGCCCCGCCCCGGACCACCGTGGTCCCCTTGCCTGTGACATCCCAGGCAAAACCCGCGCGCGGCGAGAAGTTTTTGTGATCGGGCTTCCAGATGGTATCGCCAACCGATGATTGGCCTTCCTGAACCATTCCCAGCGCCGGATTGAAGTTACCCAGGAGATTGTTGGCGTCTTTGAACGGCGATACATAGGAGTAGCGCAGACCCAGATTGATCATTAATCTCGGGGTGACGCGCCAGTCATCCTGAACGAACCCCGCATAATTCTGCCAGGTTAACACGCGGGCCGCCTTGCCGACGAGTGCATTGGGTGCAGCGGGCCCTGTGGCTACCGCTCCGGCGAGGAAATCTTCGAGGGACGAGGAGCCAGCGAACGCCGCATCGCCGTTGAAATTAAAGGTACCCCGCTCGTCGTTATTGTTGAAATCGGCCTCGATGTGCGAGTACTCGACGCCGAACTTAAAGGCGTGTTTGCCCATCAAATACGAGATACTGTCCAAAACATCGTAAAACGGGTTGGGGCCATTCTGCTGGGGACGGCCACGCCAACTGCCGAAGCTACCACCATCAAAAAGATCCGCAAAGTTGACATTTGGGAACCCGCCCGCACTCGTGACGCCCGTGTTGAGGGCGTAGCCGCCACCGCAACCGGCAGGGGTGCATGGACCGGTCGCTCCATTGTTGAAGACGTTACTGTCGAGGTTGCCGAAGAGGTTCCCAGAGCGGGTGTAGCCAAACCGGAATTCGTTCACCACGCTGGAACTGGGGGTGTAGATCCAATTGCCGACGACGTTATAGTTGTGGATGTCAGACGAGTTCTCGAAGTTTGCATTCACCATGGGGTGATCTATCCCAACGCCGTAGTAGCGGGCCACCCACACGTCGCCATTGAGCGTGTTTTTGCTGTTGATCGTGTAGTTTATTTTCGCCACCCCGTTGTTGCTGGTATTGACGTTGGGGAAAGCGCTGAGGTAGGCGGTCGTGCTCAGAGGGTCGTGCTGGATGATGCCTCCTGTGCAGGTGGACGCGGTCGTCAACACGCCCGAGGGACATCCCAGCAAGGCCAAGCTGACCGGGCTTACCGGCACGCCCGCTGCTTGCAGCCCTATGATGGCATCCACACTGCTGCCCGCCGGATTCCCAATGGAACCCGCGGCAGGAACGTGAGTGGGGAACGCGTTGCCGATCAGGTCCCGCAGACCCTCATAGCCGGCGAAAAAGAAGAGTTTGTCTTTCTTGATCGGCCCGCCCACCACGGCGCCGAACTGCTTCAACTGTGCTGGCGTCTTATTGCAAAGCACCAGATCGCCCAGCGGGCATGTTGTTCCAGTGGCCACGGGGTTGTAGAAGTTGCGGGCGTCCCATTTTTCGGTGCGGTAAAACCCGTAAGCCGAGCCGTGAAAGGTGTTGGTCCCTGATCGGATTCCCACGTTCACCACGGCGCCGGGCTTCCAGCCGTACTCCGCCTTGGGGTTTTCCATCGTATTGAATTCCTGGATGGCGTCAATGGGCATGATCGTGGCGGCATCGGTGATGAAACTGGAGGCACCGACGACGGGGCGGGCGTCATAGAAATTAACGCTTAGAACCCCGTCCACCATCCAGGCGGATTCATCGGGCCGAATGTTGTTGGCGCTCTGGGTCCAGGGTCCGCCGCCCGGCTGGAGCATCACGCCCGGGCGCAGAGACAGCAGCATCTGATAGTTGCGGCCATTCAAGGGCATATCGTTGATGTCCGCATTGTTGAGAGTGCCGCCCAGCGTGGCGTTAGTGGTTTCCACCAGCGGGATGGATTCGGTGACCGTGACGGTTTGCTCCTGCTGGCCGGGCTGGACGATCAGGTCAACTCGAATTTCCTTACCGACGCCCAGCTCTACGCCAACCCGCTCGATCTTCTTGAAGCCTTTGGCCTCGGCACGAACCGTATATACGCTGGGAATCAAGTTGGGAGCGTTATACTCTCCCGCGTCATCCGTGTTCATGGTCCGTGAGACGTTCCTCTCCGTATCTATGACGCTTACGGTTGCGTTCGCTATAACACCGCCGCTGGTGTCCGTAACCGTTCCGAGGATGCGACCGGAACTGCCCTGTGAAAACAGCGGTAGACTCAGCAGAAGCACGCCCATGGTGCCGAGCAGCAATTGCACCACTTTCCGGAAACCAACACCCCAAGATCTCTTGCTCGCGGAATGGAAGGAACTCATTTCTGGACCTCCTGTTTAGAATAGTTAGTCAAGAATGTGGCCTCGAGCCTCACCCGTGGTCTGTTCCCGAGTGCTCAAGAATCGAGAAAGCTGTAAAGGCAAGCTCCCGCCTGCCGAATGTGAACCACCACATCCGCGGGATGATTCCCAATTGATGAACAGCAGCTATTTCGGGCCAAGCCGATCCAGGCCTGGCGCCGATTTTATTAATTATGACAACTAACTATCTAGGGACCTAAGGGGTGCGTATGCACTCCGACCAGGGTAGGGCCGATCGCGATGTTGGCGATGACATGAGTCTGGCGGGGTTGTAAGTCCACTCGAGAACCCCACCCGGAACTTCCTCACTTGGGGTGAGGTCTACGCCAATCGGGAAGAATTGTCAAGCATAATTATTGCAAATTAGAAGGGCTAAAAAATATTGAGGAAATCCGCAGGCGGGAACTCCGCAATCGCATCGAGGGCGTACGAGTGGCGCGCCTGAAAGAAATCGGCGTGCGAAAAAAAAGACCAGACTCTTGTGATCGGCACATCTCCGAATACTGCATTGGATGGCCGGTGCGAGGGCGGATTCTGACCTCGCACCGGCCGCGCCAACTAGAACGTGAGCTTCAAGCCGAGTTGCATCACGCGGCTGCTCCCTGAACCGATGAGCGGATTGCCGGCCGCGACGTCGGGCGTCGAGCACCCGCAGCCGAAAGTGCCGGGACTGTTGAGCTTAGCGCCTAAAAAGCTGGTGTTCGATGCACCGTACGGATTGGCGATATTGGGGTGATTGAAAATGTTAAAGATCTCCCAACGGAACTCGGCGCCGAACCGCTCCTTGAACCTGAACTCCTTGAACACGGAGAAATCCACGTTCTTGAAGCCCGAGTCGCGGAAGATGTTTCGGCCCATATTTCCGAAGGTTCCCAATGCGTTAGGAGTCAGGACCGAATTGCCATTTCTGGATACGAAGCAGCCTGCCGTCAATAGAGTACTAGTGGCGGGGGTGGAATATGCAGCGTCAGCGGCCAAGCATTTGGACCACCCGTCTGGAGTTTGGATCGGGCTGCCGCCGGAAGGGCCGCTGGTATAGCCGCACTGGGAAACGCCTGAAACAGGGGGACCCGCACAGTAAGGAATGGAATTCACGCTGGACCTGAAGTCCGCGGGATTGCCGGTGATATTCCAGCGATCGGTTAAGTCACCGACGCCGCTTCCGCCCGAGCTGAAATCTTGTGACGATGTCGCGTCAAGCGCTAGCCACGGCTGGGCAGTCTGCACGGTCACGATGGTGTTGAGCTTCCACCCTTCCAGCAGCTGGACGTAGCCTTTTTTCCCCGGAATGGCGTAACCAGCGGTGACCGTCAAGCGGTGCCGAATGTCGAAGTCGCTGCTGGCGTACTCCCTCTCTGGATGCGTGCTGTCCTGTGGAGTTTGTCCCTGGAAATTCAGGGAACCGTTGTCGAGGCCATGACCGTAGGTGTAACCAGCGGTGAAATCCAGGCCGTGAAAATTCCGCTCGGTCAGGGTCGCTTGCAGGCTGTTGTAGTTCGAATGGGCAGCATTCGTTTGTTCGTTAATGATTTGCAGATAGGGGAATTTGGAGAAGAAGGGACGCCCACCGAGTAGGCTGTTTTTGCAAGGGTTGGTATTCGGGTTGTTATCCGCAGATAGTAAACACTGATTGACGTCGATCTGAGTCAACAGGTTATAGCCGAGATTGCCGACGTAGCTAACATCCAACGACAGGTTGCTGCCGAAGGAGTGCTGCACGCCGAAGTTGTAATTCACCATGTAGGGGGTCTTGAGATGTGGATCCAGCGCATAGATGGTGCACTGCGCAGCGGCCGTGCAAGAGAGCTCGCCCTGCGGAAAGGCGGGAACGGTACTGCTCCAGTTGAGACCGCCGGCGCCGGGCGTGAACGTGGGTTGGCCGAGATCGATCGTGCCGCCAAAGGTCTGACCGCCAACCGAGGCACACGTTTGTCCGACAGGCACGGCCGTATTGCAGGCGCCAGACGGGTCTACGGCGATGTTGCCCGCCGAGCCGTTCTGGGGCCCGTTGTCCATGAACGCCCTCGCGAAGAGCGTCGTATACATGACGCTGGTCCCGCCGCGGAGCACAGTGGTCCCCTTGCCCGTGACATCCCAGGCAAAGCCCACGCGGGGCGAGAAGTCTTTGTGATCGGGCTTCCAGAG
>Ga0210384_10004826_pt1 | contig 14921 bp, 13 predicted proteins | sample IncBWH2MmetaG_FD_160574 | JGI IMG/M metagenome (GOLD analysis project Ga0210384, IMG submission 160574) | Forest soil microbial communities from Barre Woods Harvard Forest LTER site, Petersham, Massachusetts, United States - Inc-BW-H-2-M | ecosystem: Environmental > Terrestrial > Soil >...
ACCCCCGAATACGAAGACTGCCGGAAGCTAGCCGAGCAGAACAACGTTCCGCTGCAGCAGGTAATCACCGAAGCCCTCCGCTCCTACAACTCCCAGTAGCACAGACTTCAGTCTGTGCCCCTCCCAACGCGCCTTTTCTTCTGACTTTCTGTAAACTAACACCGGACGATAATTAGCCGATGCCCGACAAGCCCAAATATTATCTGACTACGCCGATCTATTACACCAACGGCTTGCCGCACATCGGCCACGTGTATACGACCGTTGTCGCCGACACCATCCGCCGCTACAAACGCATGCGCGGCTTTGACGTGGTGATGACCACCGGCACCGACGAACACGGCGTCAACGTCGAACGCGCGGCTAAGAAGGCGGGTGTGCCCGAATCCGAGTTCGTGGCCAGAATGGCCGACGCCTGGCGCACCCTCTGGGATGACCTCGGCATTCCTGCCGACGAGTTCATTCGCACTACCGAAATCAAGCACGCCCACACCGTGCAGTGGCTCTTCCGCCAGTGTCGCGAAAACGGCTTCATTTACCCTGGCCATTACACCGGCCAGTACTGTATCTACGACAATGCCTACGTCGACGTAAAGCCCGGCGAGGCTTGCCCTGATTGCGGCCGACCCACCGAAACCGTCACCGAGGCTAATTATTTCTTCAAGCTGTCCGCGTTCCAGAAACCGCTGCTCGATTTCTACAAAAAGAATCCGAATTTCATTCAGCCCGAGTCCCGTAAGAACGAGATCCTTAGTTTTGTCGAAGGCGGCTTGAAGGATTTGAGTATCACGCGCACGTCGATTCGCTGGGGTATTCCTGTTCCCGGCGAAGAGCCGCACGTGTTCTACGTCTGGTTCGACGCCCTCACCGCTTATCTCAGCGCCGTTGGCGGCCCGCAATACGAAAAGCAAGGCTATTGGCCCGCCGACTTGCACCTCGTCGGCAAGGACATCATTCGCTTCCACACCGTCTACTGGCCGGCTTTCCTGATGGCCGCGATGGTTCCGGTGCCCCAGCAGGTTTGGGCGCACGGCTGGTTCCTCATGGACCAAGCCAAAATGAGCAAGTCCAAGGGAAACGTAGTGACGCCCCGCCCGATCGCTAATGTGCTCGGGATGGATGCGTTGCGTTACTACCTGCTGCGCGAAACTGTCTTCGGCCAGGACGGCAACTTCAGCTACGACGCGCTGGTCACCCGCTACAACGCCGACCTGGCCAACGGCCTCGGCAATCTCTCTAGCCGCACCGCCGCGCTTATCGAAAAGAATTGTAGCGGGAAGATTCCCAAACCGGCCGACCTGCAGCCGCAGGATGAAGCGCTCGGCAGGGAAGTGGCAAAAGCGATTGGCGAAGTGCTTGAAGGCTACGAGAATTTGTCCTTCGCCCGCACTCTCGAACAAATCTGGGCGGTCATCGGTGCCGCCGACAAATATCTCACCGCCGAGCAGCCTTGGGCTCTCGGCAACTCTGACGCCGACCAGCAGCGCCGCGCCACCATCCTTTGGACCACCGCCGAATTGATCCGCGTCGTCACCATCCTCGCGCATCCCGTTTTGCCGGACAGCACCGCGAAAGTCTGGACGCTCCTCGGCCAGCAGGGAAGTGTCTCCGCTCAGCCAATCGACGCCTTGCGTTGGGGCCATCTCGCCCCCGGCACATCACTCGGTAAATCTCAACCGCTTTTCCCACGCATCGAAAAAGCAGAAGCACTGGAGAGAATGGAAGCCATGGAAAACGAAGCACAAAACGCACCATCGCCCGTAGCAGCCAGCACACCGAGCCCGACGCCGGCACCAGCCACAACGCCGGCAGCGGCCGGAGGCGCAGCCGCGGCAGCTGCGCCCGCGCCAGCCGAGAAAATCGGCATCGAAGACTTCACCAAAGTCGAAATGCGCGTAGGCCAAATCAAAACCGCCGAACGCATCGTCGGCGCCGACAAGCTCCTCAAGCTCACCGTCGACATCGGCACCGAAATTCGCCAAATTTGCGCCGGAATCGCCCAATTCTACGAACCCGAAAAACTCATCGGCCGCAAGGTCGCCGTCGTCGTCAACCTGGCACCCCGCAAACTCCGCGGGGTCGAATCCAACGGCATGATCGTAGCCGCCTCCGTAGGCCCCGAAGGCCGCCCTGTCCTAGCCGGCTTCCCCGACGAAGACGTAGAAATCGGCGCTCGCCTTAAGTAGCACAGGCAAGAGTGCCGGTGCTACCAGACATGGACCTAATCGATTCGCACGCGCACATCGACTTCCCGCAATTCGCCGACGACCGCGAAGCTATGCTCGATCGCGCGCGGGCGGCTGGCGTTGGCACGTTGCTGGCGATCGGAACTGGCCCCGGTCCGGAAAAACTCGATGCCGCTATTCCCTATGCCGAGCAACACGGTTGGATTTACACCACCGTAGGCATTCACCCGCACGAAGCGAAGGATGTCACGCAGCAGCATCTCGATCAACTAGCCGCACTCGCGCAACATCCCAAAGTCATCGCCTGGGGCGAAATAGGCCTCGACTATTTCTACGACCATTCCCCGCGCGACGCGCAAAAACAAGTTTTCCGCGATCAAATGTCTCTCGCCCACGCCGCCAAGCTCCCCATCATCATCCATTGCCGCGACGCCTGGCACGAGACTCTCGACATCCTGGCCAACGAATGGCGCCCCACTAGCCTCGGTGGCATCCTCCACTGCTTCACCAGCACGCTCGAAGACGCCAAGCGCGGTATCGACATGGGCTTTCTGATTTCTTTTGCAGGCAATTCAACCTATCCGAAAACGCAGAACCTTCGCGACGTTGCAAAAGCTCTTCCCCTAGAAAACATTCTGATTGAAACGGATTCTCCGTACCTCGCGCCACAGCCCTGGCGCGGCAAGCGTAACGAACCCGCTTACGTCGCGGAAGTAGCGCGCACACTCGCGAGTGTGAGAGACTTAGCGCCGGATGAAGTGGCGGGGGCCACGGCAGAAAATTTTCGCCGTTTTTTCCGTAGAACCGGGCGTTTTCCAGGTCGCGCTTCGCAACCGGCAGCATCGGCTGCCAGACCGGAAACCGTCTGAACAAGTTGCACTTGCACCAGGCGAGGAGGCCGGCCATCGCGCTGCTTACCGCGAAAGAAATCTTTGATCTCGTCCGCGACGATCTCGTTCTCGTTGAGGAAGAGCTCGCGCGGCAAAGCGCCGTTGCTTTCGAGCCCGTCTCCGAAATCACCAGCTATCTCCTCGGCGGCGGCGGCAAACGCCTGCGTCCCGCTCTGCTTCTCCTCTGCAACGGCTATGCCGGCAAACACAGCCCCGGTTCGATTCGCCTGGCCGCCGTAGTCGAGCTCCTCCACAGCGCCACGCTGATCCACGACGACGTCATCGACAGCGCCGACACCCGCCGCGGCCGCCCCTCCGCCAATTCCCGCTGGGGCAATCATCGCAGCGTCCTTGCCGGCGATTGGCTGTACATGCTGTCCTTCCAGATGGCTCTCGAAGAGCGCAACTTCCGCATTCTAGATATTCTCATCGATCTCACCCAGAAAATGGTCGAGGGCGAACTCCTCCAGCTGGAGAAAATCGGCAGCATCGACGTGACCGAAGACGATGCTCTCCGCCTCGCCACCTACAAAACTGCCTGCCTGTTCAGCGGATGCGCCCGCCTCGGCGCCGTCCTCGGTGGTCTGGAAGGCGCCGAAGAAGAAGCCCTCGCCGACTACGGCCGCTACGCCGGTCTGGCCTTCCAGTTAGTCGACGATCTGCTCGATTTCACCGCCTCCGCCGAAACGCTCGGCAAACCCGTCCTCAGCGATCTCAAAGAAGGCAAAGTGACCCTCCCGCTCATCTACGCCATGGAAAACGGCCATCGCGAAGCCCGCGCCCTGGTCGCGCGCGTCCTCGAAGAAAAAGAATTTCATTCGGTGAAACCAGAAACGCTAGTCGCGCTAGTCCATGATTCCGGCGCGCTCACTCGCGCCCGCAATCTCGCCCACGACTACGCCCGCCGCGCCAAAGCCTGCCTCCACGCCCACGGCGACTCCGAATACGCCCGCGCCCTTGCCACCCTCCCCGATTTCATCCTGGACCGCGAAAACTAGCTCGCAGATCTACATGCTTCCGTTCAAACTTGTCTATCACCAACGCTACGACCTGAATCTAGGCCCGCACGTATTTCCGTCGCAGAAATTCCGCCTCATCGCTGAGCAACTCCACAAAGACGGAATCGCCACGGCGGAAGATTTCCTGACGCCCGCTCCCGCCAGCGACGAAGATATGCTCCGCGTCCACACGCCCGACTGGGTCCGCAAACTCAAAACCGGCACGCTCACCGCCAGCGAGATTATGCAGCTGGAAGTTCCGTACTCGCGCGAACTTGTCGAAGCCGTCTGGCTCGCCGCCGGCGGCACCATTCTCGCAGCGCAATCCGCCCTGCGCGATGGCTTCGGTTGCAACCTCGGCGGCGGCTTCCATCACGCGTATCCCGGCCACGGCGAGGGCTTCTGCGCCATTCACGATGTCGCCGTAGCCATCCGCCGCCTGCAATCCGACACCGCCATTCGCAAAGCCATCGTCGTCGACACCGACGTGCACCACGGCAACGGCACCGCCGCCATCTTCGCGAACGATCCGACCGTCTTTACGCTCTCCATCCATCAGGAAAACAATTATCCCGCCCACAAGCCACCCTCGACGCTCGATCTGCACATGGCCGACCGTGTCGGCGACGACGAGTATCTCGGCGCGCTCATTCCCGCCGTCGAGCAAGCCCTCGACGAATTTTCTCCCGACGCGCTTTTCTACGTCGGCGGCGCCGATCCGTTCTGCGAAGATCAACTCGGCGGCCTCATGCTCACCAAAGCAGGCTTAAAGCAACGCGACCGCCGCGTCTTTGAAGCCGCCCGCCAGCGCGGCATTCCCGTCGTGACCGTTCTCGCCGGCGGCTACGCACGCCGCGTCGAAGACACCGTGCGCATTCACGTCAACACCATCGTCGCCGCCTGCGAAGTCGCCGAAGCCTTTCCGTCGGCCGCTGCCGCGCGAACCTGATAGACTCCCCCTCGTTTCATCGCGCCGCTTGTGAGGTGAACATGATTCGTCGTCCAGTGTCTTGCTTTGCCATTCTGGCGATTGCTGCAGCTCTTGTCGCCACGCAGCTCACGCGAGTCCAAGCCGCGCAAACGCCCAAAAAGCTAAAAGTCTACATCTCCGTGGACATGGAAGGCGTCGCCGGAGTCGTCACCGCCGACCAACTCGGCCCCACCGGCTTCGAGTACGAGCGCTTCCGCCGCTTCATGACCAACGAAACCCTCGCCGCCATCAACGCCGCCAAAGAAGCCGGCGCGACCGAAATCGTCGTCAGCGATTCGCACGGCAACGGCGAAAGCCTGCTCATCGATCTATTCCCGAAAGACGTGCGCATTGTCCGTGCCTGGCCGCGCCACGGCGGCATGATGGCCGGCCTCGATCCCAGCTTCGACGCCGCCCTGTTCATCGGCTACCACGCCTCCACCACCAATCCGCGCGGCGTCCGCGCGCACACTTTCTCCAGCGCTCACCTCGCGCGCGTCGCCCTCAACGGCACGGCCGTCACCGAAGGCGAGTTCAACGCCGCCTACGCCGGTTCGCTCGCCGTTCCAGTCGTCTTCGCTTCCGGCGATGACGCCGCCACGGAAGAACTCCGCTCCCGCCTCGGCTATCTCGACACCGTCGAAACCAAGAAGTCTCTCGGCTTCCATTCCGCCGAAACTCTCACTCCCGAAGCCTCGTGCGAAAAAATCGCCGCAGGCGTCCGCTCCGCGCTGTCGCATCTCAAAGACTTCAAACCGTACGTTGTCAAAACGCCTGTAACACTGGAGTTGACGTTCAAAAACTACACGCCCGCCGAAATTCTCAGCTATCTCCGCAGCGTGCAGCGCATCGATTCGCACACCATCCGCTTTGTCGGCAAGGATATGAGCGAAATCGACGACTTCATCGAATTCGTCGACAACTACAATCCCGACATGACTCCGTAGGGCGTGCTCCGGGTTGTGTTTTCGTGTGTCTTTGCAGGGACCGCCTTCCGAGGCGGTCCGTCTCACTTCTCGCCCAATGCGCGGCCCACCGCTGCCGCCAACTGCCCCTCGTAACCCTCGTCGGTGTATCCTTCCACGCGGTACACAATCTTCCCGCCGCGATCCAGCACCACCACCGTGGGGAACGCATTCACGGCCAGCACTCGCTCCAGTCCATCGGCAAACACCGCCATCGCCCGCGTCTTCTCCGCTTCCAGATACGGCGCCACCAGCGTCTCGTCGTCATCGCAGTTCGCCGCCAGGAACGCCACGTCGTCCCGTCCCTGAAATTGCGCCGCCACGCGATCGAAAATCGGCCCAACCAAATGGCAAGGCCCGCACCAGGTGGCCCAGAAATTCAGCACTAGGATTTTTTCCTTGAAATTCGCCAGCGGCAGCGGCGTCCCGTCCGGAGCTCGGCGCAGCAGAAACTCGCGCGGCTCGTTCACTCCGGCATTCTTGGCCACCGCCCGGCCCGCCGAAGCCTGCGCCACTTCATCAAATGTCCGCAAAAGAAAATCGCCGAGGCCGTCCTCCGATCCGTGCGCCAGTCGCCACCCATTCCCCAGCTTCTGTCGCACCTCGCGCCGGTTTACATTGCTGTTCGCACCATCCGCCAGCGCAAAAGCGCGCGCATACTCGGTAATCGCCAGCGGCAGATTCTTGTTCAATTCCGCAAGCTCGCCCAGCTTCGCGGCCGCCGCCGCGCTCGGCAATTCCGCGTAGCTTTCTTCCAGATCGCTCTGCGCTTCACGATTGTCTTTCAACTTCATCCGCAAGCGCCCGCGCATCACCAGCACCGCGGTCCTGTCCCGCGTCTTCTGCGCGCTCCACTCTTCCGGCGAAACACGAGGCGACTTCTCGTCCATCGAGCTGCGCTGCACGTATTCCAGCACCCGCGTCGCATAGCTAACCGCTCGCCGCAACGCCGCCTCGTCGCCATGGCGTTCCAGCAATTCGATCGTTAGCAGCGTCATGGACATATCATCCGGCGAAAGCGCCACAATTCGCTCGGCATAGTCCGCGGCCCGCGTGGTGTCGCGCAGTTGCAGGCTGGCTTCCACCAGCGCCCGGTAAATTTGCGGCCGCTGCGCTGAATCTGGATATTTCTTCAGGAACGCTTCGAGATTGCGCACCAGTGCCGCTCGGTCGTTCGCCGCCCTGCCGATCGCCTGCTGTAACTCTTCCTCTGGCGTGCTTTGCTTCGCTCCGCTCTTCGGCGAACCCGCCGCTTGTGCTTCCGCAGCCGAGGAAGGAGGGTGTTCATCCGTTTGCGCGTGCACGGAAGCGCTGAACAGCAGCACCCCGAGGCTAACGAGCAGCACAATACGGAAGCGGGTAAGCAGTGGCATCCGCTCCATACTAAAGCACTTTGCGTTGGTGTTGAAATCGGCGGGCGGCAGCGTACCGCGTCGGCGGTGAGCTCAACCGCCTAACGCGGCGAAGCGCCAGACGGGCCGACCTCGATCTGCCCGGAGACCGTGTGAATCTCCACGCGGTTCCCGCCATTGCCCGCTCGCGCGCGCAGCGAGTGCTTGCTTTGTTCTTCAATCACGATAGGAATATTCGTGCGAATTTGCCCGGAGGTGTTTTCTGCCGTCAGCTGAAAATTGGCGTTGAGGGGCACTCCCAGCTCTACGCTTCCGGAAATCGTCTTCAGCTCCCAGTAGCTGTTCGCACCGGGATTTCCGTTCACCGAAACGCGCCCGGAAACTGCGTGTGCTTTCACATCGTTGTTGGCGCCCGAGATTTCCACGCTGCCGCTCGCGGTGTCCGCATCCACGCGCGCGCCCGGCCCGGTCACGCGAATCGCGCCGGAGGTGGCGTTGGCGTGCACGTCGCCTTTTGAATTGCGCACGTCCACGCTTCCAGAAACGCTCGACGCGTGCACATCGTCGCCCACATCAAACGCATCCACCGACCCGCTCACCGAACGCAGCCGTACTTCGCGATCGATGTGATCCGCGCGCAGCGCACCGGAAACCGCGGTCGTCTTGATTGGTCCCTGCACTTGGCGTACCGATTGCGATCCAGACACTAGATTCGAGCTGATTTCCGTGTTGTGCGGAACTTCTATCTGATACCAAATGGAGACATTGCGCATGCCGCTCCAATCCTTACCGATGCGAATGGTAGTGCCGCGCTGTTCCACCGGCGGGTTGGCCACAATTTGATCGATACGCTTCTGCGGACTGCCAAATCCGAAACCGGACGCGCGCACTTCCGCATGCACGTGCACTTTGCCGTCCGCGCTGCCCACGATTTGCACGTCCCCCGCGGTATTCGAGAGCTCGATGCGCACCGGCCCGGAAACGTTCAGCGTCCGGTCAAAACTCCCGGTCGCCGCGACCCCGACTTCGCAGCCTGCCACGCCCACCATCGCCAGCGCGCAAGCCATCGCCAAAAAAATGCGTTGCCAATTCATTCGTCCTCCGGCGCCGATCGATGGGTCACTCTTGCCCTCGATCCTACTCTCGCTCACTCATAAGAAGTAACGCAAAAGAAGCGAATTATGTTCCGTGCTTTGCCACCAGTAGGACCAGGCTTTAGCCTGGCAAAGCCGTGCCTGCCACAGTCCGCCTTAGTCCGCGCCCTGCGACCCTGCGGGCCTCAGCCCCTCGTTCAACGATCCCTGCCGGTACCCCTGCAAATCCAGCGCTACATACGCAAATCCCGACGCTCTCAACCGCACCGCAATCGCCGCAGCCATTTCCGGCTGCAATGCGCGAGGCATCTCCTCCGGCGCAATCTCCACGCGAGCCAGTTGGTCGTGCAGCCGCACGCGAAATTGCCGAAAGCCTAAATCGCGCAGCGCCGCTTCGCCTTGTTCCACAAGTGACAACCGCTCCGGCGTCACCTCGGTTCCATACGGAATCCGCGAAGCCAGGCACGCCGACGCTGGCCGGTCCCACGTCGGCAGTCCAGCGCGCTGCGAAAGTTCCCGAATCTCCGCTTTGCATAGCTCTGCGTCCAGCAGCGGCGCCAGCACCTGATGCTCCGAAGCAGCGCGATGCCCCGGCCGGAAGTCCAGCGAATCGTCCGCGTTCACGCCGTACGCTACGGCGGCTATGCCGCGCGCGCGTGCCAACTCGTCCAGCACCGCAAACAATTCGTCCTTGCAGAAATAGCAGCGGTCCGCAGCATTCGCGCGATATGCCGGATTTTCCATCTCGTGGGTTTCGAGGAACTCATGGCGTACGCCGGTGCTCCGCACGAATTCCTCGACCATCGTCCGGTCATGCGCCGAGAAACTCGGCGAAAGCGCCGTCACCGAAATTGCCCGCGCTCCCAATGCTTGATGCGCCGCCCACGCCAGGTACGCCGAATCCGCCCCCCCCGAAAGCGCCACAATCACCGAACGCAATTTGCCCAGCGCCGCCAGCAGCAGCGTTTCCTTCTCGCCGGCCGAAACCCGCGATTCATCCTGTGCCTGAATGTGAATCAGAGAACTCATCGCCGTTAGTATACGCAATTCTTTTGGAGTGCGGCAGCCGTGCTGCCGCTTTTCTTGCAGTCGGCCAACGAACATGTCGCGCAATCTCTCTCGCCTGGTGCCCCAGCCGTTGTAGCGGCCGCGCGTCTTTTGCGCGGCCGCCTTCCCCAAACCGCACCTTCATCAACTCACTTGAAATCCAGCAAGATATCCACCGTGCCCTTCGCCGCATCCGCCTGTAACCAGTGCCCCACCGTTTCGTAGTGCACCGGCAAATCCCCAAACACTCTCTCTTTGTGCGTCTCCAGTTTCGTCAGCAGGTCCTCGAATTGCGCCTTGTCCAGCACGCCGCCCGGCGCAATCAGCCACGATTCATGCAAGCGCCTCTCCGCCGTCACGGAAAGGCCCGTGACCACCATCGTTCCGAACCGATACGCCTGCCCCTCCTGAACATGGGCGTCATACGAAACCGTGTGCGCGTTTTCGTCATACTTCGCCACCGCGTCGAGTTTCGCGTCCAACCTGCCGCGGTGGCCATATTCTTCCCGCACGCGATCCCATCCGCCCTCAATCGCTATGCCGTCGGCGATTTCCCCCGGCCGCAAGCCCATCAATCCGGTCAACGTTAGGTCGGAAAGCGCCGAGTTTCCGTTCCAGCGAATCTCTTTCCAGCGATACACCGGCCCCGCCACGATCGGCACAAATACCGGGATCTGCTGCGGCAGCTTCTGATTCGGATTCCCTGTCAGCCGCACTTCCGGTGGACCCAGTTGTACATGCAGCTTCCCCTGCTGTAAATACACGGGCCGCACTTGCTCGGTCAAAAACAAATCAATCTTGGTACGCGAATATTCCGTGCCGATAATTTCCGAAAGGTGCACCCGGATCGCTTTGGAAGAACTCACCGCCGGATCGCCGAACTCGATGCTCGCAATCTTCAGCCCCGCTCCCTGCAAATGAAATTCCTGCACGTCGCCATCGCCGATGGGATTTGCCAGCACCTCGTGCTCCAGCGTCGCCGCAATCCCGCGCGCCGCGAGCAGCGCATTCAGCGCGCCAGCCGCTTCGTCAACAGCCGTGCCCGCCGCCGGCAGCGTACCGTCATAAAACGCCAGCTTCCCGCGAATCGCGTCATTCAATTCGCTATCAGCGTACCACGGGAAATTATCGAAATAAACCGGCAGGCGCGGCGCCTCCTCCAGCGAGAAGGTCACCACCAGGCCATCCGTGCGCGTCTGAAAGGCGTACTTTACGTTTGCAAATAGCCCGCTACCGACTAGGCGGTCTGCCGCGGCTTGCAAATCTTCGCGTCCTACCGCGGTACCGGATTGCAGCCCGGTGAGCTCGGCAACCTGCTCTTCGCTGAAGCGTTTGTTGCCCGTGGCGCGGATTTGGCGAAGAGTGGAAGTCTGGCCTGAAACGTTGTGCGCGTACACTGCGAACGAAACCAACAAGACAAAAATCGTAAGCGCCAATCGGCGCGCGACAAACGGTAGCGACTCCATGCTTCGATTTTAGCAGAAGCGCACTGCATAATTGTCAAGACGAGCCATTGTCGGGGTGCGCCTTCTGAGGCGGACTTTCGACGTAAACCCATGGCAACGCTTCTTCCGCTCGTGCTACTCGACGGTGACGGATTTGGCGAGGTTGCGCGGCTGGTCGACATCGCAGCCCAGGCGCACCGCAATGTGGTAAGCGAGCAGTTGTAGCGGAATGATTTCCAGCAACGGCGCCAGAAGCTCGGGCGCCGGCGGAAGCTCGATGATGTGGTCAGATGCTTCCCGCGCCAAATGATCACCAGCCGTGACGATGGCAATGACGATGCCGTCGCGCGCCTTCACTTCCTTGATGTTCGACACGCTTTTTTCGTAGCGCGTCACCGAATCCGGATCGCTGTCATCGCGCGTGGCCAGCACCACCACCGGCAGGTTCTCGTCGATCAGCGCGTTCGGGCCATGCTTCATTTCCCCGGCCGGATAGCCTTCCGCGTGGATATAGGAAATTTCCTTCAGCTTCAGTGCGCCTTCGAGCGCAATCGGATAGTGAATGCCGCGCCCGAGAAACAGAAAATCGGTGTAGCGGAAAAAGAGCCGCGCCAGATTTTCATAGAATCCTGCGGCGTCGGGCTGCAGCGCGGTTTCGATTTTGTGCGGAATCTTGGTGAATTCCTGCAGCAGCGCTTTGGCGCCGTCCGGCGAGAGCTTGCCGCGCAATTCGCCCAGATGAATCGCCAGAAGCAATAGCGCCGTGAGCTGCGAAGTGAAAGCTTTTGTCGACGCGACGCCAATCTCCGGCCCCGCGTGCGTAAGAATGGTGCCTGCGGCTTCCCGCGTAATCATGGAGCCCATCACGTTGCAGATCGCCAGCGTAGGCGAACCCTTCAGCTTCGATTCGCGCTGCGCCGCCAGCGTATCCGCGGTTTCGCCGGACTGGCTGATGCACACCGTCAGCGTTCGCGAGTCCACGATCGGATCGCGATACCGGTATTCGCTCCCGTAATCGACCTCCACCGGCAAACGCGCCAGCCGCTCGATCATGAATTTCCCGGCCAGCCCCGAATGCCAGCTCGTGCCGCACGCCACGATGCGCACGCTCTGGAAAGTGCGGAACTGTTCGCCGGTAATTTGCATGTCGCCGAGAAAAATCTTCCCGGTGTCCTGCGAAATGCGCCCGAGCAGCGTGTCGCGCACGGCGCGCGGTTGCTCGAAGATTTCTTTCTGCATGAAATGCTTGTAGCCGCCCTTTTCCGCCATGATCGGATCCCAGGAGACATGGTGGGCAGGCCGCTTGACTGGGTTCCCGTCGTGGTCCATCACCCGCACGCCCGCCTGGGTGAGTATCGCGATATCCCCGTCACCGAGAAAGAAAATCTCTCGCGTGTGCGCCAGCAGGGCCGGGATATCGCTGGCCACGAAATACTCGCCTTCGCCAAGCCCGATCACCGACGGCGGACCCATGCGCGCCGCCACGATTTTCTGCGGATCGCGCGCCGAAATAAAAACCAGTGCGTAGATCCCGCGCAATTCCTTCAGCGAGCGCCGCACCGCCTCCTCGAGTGGTACTCCGCCCTGCGAATTCTTCTCCACGAGATGTGCCACGATCTCCGTGTCCGTCTCCGTAGCAAACTTGTGCCCTTCGGCCTGTAGTTGTTCCTTCAACTCCAGATAATTTTCGATGATCCCGTTGTGCACCACCACGATTTCGCCGCTGCAATCCCGGTGCGGATGCGCGTTTTCTTCCGTAGGCCGTCCGTGCGTGGCCCAGCGCGTGTGCCCGATTCCGTAGGTGCCCTCCAGCGGATTCTTCTCGATCACTTCCTCGAGATTGCGCAGCTTGCCGGGTGCGCGGCGGATTTCGATCTTGCCCGCTCTGTTGACCACCGCGATTCCAGCCGAATCATAGCCGCGGTATTCCAGCTTCCGCAGCCCTTCGATAATTACCGGAACCACTTTTTTCGGGCCGATGTAGCCCACAATTCCGCACATGCGCGCGTTCTCCTAATCGCTTTTCATCAGACTAGCACGGCTGAAGCTGCCATGCGGTGCCACCGAGTGGTGCAAGACGCGAATCAGCCTACCGTCGGATAGCTCCAGGCGTCGCGGGGGCAAGCTCGTAGGTCACCAGCTTGTCGTTGCCGTCGAAGCGAAACGTGACGCGGGCTGCTGAGGGCCGCAGCGTCTCAGTGTCCACATGCTCGATCACCGCAACGATCGAATGCGTGTCATTTGCGGCTTCGGTCGGATAGCCCCGGCTGTGGAGGAAGAAATTCACTTGCGACATCGGCGAGCCCGGCGGCAATTGCTCATTAATGAGCTCGTCGATTTGGTGAAGCTGCGGATTAGAAGTGTGACTCGATGACGGCTTGCAGCCGGCACTCAGCAACGCCAAGAAAAGCGCGCCCGCGAGCGACCAAGCGCGGCGAAGCAAGACCAAGTTGGCGCCCCTCGAGCGTTTCATGGCGCGCCTTCACTCCACGATCTCAAAGCGATATTCCTCGATCACCGGATTGGTCAGCACTTCCTTCGAAATGCGCTCCAGTTGCTTCTGCGCTTCATCGCGGCTCCAGCCATCCAGATTCAGCACAAAAAACTTGCCTTGCCGCACGTCCTTCACTTCCGCATACCCGAGCCCGAACAGCGCGTGCTGAATCGTCTGACCCTGCGGATCCAGTACGGTGCGCTTGGGCATCACCCACACATGAGCTTTCATTCTGAAAGTATAACCGAATGAAGTACCGACGTAACGAGGCAAGCATGGGTCTTCGGTACAGTAGGCGCTGGGCAGAGTCTCATTATCAGGTGCCCTCTATTCCCTTGGGCATCTTGGTTTCCCGGAAGGGTGCGAATCGCGAGGCTAGTGTACAAAACAAGACAGTCTGCTACAGGGCCTTGTCGCACCATCTACAGGAAAAGGGGTATGGCCTCGGTTGGGTGCCCCTCTCTATTCTACTCGGGCCTGGAACCCAATCTCGAATTGCAAACTCGGTATCGATGGATCTTCAGGAGGGCAGAAGAGCAATGCAAATTCACGCAAAAGAATCGTTTTGGCTCAGCACCGGTCTTGCCGCCGTAGCACTGGCAGGCGCTCTCATTTTCATGGGCGCGCCGTCAGTTAGAGCCGATGAAGGGGCATGCCAGCGGAAAATCGCCAAAGCGGATCACCGGATTCACGAAGCCGCCGAACATCACGGCTGGCAAAGCCGGCAAGTGGAGGAGGCGCGCCACCAATTGCACGAGGCACGCGAGTATTGCTGGTCGCACGCAAAGCGCTGGTGGGACGAAGACGACCATCGCTGGCACACCGACCGCGATTGGGATGATCACGACCACGATCGCGGCCGCGATCGCGATCATGACCGCGACCATCGCTAGATTTTAGAGCGCATCCTTTCTCACCGGTCCCTCAAAAGGCGCAGCTGATTCTCGGCTGCGCCTTTTTTCCTTTGGCAGGTGAAACCCGCGGGCTAAGCCGCTTAGGCCGATTAAGCAGACTTGAACGCGAAGTGCTCGCTGTTGGCGGCGAGTTGCGCCAGCTCGTTCGCGCTCAGATGCATGGCGTGCGCGGCGCGGAATTCCTCCAGCAGCGTGGTGTCGAACATCGCGGGGTCATCGGTGGAAAGGACGACGGGGATGCCGTGGCGCAGGAGTTGCGGAAGCGGATGGTCCGCGATAGTGGTGTTGTTGCGGCGAAGCTGGCGGTCCAGGGCGCCGGTTTTCAGGTTGCTGGTAGGGCAGATTTCGAGCGGAATGCGGCGGTCCGCCAGTAGATCCATCAGCGCGGAATCGTGGATGGCGGCGATGCCGTGGCCGATGCGTTCCGCGCCGAGCAGTTCCACGGCTTCGCGGATTTTCTCAGGGCCGCCGATTTCGCCGGCATGTATAAGTCGGTGCAAGCCGAGCGTGGCGGCTTGGTCATAGACCGGGCGAAACTCGATAGTAGGCGCGCTGAGTTCGTCGCC
>Ga0210384_10004827_pt1 | contig 14919 bp, 12 predicted proteins | sample IncBWH2MmetaG_FD_160574 | JGI IMG/M metagenome (GOLD analysis project Ga0210384, IMG submission 160574) | Forest soil microbial communities from Barre Woods Harvard Forest LTER site, Petersham, Massachusetts, United States - Inc-BW-H-2-M | ecosystem: Environmental > Terrestrial > Soil >...
GAACCCCCCTCCGCCACCCCAGCCTCCCCCGCCGAGGCCACCACCAATCATCGGGCCGATCCACCAACCGCTTCCGCCGCGGCGATTGTAACCCGAGCCGCCGCCAAAACCGCCAGAGCGCCCAATGAACGTCAGTAAAACCACGAGGAAGATAATTACTGCTATCACCGACGCCGGACTGTCGTGTTTGCTGTCCGCACGCCTGCCGGCCCTAGACGGAGATCCGCCCGCTAGAGTTATGCCGCGATCCTGCGCAATGACATCGGCGACTCGCCGCGTCATCAGCAGAACGGCTGCGTCATAATTTCCTGCGCGGAGATAAGGGACGGCTTCGCGACCAAATCCGCCGACTCTGCCATCAGGAAGAATCGGCTCCAATCCATATCCAACCTCGAAGCGATCAACGCGATCTTGCACGGCCAGCAGAATCATCACGCCGCGCGCCTTCTGCTTGGGGCCGATTCCCCACCGAGTTGCAAGGGCGACTGAATAGTCTTCTAGCGGACGCCCTTCCAGCGACTTGACGATGACAACTGCAATCTGTGCTTGTGCTTTCTGGTCCACCTCAGCGCAGAGTGCTGAGAGTTGATTCTTGGCTGACTGGCTTAGAACGCCGGCGAAATCATTGACGTAGCCTTGTGGCTTGAGCTCATCCAGTTTCTGGGCCGTTACCGCGGTTGCAAGGACAACGATCGCAAACAAAATCGAAAGGCATCGCAGCGCGACGGCGCGCGGATCGCCGCGAAGGGGCTGGCCGCTCCGAGGCACATAGGTGCACACGGGTTTCGAGAAATGGTCGAGTGGCATCAGCGATCGAGTTATACGCCCGCCATGGTAGGGCCGGCGAGACGACGTGTCAACGTGACGAGACGAAGTACAGGACGGTCGATTGTCACGGCGCGGATGCAATGTTACACTCGCGAGCTGCCTGTTCGGATACGCACGGCACTGTCCGCGAACGAACAGCCGACGCATCCAAATTCCTGTTTACTCGTGCCAATTCAGACGGATACACGTGGCCGCATTGTTGCAATAAATTACTGCTTCTGTAACAAATCGCGGTCGTCGCACGTTTAAGTAGCTTAGGGCTTGTGCATTTGGGGCAGCATACATTTGGGGGAGAAGAAAACGATGACTGTTCGACGAACGCACGTGGCGCTGGCGATCTTGATGATCGCTTCGCTGATTATTTCGCCCGTCCTCACGCAGGCTCAGGAGCCGACACAACCGGCACAGGCGCAGTCGCAGACTCCAGCAACGCCCGTAGCGCCGCTGCCCGCTCGAACTCTGAGCTTGGGGCCGGACTATTCGAAGGGGCCGCAATGGTTCCCGAATGTGATAGCGCCCTACGTGCCGACCCACGTGCCCGAGCCGCTCTTGACGAACGCGCCTCGCCTCGATCAGTTGATCCAGGACGGCAAACTCATGCTGAGCCTGGATGATGCGATCTCGATCGCCCTCGAAAACAATCTTGATATTTACGTGCAACGGTTCACGCCGTGGATCGCCGAGACTGCGCTCCTGAAGGCGAAGGCTGGCGGTGTCCCACAATCAGGAAGTTCGCAACTGGTGGTTCTTGGCTCAAGTCCCACGGGTTCGTTTGACCCGGTTTTCACTACGGCCGTGAACTGGGCGCATTCCTCGCAGCCGATTAACAACCCATTCACTTCGGGTGCGGGTTCAACGGCCGTTCCTTCTTTCACGACGAACAGCTTCAACGTGAATTTCGGTTACTCGCAGCTCTTCCACACCGGAACGGGCGTTTCCACCACTTTCACCAACAACCGCGGCACGACGACGCTGAACGACGTAGTCTTCAATCCGGCGTTGCAGTCCACCCTGACGGTCACGATAACCCAGCCGTTGTTGAATGGTTTCGGCATCCTGCCGAACACGCGATTCATCCTGGAGGCGAAGAATACGGTGAAGGTCGCCGAAAGCCAATTCGAGCAGCAGGTAATTACCAGCACCACGGCGGTCTCCAACGCGTACTGGGAACTCGTGTTCGACCGTGAAAACGTTAAAGTGCAGCAGGCGGCCGTGGGCGTTTCACACAAGCTTTACGAAGACAATAAAAAACAACTGGAAATCGGCACCATGGCGCCACTCGATGTATTGACCGCGGAATCCGAACTCGCCACCGATACGCAAAACCTGATTCTCGCGCAAACCACCAAGCTTCAGCAGGAGACTGTGCTCCTCAATTTGATCACGAAGAACCTGGTTGCTCCGGACGTGCTAAACGTCGAGGTGATCCCAACCACGGGAATCGCCACGCCCGACGTCACGGAAAACCTTGCATTGTCGGAAGCCGTGCAGGAAGCGTGGCAGAAGCGTCCCGAAATACTTCAGGCTCAACTGAACTTAAAGAACGCGGGCATCGAAGTGAAAGTAACCAAGAACTCGCTTCTGCCACGCGCCGATCTTTTCGCCCAGTACAGCGCCACCGGTCTGAACGGCAATCAGATTCTGACAACCCAAACGCCGACCGGAACGTTCGTCGCTAACCCCACTTCCCCCTTAGTGGACCAGAACGGCAACATCGTTAACGTGGGGGGCGTTCCGGTCTTCGCCGGCGTACCGGTGCTCAATGCCCCGGTGACTACGGTACAAAAGGGCGGCCTGCCAGAGGCGCTCAGCAGCTTGATTAACAACAATTTCCCCACCTACGCTTTCGGCGTAAACATCACGCTGCCCATTCGCAACCGCTCCGCGCAAGCGGATAACGCCCGGGCCCTGCTCGATGAACGGCAGATCGAAGTGCAGTACCGCTCGCTCCAGAACTCAATCGTTCTTAACGTACGGAACGCGCAGATCGCTCTTCAGCAGGATCGCGCTCAAGTAGCCGCGGCGGAAAAGGCGCAAACGCTCGCCGCACAGACGCTGGACGCGGAGCAGAAGAAATATCAGCTCGGCTCTTCGACCAGCTATCAGGTGGTACTCCGGGCGCGCGACCTAACCACGGCGCAAGGCAATTTGCTGCGCGCACGCGTGAACCTTGAAGAAGCAGCCGTAAACTTCAACCAGGCGATGGGCCGAACGCTCGAAGTGAATCATATCCTCGTCTCCGATGCGATTCGCGGCAAGGTTTCTCATCAGCCGCTCATCCCGGGAACGCCGGAACCGTCTGTTCCTGGGAACCAGTAGCCTCCGCTGAACCTCTCGGGATTGCCCGGCGGTGGTAGGCGATTTGTCGGTTCTCCGAGCAATCTGTTGCCGCCGCACTTCCCTTGCCCTAAAATAGGGTTCTGATCTTGGCAATTCGATAGAAGTTCGCCTCCGAAGGAGCCCCGCCGATGACGCAAAAGGCTACAAAAGAGCCGAAGTTTCCGGCCATCGCCACGTTTGAAGCGGAGCGAAAGCCTTCCGCCGGAGAGCGCGAATGGGAAGAGAAAACGCTGCAACCCACTTTGGAGAAATCGCCGGAACGTCCCGCGGAATTTACCACCGTTTCCAGTTACCCGATTCGCCGGCTTTACACGCAAGCAGACCTTGCCGGATGGAACGCGGAGCGCGATCTCGGCTACCCGGGCCAACCTCCCTATACGCGCGGCATTCACGGAACCATGTACCGCGGGCGTCTGTGGACCATGCGGCAATTCGCGGGCTTCGGCTCGGCAGAAGACACCAACCAGCGATTCCGTTATTTGCTCGGGCAGGGACAAACCGGATTATCGGTAGCGTTCGATCTACCCACGCTAATGGGTTACGACTCGGATCATCCGCTTTCCGAAGGCGAAGTCGGCAAGTGCGGCGTGTCGATCAGTTCGCTGGCCGATATGGAAGTACTCTTCGACAAGATTCCGCTGGCCAACGTCACCACATCGATGACGATTAATTCCCCGGCTGCGGCCATCTGGGCGATGTATCTGGCCGTGGCGGAAAAACAGGGCGCCGATTGGAAGAAAATTTCCGGAACGCTCCAGAACGACATCCTCAAGGAATACATCGCGCAGAAGGAATACATCTACCCGCCCGAACCTTCGATGCGGCTGGTAATCGACACGTTCGAATTCGGCGCCAAGCACACACCGAAATTCAACTCGATCTCTATCAGCGGCTATCACATTCGCGAGGCCGGCTCCACGGCCATTCAGGAATTAGCCTTCACGCTGCGCGACGGAATCGAGTACGTGGAATGGGGCATCCGGCGCGGTCTCGACGTAGACGATTTCGTGCCGCGGCTTTCCTTCTTCTTCAACGCGCACAACGATTTCTTCGAGGAAATTGCAAAGTACCGCGCCGCCCGGCGCGTCTGGTACAAGACCATGCGCGAGCGATTCGGCGCTAAAACTCCGCGCGCTTGGGCATTGCGTTTCCATACCCAAACGGCCGGCTGCTCGCTCACGGCGCAACAGCCTTACAACAACGTCGTGCGCACGGCGCTACAGGCTTTGGCGGCCGTCATGGGCGGAACGCAATCTCTGCATACCAATTCGCTGGACGAAGCCTGGGCGCTCCCCACCGAATTCGCAGCCACCATCGCACTGCGCACCCAGCAGATCATCGCGCACGAGAGCGGTGTGACCAACACAGCGGACCCCCTTGGCGGCTCGTATTTCGTCGAAGCGCTTACGGATGAAGTCGAACGCGGTGCGTGGGATTACATCGAGAAGATTGACGCGCTCGGCGGCATGGTGAACGCCATCGAGCGCGCGTATCCTCAGCGCGAAATCGCGGAGGCGGCATATCGCTACCAAGTGGCGGTCGACCGCAAAGAGAAAATCATCGTTGGCGTGAACGATTACGTCGCCCAAGAAAAACCCCTGGAAATCCTGCAAATCGACGAAACCGTTGCGGCGCGCCAAGCCGAGCGCCTCCGGAAATTACGCGCCGAGCGGTCCAGCGACGAAGTCGCGCGCCGCCTAGGCGCGCTGCGCAAAGCCGCCGCAGGCAAAGAAAACATGATGCCCTTCATCTACGAAGCCGTGAAAGCGTATGCAACGCTCGGCGAGATTTGCGACGCCATGCGTGACGTTTTCGGCATTTATGAAGAGGTTGCCATCACTTAAGCGCTGCGAAGCCACTCAAATACCGTAAAATTCCAAATAGCGTTGGTTTCATATGGAGCCGCGGATGCGAACAATCTTAAGGCGGATAGGCCTAATTGCATTTGCCGTGATTCCCATGATTCCTGGGGCGGCGACCGTCAACGCAGCAGCCGTACGAGATGGTAATGCGGTAAAGAGCGGATTCGTCACCACATCCGATGGCGTGAAAATTCACTACCTCGAAGCGGGACACACCAAAGTAGGCATGCGCGGAGCCGTCGCGAATCCAGCGCCGCGAGATGCGATCGTCACAAAGGGCGACGCCTCGCTCGAACCATCGCACCGCTTCCCCTCCATTCTGTTCGTTCCCGGGTGGACGATGCCCGGCTGGATATGGGAAAAACAGGTCGACTATTTTTCCGACGACTGGCGCGTCGTCGCGATGGACCCGCGGTCTCAGGGAGACTCGTCGAAGAACGCAACCGACTTCACCCCGGCGGCGCGCGCTCGCGACATTAAAGCCGTAATCGATCATCTTAAGCTCGCCCCCGTCATAATTGTCGGCTGGTCGATGGGTGTAACGGACATCGCTTCGTATGTGAATCAGTTTGGGACCCGAAGTATTGCGGGCATCGTGTTTGTGGATGGCCTGGCAGGTTACGATCAGGTCCCCTCGTGGACTCAGGGAATCGTCGAATCGTTGAAGACGGACCGCCAGAAGCAGGCTGCGGACTTCGTACGCGGCATGTTCCGCAAGCCGCAGAGCGAAGATTATCTTGCGAAGCTTACCAAGGCATCGCTCGAGACGCCTACGAACGCCGCAATCGAATCATTCACCGGCTTGTGGGCGGCCGACAACCGCCCCGCGCTCGCCAAAATAAATAAACCGACCCTCATGATAGTGGCTCGGAATTCATTCTTGCCGAATTATGAAAACATGCAGAAGGCGATTCCCGGCGCGCGAATGGAAATATTCGAAGGTGATGGTCACGCACTGTTTGTCGACGATTCCGATCGCTTCAACGGCGTTCTTGAAGATTTCATCTTCGATTTGGACTAAACGGTTCCTCCACGGCTGCTCTCACGCTACCGAGAGTGGACGAATTGAAGTATTCTTGCTCACGCAAATAGCGCAATTAACAAGCGCTATAGGCGCAGAGAAACGCGGATGCCAGAAAAGAAGATTAGAGTGCTAATCGCCAAGCCCGGGCTTGACGGCCATGATCGCGGCGCCAAAGTGATCGCTCGCGCCCTGCGCGACGCCGGAATGGAAGTGATCTACACCGGACTGCGTCAAACGCCGGAAATGATCGCTTCCGCCGCTGCGCAAGAAGACGTGGACGTGATCGGCCTGTCGATCCTTTCCGGCGCGCACAACACCCTTTGCCCGCGGTTGATGGAACTGCTCCGCGGAAAAGGGATGAACGACATCACCGTTTTGATCGGCGGCATCATTCCCGAAGCCGACATCCCCGCTTTGAAGAAGGGCGGAATTGCCGAAGTTTTTCTCCCAGGCACCCCTACGCAAGCTATCGTTGACTTCATTCGCCAGCGAATCCTGGCGACGCCCCAGGGAGCCTGAGGAGTCCCCTTCTTTATCAGGGCTTTGCGCGCGCGAGTTTGGTGCGCGTATACGCGACGCGAAAGCCGTAACGCTCAATGTTGCGCTGCGATGCGCTGCCCGGCTGCGTGATGCTCACTGCGACGTCGCATCCGCGATCTCGCGCCCAGGCGAGCCGAGCCGCGAGCAGCGCCGATTGCACGCCGCGCCTGCGGAACTCGACGAGCGTGCTGGCGCCGAAGAGTCCGCCCACTCCCTCGTGCGCCGAAACTACCGCGCCTCCCGCCACTTTCCCGTCGACGAATGCCAGAAGAAACGCGGCGGCCTCCCGGTGGAAAAATCCCTCCATCACGTCAAGAATTTCGGTTGTCGCAGGAAAATGTTCTGCGAATCCTTGCGCAACCGTTTGGGTCCACAGTTTGGCTTCGCTACGTTCCGCCTCACGCAGCGTTACGTCCGGGGCGGGCGCGCTTGTGCGGAATACGTTCGCCGCCGATAGATCGCGGATCAGCACGTTCGAAACTTCGATGAGTACGTAACCGCGCTTGGCGAATTGCTCGTAGAGCGATAGGTCCACAAGCGGGCAAAGCTCAAGTTCCGTCCTGGCCCCGCGCGACCAGAAAAACTCCTCGAGCCGATCAAGTTCGGCTTCCGTAACGGGGCCGTCCAAGCCAACACCAATGGCCTGGGTGACCGGCGAGCCAATTCCCGTAAACGCTGCGACCCCACCGCCAATCCTCTCAATGGCAACGGCGAGTTCCGGCCTCAGGCGATTCACGGTTTCCGCGCACGCCCGCGCTGCGAACGCCTCCGCCATCTCGACTCGTCGAGCCAATTTCAAATCCATGAATTGCATTTCGTTTCTCCTTTTCCGCCTGCGCTATCTAGCGCAGCTGATGTAACCGCATGGCCTCGATGCCCGAGGCAAGCGAATGCAGGCTTATGTGGAAGAAATCCATGAGATGAAGCGAAAGGAGAAGCCAGCCGATTGCGTGCTACAGCAAACGAATCGAGGCAGACCTATCCTTCGCGTGAGTATCGCAGCGCATAGGCGCCTCCGTAAAAGAAGTATGGCTCGCGAGTCTCCGCGAACCTCCGCGATTATACGCCACTCGCCGCGGAATCAAAAAGCGAGAGCCGATGATATAATTAGGAGTTTCGGACTCAGTGCGGAAGCGTCAGACGGCGAACGCCGTCCACTGGAATTGACGTCGTACGGGAGAGCAGTGCGGTGAGTGGAACGGAAAGCGGGACGACGACTGGAACAGCAATCGAATCGCGCGTCGATTCGAAAAGCGCTGCGTTCCAGAAAAGCAGCCGGGTGATGGTCGACCGCCTCACCGAGATCAAGAATCAAGAGGAACAAATCCGCCAGGGCGGCGGCGCGAAAGCGATTGAGTCGCAACACAAAAAGGGCCGGTTGACGGCGCGCGAACGCATCGCCAAGTTAATCGATCCCAAGTCGCAATTCTTCGAGTTGGGACTCTACACCGCCTACGAAATGTACGAAGAATGGGGCGGCGCGCCCGCGGCAGGAACCGTCACCGGCCTCGCCCGAGTCTCCGGGCGCCAGGTGATGATCATCGCAAACGACGCCACGGTAAAAGCCGGTGCATTCTTCCCAATGACCGCGAAGAAAGTAATTCGCGCGCAGAATATCTCCATCGAGAACCGCATTCCGACGATTTACCTCGTCGATTCCGCCGGTGTTTTTCTACCGCTGCAGGAAGACGTTTTCCCCGACACTGACGACTTTGGCCGCGTCTTCCGCAACAACGCTGTGATGAGCGCGATGGGCATACCCCAAATCACCGCCATCATGGGAATGTGCGTCGCGGGCGGCGCTTACCTGCCCGTAATGTGCGATCACATCCTTATGACAGAAGGTAGCGGGTTATTTTTGGCAGGTCCCGCGCTAGTGCAAGCGGCCATCGGTCAAAAAACTTCCGCTGAAGAACTCGGCGGCGCGCGGATGCACGCGCAAATCAGCGGAACAATAGATTTCCGCGAGCCGGACGACACCGCTTGCCTGAAACGCATTCGTGGCCTGATCGACAAAATGGGCCACGCCCCCGCACCGCGTTTCGATCATAAAGATTCCGAAATGCCGGCTCATCCGCCGGAAGAAATCTACGGAATCTTTTCCTCCGATCCTTCGAAGCAGTACGACATGCGTGAAGTAATCGCTCGCATCGTCGACGGAAGCAGATTCGAGGAATATCGCCCCGAATACGGCCAAACGTTGCTCTGCGGCTACGCTCGAATCGGCGGCTGGGCCGTGGGGATCGTCGCGAATCAAAAGAAGCACGTCACCGTGGCGGCGCCAGGCACGGGCGAGAAGCGTACCGAATTCGGCGGCGTAATCTACACCGAATCCGCCGACAAAGCCGCCCGCTTCATTCTCGACTGCAATCAGCACCTAATCCCGCTTATATTTCTTCACGACGTGAACGGCTTCATGGTCGGCAAGGAAGCCGAATGGAGCGGCATCATCCGCGCCGGCGCAAAGATGGTGAACGCAGTCGCGAACAGCGTCGTCCCCAAGATCGCGGTAATTTGCGGCGGAAGCTTTGGCGCAGGACACTACGCGATGTGCGGCAAAGCGTACGACCCGCGCTTCATCTTCGCGTGGCCTACGGCCCGTTACGCCGTAATGAGCGGAGATTCAGCCGCCGGCACGCTCGTTGAAATAAAAATCAAGCAGCTCGAACGCGCCGGCAAGAAACTCAGCGACGCCGACAAAAAAGAACTGCACGAATCGATCCGCGCCACCTACGAGCATCAAACCGATCCGCGCTACGCCGCCGCGCGCCTCTGGGTAGACGCAATCATAGATCCAGCACACACCCGCGAAGCCCTGATCGAATCCCTGGAAGCCGCCGCGCTCAATCCCGACGTACGTGAATTCAAAACGGGAGTGCTCCAGACGTGAAATCGCCGGACGACTCGAACAACGTGACAATCGTCGAGTGCCCCCGCGACGCCTGGCAGGGTCTTCGCCAAATCATCCCGACGCAAGAAAAAGTAAAATACCTCACCGGCCTCGTCACGCTAGGCTTCCGTCACATCGACGCGGTCAGTTTCGTTTCTCCCAAGCACGTTCCGCAAATGGCCGATAGCGAAGACGTGATGCAAGCTCTCAGCCACGTAAAGTCGTCCCCAGGCGAATCGCCGGAAATCATCGGAATCGTCGTAAACGCGCAAGGCATCGACCGCGCTCTCGCTACTCCCGGCGTGACCACCATCGGCTACCCCTATTCCGTCTCCGCCTATTTTCGCCGCGCCAATGCGAACATGTCGCGCACCGAATCGCGCGATCTCGCAGCGAAATTGCAGCGCGACGCGAAAGCCGCCGGCCGCCACGTCGTCGTTTACATCTCAATGGCCTTCGGCAATCCCTATGACGAGCCTTGGGGCCCCGAAATTGTTGAAGAAACGCTTTTATGGCTGAAGGGCCTCGGCGTGCGCACGGTCTCTCTCGCCGACACCGTCGGAACCGCCTCGCCCGAAGAAGTAGCGTCGTTGTATCGCGCAGCAAGAAACTGTGTAGCAGGAATCGACATCGGCGTCCACCTTCACAGCCGCCCCGAACGCGCCGCAGAAAAAGTTCTTGCGGCCTACGAAGCTGGCTGCCGCCGTTTCGATGGCGCTCTCACCGGTCTCGGCGGCTGCCCATTTGCCGGCGACGAACTCATAGGCAACATTCCCACCGAGGCTGTGCTGACCACGCTAGCGGCCCGTGGTGTTTCAACTGGGATCGACACCAAGTCGCTCGCGGTAGCCTGCGCCATAACAGCCGAACTGCGCGAGAAATACGCGCAAGTTCCATCCGTGGCCAGACCGAACTAATCGCACGCGCGCACACGACAATGAGCTACACCACACTAAAACTCGATTACGACGCCGCAATCGCCACCATCACGCTCGATCGCCCGGACAAGCGCAACGCGATTTCCTCGCAGATGATCGACGACCTCCTCGCCGCGCTGGACGACGTCGAAAAGAATGCAGCAGCCCGCGTCCTAATCATCACCGGCGCCGGCAAAGCTTTCTGCGCCGGCATGGATCTCGATGGCCTGCGCTCCATCGCGAGCCAGTCGCAGCTCGAAAATCTGAAAGACTCGCGTCAGATGGCCAAAATGTTTCACCGCATTTACGCCTTCCCAAAGCCCACAATCGCGGCCGTAAATGGCGCGGCCATCGCCGGCGGCTGCGGAATCGCCACGCTCGCCGATTTCACGCTCGCCGCACCCGAAGCAAAGTTTGGCTACACCGAAGTAAAGATCGGCTTCATCCCCGCGCTTGTCTCCGTTTTCCTTCGACGCCAAATCGGCGACAAGCAATCCCGCGATCTCCTCCTCACAGGACGCGTCGTCGAAGCCGCCGAAGCCCATCGCCTCGGACTCATCACCGAGCTCGTCCCCGCCGACAAACTAGCAGCTCGCGCCCGCGAACTTGCCGCCTCCCTTCTCGACACAAGCCCCACAAGTCTTGCCAACACGAAGCGTCTCCTCCTCCAGCAGGACGAAGTCGCGCTTCAAACCGATCTCGAGCGCGCCATCCACGCAAACGCCGAAATTCGCGCCACGCCGGATTTTCGCGAGGGCCTCGCCTCGTTCCTCGAGAAGCGCGACCCCAAATGGACGAAACCGTGACGCACCGCTCTGCCATGTCGCCGCTCACCGATTTCGCGGACACCACCATCCGCGTCCGCTACGCGGAAACCGATCAAATGGGCGTCGTCTACTACGGAAACTATTTCACCTGGTTTGAAATCGGACGCGTTGAACTCTGCCGCCAGCTAGGCTTCGAATACAAGCAAATGGAATCCGAGGACGACAGCTACATCGTCGTCGCCGAAGCCTATTGCCGCTACAAGCGCTCCGCCCGCTTCGACGACGTCCTCACCATCCGTACGCGCATCACCGAATCGCAGCGCCGCACCGTTCGCTTCGGCTACGAAATTCTCCAGCAGCAATCTGGCGAGCTAGTCGCTACCGGCGAAACCATGCACGTAATCTGCGACCGTCTCGGGCGACCCAAGTCGCTCCCGGAGAAATATCGAAAGTATTTCCCCGCCACCGGGCATCGCGCATCTGGAACGAAATCCAAGCCGGAAGGACGCGGGGTTTCGTCGCCGCGCGCACAATCATGAAACGAATCGAGCTGGACGGCGAACATTTCACTCTCGAAGAACTCTACGCCATCGTTTTTGACGCAGCTCAGGTGGCAGTCGCTCCCGCGGCCCGCAAAAAGATGCTGGCATCCCGAGCAGTCGTCGAGCGCGTCATCGAATCCAACTCCACCGCCTACGGCGTCAACACCGGCTTCGGCAAAATGGCCTCGGTGCGCATTTCGCCGAAACAAATCCAGCAGTTGCAGATCAATTTAGTGCGCAGTCATGCCTGCGGTATCGGCGCCCCTCTCAGCGAACACGAAACACGCGCCATGCTCGCCCTGCGCGCGAACGCCCTAGCAAAGGGCCTCTCCGGCGTGCGACCCGTCGTCGTCGAAACGCTGTGCGCCATGCTGAATCGCGGCGTCCATCCGGTAATTCCCTCTCAAGGCTCCGTCGGCGCTTCTGGTGACTTAGCCCCGCTCGCGCACCTCGCTCAAGTGACCATTGGCGAGGGCACAGCCATCTATAAAGGCAAGACGATCCACGGCGCGCAGGCGCTTAAGAAAGCGCGTATCGCGCCGCTCACGCTCCATGCAAAGGAAGGCCTCGCGCTCCTGAATGGGACGCAGGCGATGCTCGCTCTGCTGGCGCTCGGCTTGCGCGAGGCCCAAATCGCCGTCAACACAGCCGACGTGGCGTGCGCGCTCTCGCTCGACGCCCTGCGCGGAAGTCCCGCCGCATTCGATGCTCGCATCGCCGCCGCGCGTCCCTACGCCGGACACGCCACCACCGCGCGCAATCTCGCGCGCCTCAATCGCGGCAGCAAAATCCGCGAATCCCATCGCTCCCCGATAATAGATCCGCGCGTGCAGGATCCCTACAGTCTCCGCTGCACGCCGCAAGTCCACGGCGCCGTTCGCGACGCGCTAGCGCAAATCCGCGCAACGATGCTAATCGAGCTAAACAGCGCCACCGACAATCCTCTGGTTTTTGCGAAGGGCGCGAAAGGCGCAGGCGAAATCATCAGCGGAGGAAATTTCCACGGCCAGCCGCTCGCCATGGCCGCCGACCAGCTTGCGGTCGCGCTCGCCACGCTCGCAGGCATCTCCGAGCGCCGCATCGAGCAAATGACCAACCCGCAAACGAGCCAGCTCCCTGCCTTCCTGGTCCGCGAGCCAGGCCTGAACTCGGGCTTCATGATGCTGCAAGTCGCGGCTGCGGCTCTGGCAAGCGAAACCAAAACGCTCGCCACGCCGCACTCCGTCGACTCGATACCAACCTCAGCGAATCAGGAAGACTACGTCTCCATGGGAATGGGCGCAGCCCGCAGAATCGCGCCGATGCTCGAGAACCTGTGCAACATCCTAGCCATCGAACTGCTAGCCGCCTGCCAGGGCATCGACCTGCTCGCCCCGCTGCGCACCGGCCCCGAAGCGCAAAAGGCCTACGATCTAATCCGCAAGCAATCGCGCCCGGTCGATTCCGATCGCTCCCTAGCCCCAGACATCGAAGCCGTCGCCCGCCTCATCGCCCAAGCGTCCCTAAGCGACCTGCTTTTGTAGCGGCGGGTTTCAGCCCGCCATCTTGTTTTTCTTCTCGCGCTAATCGTAGCTTTGGTAGCGGCCGGCGCCTGCACTGAGCCTACCGAACGTGTCTCGCCGGCGCTTTATGTTTTTCCGCGTAGGGGGCGCAGCATCCCTGCCCGCCGGGGAGGGCTGCGCCCGGCCTTTGACTCTGCCGTTGCCGTTGAACTTGCTTTCTAATCGGTGGGAGCCCCCGCATTCATGCGGGGGAAGGAGCGCTTTAGCGCTCCGGAAAATGCTCGCCTTTGATTTCGCGCTTTAGCGCCGGGCATCGAAGAATCCCCGGCCCTTCAGACCATCATCGTGTTTCTCTGACAGTGAACGAGGACCAAAATTACGCGAGGGCCTGAAACAAAAACGTCCCAAATCGAAATCCCACAACATACTTAAACGGCGCCGCCCCGAGCGAATAATGCCCGCAAGGCAGCGACAGATGTTCGAACTCCACTCCACCCTTACGAATCTCCGAAAGAAACGCATTCGTATACTCGGACCAGAACGTGGGATCGTACCGCCCGCTAATCGCCAGAATTTTCTTCCCCGATCCATGCAGCCGCGAAATATAAGGAAATGGACTAATCGGCGACCAATAATGCCGAATATCTTCCTGCGAGAGCTTCGCCTGCATCGACTCCCAAACATTCATGGTCGTCAATCCGCTAGCCACCACATCGCCGCAATAAGTAGCCACATGAAGAAATGCCCCAGCTCGCAGCGCAGGCTCATGGCACAAGGTCACAAACGCTATCGAAGAACCGATGCTGGTCCCCATAATTCCAAGCCGGTGATAATCTTGCTGCTCGAGCCACCGCAGGCATCGCTTCACGTCCAGAACCGCCTGCCGATTCGCCTGCAGCGTCAGCCCAACATTCGGCCCAACCAGATGATCGCCCCGCGGATGCTCCGGGATCGCCCGCCGGTCGTGATAGGGCAAGCTCATCTTCATCGCGGTGATGCCCAGCTGATTCAGCCAGCGGCAGACGTCCGTCTGCTCTTCCCATCGCGCGTTCCATTGCGCCAGCACCACCACGGCAGGCCCCGTATGCCTGGCACGAAAAAGTTGCGCGTGCACCCGATTGTTCACCGCCCAAGGAGATTCAATCGCGCTGGTAAACGTGAGCACGCCGTCGCGGAACTCGTAGTCGTCCGCCGGTCCGGTGGAATACCAGGCATCGCTGTTCGCCAGCGTCTCCTCCACAAAGCGATCCAGAAACGCGCGAGGCTCAGTCTCCTTCGCCGTGCCCCCGATATGCTCCAACCCCCAAACAAACGGAAGCGTGCGCCGGTTGGGCTCTTGCGCCCAGCGCATATGTTCGTACTGCCGTATCTTCTGTTCGAGCCAAGCCATGGTGTCGAAACATTCGAATATAGCGTAGCGTCGAATACCAATCAAACGCGCCTTCGCGAATGACTGCTGGCAGTTTCCAATTTGAGTTTAAGCTTGTCTTCACACTTGAGCTAAGATTGGACTTGAGCGATCGAACCTATGGACAAAGGGTTTGTTGAAGAAAGACTAGTCCCCGGCAATCGAGAAGCGCCCCCCAGCAGATTCTGGCGGATTATTCTCATATCGATTGGGGTCGGAATAGTCCTTCTTTTTCTTGCGGCTCTCCTTATACCAACTTTGGACGGCCCGAACAGCCGTCGCACCGCCCGCGAAGCCGT
>Ga0210384_10004828_pt1 | contig 14919 bp, 13 predicted proteins | sample IncBWH2MmetaG_FD_160574 | JGI IMG/M metagenome (GOLD analysis project Ga0210384, IMG submission 160574) | Forest soil microbial communities from Barre Woods Harvard Forest LTER site, Petersham, Massachusetts, United States - Inc-BW-H-2-M | ecosystem: Environmental > Terrestrial > Soil >...
GATTCCAACCACCGCTATGGTTCCGGCCTCACGCCGAACGAGCAGCCCATGGTGGCCGGCAAGGTCAAGATCGGGAACCGCTGCTGGATTGGAGCCAAGGCCGTGATCTTGAAAGACGTCGAATTGGGCGACGGATGCGTGGTAGGGGCGGGCGCAGTGGTCACGAAGAGCGTCGCGCCGGGCGCAGTGGTCGCTGGCATTCCGGCCAAATTATTGCCTGCCTGCGGTGGCAATACCAGAAACGCCGCCTATCAGGTTCACAGACAGACAATCAGATGAAAGCTCTCGTCGTCCATCCCGGAACGCAGCATGCTTTCCATCTTGCCGGGCAGCTTCAGCGGCATGGATGCCTGAGCCGGTTTTGGACAGGTTTTGCCTATGTTCCTGACACCATGCTTGGACGATGGGTAGGGAATCTACCGTTAGCGCTCGAGCGCCGCATAGCCGGCCGGAGGTTGAACGGTGTGCCAGCTGAGAAACTTTGCACGCAACCGCGCGTCGATTTGCGCGCGTTGCGCCAGTTGCGGGCGGGGCATGATGAACAGACCGTGATGTTCGAGCGCAACGCCACTTTCCAACGTCGTATTCCTACAAAGGAACTTACTGATAGCGACTTTGTGATCGGAGTGGATACGGCGTCATGGTTGTTGGCGGAGCGAGCATCGTCGCTCGGCCGATGCTACATTCTCGATCGAACGATCGGACATCCGCTGGCATATGAGCAGCTTTTCCCGATGCTTCAAAAGAAATTCCCGGAGTGGATGGAGGAACGCCCGCACCGGCTTGCGTCGCTACAATCATCTGAAGATGCTGAGCACCGGCTAGCGTCCCTAATCGTCGTCGGGAGTTCGTTTACTCGGCGGACCTTGGTCGAAAGCGGGGTTCCGGCGGAGAAGATCATTGTCATTCCTCTCGGCGTGGATCTCGAAGCGTTTACACCGGTGGCACGCCCGGACTCATCCCGTCCCCTTCGTTTTCTCTACCTCGGATTGCTCGGCGCTCGGAAGGGATTGCCATTGTTGCTGGAGGCGTGGCATTCATTGGGGCAGAACGATGCGGAGTTGTTAATAGCTGGGTCAATCAGCGACCGTGTCGCGCGACTAATCCCTCCAATGCCGGGCTTGCGCGTGCTCGGGAGAGTATCGCGCCGCGAACTGCCGGGATTGCTGCAGCAGTGCGATGTGCTAGTGTTCCCCAGTTACTTCGAGGGGTTCGGGGCAGTGTTGCTCGAAAGCATGGCCGCCGGTCTGGCCATCATCGCCACCGAGGCAACTGGAGCACCGGATTTGATCACGCAAGGTGTCGAAGGCTTCGTGATCCCAACTGGAGATGCTGAGGCGCTGCAAGATGCAATGCGGCGGTTCCTCACTTCACCCGGCGATTTAGTAACGATGTCGCTAGCCGCTCGCCGTTGCGCGGAGCGTTATTCATGGGACGCGTACGGTGACCGCTGGACGATGCTTCTTCGGCAGGCCTGTGATACTTGCAGCCCTCACGGGACCTCGGATGCAATACCACACGCGGTTTTGGCAAGCACTGGCCCGAGGAGGGCGGCAAGAACCAACGGCCCCAAGGCTCTTCTTGTCCATCCCGGAACCCAATACTCGTTCCAACTCGCGGGCCAGCTTCAGCGGCATGGCTGCCTCAGCCGGTTTTGGACCGGGTTGGCCTATGTCCCCGGCAGCCCTCTCGGACACTATGTTGAGTGCCTGCCGATGCGCGTCCAACGCCAACTGGCCAATCGTAGTCTCGACGGCGTGCCGGTCGAAAAGCTTCGCACACGGCCGCTCAGCGAATTGCGGGCCCTTCGCCAGTTGCGCGCAGGGCACGACGACCAATCCGTGATGTACAAGCGGAACGCGGCCTTCCAAAGACAGATCCCCCAGCAGGAGCTTGCCGATAGTAATGTTGTGATCGGCTTCGACACGTCTTCCTGGATTCTAATTGAACGTGCGTCTGAGCTCGGTCTTCCTTTCCTGCTCGACCAAAGCATTGGGCATCCTTTGAGCTACCGCGCAATTTTTCCGATGCTACGACAAAAGTTCCCGGGATGGGCAGAGGACTTTCCGCCACGCTTTCCCGAACAGCTGAAGGCTGAGAAGGCAGAGCACCGACTGGCATCCCGGATAGTGGCTGCCAGTTCTTTCACGCGCCGAACTCTGATCGAGCAGGGGGTCCCGGCGGAAAAGATCGTTGTCAATTCGTACGGAGTAGACCTCGACAAGTTCTCTGCGGGGCTACGCGGCGACTCATCACGTCCGGTGCGTTTTGTTTTCCTAGGATCGTTAGGGGCTCGGAAGGGCGTGCCGTTGCTACTGGAGAGCTGGCGCTCGTTAGCACCCACTGCTGCCGAGTTATGGCTCGTCGGTCCCGTCAGCGAGGGGAATGCGCGACTGATTCCAGCGCTGCCGGGATTACGGCTGATCGGCAAGGTTCCGCATCGGGAACTGCCTGAGCTGTTTCGCCAATGCGATGTGCTCGTGCTGCCGAGTTATTTCGAAGGGTTTGGGCTAGTTCTGCTGGAAGCAATGGCCGCGGGTCTGCCTATCATCGCTACCGACGCAACGGCCGCCCCGGACTTGATAACCCAGGGTATCGAAGGTTATGTCATCCCGGTGGGTGATGGCGAAGCGCTGCGCGATGCGATGCAGCGGTTCATCAAATCACCAGGCGACTTGGCGAGGATGTCCCCGGCGGCCCGCCTAGCCGCCGAGCGCTTTTCGTGGGACGCATACGGAGACCGTTGGCTGGACATACTCCGACAGGTGGTGTGACGCCGGCTCTCAGAGCTTGGGGAGCGACATTCAATTAGGAAGCGAATCAACTGACCCTGCTGTCCCAAGTAAAGAATAGAGTTGTACCGCGGGGCTCTCACGAATGTAAGATTCGTTTCGGACCGCTGCGTGGCGTGCGGCTTACCCTTGATTTGTCACGCCAATCGCAGAGATGGTTAGGGCTCTACGAACGTGAGACTTACGCTTGGCTGGAGCGTTTCAGTCGGGGCATTCGTACGGGAATTGACATCGGCGCTAACGAAGGCCTGCACACATCTTTCTTTCTCCTTAAGACATCTGCCCAGCGTGTTTGGTCTTTCGATGGAGATCCCGCGATGGACTTTTTTCCAAAGTGTGTCGGAAGCGACGAAGATGCAGATACGTGCTCACTGGATTCCATTTACGGCGACCTAGAACTGCCATGCCTGGTGAAAATGGACGTGGATGGGGTGTGAGATCGACGTTTTGCGATCAGGGCGTCAACTGCTTCGGTCCAGCAATGTCCGTTGGCTCATCGAAACGCATTCGCCTGATTTGGAATCTGAGTGCTTACGTTTCTTAACAGATTTTGGCTATCAGACCCAGATGATTCCCAACGCGTGGTGGCGGTGTTTCGTCCCCGAGGAGCGTACGAAACATAACCGCTGGCTCGTTGCGTCCCGGGACTTAAGAAAATGTTTGTAGCGCTCGCCGCGAAGTGTTGTGGTCTGCTTCAGCGCCACGGGCGCCTCAGCCGGTTTCTGACGGATGTGGTCTCATGCTCGCAATTCTAACCACTCACCCGATTCAATACCAGGTACCGTTGTGGCAGGCGTTGGCGCAGGACGGGCGCGTTCCCTTTGAAGTCTGGTATCTCACCGATCATGGGATTCGGCCGAGCCGTGACCGGGAGTTCGGTCAGACGTTTTCGTGGGATATCGACACATTGTCCGGCTATCCGCATCGATTTCTCTCTACAGTCGAAGGTTCCACACCGGCTGCGTTCTGGAAATGCCGCTTGAGTGAGCGCTTGCGCGACCGGCTGCGGGCGAGTGGAGCAACGGCGCTGTGGGTCCAAGGCTGGCAGGTTGCCGCGTACTGGCAGGCCGTGCGGGAGGCGCGCGCGGCCGGCGTCGAGGTGTGGTTGCGCGGAGAGAGTAACGACCTCGCTCCCCAGCCGCAGTGGAAGCGGGCCTTGAAACGGGCGCAGTTGGGATGGCTTTTCGAGCGGGTTGACCGGTTCTTTTACATTGGCGCAGCCAACCGGCGCTTATATCAGAAATTCGGGGTGAGGGAAACCCAACTGTACCCGGCGCCGTATGCGGTGGACAACAACCGCTTTGCACGCCAGGCCTCGGCACTCCGGCCGCGCCGCGCGGAGTTGCGCCGCAAATGGGGCATTGAGGAATGCGCCTTCTGCGTGCTTTTTTGCGGCAAGTTTATCGAGAAGAAGCATCCCATGGATCTGGCGGCGGCGGCACGGCAACTCGTAGAACAGGGATTTCTGCCGAACCTGCACCTATTGTTCGCGGGGTCTGGGATTCTCGGTTCCGAACTCCGCCGTTCCTGCCGTGTCGTATTCGATGCGGAGTTCGACGTGTCGCGCCCGGATCGGCAGTCGCGCTTGCCTCTTGCCTCATTCGCAGGTTTTTTGAACCAAACTGAAATCTCTCAGGCCTACGTGGCCGCGGATTGCCTGGTGCTCCCCAGCGACCATGGCGAGACCTGGGGCCTAGTTGTCAACGAAGCGCTGGCTAGCGGCCTACCGTGCCTTGTCAGCGATGCGTGCGGCTGCGCCGAAGAATTGGCAGGCGCCGAGGGATCATTCAAGCTGTCCGACATTCCCATGCTGGGGTCGAAGCTGGTGGACCTCGCCAGCCAGGGCGGAAGACTCGTGAGGCCGCCCACGATTTCCGAAAGCGCTTCCTCCATCGTTCGCGCGTATCAGGATCTGGTCGCTTCTTCCACGGCGAGTTGCCCGCAGCTCAGCGCATGACCGAGATTTCTCCACTCGTGAACCCTGAGGTCAGCGCCGCCCCGCCTGCTGACTTTCGCGGGACAGCGAGTTCCGTGGCAAGTCTTGCGAGAATAGACAGCGTGCATACCCTTCGGGGTATTGCAGCACTATCAGTAGTTTGGTTTCATCTTACGAACGGGAACGCCGCCTTCCTTCAGAATGGCGGATTGAAGGCCTCCGGCTCCCAAGGTTGGTTGGGCGTCGAAGTATTCTTTGTTTTGTCAGGATTCATCATTCCCTTTGCTCTATATCGTTCCGGCTACGCGCTCGATGAGTTCCCACGATTCGCAGCAAAAAGAATCGTCCGTCTCGATCCGCCGTACTTCGCAGCGGCCCTCCTAGCGTTGGCTCTCGGGTTCGCGTCATCATTCATGCCTGGTTTTGGTGGTGAACCACCGAAGCTTTCTTGGGTACAACTCTTCGCACATATTGGCTATCTAAACTCGCTACTAGGCCGACCGTGGCTTAACCCCGCTTTTTGGAGTTTAGCTATCGAGTTTCAGTACTATTTATCTCTCGGACTTCTCTTCCCGGTCTTATCGAGCTCGAAACGATATGTCCGTTTGAGTGTCATGATCTTACTATCGCTCACGGCTCTGTTAGTGCGATCACCCAACCTAGTGTTTTCCTATGAATTTCTGTTTCTCATTGGAATTGTTACGTTTCAATATAAATGCCGGATCATAGGTATTCGTGAGTGGACCAGTTTGGCGCTTCTATGTACGGTCGGCGAATGGACCGTGGGTGGCGGAGCGATTGCGCTGATTGGTGCGGTCACAGCATTACTCATTCTCACGCCGATAAGAGTGTTTCCGGCGACGGCACTGTTAGGCGACATCAGCTATTCGTTGTACTTGACTCATACACCGATCGGCGGACGGATCATCAATTTGGGTGCGCGGCTTCCCCAAAGCACTATAGTATCAACGTTTATTCTGATGCTCGGTTTGATAGGAAGCTTGAGTTTTGCCTATTTGTTTTTTCGTCTGGTCGAGGAGCCGTCCCGGCGTCTCGCGAGTTCGATACAGTACCGCTATGTCGGTCGTTCCTGACCGACAGTTCATCGGGCGAGCCACCGCGTTTGGCTTAGGTCCAGCAATGAGCGATCAAGTTATGCGCTCCCAGATGGATATTCTTCGACACGACGGCGCGAATGGGTTCGTAGTGGCCCACTAAAGCCGACTCTGAAGTGCTGCTAAAGGAATGCCCTTGTCCCAGACCGATCCCGAGAAAGAGCATTCGCACACATGGGGCAAGCGGCCTCTGAAGCAGAAGTATTTTGCTGCGACGACAATCCTACTATCGGTAGTAATGACGTTGGCAGCGGCGGAGGTCGGCGTGCGGATCACCGTGCCCCGCAAGTTGTGGGCCTTCACGGATGCCACCGATGACTGGCAGGTGGATTCGCAGGTTGGCTGGATTAATCGAGGTAACGCCCGCACCGAGTCAATGGTGGATACTGGACTAGTTTCGTTTGCAACTAACGCTGACGGAATACTTCCCTCCTCGGCGCTGCGAGAACGACACCCCGGCGTGAGGCGTGTCATGCTGTTCGGTGATTCGGCTGTTCTCGGACGTGCAGTCGCGGAACAGAACCGCATTCATAGCCGCCTGCAGCAGTTGCTCTCATCCCCGGGGCAGCCGGTCGAGGTATTGAACGCGGCTGTACAGGGGTACTCCACTGATCAGGTCTTATTGCTCATGAAGCGCTTGATTCCCGTCTACGAGCCTGACGTTGTTGTATACGGTCTGTGCCAAAACGATTTCGAAGGTAATGCCTGGACGAAGAACTATGGCGTCGGCAAGCCGAAGTGCGAAGTCGTGAACGGTCTTGAACTGCGCATCGCCGAGGCCCGAGGATTTGCTCATTCAACGCTTCGGGAGTCGGGGCATCGCGTTTGCGTTGCCGCATTCGGCACTGTATCGGCTGTTACAACCTGGAATACTTGCCGTCCGATCGCGATTTATGAAGGTCAACTATGCCTCCAACGGGCTCCCGCCCGAGTTATATGAAGGGGCGAAGCCGTCAGCGATACCAGCGTTTAATCTGTTTAAGGCCTTGCTTACGGAAATGAATCGGACAACCGTAGGAGGGCACGCGCATTTTTTTCTACGCACATCCATCGCTCGAAGAGGTCTGGGACCACCGTCACGTACTTGCGTTCGCACGGACACCCGAATTTCGACCGTTACTGGTTAGAACATACTCTCGGTGCCGTCGGTACTCGGGATGGGATTCAATATTGTCCTCTGATCGACCATTTCCGAGAGCAGCAAAAGCTAGGTCCGTTCCATTTGTTACCACGCGATCCGCATTGCAACGAACGAGGCTACGCGGTCACCGCGGAGAAGCTCAGCACTTGTATCCGAAGCATTCTTCCCGGGCCGGCCGCGCCCTGACAATCTAAGCGATCTGACGGAATACGCGAGTGATTAGATTGACCAAGCAACAGAGCCAACTAGAGTTCTCTGCGCTGAAAAGCTCGAGCGGAGGACTTTGGGGTTCGGCGTCCTCCGGCATGAAGCCTGGAGGGTTCTGTTAAAAGATTCCAACAGGCACGATATCGCGCGCGGGAGAGAACACAAACTAGCCATGTCTTCACAGCCAGTAGTATCGTCACTAACGCCATGGTCGTTGTTGCTGCCCCCAGTGGGTGTTACTGCTTTCCTGTGGGTGACACGCGTGAGCGAGGTAACACCGGAAGCAGTATTGTATGCGTTTTTCCTCCTTCTTATCCCTTGGTGCTCATTCCTGATCTGGCGGCAGCGGCGGCGCCGCGGTATACCGGTCTTTGCCCTGGTCGCGCTGGCTTACTGGTGGTTCTTCGCCATCGGCCTGTTTTGGTTGGATCGGGAACTGCGGCTCGGCCGTGGCGTTGTCGCCGTCGAAGAGGTCACGGGAGCAGTCTGGCTGGCTCTTGTCGGCGTCGTGTGCATTGGGGCGGGAATGAAGGTTCATATCCCTCAACTGACGCCGGAGCGCCAGTTAGAACTGGATGACCACCCCACTAGTTGGATTTACGTGCGGTGGATTTTGGTGCTAGGAACACTTGGCAGTCTCATACCTGGCTTTTACAACCTGTTGGGCGCAGACGGCCGTCACATTATGCAGATTTTGATTTCGACGGTGCCTACTGTAGCCCTGATGCTACTGTTGCGCAGATGCCTGGAAGAAAAGGAATCGAGACTGGACCGAGCGCTGTTATGGGGTTATTTTCCGGTGAGAATCGTGATCGGACTCGCTTCAGGCTGGCTAGGGTCCGCCGTGAGCCTGGGCCTCGTTTGCGGGGCCATGTACCTTTTCGTGCGCCGGAAGGTGCCCTGGACGTTGATAGCGATTTCCGTGATAACAGTGCTTTTTCTTGAGGTTGGAAAAAATGACTTTCGCGCTCAGTACTGGAACGGGGAGGCGAACGGCGGGCTGGCCGAAAAGGCCACCTCCTGGGTGAACGGATCAGCTTCGAAGTGGTCGGATGCGTTGCAGGAGGGAGGCGGTAACTCCTCGCGCGATCTCTCAAATGAAAGCCTGGAACGGACCAGTCTGCTTCCGCAGGTAGCGCATGTGCTCGAACTCACACCCTCGCAGGTTCCCTTTCAGATGGGCCAGACGTATTCGTATCTGGCGATCACACTTATCCCAAGATTTATGTGGCCCGATAAACCCAGTGTCAACGACGCCAACCACTATTATCAAGTGGCTTTTGGATTGACCGGTGAACGGGATCTGAACAATGTCAATATCGGGATCGGATGCTTGACGGAAGCCTATATCAACTTCGGCTGGCCGGGAGTTGCTGGCATCATGCTTGCCATCGGTGTCCTACTGAGCATCTACGAACGCACGTTTGTCTCCAGTACATCCAGCAAACTGTTTTTCGCCATCGGCTTGGCCCTCTTGCCGGGAGTTCTTGGGATTGAATCGCAAATGTCCGCGTACTTAGGGGGCGTGATTCAGCACATTGCGTTGACGATTATCGTGTTTCTTCCCGTGGTTCGAAGGGGAGCGCATGGTGTCCGGGCCGGGCAATCGAGGCCCGGACCGGCACCTGTTACAGGACAGCTGCGAGTCCGACCCAGTTAGTGATGCCCGAAATTCTAATTGTCTGTGGCGCCGGTATCGTATCGGGCAAGGAGATTATGGCCCTGGAATTAGGCCAGGGGCTGGCCCAACGGGGTCAACATGTTTCCTTCATTGTCAGTTTCTGGACAAACGGCGATTTTCGGGACCGGTTGCAGAGGTGCGGGCTTCCGGCCTGTATACTCCCGATCGGATTCATTTCGGCTACCCTCACGAAGAGAAACCTGGACATGACGTTCGAGCAAGTGCGGCGTTGGCCGGGCCTGCTGTGGGGTTATGCCCAACTCTTGCGACGACTCAGACCCCAAAAAATTGTGCACACTAATTGGCACCATCTCTTGTTGCTACTTCCATTCTTGCGGCCCGAACGCGATCTTTTTTGGGTGCATGACCTCGTTCCGGATCTCCCTCAATATCGCCGCGTGTTCGGATGGTTTCAGCGCCGGCTTGGCTTGTTTGTTTGTGTGTCGAACGCCGCTGCATGTTCCCTACAAAAGATCGGAATTAGCGAAGCGAAGATTCGGGTGATCCGCAACGGGCTTGCGGACCCCGCAAGTTCGATGGATTCAGTTACGCCGCCCTCCGAACAGTTTCGTATCGGTATTGTGGGGCAGGTGAATCCATGGAAGGGCCATGATGATCTCCTGGAAGCATTTGCTCTGGTGACACGAAAGTATTGCGCCGCGGAATTGCACATTTTTGGCAAGGGCGGCACGGAATACAGAGATGAACTCACACGAAAAGCAGTCGACTTAGGCGTAGCGGAGCGCGTCAGATGGCATGATTTCGTGCCGGACACCCGCAACATTTATCCGAACCTGGACGTATGTGTGGCACCCAGCAAGACAACGGAGTCCTTTGGATTAGTCGTGCTTGAGGCGGGGTTTTTTGGGTTGCCAGCAATCGTGACGCGCAGGGGCGCTTTGCCGGAAATCATCGAGCATGAAGTAAATGGCCTCTTGGTCGAAGCCGGGCGGCCGGCGGAGATTGCGGACGCACTCTGCCGCCTGATCGAACAGCCGGCGCTCCGTCGGCTGCTGGGGATCAACGCCAGACAACGGGCCGTCGAGCGATTTGGGAGCGACCGCTTTCTGGGAGAATTCCTCGAATTGCTCAACGCTTAAGGCTCAAACCTCAATGCACTCGGATTCATCTGGCGCAGTTCGCATTCTAAATGGTTTCCGGCACCAACGTGTGTTGATAGTGGGCGATGTCATGCTAGACCGGTATCTGTGGGGAACCGTGACCCGGGTGTCGCCGGAAGCGCCGGTTCCGATCGTGGCCAAGCAACGCACGAGTTCCTCGCCTGGTGGTGCGGCCAACGTCGCGGTGACTGTGGCCGCGCTCGGTGGACACCCCGTACTCGTGAGCGCCGCAGGTGAAAGCCCGGAGGGACGAGAACTGCATGCGGCTCTGGCGGAGCGCGGTGTTGGTTCCGCGGACGTCATTCTTTCTCCTCGTAGGCGCACCACGGTCAAGACCCGGATTATCGCTCACAACCAGCAATTGCTGCGGATCGATGAAGAAGACACTAACCCGATCGACCCTGAGCTAGTTGACGAACTGCTGGCTCGAATCGAGGCCCGGCTTCCTTCGGTCACAGCCGTAATTCTCTCTGATTACGCGAAGGGTGTTTTGGCGCCCCCCTTCCTCTCCGAGATCATATGTCGGTCCCGGCGCCTCGGGGTGCCGGTTCTCGTTGATCCCAAGGGCTCCGATTTCTCCCGTTACAACGGCGCGTCATTGCTCACTCCGAATCGCGCGGAGGCCTTCCTATCGGCCGGCTTCCATCAAAATCACGGTGCCAGAGTTGTGGACGCTGGCGCCCATCTCATGGATTCCTTAGCGATTGATGCCCTGCTGATCACCGAGGGAGAGTCCGGGATGACACTGTTTGAGCGGCGGGATTCCGCGATCCACCTGCCCGCGTCTGCCCGCGTGGTTTACGACGTCACTGGCGCCGGGGATGCTGTCATAGCAACGCTTGGGCTAGCACTCGGAGTTGGCGGCTCGTTGCGAATGGCAACCTATCTTGCCAATCTCGCCGGGGGTCTAGCAGTCCAGCAGGTGGGAACAGCTACCATCACCGCCGCGGCCCTCGAAAGTGTCCTCGGAGACCATCACCATTCCTTGCCGTTCTTCTCTGAAGTACCAGTCGCTAAAGGTGTCCAATGAGCTGGCAGGTGCAGATGAAACTAGCCTGGATTAGGGTCGCCCGTGTGGGTGCTCGGCTCCTCTTGTCGGTATTTCAGTGGGCTCTGTTCCAGAGCGTTCGGCAGCGGTCCTCAAGAACAGCGATCCGCCGAATTCTCGTGTACCGCATCGGGAACATCGGTGACATTCTTGTGACCTTGCCCACGCTGAGTGCAATTCGCACGAAGTTTCCCGATGCGCACATAGCGTTGCTGACATCTCCAGGCCAACCGGGAGCGCCCGGTGCCGAACACATTCTTCCCATGGGAGAGTGGTACGACGAGTTGCTTGTCTATTTCACGCCGGACGTGCGCAGTTGGAAGGGTGGCGCGCGCTTGCTGAACCGGCTGCGGGAAGGGAAATTCGACCTCTTTATCGAACTGCCGAATCAACAATCCAGGCCCCACGATGAGATACGAAATATGATCGTCGCGAGGCTGGCAGGCTGCCGCCATGCAGTGGGCTTTGCGGTTTCCCAGCACGCGCTATTCCTACGGGAGCAAACCCTTTTGCCCCAGGTACGAGAGGCCGAACGGATCTACCGGTCAGTGTCACAGGAATTGTCCCTGGATCGCTACCAGCACGTACCACTGCCAGTTGCCGACGCACGTCAGGATGAGGTCGGCGCCTTGTTTCTACGCCTTGGCATTACGGAATCGGAACCGTTCGTCGTCATGCACGCCGGAGCGAAACGACAGACCAACCAGTGGCCGGCAGAGCGTTACGCTCGCGTTGCTGATGAAATCATCGGTCGTTGGCGGACACGCATCATTCTTACCGGAAGCCAGTCGGAGCTTCCGCTGATCGAATACATCGTGGAGCGGATGCGTGAAAAACCCACAGTGCTCTGTGGCCAGATTGACTTGCCGCAGATGACGGCCTTATTGAAAAGATCCTGTCTGTACGTCGGAAACGATACTGGACCCATGCACCTTGCAGCCGCAGTAGGGACGCCGACCGTGAGCATATTTAGCGCCCGCGACTTTGAACAGAGATGGTACCCTGTCGGGCTTAGCCACGAAGTGCTTCGCCGCGACGCCCCCTGCAGTCCGTGCTTCAAGGAAGTCTGCGATCAGGACCTCATCTGTCTTAGAGGAATTGAGGTTGATGACGTTCTTTCCGCAGTCGAGCGCCAGTTTACCCGGCGGGACCTTCGGGTAGCGGTGGAGGCGAAGTGAGCGTGAAGTCGCAGGCGGTCTTTCTGGATCGTGACGGAGTCATCAACCGAGACCGTCCCGATTTCGTGAAGTCGTGGGAGGAATTTGAGTTCCTTCCTCACTCTCTGGAGGCGCTGGCCGCTCTTTCGCAGACTCCCTATAAGATTGTGGTGATCACGAATCAATCAGGAGTTGCGCGCGGTTTGCTAACCGAAAGGACGCTGGAACAGATGCACGCGCGAATGCTCAATAGCGTTCGCGCAAGCGGTGGCAGGATTGACGCGATTTACTATTGCCCCCACGCTCCCGGTGTTGGCTGCGACTGCCGAAAACCCGCAACCGGCCTCTTCTTTGAAGCAGCACGGGACCTCGACATCGACCTGACGTTGTCCCGGGCAATTGGGGATAGCCATCGCGACGCCCAGGCCGCCAACCGAGCCGGTGTGCAAGCTATTCTTTTAAACCGAAGCTTACCCGACCAGGGCGCTGTTCCAGCATCGCCCCTTCAGTTTGTCCGCGCTGCCGACCTGCTCGACAAGAGCTCGATTGCAAGGCCGGGCGAAGCAGTCCTTGCATGAACGTGCAGACGACGAATCGCCTTCAGGGAACAAACTACGCAGGATGACAATCGCGAAGATCTTGGCAGGTAATGTCGCCAACCCGGGAAATTCTCAACGGGGGAATCGCGAGTGGTGGGAATCGAACCCCATGACTTACGATTGGGAGCAAACACTCCAGATCCAACCGGGTTCCCGCAATTGGTATCAGGAGATTGACCGGCGCTTCCTGGAGTCGGCTTACTACGCGAAAGGCCCCGATGGCACGGCATTCGGAAGATTCCTGCATCCCGAATTCGTTCGTGGGAAGAGGGTTCTGGAAATCGGCTGCGGGATGGGAACACACGCCGAAATGCTTGTCCAGGCAGGTGCGCATTTAACGGCGATCGATCAGACTGGATTTGCGGTTATGGCGACCAGAAGCCGGTTGGATCTCCTGCAACGTGGCGGTCAGGTCATACGACAAGATGCGGAGAGTCTTGCGTTCGCCGATAACAGTTTTGAGTTTGTCTGGACGTGGGGGGTCATCCATCACAGCAACTCTACGGAGCGCTGTATGGACGAAATCGCTCGCGTGTTGAAGCCGGGCGGACGTTTAACAATGATGGTCTACTATCGTCCAAGCCTGGTGTACTATTTGCATTGTGGGTTGATTCGCGGCGTTCTGATGGGTCAATTGTTGCGCAAACCACTGCAAACAATCTATGTCGATGCGAGTGATGGATTCTATGCTCGCGTGTTCAACAAGCCGGAGCTGCGGCGCTTGGTCGGCCCGTATTTTCGGGACGTCCAAATTACGGTCGTTGGACTGAAGGCCGAATTATATCCGTTGCCTCGAACCCGGTTCAAGCTTATGTTGGAGCGCTTTACACCGGACTGGCTGGCGAGCCTTGTGCTCGGCCGCTTTGGATCGATGGTCGTCATCGAGGCGACTCGTTCTAATCAAACAGGAGTCGGGCGAGACCGCAAGTCCTGATGCGAGTTCTCCACGTAATTCCTTCGATTGGCCCCGCACGCGGTGGTCCGAGCGTAGTGCTGCGGACACTGGCACGGTCGCAGGCAACTTTCGGTCTGGAAGTCCATGTTGCAACCACTGACGACAATGGCCCGGGCCGCCTGAGCAAGAGCGCCGGGGACTCTTTTGTAGAAGAGCGGGTCACCTACTGGATCTTCCGCCGACAGACGCGGTTTTATACGTTTTCGCTGCCTTTGACAATATGGCTTTGGCAGCACGCGCGGGATTACGACGTCATCCACATCCATGCGCTATTTTCATATCCCTCAATCGCCGCGGCCCTTTTTGCACAACTGGCACACGTTCCCTATCTGGTCCGACCCCTCGGCGTTTTGAATTTATGGGGAATGCATCATCGGCGACGATGGCTGAAAGGGCTGTCGTTTCGGCTGATCGAAAGCCGTGTCCTCAGAAATGCCGCCGCAGTACAATACACCAGCGCGCAGGAGTCGGAGGAGGCTGCACAGTTGGGCGTTGAGCACATCTCGTTGTTGATCCCCAACCCGGTGGATCTTCCCCTAGGCCCTGCCGTTCGCGGAAACTTTCGCGCGGCGTATCCGGCGCTTATCGGAAAAGTCATCGTTCTGTTTCTGTCCCGAATCGACGCAAAGAAGGGAGTCGATTTATTATTGCCGGCCTTCGCGAACTTGCGGTTAAATCATCCAGACGCTGTCCTGGTGGTGGCGGGCGACGGGGACCGGACTCTCCTGGAAGGGCTAAAAGACCAGGCCCATCAATTAGGGTTAGGCGAAGGAATTCTGTGGGTCGGGTTTCTACACGGCGAAACCAAACGAGATGCCTTGGCGGATGCCGACGTATTCGTCCTGCCGTCGTACTCGGAGAATTTCGGAGTTGCCGTAGTCGAAGCAATGGGCTGCGGCGTCCCGGTGATCGTCTCTGACCAGGTCGGCATTCATCGAGAGATTTCGGAGGCAGAGGCCGGCCTGGTTGTGGAGTGTTCTGTTCCCCGACTGACAGAGGCTCTTACGCGAGCCGTTTGCAGTCCCGTTTGGCGACGCCAAGCGTCGGTCAATGCGCTCGCGTTGGCTGGAACGTTCGCACCGGGGAAGATTGCAAATCAACTCGTCGAGATATACGAGCGGATTCGGATACATCATGGACAACCTGCAGCAGCCTGAGACTGGCTTC
>Ga0210384_10004829_pt1 | contig 14919 bp, 13 predicted proteins | sample IncBWH2MmetaG_FD_160574 | JGI IMG/M metagenome (GOLD analysis project Ga0210384, IMG submission 160574) | Forest soil microbial communities from Barre Woods Harvard Forest LTER site, Petersham, Massachusetts, United States - Inc-BW-H-2-M | ecosystem: Environmental > Terrestrial > Soil >...
CATGCGGCCTCACTCTGAAGATGAATGAAAATAGACACAAAACCGTCCGTCTTCAGGCTCCATCCTACCGCCATTTCTGTTTCTTGCAAGCGCGGGAGTCAGGAACTTTGCCAAGTCGATTCTTGTTCGATTTTTGTGTTGCCGAATCCGCCGAAAGCGTTGCTTTCCTATTGTTCTGGCCAGGCTCCCAGCCCGCGCCGCAAATCTACCAATTGTCCCAAATGGTACGAATTGTGATCCGCCAGGATGAGCGCCTCACGAAGTATCGTCTGCCCATCGCCGTGCGGAATCTTCGCGAACAAATCGGTCCGCGGGTTTTTCACCAGCTTGATCATTTCTTTCAGGTCGTGCTGAAACTGAATCACGCAGTTGTCCCACGCCGCGTCATTCGGCGGCACCGGCGTCTTTGGCCAGTAGCCCTCAGGGAAGCCCGGCGACTTGTGTTTCGGATTGCGGCTGAACTCCAGGATGTCCCACTGTGCAAGCCTCACGTGCTCCAGCAATTGCCAGCCACTATGCGGCAGGCTTTCGATGAACGCACCTCGTTGCGCCTCGGGAAAACCGTCTATCGCGTCCATAAAGTGCACGTGCGCGCCTCCGCCCTTCAACAGGGCGACGAGGTGCTCTCGCAGGGCCTGGTCGCGACCTCCAGCGGCACTCTTTTTCTTGGCTGTCTTTTTCGTTTTCTTTTTCACGATCGTTTCCTACTTTTCTGAGAGGAGCACCTGTCGCGGCATGTCCGGGACAGGGTGCAATGTGGTTTTCGCAAGCCCCGCGCTGCGGAACATTTTCTCATACTGTGCAAACGTATTCTAACGGGGGCGAGAGTTTATGGAAACCTCCGTTCGCCTGTCACCCAAAGCAATTGCCCTCGAGCGGGCTACGCTGGCATACTTTCTCTCCCCGCAAGGACAAGAGGCAATGGATGAAACGTGAAGTTCACCGCTGGCACTCTCCGCGGCTCGATCTCGAGCTTGGCGTCGTTGTTTACGGCCACTGGGGCCCCCCGCTGCTGGGATTTCCTACCAGCGCCGGCGACGAATTCGAACTCGAAGGCCAAAGCATGATCGGCGCCCTGTCCGATTTTATCGAAGCCGGCCGAGTGAAGTTTTTCACCATCAATTCCATTAACGGCCTGAGTTTTTACAATAAGGGAGCGCATCCCTTTCATCGCAGCTACGTGCAGTCCGTTTTTGATTCCTACTTGCGCGAAGAAGTCGTGCCGTTCATCTGGGATAACTGCCAGTCGCCGGGAATCGCCATTTCCACGATGGGAGCATCCTTCGGCGCGTATCATGCCGCAAATTCGCTTTTCAAACACCCGGACGTCATCAAGCGCTGCTTTGCCATGTCCGGCGTCTACGACGTGAAGAATTTCATGGACGGGATGTACGACGACAATTTTTATTTCAACAATCCCGTCGATTATCTTTCGAACATGGGCGATCCGTGGTTTTACGAGCAGATCGCCTCGTGCGATATTCACATCTCCACCGGCACCGGCCAGTGGGAGAACAGCGGGCCAACCTACCGCCTCTCCGAAATTCTCTCCAGCAAAGGCATCCGCCATTCGCTCGACAATTGGGGCCCGCAGGGCGGCCACGACTGGCCGTACTGGAAACACCAGATGCGCGGGTACATTTCCAAGCTTTTTTGAACCGGGCGATTATCCCCGATGCGGTTGGACGTCGATTCAAATCACTGCTGAACCTCAAATCCCTTGAGAATCATTCACCACATCGGCATGTCGTACGGTAAGGTCAGGAAGGATTTCCAGGATGCCGGAGTCAAACTGCAGATTGATGACAATCCGCTGGGGCGGATAGCGACTTGCGATGTCGCTGAAGATAACCCGCGATGGGAAAAGGTCCGACCCCTGATCAAAGAATATCAGTTGGTAGACGTTCCGTTTACGGAATTCACATACTCCGAACTTCTGAAGGCGAAATATCTCAAAATGGGCGCCACCTGGCATCACGGATACCCGCAACCAGAAGATGATTTTGGTTACCTGCAAATAAGTTACGATCTTGCTGACTACTGCGAACACTGCGGGATTGGGACAAAGCAGACCGCGCCGTTTCGAATGAAGAATGCGCCAAATTGGGGACGCCGCTCGATTTTGCAGATGAATTGGGTCTTTGACGAATTTTTTGTGAAGCCTGACGCTTGGAAGGCCGTCTTCGAGCCATTGGAAATAAAATGTCGCCCTGTCTTACTGCATAGAACCGGACAAGAGTTGGACTCTGTCGTGCAGCTGGACATTCCGTACCTGGTGACGCTGATTATGGACTCAAAAGCGCACGCGTTCGAAAGATGCGAGTTTTGTGACAGAAAAAAATAATCACGTCACTGGGTTTTTCCCAACGCCTCAAGCCACCGGTTTTCCGCTCTTCAAATCGGCTGAATATTTTGGCAGCGGCGCCAGTGCCCATAGAGCGGTAGTAATATCGAGCGCTCTCTACCTCAAAATCAGAGACGCCTCTCTAAGAGGAGCAGAGTTCTACGCTTGCGCCTTACCCTACAGTTGAGAGTTGCGAGCCTCAGGCCAGGCCCAGGTGATCGAGCTGGTAGCGGCCTTTTTCGATGACCTGGTCGTCATCGATCCATACGTCGCAGTTGCGAGTTAGAACATCGACGTGCGTACGGGATTTCCAATCCGCGTGAGTCTGGCTGCCATAGGGATCACCGAACGCGATGTGCACGCCGGGAAATTTTTCGTCCTGAAGCAGAATGCCAATCATTTCCGATAAACCGAGATTGGTGCCGAAAGCCAGCTCGCCGACACGGTCACTGTTTTCGTCGGTATGGCAATATTCCCAGAATTCCTGTTCCAGATCCTTGCGCGCGCAGTCGACGTCCACCAGACGACCGCCCTTGATCTCCAGGGTCAGGGGTGTAGCTTGCAGGTCGCCGTACTTCCCGTTGAAGTGATCGCCTGCGGTCGCATCGCAAACAAACGTACCGTCCACGGTCGCGGGCGTAGTGAAAACTTCTCCCGCAGGCAGGTTCGACCAGTAACGCGGGCTGATCAACCCGCTGGTCTTCACCCAGTCGAGGCCGCGATCGAAATGCGCGGCAATTTTTGTTCCCGCGTCGGTCTTCACGGTGAGCGTTTCCGCGCGCAACATGCGTTCGCGAAGCTTGTCGCTCAGCTTGTCCACCATGCGGTAGTCCGCGCGCATGCCCTGCTGCATGATTTCGGGCGTTACCCCGACCATGTGCGCGTAGCGGATCTGTCGCCGCTCCACGACTCTTACAATGGCCATTCTTGCCGCGAGCTCGCCTGGCTGAGGCGTCATGCACATTACGCCCACATCCGCTGTTTCCAGCGCCTGCAGTACAGCCGGTGGCGCCGCAGTCATCGGACGGGGGCCAAAGTCTTCTAGTAAGAATCCAGAGTAGATCGCGCGGCGATCGTCCAGCGCAGCGGCAATGCTTGCGGCCACCGCGCGGCTGGTCTCGTCGGCAATCAGCGCAACTTGCTCGCCGCGACGAACAGCGAGACATGTTTCCACGGCGTTATGCGCGCCGGGCATCAATTCCTTTTGTGGAGCGCCAAAGTTCATCCATTTAATTCTACTTGAATTGGGAAAATTTTCTAGCGTAAGCGTCGCGGAAGAGTTCTATTCTCAACTGTCCGAAAGACCGGCTCCATGGCTGTCGGATGCGATAGGGAATCCAGGCTTCAATTCGCACAGCAGGCTTTCTATGCCTCGGCTGACGAGCCCCGCGGGGAGACTCGGAACGCCGGCACTTGGCCGCCGCCGCTGGTCACGTTGGCTAGGCCGGTGGCGCTCAACCGCGTCAAAAAGCCGCAGACTTTTCCGCGGAACAGGTATGGCGCAAAATCCACGAGCATGTCCCGGTAGTGCACCTGGCCGACGTCAGTGATGTACGGAAAAACTTCGCGGCGAATCGGAATGCGTTCCTGGGCGATCCAAACCCCGTTCTTCGCTGTCAGCGCGCGCTCGATCGCGTCGTCCCACGCAGCTTCGCCGGTTTCCCAGCCCAGCGTTACGCCCGAGCCACCGTACTCGTCGCTGGGCTTCAGCACCAGGTTTTCCCGCTCCTTGCGGATAAACGCGAGTAACTCCACCTGTTGCCCGTAATGAGCGGTCTCGACGTCGGCCACCACGCGCGTCCAGGGAATATGCTTCTTGATCAGTTCACGTTCGTCATACGAAAAGAGCGCGCCATTCTGCTCGTCCGTCAGCACCGCAAAAAAGGCCTTCACGTGCGGAATTTTGCAGCGGAAGTTGTTCGCTACGCACACGGTATTCGTGGAGTAGGCTTTTACGAGCGCTGCGCATTCCGCCGGCTTAGCCACGATGTCGTTGATCAGCACGCGCCGGTACACCAGGTCGATTACTTTCCCCTGCGCTACCAGTTGCTTGCCGTCGAATTCCAGCTCCCGGGGATCGGCCACCAACGTGGGGATGCCCATTTTCTCGAAGCGCTCCTGGAGGATTTCGAATTCACTCCAGGTGGGGACGCCTTCCCAATCCACAATGGCAACCTGCGGGGATGTGGACGAGCCGCCCCAGTCCACATAAGTCGCCATCAGCGCATCCAGAAGTCTGGCGCTGAGGGGATAACTGTGGATCACATGATTTTCCGCAAACTTTCCCATGACCGGAAGCTCGCGGAAAATCTCCGCCAGCGTTTCCGCGTAACCCGCGCCCGCGGGAGACTCGCCGTTGTATTCGGCAAATTTCAGCGAATCGGGCAGTAAGAACGCATCAAGCCGCGATGCCGTGCTCGCCGGGCCATAGCCTGCGTGAATCCGCGCCAGGCGTTCTTCTTCCGGGCGAAGATGAAATTGCGCGAAAAGATGCCGGTCGTCGAGCGCCGCCGTTGTAACCCGCTCGGCCAGGGCCGCGATGGTCTCGGCCACTGTCCGAACGCGCTCTTCGTCTTCCGGAGAAAGAAAGAATGGACGCAGGAAAGGGCAGTGGACGCGGTCGCCAAATGTTAGCTTGGCTTTGCGCATGCGCTTGAACAAATCCTGGGGAAGAGATGGCACGCGCAGAAGTGTCGTCTTCAATATCTGGTGCCATTCCTCCTGGGGAGTCGGAGGCGTCACCGAAGGAGTTGCTGCGCTGGTCATTTTGTTGGCGTCCCTGGTTTTCCGCTTGGCGGGGGCGCCGGCGCTGCTTGGGGTTTCGCAACTGCAGCCGTTTGCCCGCTGGCGGACTGCGTGGCCGCCACGCTCTTCGGTGCTCCGGTAAATCCAGCCGCAGCGCCGATCCCCAGCATTTCTTCCCAGCGCGGCCAGGGATTCGAGGCTTTGACGTTCACCGCGCGGTCGATCACCAGCCGCGCCATCTTTTCCACTACGTGCTCGAAATAGAATTCCGTAATGCGGTCGCGCTCGAAATCCGGCGCTGGATTCAAAAAATCAATTGCATACGGCACACCGTCCTTCACGGCAAACTCGATAGTGTTCATCTCGTAGCCCAGCGCCTGATTGATCGTTTGAGCGTCTTTCACCACGCGGGCCCCAAGTTCCGAAGTCAGATACTGGTGATCGACAATGTATTTCCGCTCTTTCGGGTCGTAGTGCACCGGCAAAATATCCGTCTTCCCAAACGTGAAGCAGCGCACATATTCCTTGAAATCGATAAACTCCTGCAGCGTCATGCAATATGGAGAAGTTTTATCGTACGCCGTTAGCAATTCCTCTTTGTTGTTCACCTTGTAGACGTGTTTCCATCCGCCGCCCGAATAAGGTTTCAAAATTGCCGGGCGTCCCACATAGTCCAGCAATCCCTCCCAATCCAAAGGATGTTCCAGGTTGTGTAGCGACTCGCCGGTGATATCCACGTCGCTCGGATACCCCTTCTGTGGCAAGAGGATCGTTTTCGGGATGGCGATTCCCAACTTTGCGGCCACCGAGTAGTTGAAATACTTGTCATCGGCCGTCCACCAGAACGGATTATTAATGACGTACGCTCCCTGCAGAACTGCATGCTTCAGGTACCCTCGGTAGTATTCCACCTCGTGCGAAATGCGGTCCACGATCACGCTGTACCGCGGCGGCTCTCCCATGCGTGTTCCGCCAAGCTTCACGAATTCCGCGGCAACGCCGTCCTTCGCTCCCAGTTGATTTACACGTGCGATAAACGCCGGAGGAAAGCTGTATTCCCGCCCGCAGAGTAGGCCAACCTTTTTCATGTTTGTGCTCCCGTCAACGCCTGTGGAACTGCTTTGCCTGGTTTCGCTGTCAATTCACCGCATGCGCGGAAGAAGTCCGCGGCTCGGTCACGCCACCGCGCGTTTCCGTAACGAGGTGCCGCACCACCGCCTTCAAGTCGCCCGTTTCCTTGTACACGCGCAGCTGCCGGTCCGCGCTCGTGCCTTCATTGATGATCGTGTGCACGTACTCGACCGCACTGCGGCTTCCCAGGTCATCCACCACGTCATCCACAAATTCCAGCAATTCGGAAATCAACTGCCGCATAGGCACTTCGGTTTCCTTGCCGAAGTCGATGAGCTTCCCTTCGATTCCGTAGCGCGCTGCCCGCCACTTGTTTTCTTCAATCAACGCGCGCCGGTAGAGCCGCCAGCTCATGTTTCCCTGGTAGAGTCGGTGTAGCTTCACGATGATGGCCTGCGTCAGCGCCGCGATGGCCACGGCCTCTTCCACTCTTGTCGAGACGTCGAACATCCGGAATTCCAGCGTGCCGAACACCGGGTGCGGCCGAACGTCCCACCAAATCTTTTTGCCATTGTCGATGCAGTTTAGCTTGACCAGCAGGTTCACAAAGTTTTCGTAGGCGCTCCACGATTCGAACTGCTCCGGCACGCCCGTGCGCGGGAATCGCCGGAACACCGTCGTTCGAAACGATTTCAATCCTGTGTTTCGGCCCATCCAGAAAGGCGAACTCGTAGAAAGCGCCAGCAGGTGCGGCAGAAAATAGCGCACACCATTCATCATGTCGATGGTCGTTTGCTTGTCCGGCATCGCCACGTGCACGTGCATGCCGAAAATCAGCAGCGACCGCGCCAGCTGCCCCATCTCTTCAATAATGTGCTGATATCGCTCGCCCGGAGAAATCACCTGGTCGATCCAGCTGGAAAACGGATGCGTGCCCGCGGCCGCCACTTGCAATCCCGCGCGCTCCGCCGCCGCCACCAGTTCGCCGCGCGTACGGTGCATTTCGAGCCGCAGCTCGCCCACGTTTTCGCAGATACGCGTGCCGGTCTCCACGATGGACTGGTGCAGCTCGTTTTTCACCTGCTCCGCGATGTCCGGCGAAACTTCAGAGACGATCTGGCTGACGTGCGAACGCAGCTCGCACGTGGCGGGATCTATGATTTGGAATTCTTCCTCGACGCCGATGGTAAATCGGTGAGCCATGGAGTGGCCCCCTGGTCGATGGGCCGCATTGGGGACTTCGAGCCTCGTATCATACGCGCCAGCCCGCCAAATTGCACCTGCATCCTCCTCTGGGGAACGCCAACTCTTCTCCATCCCGCCGGTTTAGCGGGATGAAACTCCCGATTGGCGTGATTGCACGCGGCACGGTCAATTTGGTGCTGGACTGCTAGACACCAGGCTTGCCAGACTCATGCTCATGCAAATCAAGCCCTTTCGAATCGAGCACTATTTCGGCAAGTACGAGTTCTCCGCCAAATACCTGCTCTCCAATTCTGATGCAGAATCCCGCACGATCAAAGAACTTCTCGATCTCGAACCCGGATCGCACGAACGCTTTCTCGAACACTGGTGCGGCTACACCGAATCCCCTGGCGCGCCCGAACTGCGCGAAGCCATCTCAGCCATCTACAAACAGATCAAACCGGACGACATTCTTGTAGTGGCCGCCGCCGAAGAAGGCATCTTTGTCCTGTATCACGCCCTCGCCGGGCCGGGCGATCACATCATTGTCGAAACGCCCTGCTACGAAAGCAGCCTCGAGGTCGCGCGCAGCACCGGCGCGCAAATCAGCGAATGGCCCCGCTCGTTCGAAAACGGCTGGGCGCATGACCTCGCCGCGTTTGAAAAGTTGCTTCAGCCGAATACCAAAATCATTTACATCAACACGCCGCACAATCCCACCGGGCTCTTGATGCCCGCAGATATTTTCAAACAAGTGCTCGATCTAGCGTCCAGCCGCGGCATCATCGTTTTCTCCGATGAAGTCTACCGCGAGCTGGAACACGATCCCGCCACGCGCCTGCCGGCGGCCTGCGAGGTTTACGAACACGCCGTCAGCCTGGGCTCCATGAGCAAAAGCTACGGACTGCCGGGCTTGCGCCTTGGATGGCTCGCCAGCCGCGATCCTGAAATCATTCGTCGCTGCTTGGAGTTCAAGTACTACACCACCATCTGCAGCAGCGCCCCTAGCGAGTTTCTAACTGCCGTAGCCCTGCGCCACCGCCACGTCCTGGCGCAGCGCAACCGCGAAATCGTGTTGCGCAACCTACCTCTTCTCGACGCCTTCTTTCGCCAGCGATCTGAGATTTTCGAATGGGTAAGACCCAATGCCAGCCCCATCGGCTTCGTGCGTCTCAAACTCGATCGCGATGTGCTGACCTTCTGCGAAGAAGTCGTGCGGGATTCGGGAGTGCTGCTCCTGCCTGGAACCGTTTACGATCAGCCCCGACACATCCGCTTTGGCTATGGACGCAAAAACATGCCTGAGGCTTTAGCGCACTTCGGCGCCTACCTGGATTCACACTCTTGATTCTGCGCTACCGTAGCCGGAGAGAGATCGTTACAGGCCGAAGCACATTCGGAGAAAGCAAGCTTTTCAGTGAGTGTCGTGCTTGAGCCGCGTTTGCCAGTTGCTGAGTAGTGTTAAGGGAGCGGAAGAACTGGAAGCCAGAGAGTTGATCAAAATGCGCCCGTCTGGCGAAATGTCATATTGAAATGTGACGTAGTTTGCGGCCACGATGCGGGTTTGGAAGAGAATGCGCGCTGAGCTTGCGGCTTTCTTCCTGGCGTCAAAATGCACTGCCATGAGCTTCTTGTCGAGCGCCATGTAAAAAACTTCCTTCCCGTCACTGCTCCAGTGTGGCTGAGCGCCGCCACCATTGGAGACTTGAATCCTGCCTCCGGAGCCGGGATACGGTTGGACAAAAATCTCGGACAAGAGCTCGCCTGCAAACCCGATGTATGCAATCCATTTCCCATCCGGAGAGATTCTGGCCTCGGCACCCGTACCGATGGGTGTCGTCTTGCGATCTTTTATCGAAAACGAGGTAAGGACGGGGCGCCCCTTGGCCAGATCCATATAGATCAAAAGGCCATCCCGGGATGAGTCGTTAAGGATAATGCGAGCACCGCTAAAGAGACTATGAGGAGGGCCCGAGCCGTCAGAAGGGATTGACTGGACGGAAAAGACGTTGTCTTTGCTGGAGGTGTAAAAGATTTGCTTTCCATCAGCGGACCACAGCGGGTACTCATCGTTGCCGCTATCGGTGAGATGCGTGCTGATACCGCGGGCGACATCGAAGATACGGATATAATGCTTGCCATTCTTGGATTCATCCGCGGATATGGCGACAAACCGTCCATCGGAAGAGATGCGAGGATCCTTGCCGGGTACTCCGCTAATCTGCCCGAGCTCCTTCCCCGTAGCATCGAACCAGAACAATCCCGAGAAAGAATCAGCCGCGGATTGAAAAACCAAAGAGCCGTTCTGCGATACCGAATAGCCTGATTGGGAAAATCCGCTGTCCTTTTCCAATTCCTCCTGGACGATGGGGACGGGCGAGCCGCTTATCCTGAGAAGGCCTGCATCAAATGCCTGGGCCATCAGACTGCGGTCGCGGATGTAGAGCAAATAGCCCGAAGCAAAGTAGACGTTTCCGGTCACGTCGGATGAGACCAGCTTGACATCGGTGGAGTCGAGTGACCCGGCATAGATGCCGTCTATCTGCCTGGTTTGGTCCGGTGTGCTCCAATCGGAAAAGAATAAGAAGTGTTTTCCGTCGGGCAGAAAGAAAGGCCAGCGATGCGCTTGGCTGGACTGCGCGATCTTTGTCACGGGTTGCGTGGCTCCTCCCGATTCTGAGACGCGAACGAGCGGGCCGGCTATGAACGGGGCGAACACGATAGTTCCTTCACGATTCCAGGCGCCACCCCGGCCGGCCGGCGCTGCACAAAGGGTCTGAACCGCGCCACCACCAATTTCTACAGTTTTTAGTTTGCCCTCAGCGAAAAAACCGATGCGCCGGCTCTCCGGAGCCCAAAAAGGAAAACTCGCGCCATCCGTCCCAAGAATCTGTTGAGCGGATGAGCCGGAGAGCACGCGAACCCAGAGTGTATTCCTTCCGTCAGGGCCGCTGGCGACGAAAGCCAGCCGCAAACCGTCCGGCGAGATCGAGAATTGATAGGGCAAAAAGGAGGACTTCGGCGGAGGCAAGAGCGAAGATCGCACGGTGGCCACAGGCGAAGGAACGGCATGCACTTGAAACCATCCAAGGAGCGTGGCGGTGGCCAGAAAGAGAGCAGCCAGGGCCCATCCGGCAATTTCTCTCCGGCGATTCTTAACTGGTCCTGAAGATCGCGTATTCTCCTCTACCGGGCCGTCTTCGAGCCATTTCAGGGCGATCTTCAGGTCTTGCGCGGACTGCCAGCGGTCTGACGGGGACTTCGTCATGCAAGCTTCGACAATGCGGTTGAGTCCGGATGATGCGGAACGTGTTGCGTCCGCGATGGGGGGAGGTTCGCTCGACAATATGCTGGCGATGAGCGACGCCTGCGTGCTGCCATGGAAGGCCCTACGTCCGGTCGCCATTTCGTAGATGACGGACCCGAGTGAGAAAATGTCGCTCCGCACGTCCGCGCTGCGGCCTTCGACCTGTTCTGGCGACATGTATGGAAGAGTTCCAAGGAGGGCGTTCTTGCCCGTGAGCGATGTATCCAACATCGTGGAATCCTCGTTCGCTGACTTGACGGACGTTGACAATTTCGCGAGTCCAAAATCCATCAGTTTTGCACCCGTGGATGTAAGCGCGATGTTGGACGGCTTGATGTCTCGGTGGATGATGCCGCCTCGGTGTGCGCACTCCAGAGCAGCTGCCACTTGAAACGCAATCTCCCGAGTTTCAGAAACGGGCAGGGCTCCTCTTTGGAGCCGTTGCGCAAGATTCTCCCCTTCCAGGTATTCCATCACCAGGTACCGCAATCCCTCTTGCTCGCCGATGTCGTATACCGCGCAAATGTTGGGGTGAGAAAGACTGGAGATCGCAGCCGCTTCCCGTTGAAAGCGTTCCTGTAGAGCGGGATCAGAAGAGAACTTCTGTGGCAGTATTTTGATGGCCACTGTACGATTGAGGCGCGAATCGCGCGCCCGGTACACTTCGCCCATGCCACCGGAACCGGCTACGGCAACTATTTCATAGGGCCCGAGCTCTGCACCTGGATCTAAGGACATCTGTGGAGAGTATAGTCCACTTGCGGGGCTGCCGCCTAGTTACCTCTTGGAGAGTGCATGGAGGGATAAACGCTCAAACTGATGTGGGACAGACATCCTTGGCCTGTCCCTCCCTTAGCCAATTCGCGTCGGGCCGGTTCTCTACTTCTTCACGTCACTACTTCATTCTACGCTGCGCCCATGGCCCTGCGCTGCTGGAAGCATTCCCGGCAGAAGACCGGGCGCCCCTGCGTTGGCCGGAAGGGAACTGTGGTTTCCTTCCCGCATTGCGAACAGTTCGTTTTCGTTTCCGATCGCATCGGTGCTGCATGCGCACCGCCGCCACCTCCGCCTTCGGCTCGCTTTGCTTTGCAGGCCTTACATCGTTTGGGCTCGTTCTTGAAGCCCTTGTCGGCGAAAAACATCTGTTCGCCACCGGTAAACACAAACTCCGCCCCGCACTCCGCACACTTCAACACCTTGTCGTGGTATTCCATGAGCCGCTCTCCCCCTGGTCCCGATTGGGCGGGAGATTGGGCAAACTTTGTACCGGTGAGCCGACTTTCTTGAGGATACCTGTATCCGGGGACGCCGGGCGCGGATCCCTTGGGCCTTCGGGCACGAAGCTGAAACACGATCCCAAACTTCCCTGCCTTACGGGGGCCTGATTCTCGGAAGTGCGGCGCCGAGCCGCGACGTAAACGGATAGGCGGCCCCAATTGTTTCGGGGCCGCCTCCCTGAACTAATCCGCTTCCCGCCGCTGCTTCTTGCGCAGTCGCTTCCGCGAAAGCGCTTCCTTGGCCCGGCGCTTCTCGCCGGGTTTCATATAGAAGCTGTGCTTCTTGATTTCCTTGATGATGTCTTCCTGTTGCACTTTGCGCTTGAAACGGCGCAGTGCATTTTCCAGAGATTCACTCTCTTGGATGATGACTTCAGCCACTGTATTAATTCACCCCCAATCCGGTTCGGATTGGTTTCTTGCGGCGCCTCTCGCCGGCCAGATTGCAGCCAGCTCCGTGCTTCTGCGGGCACCGCCCCTGTTCTTGATTATCGCATGTAATGACCGGCTCGCGTGCGCACCCTGATTGGTCGATGGCATCTTCTACTCATTCCGCACCATCCAAGTCAAGGAATCTTTGTGCTTGCCCCTCTTTTTAGGGGTACTGAACCCACCTGATTGCAATTAAGTTACCATAGTAATTTATAGTAATCATTCACTGCACGGAATTCTCCGTTGGCGACTCTCCCCCTCCCCACCGCTCTCCCTGCCATCGGCTGTGCTTGTGCTCCTCTCCGTCGTTTCGTAGAATGAGCCGCTTCGGAACACGCGCCCCATGGGGGTCGGCTCATGTCTGCGATGCGCGACGCCATCGGAGTACTCCTCGCCGGAGGCCAGGGCGAACGCCTCTGGCCGCTCACCCGCGACCGCGCCAAACCCGCCGTTCCGTTCGGCGCTCTCTACCGCATCATCGACATCACACTCTCCAATTGCATCAACTCCGATCTCCGCCGCATCTTTGTGCTCACGCAATACAAGGCTCTCAGTCTCAATCGTCACGTGCGCGCCGGCTGGTCTCCCCTCGCGGGCCTCGGCGACTACATCGAAGTCCTCACTCCGCAGATGCGCGTTTCGAAAGAGTGGTATCAGGGCACCGCCGACGCCGTCTACCAGAACATCTATTCCATCGGCAGTGAGCGCTCCAAATACACTTTCATTCTCTCCGGCGACCACATCTACAAAATGAATTACGCCAAGATGCTCCAGCAGCACGTGGACTCCGGAGCGGAGGTCACTGTCGCCACCATCCAGATTCCCGTCGCGCAAGCCGCCCGGCAGTTCGGCGTCATCGAAGTGGACAAGGAATGGCGCATCATCGGTTTCGAGGAAAAACCCGCCGATCCCAAACAGTCTCCCCACCATCCGGGCAATTGCAACGCCTCTATGGGCATCTACATCTTCAACACTCAGTTGATGATCCCCATCCTGCTCGCCGATTCCGAGGATCCCAAGTCCAGCCACGACTTCGGCAAGGACATTCTTCCGCGTATCATTTCCAAGCACCGCGTCTACGCCTACAATTTCGTCGATGAGAATAGTAAAGACGCGCTCTACTGGCGCGACGTCGGCACCTTGGACGCCTACTACGAAGCCAACATGGACCTCGTCAGCGTGTCGCCCGTTTTCAATTTGTATGACAACAATTGGCCGCTGCGCACTTGGCAGCACCAGTATCCGCCCGCGAAATTCGTCTTCGCCGATCCGGAGCGCATGGGGGCGGCGCTCGACTCCATCGTCGCCGGCGGCTCGGTCATCTCCGGCGGCCGCGTTCAAAAATCCGTCATCGGCAACAACGTCCGCGTTAACAGCTACTGCGAAGTTTCGGATTCCATCTTCTACAATCATGTGAATGTCGGCCGCCATTCACGCATACGCCGCGCCATCATCGACCGCCACGTCAGCCTTCCGGAGCACACCGAAATCGGCTACGACCTCGAAGCCGACCGTCGCCGCTTCCACGTCACCGATTCCGGCATCGTCGTCGTCGTCCGTCAGGAATCCCTCATCGAAGAACCCGAATCGGCTTGAGGTGTTATTAATACCCTGGATTTTGAAAGAGGCATTTTGGTTTGTCTGCGGAATTGCGAGCTTCTACCTCTTGTTTTTTGGAACGCTCCCCGACAAACAGAAGGATCAAGCAGACGAGTCCAGACAAGTCCGGGTCTGGTTGACATACATCGCGCTATCAATTGTTTCCATAGCTGGTCTGTTTTGGCTTGTTGGTTTCGGGAATCATCGCTAGCGCTTGCCTCCGTTCGCCGATCCTTCCTCCACTCTTCTATGTGTCATCGACGCGATTCTTGTAGAATCTTGGGTTTGTATCCACTCAGGAGAATAGGCAGCTATGTCCACGAAGATCACCGCCGTCCACGCCCGCCAGGTCATCGATTCGCGTGGCAATCCCACCGTCGAAGCCGATGTTTACGCTGGGGACGGCGTCCGCGGCCGCGCCGCGGTTCCCTCCGGCGCCTCCACCGGCGAGCATGAAGCCCTCGAGCTCCGCGACGGCGACAAATCGAAATACCTAGGCAAGGGCGTGCTGAAAGCCGTCGCTAATGCCAACACTGAAATCGCCAAAGCCGTCATCGGCATGGACGCCGCCGACCAGCGTGCCCTCGACAAGCGCATGATCGAGCTCGACGGCACTCCCACCAAGTCCCGCCTCGGCGCCAACGCCATCCTTGCTGTCTCCATGGCTGCCTCCCGCGCCGCTGCCACCGCTCTGAATATTCCGCTCTACAAATATCTCGCACGCTATTCCTCGGACGCCTCAGCGAATCTTCTCCCTTGCCCCATGATGAACATTCTCAACGGTGGTGCCCACGCCGACAGCTCCGTGGACTTCCAGGAATTCATGGTCATGCCCATCGGCGCCCCCAGCTTTTCCGAAGCCCTCCGCTGGGGCGTCGAAGTCTTCCACGCACTGAAATCTGCCCTCAAGAAACATGGCTACTCCACCGCCGTCGGTGACGAAGGTGGCTTCGCCCCCA
>Ga0210384_10004831_pt1 | contig 14917 bp, 10 predicted proteins | sample IncBWH2MmetaG_FD_160574 | JGI IMG/M metagenome (GOLD analysis project Ga0210384, IMG submission 160574) | Forest soil microbial communities from Barre Woods Harvard Forest LTER site, Petersham, Massachusetts, United States - Inc-BW-H-2-M | ecosystem: Environmental > Terrestrial > Soil >...
TCCCTAACGCCTCGGAGACTGTCTTGCGCACCACCACCGAATCGTCCACCACAAGAATGCGTATGCGGGCCATCGCTTAGCCAATCTCCGCTTCAACTCGGCGAGAAGACTCGCATGGGTATGCGAGGTTCTACGCCATTGGGAGAAGTCTCCGCGCACCTCCCCTCTATCTGGCTATCGTCCATACCGCGATTTTTCATTAGGGAGCGACCGTGCCATTTGGTCATGGCTCCGTTCTGCGCCAAGATGGTTTTGCGGTGGAGGGGTTCGCGACTTGATCGCCAGCCCTGAGCGGAGCCTAAGGAGTTTCCAAGTGCGGGTATGAGAAACTCACCATTGATGGTGGACGAGCGGTCGAATCTTCTCATCGTAGATGCGCTGCACCGCAGCCATCGTGTCCGGAGTGAGCGGGGGCTGATTGGATGCGCGGCAGTTGTCGACGACCTGCTCGGGCCGCTTGCTCCCCGGGATGGCGCAGGTGACCGCATCGAACATCAGGATCCAGCGCAGCGCGAACTGGCTCATTGAAACCCCAGCGGGCAGCAGTGCGCGGATCTCTTCGACGGCTTCGATGCCGGTGTCGTAGTCCACTCCCGAAAAGGTCTCGCCGGCGTCAAACATCTCTCCGTGGCGATTGAAGTTGCGGTGGTCATCGGCAGTAAAGGTAGAGTCGTGCCGGAACTTGCCTGTCAGCAGACCGCTGGCCAGAGGTACTCGGGCGAGGATTCCAACCTGCTTCTGCTGGCTCCGTGCGAAAAAGACCTCCGCCGGACGCATCCGGAAGCAATTGAAGATGATTTGTACGGTTTGAACGTTGGAATACTTGATGGCCTCGAGGGCTTCGTCGATCTTCTCCACGCTGACGCCGTAGTAGCGGATTTTGCCTGCCCTCACCAAGTCGTCCAGGATGCCGAAGACCTCTGGATGCGAATAAAGTTCCGGCGGTGGGCAGTGCAGTTGAACCAAGTCCAAAGTGTCGGTCGAGAGATTGCGCAGGCTGTCTTCAATCCACGCCGTGAGATTTTCGCGATTGTAGCCTTCCACTGTTTGCTGTGGCAGGCGGCGGCCAGCCTTGGTGGCAACGATGATTTCCTCACGGCGGGATTTCTTAAGCTGGGCGATCAGGCGCTCGCTGCGGCCATTGCCGTAGACGTCAGCGGTGTCAAGGAAATTGACTCCCGAGTCGATAGCTTGGTGAAGGGCCGCGAGAGATTCTTCGTCCGAGACCTGACCCCAGAAGCCTCCGATGGCCCATGCTCCGAAACTGATATCGGAAACGCTCCAACCGGTGCGGCCAAGTGGCGGTAATTCATGATTGCGTTCTCTCCGATGTTCGACATGAGGAAAAACCATCGCTCCGCAGCCAGAAGAGCCAGCAGATGACAGGGCAGTATACACGCCGGATGCGGAAATGCAGGTGCGGGAACCCAACGGAGGTTGGACTGACCATTCGTTCCCTCCCGCACAAAGTGCATGGCGCTGGACATGCAGCTTGAACGGTCTGAACAACGCCTCGTGGAAGATGAAACGGACAAAGAACAAGGACAGGAGTAGGTATGCAGATTTGCGTTTTCGAGCCACGCGGGGATCGCGGGCGTTCCGCTGGCACGGTTGGGCTATGGGCTGCTTTGATCCTTGGTGCGTTTGCTTTTTCCAGTAACCAACAGGCCCATGCCATTCCAGCGTTTGCGCGCAAATATGGAATGCCTTGTTCCGCTTGCCACGAGGCTTGGCCCAAACTTAACAACTTCGGGCAGGTCTTTAAAGACAACGGGTATCAATTGGGGAACGACAAGGACTCCCCTATCTATCACGAGCCGTCATACTGGCCGGTCAGCTTTCGCATTACGCCGAACTGGCACCGCGAGAACACGAACCGAGTGGCCGTGGATCAGGCGGCTACGGGTGTCCAAGGGGTCACCACGCAGGGGTTCGATCTCTCCGGCCTGGATATCCTGACCGCGGGCACGCTGATGAAGAACATTTCGTTTCTGCTGACGCCCTCGGCCAACAGCTCCGCTCAGTTCCATTTTGAATCGGCCTGGGTCCGTTTTGACAATCTTCTGAAAAGCCCTTGGCTGAATGTGAAGATGGGCAAGTTCGAACTCGACAACGTTCTTTCCGAGAAGAGGATCTTGTCGCTATCGAACAACGGCGGACTCTACCAGATTTACCATTTTCGTCCATTCGGCGACGTCGGCGCGGCTGCCAATCCCTTCGGGATTGGCGACAATCAGCTCGGCCTGGAAGTGATGGGGCACTCCCGGAACAGCTATACGCGTTACTCGGTGGCCGTGCTGAGCAGCACTGATGGCAACGTGGGTCTGCCGGCGAGCAATGGCTACGATGTGAGTCTGGCGGGAAGTCAGGCCTTTGAGGCTGGCAGCCTGGGGCTGCAACGGGTGGGCGCGTTCGCCTATTTTGGGCAAGAGCCTACGTATGCGCTGACCTCCGGTGGAAATCCGATTCCCGGCGCTGGCCAAGGGAACAAGAGTTTCATGCGGGCGGGGATGTATGGGATGTGGTATCTGAAAAGGTTTGATATCACCACCATGTTCACCCATGCCTCCGAGAGTGCTTTTCTTGCGACGGGAACCGCGTCCAACGCGATCTTGCCGGCGGGCGCCCGCGACCCTGTCTGGAACGGCGTTTTGTTGGAGAGCCACTTTACGGTCTCGCCGCAGTTCATCCTCGTGAACCGCTACGAATTGATTCGGATGTCGCAGCAGGCTTTGCCAGGGAGCGCTTCGACGCCACCGGCTCCGTCCAACCAAGGCGACCTCGATGCGCTGACCTTCGGGGCGCGCTGGTATCCGTTTATGCACAGTCGTGCCGGTTTTGCCATCCACAATGAATACTCCATAGTACGTTCGCGGGGGATCTTCCAGGCGAATTCGACAGCACCATTTCAGGATTCCACGAGCAACAGCGTGTTTGTTGGTTTTGATTTCATCTTCTGAAGGGTGTGCATCATGGGTAGAGCCTGGAATCGCCACATATTACGTCGTTGGATCCGGACAAGGTTGTTGCTAGGCGTGTTCAGTGCGTTGTCCGCATTTGCGCAGGAAACTCACGTAGGCAACCTCACCGGCCATGCGGCCGCAGGCAAGCAGTTCTATCGGCGCTTCTGCATCGGCTGCCACGGACCTTTTGGAGACGGCAACGGAGAGAATGCGCCGTGGATTGATCCCAAGCCGAGAGACTTTACCTCCGCTACATTCAAATGCCGGTCTACCCCGACTGGTATGCTCCCAACGGATCAGGATCTCTACAACTCGGTGGCTAGGGGTTTCACCAACTCCAATATGCCGCACTGGGATTCGCTGACCCGGCATAGCCGTGTCGATCTGCTCGCATATATCAAGACGTTTTCCGCGCGCTGGCAGACGGACAAAGCCGGAGATGTGCTGCAGATTCCTGCGGAACCCCCGATCACGATCCAAAGCATTGCGCATGGTTCAGAACTATTTCAAAAGCTCGAGTGTTGGAAGTGTCATGGGCAGCAGGGACGAGGGGACGGCCCTTCGGCTTCCACGCTGACCGACAGCCGTGACAATCCGATCCGTCCTTACAACTTTGCGGCCGGTAGCGATGATTCGCGCTTCAAGTGTGGCGCGGAAAATCAGGACATCTACAAAATATTCATGACAGGTTTGGACGGCACGCCGATGCCTTCGTTTGCTGACGTCATCCAGCCTGATGATGCCTGGGATCTGGTGCACTTTCTGAGGACGTTGCAGGTGAACAGGAAAAGCAAAGAGAATGATGCATTGCGGACTGCCGGGGGAAAGATTCCCAAGGTTGAAACCAAAGACGCCGCTCCCGCCACAGCTCCGCCTGCGCAACCGGACACAAAGCCTCCGGGCGCGGAAAAGTAGCAGGAGAACCAATTCTGAAAAGGTGATTCACTATGCGGCTTGCTAAGAGTTTCGTGATTTCAGCAGCTCTGCTACTGGGCCCGGGGTTGATCTTTGGTGGCACGGTCAGCGGCAAGGTTACCTTTACGGGGACGCCGGTCAAGGCGAAAACGATCGATATGTCCAAGGAACCCAGCTGCGCCAAAGCTTATTCGAACCCGCCGGTAGCGGAATCGGTGGTGACTGGAGCTGGAAATACGCTGGAGAATGTCGTGGTGTACGTATCCACTGGGGCGCCGGACGAAACATCCGCGCCGTCGCATGCGGTGACTTTCGAACAGAAGAACTGCCGCTACGCGCCGCACGTCATAGCCATACAGGTAAACCAGGAACTCAAAGTGGTGAATTCAGATCAAACTTCGCACAACATCCATCCTTTAGCGCGAGCGAACCGGGAGTGGAACAAGTCTCAACCGCCGGGCACGCCGCCGCTTTCCGAGAAATTCGACAAGGAAGAGTTCATTCCTGTGAAGTGCAACGTGCATCCGTGGATGCGGGGTTACCTCGCTGTGCTGACGACTTCGCATTATGCGATTACCATCGATGACGGAAAGTTTGCGCTGCCGAATCTGCCGCCGGGGAAGTACACGATCACGGCATGGCATGAGGACTACGGTACCAGGACCGCGGATGTAACGATCACTGGTAGCGAGACGAAAAGCGTAGACTTCTCTTTTGCCGCGAAAGCGTACTAGTGGGAGTCACGATCTTGCCGGAGAGCCGAAGTCAGGGGACGGGAGCGTGCAGGGGTGTTTGTCGCAAAGCTGGGCCCGCCACCGCAACCGGTAGTTCGACGACGAACTCTGCCCCTTCGCCGGGCGAACTGTTAACCAGAATCGTCCCCTGGTGTTGACGAACAATCCATTGGGCAATCGCGAGCCCAAGCCCGGCTCCACCCATTTGGCGGCTGCGCGCTTTGTCCACGCGATAAAACCGCTCGAAGATCTTGGGATGTTCTTCGCTGGCAATGCCAGTACCCGCATCACGAACTTTCAAGACCGCGCGCCCGGGATGTTCCTCTACGGAGAGATGGATGTCGCCGGGCGAGGTGCTGTACTTGATTGCGTTGTCCAGAAGAATGTCGAATACGCGCCGGAGGGCAACGCTGTCTCCAGTCACCCCGACCGGCTGCTCGGGTATGGAGTCCAACAGGCGCAGGCCTTGCGCTGTAGCTACTTTTTGCCAACCCACCACGGCCTCGCGCGCCAGCATTCCCAAGTCGACTTCCGCCATGTGCAGCGTTTCACGCCCGGAGTCCGCACGCACCAGGGACAGCAGTTGTTCCAGCAATTGCGTCATACGCTCCGATTCGGTTAAAACGTGCTGCAATGCTGAGCGGTATTCCTGATCCGTACGCGGATGGCGCAGCGCAACCTCGGCTTCCGTGCGAATCAATGCTACCGGGGTGCGCAACTCATGGGAGGCATCGGCGGTAAATTCCGTGATGCGAAGGACGGCCGATTCAATGCGCGCCAGCATTTCGTTGAGTGTGTCCGAAAGGCGTTGCAGTTCGTCGCCGGTTTCCAGCCGTTCCACGCGACTACTCAGATTCGTCACGTTGATGGTTCGTGCGGTACGAGTCAACGCGTCCACCGGCGCGAGAGCGCGATGGCTGAGCCAGTTTCCCCCCAGGGCGGCGCTCAACAAGACCACGGGCACAAGCCAAAGCAAGTACCGGAGAAAGGAGCCCAGAGTTTCATGAATTTCATGCGTAGGCGTTCCAAGTTGTACGAGAAAAACTTGCCCATGGGTTTCAATCGAGGCTGACAGGAAACGGAAGGGCTTACGGCCCAGGGTCCGGTCCTGATAGTGCGCTTTGCGCTCTTGCGTCGCGGGGACCGGCGGCAACGAGTGTTTCGCAAGAAAGCTGGATAGATAGACGTTCTCACCCTTTGCGGTAACGATTTGAAGATATTCTCCCGCATGATCCTGCGAATAGGATTCCACGACTTCCTCGCGAATTTTGTCAACGTCCGCATCTTGCTTTTGTCCTTGCAGGAAATAGCGCAGGTCTTGCATCTCAGCTCCCAAGCTATCATCCACAATTTCGAGCAGATGGTGGCGCAGGACTGCGTACATCCCGGCGCCAAACACCAGTTGCGCGAGAGCAAAAATCAGCACGTACCAGAGCGACAGCCGCAGGCCGATGGACAACTTATTGAGCGCCAGCTTCCTCATGAGGAGCCGTCCGCGCGCACGGCGTATCCGACACCGCGTACCGTGTGAATCAGCTTAGGCATGCCCGGGCCGTCAATTTTCTCGCGCAGAAGATGCATGAAAGCATCGAGCGTATTGGTTTCAATTTCCCGATCGAAGCCCCATACCGACTCGATCAGGAATTGCCGTGATACGACTCTTCCAGCGCGATGCATCAACCGTTCCAGCAGGCTGTACTCGGTGCGGGTGAGGGTGATTCGCTGTGAGCCTCGCGTTACCTCGCGCGTGGCAGGATCAAGCGTCAGGTCAGCCACCTGCAGGTGGGGCTCTCGCGTGACCGACTCACGTCGTTTGATGGCGCGAAGCCGAGCCAGAAGCTCTCTGAACGAGAAGGGCTTCGTCATATAGTCATCACACCCAAGATCAAGCCCATGGACGATGTCGGGCACCGCGTCCTTGGCCGTCAGCATCAGGATCGGAGTCGCGATTTTGTCGGCGCGCAAGCGGCGGGCGACGTCGTAACCACTCAATTTCGGCATCATGACGTCGAGCACAATGGCATCAAATTCGGAGGAACGCGCGAGTTCCAGACCCTCCGTGCCGTCATGCGCGCACACAACGGTGTGGCCTTCTTCGCTTAGTCCTTTGCGAAGAAGTTCGGCCATGCGGTGTTCGTCCTCGACGACCAACAGATTCATAGCGGCCTGACTAGCCTACATTCTAGTGGACATCATTCTATTGGACGCCGCTGAAGATTGGCTGAAGACGTGCTCATGGCGGGGCTGGAATCTGAAGAAACATTAACCTTCCTTTCATCGCACTGTTACACGATTTTCTTAAAATCGCCGCTCATTCGATCAATTAGAGTCTGCGGTTCCGGAAGGAGCATACGTTCGCCTCGTTCCGGGCCGTCGTAAGACTACTTCCGGTTTTGACGTCTTTCTGTCCCAAGGAGCTCAAGAATGAAGCCAAATCAATCGTCCCCCGTCTTCCCCTTTTGCAAAATTGCTACTGCTCTAGTCGGCAGTTTTTTTATGGTTGCTTTCGGAACGACGGCATTGTTTGGGCAAGTGGATCGCGCAGTCCTCGAAGGGACGGTGGCCGATCCAACACGAGCGGTCATCGCCGGGGCGAGCGTGCAAGTCCTGGCGGCGGATACCGGCATCTCCCAGGAACAGCGGACCAATTCGACAGGCTACTACCGCTTTCCTGGCTTGGCTGTCGGCCGTTACACCGTGACAGTTACTGATACCGGATTCAAGACCAAGATCATCGAAGAAATCACGTTACAAGTCGGTCAGACCCGCACTCTGGACATCAATCTTGAAATCGGTGTGCCTACCGAGAAAGTCGAAGTTCGGGCATCAACCGGTCCGGCGGAGAGAAGTTCCGCGGAAGCGTCCACGGTGATTGGCACGGATCAGATTGCGAATCTCCCCAACAACGGGCGCGACTGGGCAAGTTTCACGCTCCTCGCGCCCTTTGCGCAGGATGACGGCGGCGGTGACCAGCGCACCATTCGCTTCGCAGGCCGCGCACGCGACGATAACAACTTTCAGTTTGACGGCGTCGACGCAGGCGGAATCCAAGAGCAGGCGCAAAAATCGCAAACCCGTCTTCAGGTATCGCAGGACGCGATCGCGGAGTATCGCGTAAGCAGTGCCTTGTACGACGCAGAATACGGTACGCAGGCCGGTGGCCAGGTGGACGTAGTCACCAAATCAGGCACGAATAAGTATCATGGTACGGCCTTTGGCTACCTCAGGAACTCCGTTTTCGATGCCCGCAATTTTAACGACTTCGACCTCAACGGCAAAGCTGCAATTCCTCCGTTCCGGCTTGGACAGTACGGGATGACGCTCGGCGGTCCTGTGGTCAAGGAGAAACTATTCTTTTTCATCAACTACGAAGGTCTGCGCCAATTCCAGGCGACAACGAACCAAGTCGCAGTGCCCTCAGCAAGCATCGAACAAACGACTCTAGCTCAGTCGCCGCAGATGTGTTCCATCCTCCAGGCGTTCCCGTGGCGCAAGTCTACCGGTTCCATCGGAGGCTGTACTCCCAAGTTTGTCTACCCCGACACTGCCTTCAGCAGTATTGCTTCGGATACGGATCAATTCACGAACGCTGCCCCAACCACGGTACACGAGGATACCTGGCTCGTTCGAATGGATTACAAGATCAGCGATAAGACCTTGCTGTACGGACGCGCCCAGCGCGATATTAGCTTGGTGGACGCCCCGAATGGAGCCGGGGTTCCATTTGACAAGGTTCGCACCATCAACCACCCCGGAAACTACTTCATCGCGCTTCAGCAAAGTTTGTCCCAGACGATGTTGAATGATGCGAAGATTTTCGTGAACCGGGCTCCCTTCATCAATCCGCAAGCGAGCCCTCTGAACTATTCCGTCGCTACGAATAACTGGGTCACGATTAACAACATCAATGCGGATCACGAAGTGGGTACCACCTTCGGAGTAATCGACAACCTGACATGGGCTCGAGGCCGCCATACCTTCAAGACGGGTATGGAGATTCGCCGGATCAGGCTAAACCAAGGCAAGACCGCCGATAACAACCTCTCTTTTGTGGACAATAGTGGCACTCTGGACTCAGGATTTGTAAATGCCGCATTGTACGATGTTAAGTTCACGGCTCCTTGGTGCTGCCATAAATACCGGCGTACTTTCTATATGCCCTATTTCCAGGATGAGTGGAAGGTCACTCCGAATCTCACTCTTAACTTGGGGCTGCGGTGGGAGTATTACGGAGTTGCGCACGAAGCCGACAATCGCACCACGGTTTTCGATTTCAACCAATTTCACGGGGTCTGTCTCGGGTCGGCCTCGACCAACGGTCCCTATCCGACGCCCATCAATACGCCACCTTGTCCTAAGAATCCTGCGCTGTATGACCCGAACTACAAGAATTTCGATCCGCGCGTCAGTTTCGCCTGGGCTCCCGGTGCCTTGAACGGAAAGACTGTCATTCGAGCTGGGTTTGGAATCTATCACGGCGCAGCCCAGAACGACGATCTAAATGCTGGGCTGGAGAGTGACAGATTCTCGCTGCAAGACAGCTTCGATCCATCGAGCTCGGGCACGCCCCTACTGCCCGCCTACCAGCAAGAGATTCCAGACCTGACCGCGCTGGGTCTTCTGGCACGCAACGCACAACCTCGCGCATTGCAGCGTCATGGGCGCCGCGACCTGTACGTGGAGACGTGGGGTTTGACCATCGAACACGAGTTGCCCGCGAATTTCCTGGCATCGGCCCAGTATCTTGGCTCCCGCGGCGTGAAGCTGTTTTCCCGCGGGGCAGTCAACCTATGCAGCACTAAACCCGATCCCAATGGGAACTGCACCCGCCCACTGGATCAATATTATCCGGACCCAAGCAACCCAGGCGGGACCATCGACCCGTTTGTTTCGGTGGATTACAAATCCGATATCGGTGCGAGCACTTATCATGGGCTTCTACTGAGTTTAGAGCGCCGTTTCAGCAGCGGTCTATCTTTCCAGACGCGTTACACCTGGTCACATTCCATCAATGACGGGTCAGTCGGAGGTGGGGAGTCGAACGGTCCCGAAAACGTGAATTGCCTCAAGTGCGACAAGGGGCCGAGTGTATTCGACATCCGCCACAATTTCACCGCCAATGCAGTCTACGAACTGCCGTTCGGAGCTGGTAAGAGATTTATGAACGAGGGGGGCATTCTCAACAAGATTGTTGGCGGCTGGAGTTTGAGCAGCATTGGACTCTGGCACACGGGCCACCCGCTCACGGTAACCACGGATATCTCGTCAACGCAGCTCCCCGACGGCAACGACCAAACGAACCAGCGTCCTGACCTTGTTCCCGGAGTTCCTTTGCTGCTGCCTGGTGGAGTCAAGAACGGCCAACTTCCAATCAATTTAGCTGCGTTTGCTCCGCCCCCACTCGATCCTGGGACTGATCCTGGTTCTGGGGTTGCGTACGCCAGCTACGGCCTAGTAAGCCGATACGGTAACGCACCGAACGGCATCCTGCGCGCCTTGCACTCCTGGCAGATCGACATGGCGCTCATGAAGGAAACTAAACTCACGGAGCGTGTTTCTATGGAGTTTGGTGTGCAGGCATTCAACATCCTCAATCACACTCAACTCGGAGATCCTAATAACCTGACCTTGAATTATATCCAGACAGGGCCTACGAGCTGGACACTTACAGCGAAATCAGATTTCGGCGTCATCACCTCAACTAACAATTTCAACATCAATAACGATAACGCCGCCTCCCCCAACACCGGTACCGGTCTACCACGGCAGCTTCAATTCATGGTTCGTCTGAAGTTCTGACTTGGGAGCCGTGGCGTTTACGACTCTCGCGCGAGTTCATGGAATCTTCAGGTTGTGGGTGTAGGGTTGTTCCAGAGGTCTTGATGACGAAACGCAGTCTCTTTTTATTTGCGTCGCTTGCCTGGGTGATCTCGTGCATCTGTGCTTGCAGCAGAGCACAGAAAAAACCTGAGGTCGCTCCAGCCGCGTCGGCTCAAGCTCAGAGTTCCGATCCTCGTTCCGATCGTCCCGATCCTCAGAGCTCAGATCCGGTGCTGGTGGGTGCAGGCGACATCGCCAGTTGCGACGACCTGGCGGGCGCTGAAGCCACGGCGAAGTTGATTGACCACATCCCCGGCACGGTCTTTGCCGCGGGTGATCTGGCCTATCCTGATGGCTCCGACGAGCAGTTTGCCAATTGTTATGGTCCGACCTGGGGGCGATTCAAAGATCGCACCCGGCCGGCAGCCGGCAATCACGAATATCACAGCGATGGAGCTTCGGGGTACGCACGTTATTTTGGCGCGGCCGCGGGCGATCCCAAGAAAGGTTACTACAGCTACGAGCTCGGTGCTTGGCACATTATTGTTCTAAATAGCGAATGCGACCAGGTCGGTGGCTGCGACGCTGCTTCTCCACAAGGGAAATGGTTGAGGCAAGACCTCGCCGACTCCAAGACAACCTGCACCCTCGCCTACTGGCACAAAGCCCTGTTCAGCTCCGGCGGGAAGCATGGCAACGATCCGCAGATGAAGCCCTTTTGGGATGCCCTCTACCTGGCCGGCGCGGACGTCGTGCTGAATGGACACGACCACGACTACGAGCGCTTTGCGCCGCAAGATCCCGACGGGAAGCTGGATAAGGAACGCGGCATCCGGGAATTCGTAGTCGGCAGCGGCGGCAAGAACTCCCATCGGCTGTTCGGAGCGACCAAGCCCAACAGCGAAACGCGGAACGCGGAAGCGTTCGGAGTCCTTAAGCTCACTCTGCACGCCAAGAGTTATGACTGGGAATTCATCCCAGAAGCAGGCAAGACCTACACTGATTCCGGAACCGGAACCTGCCACTAAATATCACGACTTTCAATCTTGATCCAGCCTGTCTGAAAGGACTACCTCCCATGTCGATCGACCGTCGAGTATCTGTGGAACACGCGCGCAAAGTATTCGCCCTGGCAGTTCTCTCTCTGACCATGCTGGCTGCCCCGGCCTTTGCTCAGAGCGGCTACGCAATCACGAAGAAGATTTCGATCACGGGTCAGGGGAGCTGGGATTACCTCTCAGTGGATGAGGCCGCCCGGCGTCTTTACGTTTCTCACGGAACCCAGGTCGAAGTGGTGGATATCGACTCGCAGAGCGTCGTCGGCACTATTCCCAATACTCCGGGGGTTCACGGGATTGCGATCGCTTCGGAACTCGGCCGCGGATTCATCAGCAATGGCCAGGCCTCGACTGTCACGATCTTTGACTTGAAAACGCTTAAGAAACTTGGGGAAGTCCCCACGGGCAAAAAGCCCGACGCCATCATTTACGATCCCGCCACGTCTCAGGTTTTCGCTTTCAACGGTGGCAGCAACAGCGCCACGGCAATCTCAGCTGCGGACGGTAAAGTGGCTGGCACAATCGATCTGGGCGGAGGCCCAGAATTTGCTGCATCCGACAGTAACGGCTACGTTTATGACAACCTTGAAGACGAGAGCCTGGTACTCAAAATCGACGCGAAGAAGCTGACCGTCGAGCAGCGCTGGAAAACTGCCCCGTGTGAGTCGCCTTCGAGCATGGCGATGGACCGGCCGAATCATCGGCTATTTATTGGCTGTAGAAATCGCGTCATGGCAGTGCTGGATTCCAACTCCGGAAAAGTCATTGCTTCACTTCCCATTGGCGACCATGTGGACGCAACTGCTTTTGACGTGGACTCCCGGCTCATTTTCTTTTCGAACGGGGAAGGCAGTATTTCCGTGGTGCACCAGGACAGTCCGGATAAGTACTCTGTTGTCGACACGATCAAGACCTTGCCTCGCGCGAAAACCATGGCGCTTGATCCAAAAACGCATCAGTTATTCTTATCTACGGCGGAAGGCGGGCAGTTTGAGGTGCTGGTCGTGGGCAAGTAGCGGCATATCCATAGAGAGTTTAAGCCGTTTCCCGAGTGAATCTGCCTGCTAGGAAATTAGTGGTGCGCCGCGTGGCCTCGTGGGTGTAAACTTTGGCCCTCAAAATCACCTCACTGCGGGAGGGACTATGTCACGCCAGCTATTTTCGCACTTCAGCAGAAGCACAAACCGAAAGATTAGCGTCCTGAGCATTACCGTGATGGCACTCTGTTGCCTTCCGTTGGCAAGTGCCCAACACGATTCACAGCCATCCGACAAAGCGGTGCAGCGCATCATGAAGGAAGTCCGGCATGAGCTGATCATGTTGCCTTTTTTGGATGTGTTCGACAACCTCGCTTACAAGGTTGACGGCTACAACGTCACGCTTCTAGGGTCGGTGACGCGGCCCAGTCTGAAGTCCGACGCGGAGAACGCCGTGAAGAGCATTGAAGGAGTGGAACATGTTGACAATCAAATCGAAGTTCTCCCGCCCTCGCCCATGGACGACCGGTTGCGGGTGCGATTGTTCCGAGCTATCTATAACTACCCCCCATTGCAGCGTTACTCGCTGCCTGTAAACAAGCCAATCCGGATTATTGTGAATCGGGGGCACGCTAAACTTGAGGGTGTTGTAGACAGTGAAGCCGACAAAAATATCGCCGGCATCCGCGCCAAAGGCGTACCTGGTCTTTTTTCCGTGGACAACAACCTCCAGGTTGTAAAGTAGCGTCGGCAAATGCGGGGAGTCTGCTTACTGGGTTCTAATAATGGAACTTATAGCGGAGCTCCACGTAAATCTCCCGCGGGTTGTTCCAATGAAACCCGCCGAAAGTCTGGCTGTTGTCAAGCTCTACGCGGCGGTTGGCCACGTTCAATGCATTCACCGATGCGGAGAAGTGCTCGCCGAAGTCTTTACCTAGCGAAATATCGAACGTCGTGTGCCCCGGGAGATGGCGTTCGGGATAAGGATTGCCCACGAAAGCATTGCTAAATCCGGAGCCGTAGTAAGCATTGATGGACGCAAACGCCCGCCAAGGCAGCGTGAAGTCACCGCCGGCGTTCAGCGTGTTGGTTTGGTCGTGATCAAGCGGAAAGAACGGAGTGGGCGGAGAGAAATTCGTGAAGCCGCCCGTGATGGGCAGTTTGCCCGCAGCGACTTGATTGGAGTAGGTAAGATGCATCTGTCCCCGGTGAGCAATGCGGGGAGAACGCAGGGTCAGCTCCCAGCCGCGAATTTTCGTTCTGTCAATGGTGATAGGAAAGCAGACTCCTGACCCAATGCAGCTGTGATCGAAGAAGTTGTGAGCGCTGGTCTTGAAGTTATCGGCGTCGAGAATCCATCCGCGATAGGGAATGGTAACTCCGAACTGATGCTCCTCGTCGCGTTCGCCCCGAAGCGGCAGGAACTTGCAATTATTCGTGTTGCAAAATGGCACCAAAGGGCCCGAAACCGTGAGAAGAGGTGGCGCCTGGAAGTAGTGGCCGTAGAATGCGCGGAAAGTCCAATTCAAACGCGGAATGTTCAACGCTGCACCGAAGCGTGGGCTGATGGCATTCTCGGAGTTTCCTCCGCTGAAATGTGTGGGGCGCATCCCCGCAGTGAGCGTTAGCCAGGAAAATGGTTTGAATTTGTCGTCGATGAAGAAGGATTCCAGCCCGCCGGATGCGGGATCGCTCTCAGCAAGGGGTAGAGTGTTGCTCCCGTTGTTGAAGATAATCCCAAAGAACTGACTATCGTGTTGGTGAAAGCCGTAAAAGCCCGCCTGTAGATTGTTCTTTGCCGAGTTGGCGCTGAAACTCACCTGTCCGCCGGCGTAGGTCGAGGTGTGGTGATCCGTTGTGGCGAGAGCAACGTCAGCGGGTGAACTGTCGTAGTTAGCGCTGTTGCGATGGAAGAAAGGCGAGACCGTCAGCAGTGTTTTGGAATTGAACGTGTGCACCCAGGAGAAATTCGCCAGGGCATCAGATTCGTGGTTGCCATCGCGAAGGCCGATGCTGGGATACTGTCCGCCGACGGGATTGTTCTCTATATCGTTGGGAAATGGATCATAGGGAATCTGATAGTAGTCCTTACGCAATGAGGTCACGAGGCGCAACTGATTAGAAGGATCGGCGTTGAAAATGAACGACCCGAAACCGCCGTATCCATTGGCTGCATCGTGGACCACTTTCGAAACGGGTGTTTGCAAGCCAAGGTCGCTGCGGTTTCCATTCATGCTGGCGTAGTAAGCGAAACGCTCGGTATGACTGCCGAAGTTGAACTGGTCGTTCGTTTGATGGAAGTTGCCGGCGCTGAGCACAAGCTCGGCTTGGTTGTTGCGTTCGAAGCCGGATCGCGGGACGATGTTGAACACACCATACGTCCGGTCACCAAATTCCGCGCCGTAGCTGCCGCGATTGACCTCCAGGTAGTCGATATCTTTGGGATCAAA
>Ga0210384_10004832_pt1 | contig 14917 bp, 11 predicted proteins | sample IncBWH2MmetaG_FD_160574 | JGI IMG/M metagenome (GOLD analysis project Ga0210384, IMG submission 160574) | Forest soil microbial communities from Barre Woods Harvard Forest LTER site, Petersham, Massachusetts, United States - Inc-BW-H-2-M | ecosystem: Environmental > Terrestrial > Soil >...
CACACCTTCAACTTCTCCGAGATCACCGAAGATGCGATCGCCGCCGGCGCCGCGATCCGCGTCGACAACCCGGCCGAACTGATGCGCCAGGCATTTGCGCTGCTCGCCGACGCCGGCAAGAGGACATCCATGGGCGACAGTGCGCACGCCTTCTTTATGCAGCATCAGGGGGCAACCGACAGGACGATGGAGATACTAGAACTCATTTCATAAATACCAGTGAGATGCGTTAGCCCCCTACGCCGGGCGCTAACCCTCCGGGAACGGTCTATTTGGGCGCATTGGCGGCGTTGTGCGGGGACGCCTAGTCCGCTAGCAAAGGGACCACCCTTTGCGTTGCGACGCGCCTTGCACTGCATCCCAAATAGATCCGTTCGCACTCGCTGCTATTGATGAAATGAGTTCTAGCCGAATGCGCCAGCCTGCAGTGAATCCCCGCAACTCTTGTCCGTTTCTCAGTCGAGCATAAAAAAAGCCACCGGCGGTGGCTTTCTTGTTTGGGCTGATGGGATCAGTGCTGCAGCAAGCCATTCACTTCGGCCAGGTCGTCCTCTTTCAAGGTGCCCGCGGCCGACTTCAGGCGCAGGCCGTTCATGATGGTATCGTAACGTGCCTTGGCCAGGTCCCGCTGAGTCGTGTACAGCTGTTGCTGCGCATTCAGCACGTCGATGTTGATGCGCACGCCGACCTGATAGCCCAGCTTGTTGGAATCCAGCGCCGACTGGCTGGATATTTCCGCCGCCTCCAGCGCCTTCACCTGGGCCAGGCCGCTATTGACGCCGAAATAAGACTGGCGCGCACCTTGCGCTGCAGTGCGGCGCGCGAATTCCAGGTCATTGCGGGCCTTGTCTTCCAGCGCGATGGATTCGCGCACCCGGCTGTCCACGCCGAAGCCGGAGAAAATCGGAATGCTCCATTGCACGCCTATCGAATTATTCTTGACTACGGTATTGCCGCTGGAACTGATGGACAACGGCATGCCGCCGTTAGAGTTGCGTCCGCTGCTGGCCACCAGGTCCAGGGTAGGATAGTGACCAGCCCGGTTTCTCTGGATGTCACGCTGGGCGATTTCCACATTGACTTGCGATGCAATCACACCGTAATTCTGCTTTTCTGCTGAACCGACCCAGTCGTCGATACGCTCAGGCTGCGGCGAACTAAGTTTGATGCCGGTTTTCAGCAATGCCAGTTCGCCGGCCTCCTTGCCTATGATCTGCTGCAATGCGGCGCGCTTGATTTGCAGATCGCTGACGCCGGCGAATTCCTGCGCCACCGTCAGGTCGTAACGCGCCTGCGCTTCGTGCGTATCGGTAATGGTCGACGTGCCCACTTCAAAATTACGCTTGGCCGACGCCAGTTGCTCCGAGATCGCCACCTTTTGCGCCTGCAAGGTCGTGAGCGTGTCCTGCGCCGCCAGCACGTCAAAATAGGCCTGGGCTACGCGGGTGATCAGGTCCTGTTGCGACAGCGCGAATTGCGCTTCGCTGACGACCAGGGCCAGCTTGCCTTGCTGGTATTGCTGCCAGTTAGCCCAACGGAACAAGGGTTGGGACAAGGTCAGCGCATACGAATTTGCCGTGCTTGAATAATTAAAGCTACCGGGAAAAGCATCGGACGACACATCATTCCTGCTGCGCGTATCGGTGCCGTTAATCGCTATCGTCGGGAGAATCAGCGCGCGTCCCTGGATCGGCTTTTCCTGGCCTGCAGCCAGCGAAGCGCGGGCACTGCCGAATTGCGCGTCATTGAGCAGAGCGTCCTTATAGATCTGCAACAAATCAGTCGCGCCGGCATTCAACGACAAAAAAGCGCCGGCGATCAGTACGGCAATAATGGGCTTACGCATGAAACGCTCCGAGATAAGAATTATTAGTTAGTTTTTTTAAAAATTCGACAAACTCAGGCAAAGAAACGCAATCGCCTCAATAAGTCGGCATAGTCGTATCGACTTCCTGTGCCCAGGCGTGTACGCCGCCGGTCAGGTTGATGACCTTGGCAAAGCCGCTGCGCTCCAGAAAACTGGCAACCTGCATGCTGCGCCCACCGTGGTGGCAGACACACACTATCGTAGCATCCTGGTCCAGTTCACTGATGCGCGCCGGTACGCTTTGCATGGGCATCAGGACCACGCCGGTGATATGACAGGTCTCATGCTCCCAAGGTTCCCGGACATCCAGTAAAACCGGAGGATTTTTTTCTTTGTCCGCCAGCCAGTGGGCCAATTCCTGCGCAGTGATATCTTGCATGGTCTTATCCCCGCTTCAGAAAGTGAACTTGGATGGCTGCACGGCCTGGGACAATGGCTGCACCACGGTTTCAAACAGGGTCTGTGTTTTGTAGCTGGCCTGCCCGGTACGCGTGACGATTTCCGCCGACATCACCGGCAGTTGTCCCACGATGACAAACAGGCGTCCGCCGACCTTCAATTGCTGCAACAGGCCATCCGGCACCGAAGGCAGCGAGCCGTGCACGACCGCCACGTCATAGGCCGCAGACGGATTGGCTTTCAAGCCGTCGCCCTGGACCACGCTGACATTCAGTACGCCGTTCCTGGACAGGTTTTTTTCCGCCAGCGCCTTCAGCTCGGCATCGACTTCCATCACTGTGACCTTGGCCGCGCGATGCCCCAGCAGCGCTGCCAGGTAACCGGAACCGGCGCCGACCAGCAGTACCTGCTCATGCTTGTTGATCGCCAGTTCCTGCAGTATGCGTCCTTCGAGTTTCGGCGACAGCGAATGCGCGCTCGCCGACAGAGGCAACTCGGTATCGGAAAACACCAGGCCAAGCTGGTTCTCCGGGAAAAAATTCTCGCGCTTGACGACTACCAGCATGTCCAGCACTTCCTGGTTCAGTACGTTCCAGGGGCGAATCTGCTGCTCAATCATATTGAAGCGTGCTTGTTCGATATTCATGTTCTTAACTCGGTAGCATTAATGAGGAACCCGCATTTTATCAAATGCAGCCAAGGCGATACCTGGAGAATGCAGTCGGCATCGTCTTAAATTCCATAAATTCAATAAATGGGCGTTCAAAACAGGTTTGAACACCGTTACGGCATCCGGCAGCGCGGCGCAAGATCGATCCATGCCGGGGCGCGCAACGCCGACCGGCCCTGAATAAGCACTCAGGCCAGCATGCCGTTCAAAACCAGCTCCAGATAGGCATCAATGTAAGGCGCCAGTTCATCGTCCTGTACGCTGCATGCATTGCCGGAATGCCTGGAGATCATTTGCATGATGATGGGAGCGATCAATATCCTCGGCGCCATTTCCAGGTTCAGGGGCCGGATCTCGCCGCGCGCTATCCCCCGCTTCAGCATGCGCACCACCATCGCATCGCTGCGGGCGATGACTTCCTCATTGTAAAACTGGGCCAATTCGGGGAAATTGCCAGCCTCGGCAATCATCAATTTGCTAAGGCCGGACAGCTTGGTATTTCCCACCGCGTACCACCAGCTCATGAAAATTTCACGGAACAAGTCCGCGCTGCTACCGGTGAACTGCTCTACCAACTCTTCCGCCTGCCCTATCATGGGCACCACATTTTCGCGCACTACCGTCTTGAACAATTCTTCCTTGCTACTGAAATACAGGTACAAGGTGCCCTTGGACACCCCTGCACTTTTGGCAATATCATCCAGACGCGTCGCCGCAAATCCGCGCTCTACGAACAAATCGAGAGCCGCAGCCAATAATTCTTGAGGACGAGCGTCTTTACGACGCTCCCAGCGTGGTTTTAGATCGGGTGGCATAATTTCAGACTAGGGCACAATAACTTACTCGCGAGTCAGTAATGTAATCCCGTCAGGCCGGACCGTCAAGTTCCACCTACATTGTTACGTCTCAATAAAGACTTGAACCAAACAACAAAATCTTAAATACCAACCAATAACCAAATAATAAAGCCTTGAATGAGCCGTGACCCCGAGTCCGTATTCATTTTCGCGCAAGCTGGACGTTGTCCGGATCGATCTAGTGTGCGGCACCGTCACACCCAAGATCAGTGTGCTGTGCGCACAAATAATATATTATTACCTGTTTGATAATTATTAAAAACACAAAATATTTTAATATGAATTCGCTGACAAACCAACCTCACTGGGGCGGCATTTTCTTGTCAAACTGCCGTAATTCTGCCAAGCAACAACATTTGCCGCCATCGCAATGCGACAGAATGCGAAATCAGAGAGTTCAGATGTTCAAAATCCGGGATGGGCCGAGGTTCATCTTGCGAAACCGGTCGGTTAACTTAACGCATGTCGAGCGATGCTGTACCTTCGTGGAAGAGTTGGCGCCTAGATCGATGAGCAATCCCACTTTGATGAAGTGTCAGGAGCTTACTAGGTTTGCAACCGACATTTGGCTCCATCGATCCGGTACGCACGAAAACCGTGGCTCCGGTCAGCTTGGCCGTAGCGCAAATCTGGACGATCTATAGTGTCGCGCAGTAGAAAACTTAATCATCAACTCGTGTGGCGACGTAATGCCTGCAGTGTTCCAAATATGCAGCTTCGTGCAGTGCTGCTAATTCTACCGTACACTCCCACAGCCAGTTGGGCGCCCCCTTGCTGGACGGGTTGCTAGTCAATTCCCTAAACCAAGCCAGCGCGACGGACTCATCCATTTGCCTGGCATGAGCCTTGCCCACAATCGCTCCGAAATACCGGGCAACTTTTACCGCTTCTCGAGGAGATAGTTCCTCGATTTCCAATTTGAGATCTTCTGGCCGTAACTCCCTCACAAACACGGATTTTCCCAATATCCGTCCGGTCATCATGCGTTCGCCAAGGTGCGGAGAAAGATTAAGGGCACCTTTAACGACGCGCTCAGCATTGACTGTCGGCATAGCACTATCTGGATACCGCGGCGCCTTTGCTGCCACCGCTTCTTTAATATCCATCAGGCAAATTTCCTGTCTTTTAGTCTCCCGGTCATCGACATCGAGAAGAACGGCATATCTTAACAGGCCCAGCGAACTGCATCCCTTGACCCAATATGCAGCATCTAGCAGGTCAACCTTATCGTCGCTGTGCCGGCAGTGTATCTTGTTGACCAAGTTGATGGCGTTTCCTTTGACAAAGACGGATTGAATCGCTTTCAGTTCTTTAGCTAGGATAGGCCAGAATTTTTTGCCTAACGGGATATTGGGGCTGGCATCGACGATGCGTTCCCGTGCGAGGTTTTTCCAAGTGCGGCGACGTGCGACCTTCATGGACGCGCGAACCACCGCCGGAACTGGCACCTCAGTCTCATCGCCAATGACAAATTGTGCGGCATATCCCTCCATTAACACCTCCAGCATGTTCGCCGTCATTATCCCAGGCAGGTTCGATCCACGCGCAGCAAAAGCAAGAGACAATGCGAGTCTAGTGAGATCATGTGCTGGATTACCAATCACTGCTTGATCAAAATCCCGGATTTGAAAGTCAACTTTTCCCTCGATATCGGCGACTGGTCCAAGGTTGCCAATGTGGCAGTCGCCACATATCCATATCGGCGGTCCTTCGGGTATTTTTCCCATGCTGGCAGTTTCGAGCCAGTCGTAAAATTTCGACGTGCTGCCACGCACATAGTCGCTCGCCGACTTTGTCATTTTTAGATTCCTGGTTTGGGCTAACGTGATTGCCCGCTCGGAAGCCTGAGGAAAGTGCTGCTTTTTTTTCATAAGTACCTGATATGTTTTTAAAAAGAGCGCGAGTAGAACAGACGTTAACAGATCCTTGGATTTGGGCCTTTTTTCCCATGGTATCCAGGAATAATGTATGTACCAGAGATAAAAAGTAGCGCCCCTTTTTGAGGGGCGGTAATGAGAAGCTTCTGTAACTCTAGCTAGACTGCTTCTTGGAATGCCGGCAAATAGGTCGTAGCATAAATCATCAGTGAGATGATGTTCCATAATAAGTATGAACGCTACCTGCCCACGATTGATCGGCCATGTTAGGCCAGTTGTCAGAGTCGAAGCCAGGCGCATGTTGAAAGCGGTTTTTACTTACATCCAACACAATACGTTTGTTCACTGTGTCAAGCTTCAACGCACTCCATGGCACGGCATATAGCTTTTCGCCGAGGGTAAATATGCCCCCAGATGACAGTACAGCGTAAGCTACTCTACCGGTTTGCATGTCCAGCATGATTTCCTTCAGGTCACCCAAATGCTCATCTTGCAAGTTATGAACATGGTCACCAATCAAGGTATCGGCTCCCATCAATCCAGGGCCAGGACCTTTATTGCCGTTTTCTTTATACATGCCGTAGGTATCGCGCTCTTCATATGTTTCGTATGTCATGGTAAGTCTCCTAAAGTGAAGCCATAGAGTGATCCAGGGATGCAGCAATGTCGGTTCGGTAACCCGCTTACCTGCATATGTGCCTTCAGCTCCGTCGCAATACTTTGCTGCGCTTCCAGCCTAGCCTGTCCCATGACAGTTCCAATTGTAGGACACGACCAACCGAACAACTGTTCTTGCTAGGGGATTATGGAAAACACTATCTAGTCATAGTCTTTGTGCGCACTCAAGCCCTAATACCTAAATACTGATAGAAATATCAATGGTGCACTACTGTGTTAGACAACGCACAGTGACTACGCTCTTTCAGGGGATACTCAGCGCGAGTGATGTTTGCAATAGTGCTTGCGTAAAACTTCCGTGCTGACCAACTTGGTCGGCTCCGGCAGCCAGGGTTTTCTGGAAAAAAAGAAAGAAAAAAATGAAGAATAAATACGAGAGCGGTTCCAGATGTATACCGTGGTGCATCGCTTTGCTAATGAGTTCACTGATGGCGGCCTGCGGAGGAGGAGGCGGTCGAGATCCTATCCTCGGCATTGGGAGTGGAAACCTCGCCCCGGCAGCCCTTGTTGTTACCGCGGTAGCCCCAGTCAATAATGCCACCGGCGTGCCGATTAACATCGCGATTGTCACCGCTGCCTTTAGCGAAGCGGTGGCCCCAATCAGCGGCGCCGCTAGTTTTACGCTGGCATGTTCGTCGCCGTGTATGAATCCGACAGGAACCGTGGCTCTTGATGCCACCGGTAAGGTCGCGACATACACGCTAACAGCCGGGAGCAGTCTGGCGCCGCTCACCATGTATACGGCAACAATCGCCGGTGTCAAAAGCCTGACCGGTCTGGCATTGCTTACTCCCTATGTATGGAAATTCACAACGGGTGCGACACCTGATACGACCTTGCCCACTGTAGTGTTGACAATACCCGCGACGACGAATCCCGGTCCGACCACCGGTGTGCCGACCAACACCGGTATCAGTGCCGTCTTCTCGGAAGATATGGCACCGGCGACGATCAGTGCATCGAGCTTTACACTCACCTGTGCTGCACCCTGCGTGTCCCCTGCGGGTAGTGTCAGCTATAGCGTCGGCAGCAGGGCCGCCGTATTTGCGCCGACGGCAGCATTGATTGCCGGCACTACCTATACCGCCACGCTGACCACAGCGGCGACCGACTTGGCCGGCAATCCGCTGGCTGGCAATCAGGCCGCCCTGCCGTCAGCTAGTAACTATGTATGGACCTTCACGACGGCAGCGTCAGTTCCAGCGACAAATACCTCCGTGCTTTCCACCAATCCTGCCGCTAATGCCCTTGGGGTGTGCACGAACTCAACCGTGAATGCCAGCTTCGGCGTGCCCTCCGGTGTGCGCATTGATCCTGCCACAGTGAATTCAGCAACTGTGAAAGTGACAGGGCCGGCACCTGCATCGCCCCCCGTAATAGCTGCGTCCATAGTTCTTGATGCTGCTACTGGCCGCATTGTGACATTCACCCCGGCCAGTTCCTTCACCGCCGGCGTTACCTATACGGCCACGATCCAAGGAGGAGCTAACGGCGTAAAAGACTTGGCACTCCCGCCAAATACAATGCTCAACGACTACACATGGAGCTTCACTGCAGGGACTTGCGTAGTGCCTCCGACCATAAACCCGATAGCGCTGGGAGCCGCTTCGACGTTCGGCGCTTTTGGCGGCTCGGCAGGAACGACTAACATGGGGCTGCAGACAGTGATCAATGGTGATATCGGAACCACCGCGGTTTCCACCGCAGTGACCGGTTTTCATGATGGCGGAGTTTCATGCATTTATACCGAAACACCGCTGAACATCGGTACCGTCAATGGAAAAATCTATACAGCACCACCGGCACCGACCGTCGGCTGTCCTAGCGAAGGCACCGCAGCCACGCTGGCGATAGCGGCCCAGGCCCGTGCTGACGCGCTGACTGCCTATAACGCTCTGGTGGCGCTGCCGCCCGGATCTGATCCAGGAGCCGGTAACCTGGCCAACCTGGTACTTGCTCCCGGTGTTTATACGTCAGCTTCGGGTTCATTCAAGATGGAGGGTGGCAATCTCACTCTCGACGCTCAGGGCAATGCGAACGCAGTCTGGGTATTCCAAATGGCGACCTCGCTGACGGTCGGCGGTCCGGGTGCGGCGTTTCCTCAAAGCGTTGTATTGGTGAATGGGGCGCTGGCAAAGAATGTCTTCTGGCAAGTCGGCAGCGCCGCGACGATCAATGCGGCGGGCGGAGGGACCATGGCAGGCACGATCATTTCCCAGGCTGGAGCTGCGTTTTCTACAGCGGGCAATGCCGCGAAAGTAACGCTGAACGGCAGGGTATTGTCGCTGGGTGCCTCCGTCACTTTGGTGAACACGGTGATCAATGTGCCTGCTCCGTAATGCGAAAAACCATACTGTAGCCCCCTGTTGCCGAGACGCGTGCTGAGTGTTTGTACGCATTCTATGGCCACAGCGGCGCGAACATAAGCCTGGTTCCATAGTGACCTTCGGAACCGGTTTTTTTTAAATCATCATCGAGAAAAACATGAAACCAATAACAATCTCCTGGGCCCTGGCTGTTGCGGCATGCACGGCCATTGCCAGTCCCTACGCTGCCGCCGACGATGCCGGCTGGTATGGCGGCGCGAATGTCGGGCGATCCAAAGCTAAAATCGATGACACCAGGATTAGCAGCGCTTTGCTGGGGGACGGTTTTGCGACCAGTTCTATCAATGATGACAATCGTGGCACTGGCTACAAATTATTTGGCGGCTATCAGTTCAACCGAAATTTTGCTGTTGAAGGCGGCTACTTCGATTTAGGAAAATTTGGTTTTACTGCGACTACGCTGCCGCCTGGTAGCCTAACTGGAAACATTAAGTTGAGAGGGCTGAATCTCGACACCGTAGGCATACTACCGTTGACAGAAAGTCTGTCCGTGTTCGGCCGGCTCGGCGTGAACTATGCGGAAGCCAGGGATCACTTTACAGGAACCGGTTTCATCAATGTGCCCACCCCTGCCGCCAGCAAGCGCGAGGCTAACTACAAGTTCGGACTGGGTCTTCAGTACGCCTTCACGGAAGCACTGGGTATGCGTGTGGAAGCCGAACGCTATCGGGTCAATGACGCAGTGGGCAATAAAGGCGACGTCGATATGTTATCGGTCGGGCTGATATATCGGTTTGGGGGTAAAGCGGCAAGCGCCCCGGCGCGTGCTTCCGCGCCCCAGTACGAGGAGCCCCAAGCTGCCCCTCCGGCGGCGGTGATTGCGCAAGTTGCGCCGCCGCCATCACCGCCGGCGCCGACGAAAGTGTCCTTTTCAGCCGATTCCCTGTTCGATTTTAATATGGCAATCGTGAAGCCTGAAGGCAAGCAGGCGCTCGACAAGTTTGCGTCCGAGTTGAAGGGCACCGATTTTGATGTCATCACAGTCACCGGTCACACCGATCGTATAGGTACGCATGCCTTCAACATGAAACTTTCGGCGCGCCGTGCCGAAGCGGTCAAAACGCATCTGGTGGAATCCGCTGGCATACCTGCTGCAAAGGTCGCGGCTAAAGGCGTGGACGGTTCAGATCCGGTTACCAAGCCCGGCGAATGTAAAGGCGAGAAAGCCACCAAGAAATTGATCGCTTGTTTGCAGCCGGACCGTCGCGTGGATGTGGAAGTTTCTGGAACGAAATAAGATCGACTACTTCGATCACAGTGGTTTAGATCAAATTCAGTTAGAACCGCACTCAAGTTAACTCATCTGAAAATGGATAGCCCTACTCAACGCTGGACCTGAGATTTTAGTTTTTTTAAAATGTAGTTACCTTGAAAAATTGGATAAGAGAATGTTTTAATTTTCTTGTGTTGGGCTATCCAATAATATGAATTTTGGAGTTTGCTGTCATGTACATATTAAAATCAATCACAGGAATGATTTCGACCTTCCTGGCGCCTATCACTTCAGCTAGCCCAAAGACGCGACTGCAAGTTCTGCCCCGAGACCAGTGGCCTGACAATGTCGGTGATACCGTCTCAAATTTGTTAGCGCGTATGTCGCCCTCAGACAAAGCCATGTTGAGAGCGACGAGAAGACAAGACCTTTTTCTGTACAATCGCAGCTTGGGACTCAACATTTGCAGTTATTACGGATTAAATAGGGGCAATCGTAAACTTTTTCTTGCTGCGTGCGGACGACGCCGCAAACCTGAAGACGTTTCTGAAATAATTATTGAAGAATTGTGGCTAAGATTGCAATATATTTCAAGCTAGATTGGCGGTGCATTGCTCGTTTAGCGACGGGCCGCTATGTGTTTTCTGAAAAATTCTACATCGCAAGGAACAATCGATGAACTGATCGTCAAAACCGGACATTTCTAGCTTAGATTTTTCTTCTTGCGAGGATCGTATGCGCTTCAATTTCACGTCGCCGGGATACGGGAAATGCTTGCTCTCTGCTGACATCGGCAATACGAAAAATTCAGTTGCAGTACTCCACGCGCACTTGACTTACTTCTTTCGGGTCACAGCCACCTGCAACTCGTGGCCGAAGCTGCCCCCAATCTAATTCGTGCGCCAGCGCACAGACAGTGCCCGCTTTGGTATGTATTCTATACAGACCAAAATGAAGTAATTGTAGCGATTCCGAACTGCCTCCTGCGGAGGAGGTCGAGTCTGAAGATTGACGTTCTAATACTTCCATTGCTGTTTTAAGGATTTGATCCCTTCAGGAGGGTTATTATGAAATGGGCAGGTATGTATCTCGTCGGTTTTCTTGTCCTGATTTGCGGTCTTCTGGCGGCACTCTGGAAATTGGGTATTCTGACCAGCATCGGCACAACGTGGACCGTGATCGGGGTCATGATCGCGATCGGCATTGGCATCATGCTTGCAGTGTCCAATAGCGGCAGCAAAGAAAATATCGAGATCGACCGAAAATGAGCGGCTCGTGCATGACTCCTAGTTAGCTACGACCACTAGCCGACAAACGTAGAGTAGAAGCTTCGCGACCCAACGGGCGCTGGGTTAGCCTTCGCCCCCCCCAACTTCCAAGTCGACACTGCCAGATAGAAGCTACACGCCTGTATTTCTTAGGAGAATGAGATGAATGAAAAGTCTGAGTTGAGTGACTTAGCGGGCGCTTTGTTACGGGGTTTGCAGGAGGCACCGAAAAAGAATAAAGACTACGCCAGAATCGCTGAGTATGCAGGCACTATCTTCGGAATGTCTGTCCAGCCGATATCACAAGAGTTGTTCCATGAAAACGCTAACAACATCATGATTTTTTTCAAGGGGTTCGTTAAATTTTGCGGTTTGGCAGTCGGGCTTTCTGAAGATGAATGCAATTACGCATTTGAGATATTTTTTGTCGAAATCACAGGCTTGCCTCATCAGGACGGCGCAATGACTTTCAGTGTCTTGGACAGGATGGCGAAAACGCCAGAAGGCACTGCACTAATCAAAGCGGGACAACTGGCTGCGTACGATTGCCAAGAGGGCAATACTGCTGGGGCAATAGCGGCACTGGGCAAAGCACTCGGCATTTGACTTGCCTAGATGATCCGCACCTGAGCACAAAACTGGGACAGCATCTTTATTGGCGTTGTTGCGTTGATGCAATCATTTAAGGCAGTTATCGAACAAAGGTACGGTGTCTCGCAACGCGCGGCAACGGTCGAGGTAATCCTGTGGCGCATCGCTATATCATCGTCGCGCAATCGCCAACACCGATGGACCGGCCGGATTTGGCCGGTTTGATCTTACTCACGAACGGTGAACAGGCCAATTAGCCGGTTGTTGCCATTTCAAAAATCTGCGGCACTTCACAATGAATAGTTGATCTGGCTCGGGGTCTTCATTTTTGCTCACTGCTGGATGTATCTGCTGCACACGCGCTGGTCTCTGCTGTCGCGTTACACCCTTGACGTGACGCCGAGCCATTTGGAGCCGCAAGAGCAATCAAAGCCGACTCGATCATCGAAATAGTCGTGGCTCCCCCTGACGGTGAACGTAATTTCTTACCTATTATGGTGGTATGCGAGCTAGCGTACACGCATAAAAGGTATTTGCTGATAGCTTGCAAGTTTAGTAGGTGAACGCAATGACTAAGACAGGGAACTCTACTGCCAATGTCGACGATACCGGTTGTCCATTATGGATGTTGCGGGAGCAGATACTTCTAAAAGGAGTTCCCATGGACATCCCAACCCTTCGTCGTTCACTGTTGTTGCTCGTCTGTTTTCTGACTTTGACATTTAGCGGTTGGGCCGGCGCGGAGCCGCCCTTGCGCGCAGCACGTCTGGGCTACATCAGCGGCACGGTAAGTTTCTCGCCGGCTGGCCAACCCGACTGGGTGCAGGCGATGGTCAACCGGCCGCTGACCAACGGCGACCGCCTATGGGCGGACGCCAATTCGCGTGCCGAGTTGCAGGTCGGCGGCGCGGCGATCCGATTAGGCGCGGCCACCAGCGTGACCCTGCTCAATCTTGACGACCGCATCACGCAAGTGCGGCTGTCACAAGGCACGCTGAAAATTCGGGTGCGCCGGATGGGCCGGAACCAGAGCTTTGAGGTGGACACCCCCAATCTCGCCTTTATCCTGCGCCGCCCCGGCGAATACCGCATTGATGTGAATGCAGACGACGACGCGACCGCAGTCATGGCCCAGAGCGGCCAGGCCGAAGTGTATGGCGAAGGTGCGTCATACGCGGTCAATTCGCAGCAAGGGTATCGCTTCTATGGCACCGGCCTGTCCGACTATGATCTATTGACGTCGCGGCGCGATGACGATCTGGACCGCTGGGCACGCGATCGCGACTACCGTAGCGACAATTCACCGTCCGCGCGTTATGTTTCACCCGAAGTGGTCGGTTATGAAGACCTGGATTCCAACGGCAGCTGGCATGCGGACCCGAGCTATGGCAATGTTTGGACGCCGACGCACGTGGCCGCCGGCTGGACTCCTTACCGCGACGGCCATTGGGCCTGGGTCGACCCTTGGGGCTGGACCTGGGTAGACGATGCGCCTTGGGGTTTTGCCGTGTCGCACTATGGCCGCTGGGCAAACATCAAAGGCTCGTGGGGTTGGGTCCCAGGGCCGCTGCGTGAGCAGGCTGTCTATGCACCGGCGCTGGTAGCGTTTGTCGGGGGCAAGAATCTACAGGTCTCGCTGTCCATCGGCGCGGTTGCAGCCGCAGTAGGCTGGTTCCCGCTTGCGCCGCGCGAAGTCTACCAGCCCTCCTATCCTGTGAGCCGCACTTATTTCGATAACATCAATCGCAGCAACGCCGTGATCGCCCCTACCACCATCACCAACGTCTACAACACGACTACCACCACTAATGTCTACAACACCACCAATGTGACCAAAGTAGTCTATGTCAACCAGCAGGTGACGGGCGCCGTGGTCGCCGTGCCCGCACAAACGTTCGTGCAATCGCAGCCGGTGGCCAAGGCAGCGGTGGTGATTTCAAAAGAAGCGGCCATCAGCGCACCCGTAGCTCATGTCGCCGCCTTGGTGCCGGTGCAACAAAGCGTGCACGGCGGCGCCCCCAACACCAGTGCCAAGCCGCCGGCCCGAGAGCAAGCTGTCGTCGCCTACACCGCCCCGCCACCGCCCCCTGTTCCCTTTGTAGTCCAGCAAAAACAATTGGTCTCCAAACCGGGCGCGCCGATCGACGAAGCACAGCGCGCGCAATTGAGACCAGCTACCCCGAGAGCATCGGGGCCCAAGATCAGCGTAGTGAGCACTGCACAGGCACCAGCTCCGACCGCGCCACCACCAGCAACTCCTCCGGCGGGAAAATCGCCGGATGCCCGCAAAGCCGAGGCAAGCAAGGCCGATGCGACCAAGCCCGATGCAGCTAAACTCGACGCAGCCAAAACTGAAGCAGCCCGAGCCGACACAGCCAAAACCGATGCCGCTAAGGCCGCAACAGCAAAAACCGAAACGGCAAAAGCCGACGCCGCTAGAGCCGACTCAGCCAAGGCCGAAGCAACAGCTAGAACAGACGCTGCTAAAGCCGATGCTACCAGGGCCGCGACAGCAAAATCCGAAGCAGCCGCTAGAACCGACGCCGCTAAAGCCGAGGCAGCCAAGGCTGATGCAGCAAAAGCCGAGGCCGCTAGAACCAACGCCGCTAAAGCTGAGGCGACTAGATCTGATGCCGCCAGGGTCGATGCAGCCAAAGCCGAGGCAATTAAAGCCGACGCGGTTAGAGCCGATGCTGCCAGGGCAGATGCAACTAAGGCCGAGGCTACCAGGGCTGCGGCAGCAAAAGCCGAGGCCGCTAGAACCAACGCGGCTAAAGTCGATGCCGCCAGGGCAGATGCAGCTAAGACCGAGGCTACCAGGGCCGCGGCAGCAAAAGCCGAAGCAGCCGCTAGAGTCGGCGCAGCTAAAGCCGAGGCAGCCAAGGCTGATGCAACAAAAGCCGAGGCCGCTAGAACCAACGCCGCCAAAGCCGACGCGGCTAGAGCCGATGCCGCCAGGGCTGATGCAGCTAAAGCCGATGCTGCCAGAGCAGAGGCAGCAAAAATCGAAGCAGCCAAGAGAGCGGCCGCGCCACCTCAGGCGTCCGCTCCGAAACCCGAACCTGGCACGAAGGCCGAGGAACAGAGAAAAAAAGCCGAGGAAGAAACGC
>Ga0210384_10004834_pt1 | contig 14914 bp, 10 predicted proteins | sample IncBWH2MmetaG_FD_160574 | JGI IMG/M metagenome (GOLD analysis project Ga0210384, IMG submission 160574) | Forest soil microbial communities from Barre Woods Harvard Forest LTER site, Petersham, Massachusetts, United States - Inc-BW-H-2-M | ecosystem: Environmental > Terrestrial > Soil >...
GCGTTACACCAACGCCGGCCACCTCCCGTCATTCCTCGTCTGTCACGGAACCTCGCACCATCTGGATAAAGGCGGCATGGTTCTTGGCGTCGTCGATGACTACGTCTACGAAGAAGGCATGATTTCTGTAGGTTCGGAAGCGCTGCTGATCGGTTACAGTGACGGCCTGGTCGAGCCGGAAAACGTATACGGCGAAGAGTTCGGCATTCGCCGCCTGGAAGAAACCGCCGTCCATCTGCAAGGGGCCGCGCCCCTCATGGTCGCCGAATCCCTCATGGCCGCCGCCGAGGAATGGGCCGGCACCGCCGACCAGGCCGACGACATGACCGTCATCGTCGCCCGCCTCCGCTAGTCCGCTCTTCTCCCGGTACGCTATACTGAAATTCCTTCGATGAAAGCTCTCACCGCAGCGGAAATGCGCGAAGTTGACCGCCTCACCACCGAGCGCTACGGCATTCCCAGCTTGCAGTTGATGGAAAACGCCGGAAAGAGCTTGTTTGACTACCTGCGCGCATCGTTCAGCGACGTCACTGCGAATCGTGCAACGATTCTCTGCGGCAAGGGGAATAATGGCGGCGACGGTTTTGTCGTTGCGCGTTTTCTTCAGGACCATGGCTTCAAACCCACTGTTTTCCTCTTCGCTGAACTCGAAACCGTGCGTGGCGACGCCGCCGAAAATCTTCTTCGGCTGAAAAAAACCGGCGCCAGCATTCGAATCATCACTGACGCCAGCAAATGGGATGCAGCGCGAACCGAAGTCGCAAAATCTCGATTGATCGTCGACGCGCTTCTCGGCACTGGCCTCAAAGGGAAAGTGGAAGGCCTCCTTGCATCCGTAATCCGCGACGTGAATAAGATCTCGCGCGATGCCACGGCCATCCATCCTGAAGCCATCGTCGCCATCGACACGCCCTCCGGACTTTCTTCCAATGAAGAGTTTTCCGATGGGCCGATGATCCAGGCACACGCCACGGTCACCTTCACAGCGCCTAAAATCGGCCAGCTTGTTTCCAGAGACGCAGCCTGCTGTGGCAGGCTGGTGGTAAGAGAGATCGGTTCGCCGGCGGACTTGATTGAGGAACTTGGCAAAGGGAACGTGAAGTGGATCGAACCAGGTGAGTTTCAAGACCTGCCGTTGGTACGCCGGGCGGATTCGAACAAAGGCAATTTCGGCCACGTTTTGCTCGTCGCCGGTTCCCGAGGAAAATCCGGCGCTGCAGTTTTAGCAGGCCGCGGAGCTTTGCGCGCCGGCGCCGGCTTGGTCACCATCGCTACGCCCCAGGATTTGCTCGCGGTCGTCGCCTCCGCTCAAGCGGAGTTCATGACCGAGCCGCTGCTCTCCACTAAACAGGGAGCCATCGCCGCGTCAAATCTCAGAGCTGGGCGTTTCAGCGCAATCTCTAAAAACAAAACTCTACTCGCCATTGGCCCGGGAATTGGAAGACAGCCGGAAACCCAGCTTTTCGTGAGAACCATCGTACAGACAGCGGAACAACCACTCATTCTGGATGCAGATGGATTGAATGCCTTTGCCGGCCGCTCCAAGGATCTTGCCAAGAGAAAATCGCCCTATCTTGCCGTCACGCCTCATCCCGGTGAAATGGCTCGCCTCTGCGCCATCTCCACAAAAGAAGTCCAGGCCGATCGGCTCGGTATCGCACTTAGGGCCGCTAAGAACTGGAATGCCTGCGTAATCCTCAAAGGCTTCCACACCATCCTTGCTACTCCGGACGGCCAAGCTTTCGTGAACACGACAGGAAACCCCGGCCTCGCAAAAGGCGGCTCCGGTGATGTTCTAACCGGCATCCTTGCAGGCATGGACTCTCAGCTTGGCGCCCATCATTGGGTGCGAGCCCTGGCGCTAGGCGTGTACCTCCATGGCCGGGCCGCCGATGAAGCCACCGCCCACCGCGAAGAAGCCTCTCTTCTTGCCGGAGAGATTTCCGACATCCTCCCGCGGACCTATCGCCACTTCATTACGGAGCTCCGCAAGCGTGCTTGAAGAAACCATCACAAGCTCCGCCGAGGAAACCACCCAGTGGGGCAGGGAATTTGCCAAGCGCCTCGCGGCTCCTACCCTCATCCTCCTCACCGGCGACCTCGGCACCGGCAAAACCACTCTCACAAAGGGCCTGGTCTCCGGCTTGGGCGCCGCCAGCGAAAACGACGTCACCAGCCCCACCTTCACCCTCGTCCATGTCTACGGCAAAGCCGCCAAGGTCTACCACGCCGACCTCTATCGAATCGAATCCTTCCACGATTTCGAAACCTTGGGTCTCGAAGACATGTTTTCCACCCCTGCGATTGCCATTCTCGAATGGTCCGAACGTTTTCCCTTGCCCTCCCCGTGGCCCCAAGTCCGCATTCGCCTCGAACACCTGGGCGGCGACACCCGCCGAATCACCGTTCTTTAGCCTTCCCCTCCTACCTCTGAGCCCTTACCGTCACTCCTAACTCTCTGGTTACGCACCCGTCCGGATTCCTTGCCCAGCCAATGCTCCGCTGCTAGCGTAGAAAGAGCCCCTTCCGGGAAAGCGAATGGCAAACGAACTCGCACTTCTACCCAGCGCAAGTGAAGCGGCCCGGATCGAACTCAAGAGCTATAACGTCACGATCCCCATGGGATCGTTGGCGATCGGCGTGGATAACATTCACCACGACGTGTTCCTGAGCCCGAAGTTCGTCCAGGCCTCGCGCGACTATCTTTTCGATCTCATTCGCCAGAATACCAGCGCCTCCTATTTCTCCGGCATCGAACTCCGCAAAACCAAAGGCCCGGACAGCGGCGCTTTTCGCAAACTTCTCTCCGAAATCCTCCAAAGCGCTCTCACCCAGGCCAAGTACCACAAAAATATTGAGATCGACCTGCTCTTCCGCCTTGCTTTACTCAAGTTTCTCACCTTCGAACTCGGCAACCAGTTCGCCAACCTCATTCTCGAAGGCAAGGAATGGATTCGCCAGCGCGGCGAGCACTTCGAACGCGGCCAGCAGGCCCACGTCATCAAGGCGCGCCTCTCCGAGCTCCAGTCCATGCGACGCTCCGTAATTCGCCGCGTCGGCCAGCAAGTCGCCCAGATTGTTGTGGACGTCGAAGAAAACGTCACCGCAAAAACCCGCCGCGCCCTTTTTGGCGATGATTTCGCTCCCCTCTACGATCTCACCAAGAATCGCATGGTCTTCCTCGAAGGCATGAAGGATGACGTTTTCTTCCTAGAGCATTACGTTCTTCTCGGCAATTACGTTCGCGACCCCGACCGCTTCGAAGCCATGGACGCGCTCTTCCAGGAATTCCTGCGCGAAGCCGGCATTACCCTTGCGCACGATCCTTCGCACACCGAGGCCATTCAGGCGCACACCGCTCTGCTGGACTCCATTCAAGCTATTCGGAATGACATCGCCACCCTCGAAGAGCAGCGCGAATCAACTCGCAAGCGCCTCGAGCGCGGCGAGGGTTTCTTCTCCAAATTTCTCAATTCCGATGACCCCGCCAACCTTAAGGCCTCGCTTTCCGACATCGAGCAGCGCCTCAAACATCAGGAATGCAAGCTGGAGGAAATGGGCCCGCAAATTGACTCCGCCCGCCAGAAACTCGATTTCTTCGTCAAGGATCATTCCGGCAAGCTCGGCGAGTACCTCAACGATCCCGAAAACGCCAAACGCCTTTTCGACGCCAGCGCCGCCACCGGAGACGAAGCGCCCATGCGCGCGCGTTTGCTGGGATCGCTACTCGATCGTTTGGAACAGCACGAAGTCCTCTATCACGTTATCGCCAGCTACGAAATCCAACCCGTCGCCGCCGAATACTGCCCGCCCGTCCACTTACAGCAACTCCGGAAAGCGCTGGTTTCCAAGGACGAGCTCAAGCAAGTCGAGCAAGTCATCAAGCAAGTCCCCGCGAAAAAACTCTCGCTCAAAGCCATCGAAGAGCTCTCGAAGAAAATCCGCCGCTATTCGCGCGAAGAAATGCAGGCTTTCGTCCTGCGTTTTGCCACCGACTTTCTGCGCCTCCGCCGTGATCTTCGCGATGCCGACCACCTGTCCACCTGCATGGAGCGCATCAATCTGGTCACCACGGAAAAAGCCCGCGACCTCTCCCGCCTGAACAATCGCCTCTACGAATGTGTCCTTCCCGAAGAGGCCAAGCCGGAGCAGGACAATGTCGTTTCCCACGTCATCATCAAAGCCGACGTCCGCGGCTCCACGCGCATGACCCAGGACCTTCTCTCGCGCGGCCTAAGCCCCGCTTCGCATTTCAGCCTGAACTTGCACGAGCCCGTTAAAAAACTTCTCGACCGCTACTCCGCCAAGAAAGTTTTCATCGAAGGCGACGCCATCATTCTTGCCATTTTCGAAACGGAAGCCACCATCGCCTACGCGCGCCCCGTCGCCAAGGCCTGCATCCTCGCGCGCCAGATTCTTGCCGTTTGCAATTCGTATAACGAGCGCGCCTCCGATAGCGACCTCCCCGCTCTCGAACTCGGCCTCGGCGTCGCCTACCAGGGTTCTGCGCCCACTTACTGGACGGACGGCGATTCCCGCATCATGATTTCCAAGGCTCTTAATCTTTCCGACCGCCTCTCCGGCTGCGCCAAACTTGCCAAGCGCATGCTCTCCAAACAAAAAACCCATTTCTCCATTTTTCAATTCTTGAACACCATGGAAGGCGCTTCCGCCGAAGAATTGGACGAATTCCTCGTCCGCTACAATCACAACGGCATCGAGCTCAACGAAGAAGGGTTCCAGAAGCTTTCCGAGGAAATCTCCCTCGACACCATCGAAACCAAGCTCGAAATGCCTTGGGGAAAACAAGGCGTCACTCTCTACTACGGCGAAGTCCCTCTCGGCGAATCCGTCGAGCTCCTCGTGCTCCGGAAAGCCTTCGCCCGCCAGCTTCTGCCCGATGGCAAAATCGGCGGCGCCACCACGCACCCGTACTATGAAGTCTGCACCAGCCCCGCCCTTTACGACCTGGTCGCCGCCCTAATTCGCAGCCACCAAGCCGCCGAGCTAGCCACCGCCCGCGCCTAGTTCCTTGTAGTGGCCGGTCTTCAGACCGGTTCTTTTCTCCTTCTGCCCGCCTGCGACAACGCGCCCGTGCTCTCCGCCGGGCTCAGTTTTCTGAGCTCTGTTCTCTGATCTCTGCTCTTCCGTTCACCCCTCGCCGCCCGCCACTTCCGCTATACTTCTCGCGGGGGCGAAAAGAGTCCGGTGACTTTCCCGGCCTTCAAAGCCGGCGATTCGGTCCTTCGCGGGTCGAATGGTGGATTCGACTTCCACACGCCTCCGCCATTTCCCATCGATCCGTGCACACCAAGACCCCGCAGGCTCATCCGGTGGAGCAATACCGGGGCGTCTATTTTCTAGTTGAACTTGTAATACCGCCGCTTGTAGTAAGGAATCCCGTACCCTTTGAATTTGTCTTTCGGGTTCAACTCCAGAAACAGCTTGTGCCATCGGCTTTCGCTGCTCGCACCTTCCGCCGCGGTCTTGGCCGGCCCCTTGGGCGGCGCATAGCTCAGAACGTACCGGTAACGCACCGCCAGGCTGATGGTCCGCACAATCCGCGGAAGGTCCTCCTCGTGTTTCGCCGTAAAAACGCCACCGCCCGTCGCTTCCGCCAAGACTTGCAGGTTATGCGGTCCGCGCCTCTCCGCTGGCCCGATAAAGTCCTCGGCGGACTCGTGCGTGCCCGGAAATGGCGTCTTCCCCGGCACTCCTGATTTCTTTTTCGGCCCCGTGAAGATTTCCGGAAGCTCAAAAGACGTTCCCGCCATCACCGCAAACACCGGAACGTCCGCCTCTTCGACCAGGCTCTTCGTTTCCCGGAGGTTATAGCGGCTGTGATTGTCCCCGCCATCGGAAATAATAATCATGGCCCGGTGCTTGTTCTCCGCCTGCTCGCGCGCCTCCGAAATCCCCAGGTAGATTCCATCAAACAGCGCTGTGCTCCCGTTTGTCGGCGTCAACAGCCAGGGCAGCCGGCGTTCCAGGTCTTTCTGATCGCTGGTAAACGCCACCAGCCTCTTCGCCCGCGACGCGATTCCATACACCGAAAACTCGTCCCGGTAGCGCTCTTGTTGCTCGTCGGAATCCAGAACCGAGAGCGTCGCCTCCTGCACGAACGGAATCTTCCGCGTCATGCTCGAGCTCAGGTCATCCAGGATCACGAACGAGATCGGCTCTCGCTCCCGCTCGCAGTACAGGATTCGTTGCTCCACCCCATCCTCAAAAATCCGGAAATCTTCCTTCTTTAAATTCGTTGCCACTCCGCCTTTCTCGTCAAACACGATCACCGGTATCTGCACCAGCTCGACTTCCGTGTTGATCTGCGGGGCAGGTTTGGTCTGTGCCTGCGAAGAAAGACTGGCCCCCAGCGGCAAGCCTAGAGCGAGAAAGAGATGCATCCATCGAAAACACTGCCGCGGCGAAGGAGCCGCGCCAACGCTCGCGCCACCCATCAAGACTCGAGAAGCACCCACAGGGTTTGCCCCCTTCCAAGTCCTATCGTTCGACCGGTTTTTTCTGTTCCTTCACTCGTGACGCCTGAGGGACATCAGGTTTTCAACTCTTCCCGGCTTGAGTGGCAGGACTCGACCTTTGAGGCGCTTCATATAACACACCGGCTTGCGGCTGTCTATACTGTCCAGAACTCTGATCCACCGAGCAGTGGCTCAGTCTCTGATTACGCGACCAGCCGGGAGCGAGGGACGCGCCCCAGCGTCTGTTCACGTTTCGAGACCTCGTCCGAGTTCCTATTCTCCTTCGGACACCGGTTTGAAATGTGTGCAATTTTGTACAGACAGTGCCTGCCTCGGAGCTGTAGCCTCCATTTGGAAAGTGAAAGTTGGAACGAGGCCCGCGATGGCCGTCGTTGGAGGGCTTCCGAGGATGTCATCGCGGGCCTTTGCTTTACACAGAGTACTCGGTCGTCAGCGGAAACTTGGTTTCAACGCGCAAGACTGTTCGAAAGATTGGATTTTTCTGTTTTCCAGATCTCGCAAGAGGTGGCCGCCGGGCCATGCGACTTTTGCAGCTGGTGTGTAGCCGGGGTTTTCTAGCCTTTTGTCTTCCTGGCTCTTCGGTGTTCATCACAGACATGGTTTGCGAATTCTTTATCCAGCTGGCGCTCGAAGATCGCCTTCATTTCGTCGAGCGTATTGCCGGACAACGGCCCTGAGGGCTTGAACGCCCACCCGCACTCGGAGCAACCGGAGCCCTGAAATTGCGGGTTTTCAATCCATATCAGCTTGCGGGACATGGTCACTTTGATACCCCTCGGAAGGTGTGAGTGGGCTGCAGTCTCGGGCATTGGTCCTCCTTGCTGGCAGGGTTTCCTTGGGTTTACGTCCTACAGGCCAGCGGAAAAACGAAAGTCGCATTCTTCGCATCGATATGGCCGAATCAGTAGAAATGCCAGTTGTGACTCAGCAATCCCTCTGGTTCTTGATCTGCGGATCTGGTGATCCTGACAGTCGGGGCACGAAATCGACATCGCTACCCTCTTAAAGGAAGGCAGGGATAACAACTCAGCCAATCTTCGGATAGACCTTATCCCTTAGCTTCCTCTTGGTTACATTCTCCCTGCGATAGGCGCCTCGTCTATCAGGCAAAACCTCCAAACGCCAATCGGGTAAGTCCCCTAAGGCGGCGTCCGAGTGTCTGACAAAGCGCTTCCTGATGGAGCCAGTCTGGGCGGCAAGGCAGCATCACGACAAGCAGACAATCTTCTCCGTCAGTGTCCACAATGGGACAGACGCGAATCTTCGCCGCGCCTAACATTTTCTTGAGATGCTTACGTGCAACCTCAACCTCAGAAAAAAGTGGCCCGAGCATATAGAGTCGATGGGTCTATAATTCTGTATCGCTCGCCAGCTCGAAATCTCTTCAAAGCGGAAAGATCGCTTCTCCGCGCGAAGCCGTGGTGGATTTTGGTCTTCGGGGCTCCGCTCTTTCTACGGACACTGCTGCGTCTCGTTTTTGTGTGTCCCCATCGGCATCGGGGTCCTCCGATAACAATGCGAGAGCCAATCCCATCCAACCTGCCCGGAGGCCGATCTGTCGATGGCCGAGGAACCTACATCACTTGCCTGGATTGCGGTCAAAAATTCGCTTACAACTATAAGACCAGGCGACTGGTCGATTTCTGGGGCGTACGTGACGCCGAAGCACTCGCAGGAGTCCGTCGGAAAGTCTATGGATTCTTTTCGTCTCTTCGAGGTCTCGCCGCAAGGGTCGGCAGGCTGAATACGAGAATTCGGGCGAGTGAGACTGTCAGGCCCGTGCACCGCCTCGGAGTCTTGACGAAGGGCCACTAGGATAAGTCTCGACGCTCGATTGCCAGTGCATGGCGCCCCCGCAGCGTTTGAAACAAACGTCGAACCCAACCAGAAAACAATTTAGCCCACGGATAAAGCGTTAAAGGAATCTGACGATTCGAGCTTCGCCTTCTTGCCAATCTCCGGTCGGCGGTCGTGCGGCGAGTCGGTTACTCACGGTTCCGGGAAAGTTATGAAGGGTATAGTACTACGTACGTAGATTATGCTTTCTATTATCCATCCCGTCTTATTGTCTTGACATCAATAGCGCAGCGGCCCTACTTTTCTGCCGAGGGGACTATGGATAGCAACGGCCTTAAATGTGGTGTCGGTCAAAGGTGAATTTGTGACTGCTTTATGCGGGAGATCATCTCCTGAGTGGGCGGGGACGCTTGTCGAACCCCAAGAGTCGCTTGCCGCTCTCCTTGGTAGTTCTACCGTGGGCATTGCCGTTTGTGATAGGCAACTGCGCTTCCAGGGCATCAACCAGGCGCTGGCCACAATGAACGGCGTTTCAGCCCCGGCACATATCGGCAAAAAGCTCCATCAAATACTTGGAAGCGTGGCCTGCAGGGTCGCGCCTGCCTTTGAGCGTGTTTTTGAGACGGGCAAACCTTTCTCAAACTTCAAACTGGCAGCACGGCTGCCTGGGAGAACCGAATTGGGTCATTGGATCGAAGATTATTACCCCATAAGGAGCACGCCAGGGAAGGTCGTGCAAGTTGGTGTGATCGTTGTGGAAGTCCCAGCGACGCAGTGCATCTCGCAGGTTTTACCTCGCGTCACGAAAAACCAGCTCAGCTGCAGGGAGCGCCAGGTGATCCGGTTTTTGGCGGAGGGAAAGTCCAACAAAGAAATGGCGGCAGTCTTGGGTATCAGCAGCAGGACCGTTGAAACATATAGAGCCAGAATGATGCTGAAGCTCGGCCTGCGTTCCATCGCTGAAGTTGCGCGGTATGCGGTTCTCAACAACATAATTTAGCTTGGTTGTTTCTTTTTCTGCGCTACGTCGGTAGTCATCCGCACCGTATTCATAGTATTGACCTTCACCTGCGCCTCGCCGAGCATGAGCGTACCGTGTGGCTGTCTCCATGAAATCTTTCTTGATCTGTGAAAACCCGCGATGTCATATGGTTCTCGACCTTCGAGAGAATGGCCGTGTTATGCGTCGCTCGGAACTGATCATTGACCAATGCCCCGAGTGCCGTAGCGGGTGGTCCCTCCAATGCCCATTTTGCAGCAAGCCTCTGGAAGTAGGCTGGCGCGGTGGTGTTCCTCATTGTTTGAGGTGCCGCCGGAAGTTGCAGGCTGCTTAGGGCACTCTCCGTTTATTTGAACGATCACCTCTTCCGGGCTCTTGTAGGCCGAACGTATCTCAACGGGCTAAATGCGTCGGAACGCTTGATCAATGCGCAAATAAGAACTGTCCCAACCCGAGCCTGAAAAAGGCATAAGCTTGTAACATTTCTCCTGCCTGGAAACGTCTAACTGTTTGCAAAAGCAGTAGTGTGTATTCTTAGGGGCAGGTGCGCGCCCAGCCATTGGCCGTGTTACTTCCGGCGAATAAGGACTGTAAGATGAAGTTCGGAAGATTATTCGGGCATGGAAACGCCCTCTGGGTCGCCGTGATTTGCCTGAGCTTGGGGTCGGGAATTGCGCCACTTTCTCAAGCAGCGCTGCCCCAGGCCGCAACAACGTCGGCCCCCCAAACGCCAGCCGCGGCAAAACCTGTCGGAACCATCAAATCGATTTCCGGGAATATTATTACGTTGACCACCGACGCAGGAAGCGATGTGACCGTCAACCTTCAAGACACGACGAAGCTTCTGCGCGTCGCGCCCGGCCAGAAAGACCTCAAAGACGCCGCACCCATTCAATTGCAAGACTTGCAGCCCGGAGATCGCATTCTCGTTCTCGGCAAACTGACCGACGACGGCAAGTCGGTTCTCGCCCGCTCCGTTGTCGCCATGAAGCAGGCCGACGTCGCCGCAAAGCAGGCCCACGAGCGGGACGAATGGCAGCGCCACGGTACCGGCGGTTTAGTCAGCGCCGTCGACCCCGCAACCAACATCATCACCATCTCTCTTCCTGTCGTCGGAGAAAAAAAGTCCGTCGCCATTCACCTTTCGAACGCCACCATCCTTCGCCGCTACGCTCCCGACTCCATCAAATTCGACGACGCCAAGCCCGCCCCGCTCGACCAGATCAAGCCCGGCGACCAGCTTCGCGCTCGCGGCACACGCAACGCCGATGGCTCCGAGCTCACCGCCGACGAAGTCGTCTCTGGCAGCTTTCGAAACATCGCCGGAACCATTTCCGCCGTGGACGCGTCCGCGAACACCCTCACCGTCCAGGATCTTGCTACCAACAAACCGGTCATCATAAAAATTACAAGTGACACGCAGCTCCGCAAGCTCCCCGCGCAAATGGCCCAAGGCATCGCCATGCGCCTTAAAGGCGCTTCCGCCGATGCGCCGTCTCCGGGCGCCGCGAATTCTTCTGCACCTGCGACACAAGTCTCCAAGCCATCCGGTCCGCCAGCAGGCGCGCCGCCAGGCGGTGGCCAAGGTGTGGGTGGACCCGGGGGCGCGGGCAGGCCCGGCGGCGGCGCACGCGGCGGCGATTTTCAGCAAGCCCTTCTGCGCATGCCAGCAGCGACACTCGCCGATTTACAGAAAGGTGACGCCGTAATGATCGTGGCCACCGCTGGCGGTTCGAACGGCATGCCCACCGCCATCACTCTTCTCGGCGGCGTTGAGCCCATCCTTGAAGCTTCGCCCAAAAGCAGCGCCTCCACCATCCTTTCGCCCTGGACCATGAGCGGCGCACCCGGTGGGGAAGGGGCCACGCCGTGACGGCGGCTAATCTAAATAAGAATAGTTTTCATCCAGGAGATCTGATGAGTTTTCGGCCCGTTCGAAAGGTAGCTTTAAGTGTGTTTTCTTTTTTGTTGCTCTTTTTTCTGGCTGCAACGTTGCGCGCGCAGACGCAGACCGGCGCGCTCAACGGCACCGTCACCGATCCCTCTGGCGCCAGCATCGCCAAAGCCGCTGTTCGCGTCACCAATTCGAACGGCGCCTCGCTGGACGCCGCCACCAACAAAGACGGCTTCTACGAATTCAAGAATCTCGCCCCCGGCGTCTACACCCTCAAAGCCGTCGCCAAGAATTTCGCGCTCTTCACTCAGGAAAATGTTCAAATCGCCGCCGGCCAAACGCAACAAATCAACATCAGCCTCGTCATCCAGATGGAAGAACAGAAAGTCGAAGTCAACGATTCTCCCACGCGGCTCGACGTCGATCCTTCCAATAACGCCGGCACCGTGGTCATGAAGGACAAGGACCTCGATGCCTTGTCCGACGATCCGGACGAAATGCAATCCGAACTGCAAGCTCTCGCCGGCCCTTCAGCCGGCCCCAACGGCGGCCAGATTTACATCGACGGATTCACCGCCGGTCAGCTTCCCCCAAAAGCTTCCATCCGCGAGATTCGAATCAACCAGAATCCCTTTTCCTCTGAGTACGACAAACTCGGCTACGGCCGCATCGAAATCCTCACCAAGCCCGGAACCGACACGCTCCACGGCCAAGTCTCTTTGACCGGAAACACGGCCGCCTTCAATTCCCGCAATCCGTTCCTTGGGTCCTCTGAACAGCCGTCCTACGATTCCACCCAAATCAGCGCCAATATCGGGGGCTCGCTTGGCAAGAAAGCTTCCTTCTTCAGTAACATCGAGCGCCGCAATCTCAACGAGCTTGCTGTCGTCAACACTCCCTTCGTCGATCCCCTCACGCTGCAAGAGACTCAGTTCACCGACGCTTCACCGAACCCGCGCCGCCGCACCAATTTCAGCCAGCGGTTCGACTATCAGGTGAGCTCCACGAACACTCTTACCGCCCGTTACCAATATTGGCGCAACAACGAAACCGGCGATGGCATCGGCACCTTCAGCCTGCCTACTGTCGGCTACAATTCACTCGAGACCGAGCACACCTTTCAGCTCAGTGACACGCAAACTCTCGGCCCTCGCACAATTAACGAAACACGCTTTCAATTTGTCCGCGAATCCAATAACCAGAATCCCTTGAACGGCGCTCCCACTCTGCAGATTCAGGGCGCTTTCACTGGCGGCGGAAGCAGCTCTGGCCTCTTCAATGACACCCAGGATCGCTACGAGCTCCAGAACATCACGTACATGAACTTCGGCAAACACTCCATCAAGTACGGTGGCCGCGCCCGCGTTACAAAAGATGACAATGCCTCCAATTCCAGATTCAACGGCCTGTACTCCTTCGGCTCGCGACTCAATCCCTCTGCCGCCTGTGCGGTGCCCAGCCCGCCCGCAGCTTGCCAGATTTCCGGAATTCAGGCGTACCAAATTACGATCGCCGACCTCGCCCAGAATCAATCCATGGCTACAATCATTGCTAACGGCGGCGGCGCCAGTTTCTACTCGCTCAATTTCAATCCCATTGGTACCGCCAGGGCGAATGAGACTTGGGCCGATGGCGCGCTCTTTCTTCAGGATGACTGGCGGATCAAGCCCAACATCACTCTGAGTTCCGGCCTACGCTACGAAACACAAAACAGTCTCGGCGATCACGCGGACTTCGCCCCACGCGTCGGCTTGGCCTGGGGCATCGACGCCAACGGAAAAAACAAATCGCCCAAAACCGTCCTGCGGCTGGGCTTCGGGATTTTTTACGACCGTTTTACTTCCGACCTCGTTTTGCAGCAACAATTGCAGAATGGAATTATTCAGCAGCAGTTCCTTGTCCCTAACCCTGCTTTCTTCGATCCCAATCAGGCCGTGCTGCCTTCGAATCCGCTCTTTCCGTCAACCGCCTCATCCACGCAAACGGTCTACAAAGTGAATCCCAATCTTCGCACTCCTTACACAATGCAGATCGGCGTCACTCTCGAGCGCCAGCTCACCAAGACCGCCAATCTTTCCCTCACCTATCTCCATTCCCGCGGCGACCATCAGTTCTACACAAATTTCATCAACGCCAACCAAATCCCCGTCGGCGCTACCTCGGCTCCTGCGCCCCCCGAAATTGATTACCAATTCCAATCCGCGGGCGACTTCAAGCAGAACCAATTAATCGTCAACAGCAGCGTTCGAATGGGCACCAAACTTTCTCTCTTCGGCTACTACACTTTGAACTACGCCAACAGCGACACCTCCGGCGCTTCCAGCATCCCTTCGAATCCTTTCGACCTCGCCGAGGACTACGGCCGCGCCTCTTTCGACGTTCGCCACCGCGCCTTTTTCGGCGGCACCATCGGTCTGCCGTATGGTTTTCGCGCGAGCCCTTTTATGATCGCCAGCTCCGGCGCGCCTTTTAATATCACCACCGGCCAGGATTCCTTCGGCAACGCCACCTTCAACACCCGCGCCACGCTCGGCACGTGTTCCGCTGGCGCCACCGGTGTCATCGACACGCGCTACGGCTGCTTCAACACCGTGACCGTCGCCGGCCAGCCCGTTATCCCTATCAATGACGCAACCGCTCCCGGACGCTTCACCCTGAATCTTCGCCTCGGCAAAACTTTCGGTTTCGGCGAAAAGAAAGAATCCGCGACTGGCGGCCCCGGCGGCGGAGGCGGCGGCACGTTCGGCCGCGGTCCTGGAGGCCCAGGCGGGGGAGGCCAGCACGGCGGAGGAGATCGCGGCGGCGGCATGTTTGGCGGAAATCTTTCGAATTATCGGTACAACCTGACCCTTAGCGTGAACGCGCGAAACATTTTCAATAACGTGAACGTTTCGAATCCCGTCGGCAATCTCAGCTCGCCGATCTTCGGCCAATCCAACGGCCTCGCCGGCGGCCCATTCTCGTCCTCCACCGCCAATCGCCGCATCGACCTCCAAGTCCAATTCACGTTCTAGCTCGCATTTTCCTCTGCCGAGTGAGCGTCCGCCCGGGAGAACTGTGCTCCCGCACCCTGTCGGGAGCCACCGCAATTACGCTACACTCAGGCGATGGGAATTCTGCGGCTGCTTAGAAGCTGGTGGGGGACAAAGGAATCCATGACTCATCTTGTTGCGGGGAATATGGCTCCGGGATTTTCGCTGAAAGGGCTTGACGGGAAGGAATACTCGCTGGGGGCGCTGATGGAACGCGGGCCAATGGTGGCCGCGTTCTTCAAGATTTCGTGTCCGGTGTGCCAATTTACGTTTCCATTTTTGGAGCGTTTGTACAAACAGTATGGCGGCGAGGGCGCCACGTTTCTGGGAATCTCGCAGGACGATGCGCGGGCCACGGCGAAATTCGCGAAGGAGTATGGCGTCACGTTTCCGATGGTGATCGACGATGAAGACGGATACGTAGTCTCCAACGCGTACGGGCTGACAAACGTGCCCACGATTTTCCTGATCAATCCGGAGGGCAGCATAGAAGTGAGTATCAATGGCTTCGACAAGAAGGATTTGGAGACTATTGCCGAGAAGCTGGCGGAGCGAAAGAAAATAGCACGGGCGCCGCTCTTCCGCCTGGACGAAGTGGTGCCCGCGAATAAACCGGGATGAGGTTCGAAAAACTAGGCCCGGTCGGGCCTGACTAAAAAGCGCTTGCAGGTTGAATGTTTGAAGGTTGGAA
>Ga0210384_10004835_pt1 | contig 14913 bp, 13 predicted proteins | sample IncBWH2MmetaG_FD_160574 | JGI IMG/M metagenome (GOLD analysis project Ga0210384, IMG submission 160574) | Forest soil microbial communities from Barre Woods Harvard Forest LTER site, Petersham, Massachusetts, United States - Inc-BW-H-2-M | ecosystem: Environmental > Terrestrial > Soil >...
GTCCGCCAGGAACTCCAGAGAACCGGCGGCCATGCTGCCGGCAATACCAACGGCGGAGAGCATTTGCTCTTCGCTCAGGCGCAGGAGTTTGGCCGCGGTTACAGCCGCGCCAAAAACGCCACAGGTCGAAGTGGGATGGAAGCCCAATTCGTAGTGAGATTTCGGCTGCAGTGCAATCCCCAGGCGCGCGGCGACTTCGTATCCGGCGACGACTGCGGACACAAATTGGCTAGCGTCAATGTTAGGAAGAATTTCGCTCAGAGCGATAGCCGTCGAAAACATCACCACGCCCGGATGGATGGAACCGGCCTGATGGGTATCATCCAGTTCGATGCTATGAGCCGCGGCGCCGTTCGCCAGCGCCGCGTATTCGGGCGATGTTTGCGAGGCTGTACCAATTACGGTACACGGGCCATGGGACGCCGAGCGAGCCAGCATCCGGTATGCCGGCTGGGAGGATTCCGTCAGCGAGCCGGCAATTGCAACGCCAAGATAGTCGAGGAGCAAATACTTGGCGCGCTCGACGACTTGGCTGCTCAGATCCTTGGAATTAAGCGCGTGAGAAAAAAACACCAGCGTCCGAGTTATGGGATCCATGATTTCTCCCCCCGCGTAGTGCCGGCATTCGTTAAGATACTCTACATTTTGTTTCTGCTATCCTGCCGTCTGGCGCTTCGCGACTTCAAGCGATTGCCAGCCTTTACGGAAAGGCAGAGTTCCAGAGTTTACGCTATCGCCCGGCAGAGGACGAGGTCTTCCGTTGGATAAAATAAACAGCATCGTTGAGGAAACGCACGCAGAACTGAAATCCGCGGTGCGCGAATTGTGCGGCGAATTCCCCGACATTTATTGGCGGGAACTGGACGAGAAGCGCGCCTACCCTGAGGCTTTTGTCCAGGCACTGACGCATGCCGGTTATATGGCAACGCTGATTCCCGAAGAGTTCGGCGGCGCGGGTCTGGGCGTAACGGAAGCTTCCGTCATTCTCGAAGAGGTCCACCACTCGGGTGGAAATGCCGCGGCGTGTCACGCGCAGATGTACATCATGGGCACGCTTCTGCGGCATGGATCGGAGGCACATAAGCGGCAGTATTTGCCGAAGATTGCCGATGGCTCTCTTCGATTGCAAGCATTCGGGGTGAGCGAACCGAATACGGGCACCGATACCACACAGCTGAAAACCATGGCGGTCAGAAACGGAGACCGCTACGTGATCAACGGGCAGAAAATCTGGATTTCGCGCGCCGAGCATTCCGACTTGATGCTGCTGCTCGCGCGAACCACTCCGGCGGACCAGGTGAAGAAACGGACCGAAGGCCTCTCCACCATTTTAGTTGATCTCCGCCAGGCCGTGGGCCACGGGTTGAGGATTCGCCCCATTCGCACGATGATGAACCATGCGACGACGGAACTGTTTTTCGATAATTTGGAAGTTCCTGTCGAAAATCTGGTGGGCGAGGAAGGCCAGGGATTCCGCTATCTGCTGGACAGTTTAAATGCGGAGCGAATCCTGATTGCGTCGGAATGTATTGGCGACGCGCGCTGGTTTCTGGAACGCACTTGCCGCTACGCGAATGAACGAGTGGTGTTCGGCAGACCGATCGGCAAGAATCAGGGCATTCAATTCCCGATCGCCCGCGGGTACGCCAACCTGGAGGCGGCCCGGCTGATGGTCGCGCGCGCGGCCAGCCTGTTCGATAGCGGCAAGGCCTGCGGGCCGGAAGCGAATATGGCGAAACTGCTGGCGGCCGACGTTTCCTGGGAACTGGCCAATGTCGCGGTGCAGACGTACGGAGGTTTCGGTTTTGCCGAAGAGTACGATATCGAGCGCAAGTTCCGCGAAACCCGGCTGTATCAAGTGGCGCCCATTTCCACCAATTTAATTCTGAGCTATTTGGCGGAGCACGTTCTGGGCCTGCCCCGGTCATATTGATGCTGCCTCTGGAAGGAATCACGGTCGTGTCCTTGGAGCAGGCAGTCGCTGCGCCGTTCGCCACTCGCCAACTGGCGGATTTGGGCGCGCGCGTAATCAAGATCGAACGCCCCGAGGTCGGAGACTTTGCGCGCGGCTATGATGCGAGTGTGCGGGGATTGTCCAGCCACTTTGTGTGGCTCAATCGATCCAAGGAATCCTTGACGCTGGATCTAAAGCGGGCGGAAGCCAAGACGGTTCTGCATCGCTTGCTGGAGAAGGCGGATGTGTTTGTGCAGAATTTGGCGCCCGGAGCTACGGAGCGGCTCGGCTTTGTCACTCCGGAGCTGCGCAAAAAATATCCGCGTCTCATCCTGTGTGATCTTTCCGGCTATGGATCTTCGGGGCCGTACCGGGACAAGAAAGCGTACGATATGTTGATCCAGGCCGAGGCCGGATTGATTTCCATCACCGGGACGGAGGAAACGCCCTGCAAGGTAGGCATTTCCGTCGCGGATATCGCCTGCGGCATGTATGCCTATTCTGGCATATTGACGGCCCTGCTGGTGAGATTGAGAACGGGGGAAGGCATCGCCCTGGAGACTTCCCTTTTCGATTCGCTGGGGGAATGGATGAGCTATGCCGCGTATTATTCATTCGGGGGAACAGCTCCACCGCGCACTGGCGCAAACCACGCGACCATCGCGCCTTACGGGCCGGTCATGAGCGGGGACCATAAAGTGGTGTATCTCGGTCTGCAGAATGAACGCGAATGGAAAAAGTTTTGCGAGGTGGTTTTGGAGAGCCCCCAACTATCCGCGGATCCTCGTTTTGATTCCAATGCGAAGCGAGTGCGGAATCGCCCGCAGCTCGACCTGGTTATGCGAGGAGTTTTCCAGAAGCTGACCGCCGCCGAAATAATCGCGCGATTGGAAGCCGCGCAAATTGCCAATGCCCGGTTGAACAGCGTGCAAGAGTTTGTGGAGCATCCGCAATTGAAGGCCCGGGAGCGCTGGAGTACGGTGGGTTCCCCGGTAGGCTCTCTACCGGCGATGCTTCCCCCGGTCACAATGGAAAATGTAGAGCCCGTCATGAACGAAGTTCCGGCTTTGGGGCAGCAAACCGATGCGATTTTGGCTGAATTGGGTTTTGATCCAGGGACAATTGAAGGTTGGCGGCGCGAGAAGGTGATCTGATTTTGCCCGGGAACGCCAATCTCCCGATTGGCGCCTTAAAAAGCCGCCAATCGGGAGATTGGCGTTCCCGGGCAAAGGAAGGCGATGATGGCCATTCAAGAGGGTTGGACCGGACGAGTTTTTGAGGACTTCGAGGTCGGAGATGTTTTTCGGCACGCTCTGGGCCGCACCGTTCTTGCCGCCGACAACATCTGGTTTACCCTGCTGACCATGAATACCAATCCGATCCACTTCGACCACGCCTATGCGGCAAAAACGGAATTCGGGCGGGCCCTCGTTGATTCCACTTTTACACTCGCAGTGGTAACAGGCCAATCGGTCGCCGACATTTCTCAAAATGCGATGGCCAATCTGGGCTGGGATGAAGTGCGACTGCCCAATCCCCTCTTCGATGGCGATACGCTGTATTCGCAAAGTGAAGTTCTCGAGAAGCGAGCGTCAAAGTCCCGACCGAACGTCGGAATTGTGCGCTTCAAGACTACGGGCTTCAAACAAGATGGAACAGTGGTCATCGAATTCAAGCGGACAGTCATGATTTATAAGCGAGGGCATGTTCCGAAGCGAATCGAAGGCCCGAAAATCGAGCCTTCAAAAAGCGTGACCTAAAAACGAGGTTTGATGGCAGCGACTCCCACGCCCGGCAATATTTTAGAGCGGCCCATCTCTCCCTCGGCTGCTCGGATCGGCGAGGAGATGTCGATCAGCCGTTGGTGGCGGATGTTGGGCGGGCTGCTGATGACTCTCGCTCTCGGCACTCTCTATGCGTGGAGTGTATTTGTCACGCCGCTCGAAAACGAATTCGGGTGGAAGCGGGCGCAGACTTCCACGGTCTTCACTTTCGCTGCGGTAATGTTTGCCGCCTCACTGCTTCTCGCCGGGAGACTTCAAGACCGCTTCGGCCCCTTTTGGATCTCGTTGACGGGCAGTCTGCTGGTTTCCCTCAGCTTTTTGCTCTTCGCTTTCACCTCCAGTCTGTACTCACTCTTTTTTTTCTACGGCGTGCTGGGCGGTGTCGGCCTTGGATTCGGTTTCGGGACTGTTGTTCCCGTCGTGGCGAAGTGGTTTCCCGACAAGACGGGCTTGGCGATCGGTCTGGCGCTTGCAGGATTTGGAAGCGGATCGGCTATTTTTGGATCGTTCGCAAATCTGGTGTTGTTCCCCCGTTTTGGCTGGCGCGCTTCCTGCATGATCCTCAGTGGAATTTTTCTTGTGATGACCACGACTGGGGCTTTTCTTCTAAAGAATCCTGCGGTCAGACTGCACCCAACGGATAATATTTCCGTTCTCAGTACAGCAACGATCCGCCACCAATACGCTCCTGGCGAAATCTTGCGCACGCCGGCCTTTTACCTGTTGTGGCTCGGCTTTGGACTTGGATCTACAGCGGGGCTCATGGTCATCAGCCAACTGATTCCGTTTGCACACAACCAGGGAATCGCCAGCGCGACGCTGGCAACGTTGGGGCTGGTGGCCGGGGCCTTCGGCAACGTTTCTGGAAGGATCCTTTCCGGCTGGCTCTCCGACCTGATGGGCAGACTGAATACCCTGCGTGTTGTCCTGGCGATGTCCTGCGTCGCCATGCCCACTCTCTACTGGGTTGGCGCACATCTGACCGCGTTGTATGTTCTGATCTATTTCGTGTATTTCAGCTATGGGGCGCAAGCCTCAGTCATTCCCTCTACCGTGTCGGATTTTTGGGGCACGCGATATGCCGGCACGAACTACGGTTTGTTATTTACCGCTTGGGGATTTGCCGGGATTCTGGGGCCTACCCTCGGAGGAGTGCTTTTCGACAAGCACAGAAACTACGGGGTCGCTTTTTATACGGCCGCGGCCCTGGCCGTGGTCGCGCTAATTTGTGTGCTGATCGCCAGGCGGCCGGAGCCACGATAGACGCGAGCGAGGATTGCATTCGAATGCGGTTAGTCGTATGTTGCCGGTCGGACGGCGAATGATTTCATGGGGTTCGTGGCGCAGGCTTCAGACTGTGGGGGTTCTGCCTTGCAGGAAGGACTAAACCCCACAGGCTGAAGCCTGCGCTACTGAAAATATGTGCCAAACGAATCGGTGGGGGCTTACAATCCCGCCACTGCGGCTGCCGAGATCGAGCAGACATTTCCTGGAGGAATAGCGATGGAACAAAATATTGCGAGACTCCGTAAGGCGTTCGAGAGCGGAAGAATCGACCGGCGCCAGCTGATGCGGGCGTTTGGCCTGACTGCGACCGCCGCATTCGCTGCAAGCGTGTCGCCCGAAGTTATGGCATTCGCCGGTAGTGGGGCGGCGGCAGCCATGGCCGAGGGCGCCGTTCTCAAAGCGGTCGCCTTCAATCACATTAATTATCAAGTCTCCGATTACACGAAGGTCCGCGACTTCTATGTGAATTTGTACGGGATGAAGTTGGCCTATGACGACGGCAAACAATGTTCCGTAGAATGCGGCGATCCGCCGAACGCCATCTATATTCGGCCGCTCACCAAGCCGCTCGACCGGCCGGCCGGCACGGGGCGCAGCGCAAACTGGGACGCGCAAATGGGGCAAGGCAACGTCGATCACTTCGCCTTCTCGATCGAAAATTTTCAACTGGAAACGGTGAGAGCCGAACTGGCGCGCCGTGGCCTCGATCCGAAACCGGATGGCCCGTACGCCTGGTCAATCAAGGATCCCAGCGGCATCACAATTCAAATCTGCGCGACAAAAGGGGTATTTCCGGGGGCCGCGTCTCCCACCGCCAAAGAATCGGATGGTACCAAGAATCTCAGCGCGATCCCCGGGCCCGACGGCAAGGGTTTCAAAGCCTACGCCGTGAGCCACCTGGTTTTGAATGTTCCCGATGTTGACAAGAGCCGCGATTTCTACACCGATCTGTTGGGGATGAAAATAATTTACTATAAGCCGGGCGATATGTTCGGCGTGGACACTGCCGGTGGTCCTGTGTGCTTCCTCAGATTCGGCGAGAACACGTTCTACCTTCGCAAGAGCCAGCATCCCGAAAATAAGCCGTATGTGGCTCACTTCGCGATGGCGGTCGAGAATTTTAACCAGGCCGCGGTCAAAACCGAACTTGAACGGCGCGGCTACAAGCCCCAGCCGGACAGCAAGTATGGCTGGTCCATTCAGGATCCGGCCGGGATGAGGACCGAGGTCGCGGGAAGAGGGTTGCCGGAACATGTCGGCGGCGATTGCAATGGCGGTAATGTGTTCTGTCCCGGAGGACCTGATAAATAAAAATTCACAAGATAACCTGGGAGCGCCAATCTCCCGATTGGCGTCGCGAAAAACGCCAATCAGGAGATTGGCGTTCCCAGGCAACTTCCCCAGAATTTCCTGAAGGGCTAAGCGGAGGGCTTCCCATGAAGCGATTCAACTTATTTGTCGCGGCCGTCACATGGTTTTTTTTATCGAGTGCATGCTGGGCCCAATCGAGCGGGAAAGGCATTGACCGTCTCTACGTGCTCGATTGCGGTCAAGGGCATGCCAACGACGAGTCGCGGTGGACAGTTGGCGTGAACATCGGAAAGCCAATCGACATTTCGGACAACTGCTACCTGATCCATCACTCGGACGGCTACTTTCTCTGGGACACCGGCATCTCCGATGCAGTTGCCTCCATGCCGGACGGTTGGCTCCCGACGAATAATCCCGCGACGGATATCCATTGGACACGCGCGAAAACTCTCGAGTCTCAACTTGCCGCCATTGGCGTTAAACCATCGGACATTCGGTTTATCGGCATTTCGCATACTCACCCCGACCATATCGGCAATGTTGAGCTCTTCCCGCAAGTACCGATCCTGATTCAGAAGGCTGAGTATGACTATTACTTTGCCCCTGGCAAGGAAGGAATCTTGAAGCCTCCAGCGGATGCCAAGCCTACTTTTCTAAAGGACCACCCGGCGAAGTTAGTGCAGGAAGATTTGGACGTGTTCGGCGACGGCTCGGTCATGATCATCTATACTCCGGGCCACACGCCCGGCCATCAATCATGCCTCGTTCATCTTCCCAAGACGGGCTGGGTTTTGATGAGCGGCGACGCCGTTCACCTGCAGCAGAATTGGGACAACCGCCGCATTCCGTATTTCAGCACCATGCCTGCCGAGCAAAGGCTTGAGACGCAATTGTCCATGCAGCTCATGGCCGATCTGATTTCCTTCTATCACGCGCAGCTATGGATCAATCACGAGAAACCTCAAAGCGACAAAATGAAACGCGCGCCGGCCTATTACGAGTAGGCGCGGTGTGGGGATGCGTCGCGCGGCCAAGGCGAACAAACGGCCGAGGCGTTCTGGTACTCGGAAAATGGTTCATTGTGGGGCGGCAATGCCTCTCACGCTTCACTTTTTCATTCTGTTACTTGATATCCACCGCTGATCTGAGCTAGCGTTCTAGACGAGAGGGTCTGTGGTCTAGGCCAAATGCTCTCGCTGTTCAAGTCGAAATCACTTGTTGTGAGGGATTCGCAAAAAGGAGAAAACAGACATGAGAGTTGAAACGGAATCGAAACGTTTCCTCGCACTGGAAACCGCTACGCTCAATCCGGGCGACGCATTCTTTGAACTCTCACAAGAGCTCAAGGAATTGATCTCGCGCCGCGCGTATGAGTTGTTTGAACTTCGGGGATCTGTGCATGGCTATGATCGTGAAGATTGGCTCCAGGCAGTATCGGAAATTCTTTTGAACGTCCCGGTGGATGTAGAAGAGACAGTGACCGGGCTCACGGTCCGCGCCGTGGTGGCGGGTTTTAGCGAACAGGATTTAGAGGTTCGAGCTGCGCCTCGCTCGGTGTGCATCACCGGCAAGCGCCAAGAGGCCTCCGAACAGAAAGACGATAGGGAAACCGATACCGAACGGCGCGCCAACCAAATCTTTTGTGCGTTCGAACTGCCGACTGAAATTGACCCGGGCGACGTAAGAGCAACATTGAATGACGATATCCTCGAAATCAAACTATTGAAAGTTGGGCCGGTCAAGAAAGTTCCCGTACAAGCGAAGACTGCCTCTGCTTGATTAGTGCCCACTAAACCCTTTCGACTCTACCTGTCCCGGTGGGCAGGTTTAGATGTAAGCAATGCTTTGCCATTTTGCGGTAGCCTCGTTTGACCCACCCGCCTAAAGTAATCCTTAGACTGGTCTCTTAGGACCGATCCCAATTTGGAGTGGAGTGTTGGAGGAACTATGTGGAATAAGGAAACGCAATCCGAGGTGCCCGGCACATCTTCGTCAAAGGATTCGAGGATTCCCAGCGCACCGGTGAATGCACCCGCCGGCAATCGTGCGGTCAACCCAATGGCACGCACTTTGGCGTGCCTGGGGTCAACCATTGTGGTGAAGGGCGAAATCTCCAGCGACGAAGACCTGCAGATTGATGGCAAGGTCGAAGGGAACATTTCGCTTCGGGGCCACCGGCTGACGGTGGGGCGCACGGCCCAGCTGAATTCTGAAATTAACGCGCGAGAAATAATCGTCTATGGCAATGCCTCCGGCAATCTCCGCGCGCGCGACCGCGTCGAGATCAAGAGGGATGGCCAGGTGATTGGCGATATTACGACGACGCGAATCAGCATCGAGGAAGGCGCGTATTTCAAAGGGCACATCGAGATCGAGCGCGTCCAATCGTCGGTTCAAGGAAGCAAGGAAACCGAAGAGACTCCCGTCGGCACTTCAGCCTATTGAGTCGTCATTCGAGTGGAACTTGAATGGGCTCGAAAGTAAGGAGAGTTCGCGCTTCGGGCTGAGTTGTGTGCGCGGTCGACAGGATCGCAAATGTTGACTTGTCCAGCCGCCGTCCCCCAGATTTCGAACCGCGCGCTCGTCCTCTGATTCATCATGATTTAACTGCATATCTATTTTGGAAATGAGTTGGCAGACTGCAAATAGTGAAGGTGGGATATGGTGTGGCCAGCCCGCATAGCATTGGCTCTATTGCTTTTTACCGCCCCCGTTCGAGCGCAGGACCTTGCTGCTCAAGCGGTGCTGCCTGACAAACCAACCCCGAAAGGCAACTTCCTAACCCGCCCCTTCTATGACAGGCAAGTGATGGTCCTTACGGAGATTAACGCCGGGACAGCCATCTGGGACGATCTTGCGACTCGAATGGTGATTAACCGCGGGGGTTACGAGAGGAATCCACTGCTCCGCCCGTTCGTGCACAATTCCGGCACGCTCGCCGCCGAGACCGTCGCAGAAGTGTGGCTCACGGCCTTCGTCGCCGATCGGATGAAGCACTCCAGCCGCGCTATTTTGCGCAAGACTTGGTGGCTGCCGCAGGCTCTCAATATTTCGGCGAAGTTATACGGCGGGACCAATAGCACCATTTTGCTTGGCCGATGAGGGGCGCGGGTGGGCTGCTCCCTCGACGCTGGTAACTCGCTTTTGCCTTTCTCTGAAGTGAATCGGCATGCACCTCCGCAGCGGGCAGAAAATCCTCATACTTCCAGGGACGGAGAATCAGTCGTTCTGTGATCATCAATAATGTGATTATCATATTAGTTATGTTCCGGTCCATTTGGGCGTTCGTTTGCTCAGGAACGCGTCCAGGCCCTCGCGAAAATCGCCGCTCAGGTAACACGTCAGGATCAGGTTGTCATCCTCCTCCGGGGTCATCTTTTCCCTGATGCGGCGCAAAGCTTCCTTGGTGGCGCGCAGGGTGAGAGGCGCCTGGGAGGACACCGTTCGCGCCAGCTCGTCCGCCCGTCGCTGCAGGGCCGCATAATCGAGCAGCACTTCGCTCAGTAGTCCGATCGCGTGCGCTTCGCTGGAATCGATCAGGCGGGCGGTGAAAATGATTTCCTTTACGCGCGCCGGCCCCAAGAGAGCCGCCAGCCTGGCATAGTTCGACATCGACAGGCAATTGCCGAGAGTGCGGCCAATCGGGACGCCAAAGCGCGCATTGGCCGCGCCGATCCGAAGATCGCAGCAAGCAGCAATCGTGGTGCCGCCGCCCGTGCAGACCCCGGCGATAGCGGCGATGGTCGGAATGGGGATGCGTTCAAAAGCGTCGAGCAGTCCGTTGATTCGCGCTTCGTAATCCAGCGCGTGCTGCGCGGTGGAAAATTTCCTGAACTCGGAAATATCGGTTCCCGCTGCGAACGCTTTTTCATCTGATCCCGTGAGCAACAGGACCTTGACCGACGAATCGGCCGCCGCCTTCCGGCAGATTTCCGCAAGCCGCTCGTACATCTGAAAAGTAAAAGCGTTTCGGGCTTCCGGGCGATTGAAAGTGATGCGGCCCACGCCCTCCTTGACCTCATACAGGATTTCCTGGCTCATCGAGTTGCGCCTTTCTTGGTTGAGACTGTCATTTGGATGGCACCCTGCGCCTCCATTAGGTCAATTTCGGCATCGGAGAAGCCGAGTTCGCGCAGCACTTCCGCCGTGTGTTGCCCTAGGAGCGGCGCGGCCCTGCGCACACGGCCCGGTGTATCCGAAAATTTAATCGGCAGCCCAATCGCTTTTACTTTTCCAGCCGTGGGGTGCGTAGTTTCCACGATCATTTCCCGCGCGAGCGCCTGCGGATCAGCGTGCATCTGCGCGATGTCCAACACAGGCCCTGCCGGAACACCGGCTTCCTCGAGTCGACGCTGCCACTCGGCCACGGTGCGGCGCTGGAACAATGGAGTCAACGCCGCAGTCAGCGCCGAGAGATTGCGCATTCGCTGTGCGTTGTTTGCAAAGCGCGGATCGTCGCGCAGTTCAGGCGCTCCCAGCGCTTCGAGCAGCCGCAGCCAATTTTCCTGATTCGCGGCGCCGACCGTGATCCAGCCATCCGACGCGGGAAATGCCTGATAAGGTGCGTTCAATGGATGCGCTGACCCCATCGGGCCCGGCGATTGGCCGGTCGCAAAGCAGATGGCCGAATGCCAATACGTAAGCGTAATGCCCGCTTCAAATAGCGACGTGTCCACCATCTGCCCTAGCCCGCTGGATTCGCGAGCGTGCAGCGCCGCGAGCACGCCCACACAGGCGAGAATGCCGGCGGTGATGTCGGTGACGGGCGCTCCGGCCTTCATGGGCGGGCTGCCTGTTCTCTCCCCCGTAATGCTCATCAATCCACTCATGCCTTGCGCAACCAGGTCGAAGCCTCCGCGATCGGCGTAGGGCCCAGTCCGTCCGAAACCGGAGATCGAGCAATAAATTAGTTTTGGATTCACAGCATGCAGGGCTTCGTAGCTGAAGCCCATCTTTTCCATCGTGCCGCGGCGGTAGTTCTCGATCAACACGTCCGCGTCCTTGAGCAGACGAGACAGGACACCGCGCCCTGCCTCCGTCTTCAGATTCAACGCGATGCCGCGCTTATTGCGGTTCATGATCAAGAACGCCGCGGATTCATCGGCGACGGTCGGCGGGACCATGCGCCGCGCATCTTCGCCGCCCGGTATTTTTTCCACTTTGATGACGTCGGCTCCCATGTCGGCCAGCAACATCGAGCAGGCGGGGCCGGCCATGATATGCGAAAGATCCACCACCTTCAGACCTTCCAGTGGTCCAGCCTTTTTCCCTTTGGTCGCGTTCTCCATCCGCTGTCCTTTCACGACTGCGTCGCGCCAACCATACTAGCCTCACGTGCTCACGTCGGCCAAGCCCAGTTACCGGCAAAACCGTTTGTCGAGTGTTGGCTGCCAGAACCTCCCGCCCCCTGTTCGTCCTACCTCTAGTGACAAATTCATTGTGTCGAGGGCGGGAGAGTCTTATGATCCGCCAGAAAGTCAGTCGAATCGGAAATACCGAGTTTCATGAGTACAAACGCGAGGACCGGCTGTAGAAGATGACGCTTTAATCTCACAGGGAATCGGGCGATGAACGAGAGCAAGATCGGGCGGCGCACATTTCTTCAGGGAACCGGCCTCGCTGCTTTAAGCGCGGCGGGACTCCTCGATGCTCGCTTCACTGAGGCACAAGTTGCGGTGCCGAATTCGAGCGGCACTGAACTGCCGAAGCTCAAAGCCCCGGCGCTCGCGTGCGACTGTCACCATCACATCTACGATACCGCCCGATTTCCGGCCCCTTCGCCCGGAGCGGAACCCAATGCGCGTGTGGCCGAGTACCGGTTATTGCAGCGACGCATCGGCACAACACGGGACGTGATCGTAACGCCCAGGCCCTATGCCACCGACAACCGCGTCACCCTCGACGCCATCGCTCAGTTTGGGGCCAATGCGCGCGGCGTTGCCGTCATTCACCCCACCATCACGGACGCGGAGTTGAACGCGCTGTCCCGCGGGGGAATTCGCGGAATCCGCTTTGCCCTGTCTGCCCCCATCTCTGCCGCGGCGACGAGGCTCGAAATGATCGAACCCCTTTCGAAGCGGATCAACGCGCTGGGCTGGCACGTCCAGATCAATATGGACCCGGACCAAATCGTGGCAGCGGAGAATTTGTGGATGCGTCTCCCTTCGGCCATCGTGTTCGATCATATGGGACACATTCCGCAGCCGATGGGCATGAAACACCCGGCCTACGCTCTCATTCGCAGGCTGGTTGATAAGGGCCGGACATGGGTCAAGCTATCGGTGACCTACGACAATACGAAGGACGGTCCACCCACTTACGCCGATGTGAACAAGGTCGGCCAAGCCTACGTGCAAGCTGCACCGGAGCGGATGGTGTGGGGGAGCAACTGGCCGCATCCGAACGAAACAAACAAGCCAGACGACGCCATGCTGTTCGACTTGCTCACTCAATGGGCGCCGCGCGAAGCGACCCGACATCGCATCCTCGTTGAAAATCCGGCCATTCTGTACGATTTTGCCAAGTCGGGCTGAGTTTGGCCTTCACGCGAAGACATTCGCTTTCATTCCAACCTGCCTGAAAGCGAATAGCAAATTATCGCTGCGCCGTTTTCGGCTGCTCCGGCGGAATGAAATAGCCGACTTTGTTGTTGAACGGGGTGCCGAACCAGATCCGCCCTTGAGAATCCGGCATGAGTTCCCGCATCCCATTCCCTGAAAAAGGCATTGGGAATTCGACGACCGATCCCGTCTTCGGGTCCAGGCGGCCGAGAATGTCGTCGTCGTAGGAGCTGTACCAAACATTGTCATTGCGATCGACTGCGATCGCATACGGCGTGGGATCGGGGTCAGGCAATGCAAATTCCTGAAACTTTTCCGTTTTGGGGTCGAAGCGGCCGATCTGATTGCCCCACCATTCGCCGAACCAAACGATTCCCTGCGAGTCGACGGTGATTCGCCGTGGGCCCGACGTCTTGGGATGAGTGCTGCTGTTGCCGTAGTTTTCATCCGGCTGATTCTTATTGAGCGCCGCGAGCTTCTCCGTGGTGGGCGGAGTCCATTTCGTGATCTTCAGCGTTTTCGTATCCATCTTCCCGATCATGCCCTCGCGGGGAAACTCCGCAAACCAGATGTTGCCTTGTTGATCCAGCTCAATGCCGTAGGGCGTGCGCGCTTCGGGGAACTCCATGAATTCTTCCTTCTTCGGATCAAAGCGCAACAGGATCGATCCGCCGGCCCATACGTTCCCGAAGCGATCGAGACGAATCGAGTTCATGCTTCCCAGTCCAATCGAGTTCATCCCGCGCCCTGTCTTCGCATCGTCATCTTTGGGCTTGCAGAAAGAGGGCTGATACTCTGTGAACTTGTGTGTCTCAGGATCGAATTTCCCGAGTTTGCAAGCCGCATCCTCGGAAAACCAAACCATCCCATCAGGGGCTTTGAGCACGGAGTGAAGGTGCAACGCTTTTCTGGTGCCCTGGGGAAGATCGAACTCCTGAACTTCGCCTGTCTGCTGGTCAAGCTTGGCGATTTGATCGGCTGTCCAGGAATGGGGCATCCAGACGCTGCCATCCTTTTGCGGATAGGCGACCCAGGGGATGCGGCCCGCCTTCGGCAAATCGTAAAGCACGTAAACAATTTTCATCGCTTCGTCGCTGAACTCCGCGTGTTTGGCTTTGGGATAGCCAGGGAGATCCGCCGGAGAACGAGGAAGATCGGAATCGGGACTATAGACCCTGCCGAGATAGGAGGCAACGGCAGCGCCGTCTTCCTCTGTAATTCGCAGGTCGCCAACCCCGTTCGCACGGTCGCGCATAAACGCGACGCAATTTTGCCAGCCTTCTTCATCACGGCGAACCGCGGCAATCTTTGTCTGGAGTCCATGGCAACTCATGCATCTGTAAAACAACATCTGCTTTCCGGGACCCTCGGGGAAAAGAACCTGGCCTTCGTGAATGGAAAGATCGGCCCATCGGACCGTTCCCTTTTGTAGAGCGAAATCCAAAGATATTGCCTGGTCCGCATCAACCTTCACGCCGCTTCGCGGATCGCTCTTGTAGCCCACCGCGGCTACCGTGACCAGATACTCGCCGGCATCCAGGTTCTGAATCCGGTAGGCCCCGTTCCGGTCAGAAAGGACATTCACGGTGATTTTAGTTTTCGTGCCCTGCGCGCGGACAAAAGCACCCTTAAAGGCCGCCCCATCCGGGCCTTTGACGTTGCCGGAAATCACCCCGCCGGACGCGGCATAGCTGAGAGATGCAAACAGGATTGTGAGACCGAAGGCCCTGAACAATGTGTTCATTTCTGGCTCCTGTGATTCTTGTTGGAACGGTTGACCTAACTCGCCAGAGAATATCACACGCACGTATCCAAGGGTCTGAAAGAAATATTGCGCGGAGAACGCCGGAGTGAAACCCCGGGTGCGGGAAAATCCAACCGGGCGGTCTTCCGGGGCCCTGCTAAGTTTGCAAATTCGTTGTGCCGGGGGCGGGAGAAGCGTACGATGCGCCAGTCACAAGTCCAAATCGAATACTCGGGCGAGACGATGTTCTCCCAATCCAAACTAGTCCCTATT
>Ga0210384_10004836_pt1 | contig 14913 bp, 9 predicted proteins | sample IncBWH2MmetaG_FD_160574 | JGI IMG/M metagenome (GOLD analysis project Ga0210384, IMG submission 160574) | Forest soil microbial communities from Barre Woods Harvard Forest LTER site, Petersham, Massachusetts, United States - Inc-BW-H-2-M | ecosystem: Environmental > Terrestrial > Soil >...
GGATCGAACTGCTCCTTGACGCGATGCATGAGGGGGAGGGAATCGCCCGGCGCACCCCAGGCCTCCGCGCCCGCCCGGGCCTCGGGGGGGCAGTGCAGCAGGGCGAGCGATCCCTCCTCGGCCTCGACCCCCCGGCGGAGGGAGCGGAGCACCTCCAGCAGGGCCGTCGAACCTTCCAGCCGAAGCCAGGCCAGACCGCCGGCCTGGGAGACCATCCGCCATGAGAGGCCCCCCCGCTCCGCTTCCCGCCCCACGCGTTCGCAGAGCGTGCCCAGCCGCGTGGGCAATACGGCCAAGCGGCAGACCACGGCCGGTTCCGCCCCGGCCCAGAGCGCCTCCCGCGCCTCCCACACCTCCGCGGGAGCCTCTTCCCCTTTGATGGCCACGAGCCCGCGGAGCTCCTCCACGCGCGCGTCCAGAGCCGCCTCCTCCCCCTCCAGGCGGATGTCGACGACGAGCGATCCTCCCTTTTGCGCTCGGATCTGAAGCCCGGTCGGAACCAGCGTCGAGTCCAACACCGCCAGGACCACCTGGCTCACCGCCTCTGCCGTGGGGAGGACGAAGCTCAAGCTGCGGACCCGGCGGGGGAGGGGATACAGCCGGAAGGTCGCCTCCGTGATCACGGCCAGCGTGCCCAGGGAGCCCGCCATGAGCTTGGGCAGATCGTAGCCGGCGACGTTCTTCACCACCTTGCCGCCGCTCCGGGCCAGCGTTCCGTCCGCCAAGGCCACGGTGATCCCCACCACCAGGTCGCGCATGGCCCCGAAGCGCACGCGCAGGGCACCGCTGTCGTTGGTGGCGAGGACGCCCCCGATGGTGGCCCGGTCCGGCCAGAGGGGATCCAGGGACAGCCTCTGGCCATGCTCGGCCAGGGTTCGCTGGAAGCCGGCCACCGTGCAGCCGGCCTCGACCGTGGCCGTCATGTCGGCCCAAGCGTGGTCCACCACCCGCTCGAGGCGGCGTGTGGAAACGATGGCGTCGAGCCCGCGGGGAGGATTGCCCCACTCCATTTTCGAGCCCCCCCCGCGGGGGGCCAGGCGCAGGCCTAGCTCGTGAGCGTGGCGGAGCACGGCCGACAGCTCGGCGGCGCTGCCAGGTTCGATAACGGCCCGGGGCAGCACGCCCGCCACCGCATCCGCGGGCGTGGCCGGCCGCAGGTGGGCCGCCCCCACCACCTCCCCCAGGCGGGCCCAGCCCCCTTCCCGGAGCCAGGCCTCAGAAGAGCTGGGCGACACCGGCGACCTCCAGGGGGTGCGGCTGGTAGGGGCCTGGCTTCTCGCCGCAGAGCCGGGGGCGGGGAAACACCTTCTCGGGATTGGAGAGTCGCTCGGGGTCGAAGGCGCAGCGGACGAGCTGCATAGTCTCGAGGTCCGGCTCCGCGAACATCACGGACATGAACGACTTCTTTTCCTCGCCCACGCCGTGCTCCCCCGTGATGGAGCCCCCGGCCTGAACGCACAGCTTGAGAATGTCGGAGGCCAGCTCTTCCGCGAGGTGCTCTTGCCCGGGCACTCGACGGTCGTAAAGCACGAGGGGGTGCAGGTTGCCGTCCCCCGCGTGGAACACGTTGGCCACGCGCAGGCCGACGGCGGCCGCCCGTCGCTCGATCTCGCCCAGGATGCGGGAGAGGCTCGTGCGGGGGATGACGCCGTCCTGCACGATGTAGTTGGGGGAGATGCGGCCCATGGCCGCGAATGCGGCCCGGCGTCCCTTCCAGACCAGGGCCCGCTCCGCCTCGGACTGCGCCCGCCGAATCTCCCAGGCCCCGCAGGAGGTACAGAGGCCCTCCACCCGCTCCATGAGGAGTTGCACCTCGCCGCGGGGACCGTCCAGCTCGACCAGGAGCAGCCCTTGGCAACGGGGGTAGCCGGCGTGGACCGCCGCCTCCGCCGCCTCCAGGGCCAGGGCGTCCATCATCTCGATCGCGGCGGGGAGGATGCCGGCGGCGATGATCTCGCTGACCGCCGTCCCCGCCTCGTCTGTGGAGTTGAAGGCGGCGAGGAGGGTCTGGACGCTCTGGGGCCGCTTCAGGATTCGCAGCGTGACCTTGGTCGCGATGCCCAGGGTGCCCTCGGAGCCGACGAACACGCCGCACAGGTCGTACCCTGGCCGGTCCAGGCTCTTGCCACCCAGATGGACGAGCGACCCATCCGGAAGCACGATCTCGAGCCCGAGCACGTGGGTGGTCGTGAACCCGTACTTGAGGCAGTGCGCCCCCCCCGAGTTCTCGGCCACGTTTCCCCCCACCGTGCACACCGATTGCGACGAGGGGTCGGGCGCGTAGAAGTACCCGTGGGGCGCGACCGCCTGCGTGACGTGCGCGTTGATCACGCCCGGCTCGACCACCACCCGCGCATTGGGTATGTCCACCTCGAGAATGTGGTTGAGCCGGGCCAGGCTGATGACGACGCCCTCCGCCACCGGGAGGGCCCCCCCGCTCAGCCCCGTGCCCGCCCCCCGCGCCACGAAGGGGACCCGCTCGCGGTGGCAGATGCGGAGAACGCCTTGAACCTGCTCCGTGGAGGAGGGGAGGAGAACCGCCCCCGGCACCACCCGGAAGTTGGTGAGGCCGTCGCACTCGTAGGTGCGGAGCTCCTCGGGTCGCGTGATGAGGGCGCCGTCGCCGAGAATCGACCGAAACGCGTCGACGGCGCGAGGGTCCATGGGCCTTCCTCTTTTATGCCCTTCCCCCAGCCCGGTCAAGCCGTTCGCCCCAACCAGGGCGGGCGGAGTTGACCCAGCTCAGACGCCTCTGTATCGTTCGCAGAATTCCCGGAGCACGCATGCCGACCGTCGGCCTCTTCATCCCCTGCTACGTCGAGCAGTTCTACCCTCAGGTGGGGGTGGCTACGCTGGAGGTGCTGGAGCGGCACGGTGTCCGCGCGGAGTACCCCGAGGACCAGACGTGCTGCGGGCAGCCCATGGCGAATTCGGGCTGCGCTTCCGATGCCCAGCCGTTGGCAGAGCATTTCCTCCGACTGTTTCGTGGGTACGACTATGTGGTCGCCCCCTCGGGGAGCTGCGTCTCCATGATCCGCCATCACTACGATCAATTCCTGGGCCGCCAGCCGGGGTTCGAGCACCTCCGGCGGTCGACCTACGAGCTGTGCGAGTTTCTCACCGATGTGCAGGGAGTGAGCAGCCTCAAGGGGCGCTTCCCGCACAAGGTGGGCCTGCACCAGAGCTGCCATGGTCTGCGCGAGTTGCGGCTGGGGAGCGGCAGCGAGCGGAGGGTGCCCCCCTTTAGCAAAGTACGCTCGCTCCTGGAGGGCCTGGAAGGCATCCGCCTCGTGGACCTGGCCCGGCCCGACGAATGCTGCGGGTTCGGGGGCACGTTCGCCGTCAACGAGGAGGCCGTGTCGTGCATGATGGGCCACGACCGCCTTGCCGACCATGAGCGTGCGGGGGCCGAGATCGTGACCGCGGTTGACATGTCGTGCCTCATGCACCTCGAGGGCCTCATCCGCCGGGAGAAGCGACCCCTCCGCGTCATGCACGTGGCCGAGGTCCTGGCCGAGAGCGGAGCGTAGCCGTGGGCCACCCGGAGGCGGCTGCCCGCTTCGTGGCCGACGACGCTAAGGCGCACTGGCACGACCAAGCCGTCTGGTGGATTCGCCAGAAGCGCGACCAGGCCGCCTCGGCGGTGCCCGACTGGGAGGCCCTGCGCACCGCGGCGGCCGCGATCAAAGCCCACACCCTGTCGCGGCTGGCCCCTTACCTCGAGGAGTTCGAGGCCAAGGCGGTGGCCCTCGGGGCCAGGGTGCACTGGGCCCGGGACGCCGTCGAGCACAACGCCCTTGTGCACGGAATCCTGGCTGAGCGCGGGATCACGCGCCTGGTCAAGTCCAAGTCGATGCTCACCGAGGAGTGCCACTTGAACCCCTACCTCGAGGCCCGGGGAATTGAGGTGGTGGACACCGACCTCGGGGAGCGCATCGTGCAGCTCGCCCGCGAGCCCCCGAGCCACATCGTGATGCCGGCCATCCACAAGAAGAAGGAAGAGATCGGGGAGCTCTTCCACGAGCACCTCCATACCGAGCGGGGGGCGTCCGACCCCAAGTACCTCACGGAAGCAGCGCGCCAGCACCTCCGCCATAAGTTCCTGGAGGCGGGGGCCGGCCTCTCTGGCGTCAACTTCGCGGTCGCGGAAACGGGCGCGATAGTGGTCTGCACCAACGAGGGCAACGCCGACATGGGCACTTCTCTCCCGCCCGTGCATATCGCCTGCATGGGGGTCGAGAAGCTGGTGCCGCGCCAGCGTGACCTGGGCGTCTTTCTGCGACTGCTCGCCCGCTCCGCCACCGGCCAGCCCCTCACCGCTTACACCACCCATTTCCACGGCCCCCGCCGCGGTGGCGAGCTGCACATCGTCATCGTTGACAACGGGCGCACCGCCCTCTTGGGCGATCCTCTCTTCCGACGCTCCCTCTCCTGCATCCGCTGTGGCGCCTGCATGAACACCTGCCCCGTCTACCGGCGGAGCGGGGGCTACAGCTACGCCTACACCGTGCCCGGCCCCATCGGATCGATCCTGGCGCCCATGCGCGACCCCGCCCGCTTCGCCACCCTCCCCTTCGCTTCCAGCCTGTGCGGATCGTGCAGCGACGTCTGCCCGGTGCGGATCGACCTGCACCACGAGCTGCTCTCCCTCCGTCAAGAGATCGCCCGCCGGCGCCTCCTCCCCTGGACCAAGCGGCTGGGCATAAAGGTCGCGGCCCGGATGCTGGCCGCGCCATCCCTCTACCGGCTCTCCGGCTTCTTGGCGCGGCGGATCCTTTCCGCCCTCCCGCGGGCGCTCGTCTACGCGGACTGGAACATTTGGGGGCGGCAGCGGGAGCTCCCGCCCTTGCCGCGGGAAAGCTTCCGTACCCTTTACCGGAGGCGCCGTGGACAGTCGTGAGGCGATCCTGGGGGCGCTCCGGCGCAACGCCCCCGCCCCCGCGGACCTGCCCGACCTGTCTGGACTCGGGGCCAAGCACGCGGATCCGGTCCGGCAATTCGAGGAATCGCTGGCCGGCGTGGGGGGGGCCTGCCTGCGCGTGCCGGATATCGCCGCTGCGGACGCCGCTCTACGGAAGATTCCCTTCTACGCGGGCGCGCGCAAGGTGATCTCGCTCGTTCCCGGCTTGGGACGGGCGGATCTCGACTTCGAGTCCATCCCCCACCCTCATGCCCTCCAGGACCTGGACGTGGCGGTCCTGCCCGGGGACTTTGCGGTGGCCGAGAACGGAGCGGTGTGGCTAGAGGGTCGACGCCTTCACCACCGCGCCATCTTCGTCATTACCGACCACCTGGTGCTCGTGGTGGGGGTGGGCGAGATCGTGGCCGACATGCACGAAGCCTACGCGCGGCTGGAGGGGCGGGAGCCCGCCTACGGCCTCTTCATCTCCGGCCCCTCCAAGACCGCCGACATCGAGCAGGCGCTCGTCATCGGCGCCCAGGGCGCGCGCAGCTGCACCGTCTTCCTCGTGGGCTGACCCCGCGGGCCTCACTTGACGGGCGGAATGGGAATGGCGCCCGTGAAGACGTAGGCCTGCAGCAGGGCGATCAGTCCGATCACTGCCGCTCCCGCGACCGAATGCCACCACACGGTGCGGAAGATCGGCCCCAGCGCGTGGGACCGCTCGTGGGGATCGTCGTAGCAGGCGGCACAAGCCACCATGATGGACTGGGCATCGATCATCTTGCCCATGACGCCACCCGTCGAGTTGGTGGCCACGATCAGGACCTCGTTCAGGTGCAGCTGCTGGGCGGTGATCCGCTGGAGGCTGCCGAAGAGCGCGTTGGAGGCGGTGTCGGAACCGGTGAGGAAGACGCCCAGCCAACCCAGGTAGGCGGCGAAGAAGGGGTACATCACTCCCGCGCCCGTGAAGGCAAGGCCGAGGACCGCGTCCGTGCCCGAGTAGCGCGTGAGGAAACCGAGACCCAGCACCTGGCCGATGACCAGGACCGGGACCTTCATTCGACGGGCGGTTCGGGCCACGGCTTCCTTCCATTGGGCGGCGCTCAGCCTGAGGGCGAGGCCGGATAGGAGCGCGGCCACGAACACCCCCGTGCCCGCCGCGGACAGCCAGTTGATGACAAAGCGGGCCGCCTCGGGCTTGGCATTGGCGGCCACTACGGGCGGCATACGCTGCACCAGGTTGTGCAGCGCCGGCATGTCCCAAGCGGGCAGGGAGAGCGTGCCCGCGAACGGGGAGCCGAGGAGGGTGGTCTTGAAGGTGGCGCCGGAGAAGAGGTTGTTGAGGTAGGTCTTCCAGGCCGGCATCCCCCAAATCGCACAGCACCCGATCAGGATCGCCCAGGGGAGCCAGGCGTAGGCCGTCTCCCCCGCCGTATAGCGGTACTTCGTAGCGGCATCTCCGCCCGCCGCCGCCGACTTGGCCACAGCCTGCTTGGCCTCCCGCTCCGACCTCAGGAGGAAGCGGGTCTTGGGGTGCCAGACGAAGCGGAGGAAGAGGGCCGTGCAGACGACGGAGAAGACGCCGGAGACCACGTCCGTCATCAGGTGCGTTTCGGCCGTTCCGGAGGCGAAATACTGCATGATGGCGAACGACCCCCCGGAGCAGAGCGCCCCCGGCCAAACCTCGAAGGCCTCCTTCCACGTTCCCCCCTCCATCTTCACGAAAGTGGCCACGAGCCAGAACGGCACCAGGATGGACACCCAGGGAAGCTGGTGGCCGGCCATGGTGGACAGGGTGAGCTGGTCCAGGCCGCTGACCGCGGCCAGGGTCACGATCGGCGTGCCGATGGCCCCCCAGGCCACGGGAGCGGTGTTGGCGAGGAGGTTGAGCACGGCCGACTGGAAGGGCTTGAACCCGAGGCCTACCATCACGGCCCCCGCAATGGCCACGGGGGTCCCGAAGCCCGAGGTGCCCTCGATGATGGCCCCGAAGGAGAAAGCGATGAGTAGGACCTGGAGGCGCCGGTCGAACGAGATGTGCGTGATTGACTCCTTCACGATCTCGAACTTACCGGTAGTGACGGTCATGGTGTAGAGGAACATGGCCGCCAGGACAATCCAGATAATCCCCAGAAACCCCGAGAGCGACCCCAAGGCAAAGGCGGAGAAGGCGGAGGCCAGGGGCATCCCAAAGGCCAGGCAGGAGACGAGGAAGGCGGCGAGTACTCCGAAGAATGCCGCCTGGGGAGCGGCGATGCCGAGGTGCCTCACCCCGTCCTTGTCACGATGGGGATGCAGAGCGATGAAGTACAGCAGGACCACGATCGGAATGGCAGCTACGATGGTGGAAAGAAGGACGCTTCCCGTTGGATTGTAGTTCTGGTGATACATAGGGCCTCAATTTGGTTTCAGGGTCTCGGGGGGTCGCGCGGTCGGGGTCCGCAACGAAGGCGAGGGAGGGGCGCACGCGATCAGGCTGTGGTTGGGAAGGCCTGACCCGAGTGTCGTACGTACACCCGATGAGGACCGTGCCCACACCAGGGATCAGCCTCCGGGGAAATGGCCCAGGAAAATCGGCGGATCATAGGCCCAGCCTGTAAAGGATGTCAACTCCAGGCTCGCGTGCTCCTGCTTCTTCTGAAGGGGGGCGGTAGTGGGTCTACTTGAAGGCGTTAATGCCCGGCGATGGAAGCGGGCGTCTCGGATCACATCTGGACGCTGAACAAAATCGTGGCCTTGTTGGGCTAGGGCTTGTCGAACGCCAGTGTTCTGCTACCCTGTCCTGCATGTCTCGCCTGATGCTTGGAGTGATCTGCGGCCTCGTCTACGGGGCGCTCTCTGCTGCCTCCATGATTCCGCTCAGTTTCCCTGACAAGCGGGCTGCGTTGTTGGGTGCGTTTATCAACCGCTTCTCCATTGGATGCGTAATCGGCGCGATCGCCCTGCCGTGGCCGGGATGGCTGAGCGGTTTGGTTGTCGGGGTATTGCTCAGTCTAGCAGACGCCATAATCACCAAATCCTATGCGCCCATCCTCATCCTCGGTGCCATCGGCGGCACTATCATCGGCTGGATAATCCAAAGATTCGGCCACTAAGACCCTACCCCTCGCCCTACCCCTCGTTTGTAGGCTCTTGCTGAGCAAACTGACCCACTACCAGGGGGGCGCGGAGCTTGACGCCCTCCTGACAATGGTGCTCTATTTCCTGCCCTGCGTGCACGCCACGCTCATCGCAACGGAGCTGGGGAGGGCGCCATGATCCGTGAGGACATTCTCCAGAAGTTCCCCGACCTCTTCGGGACGAAGAAGGTCAACGGCCGAGAGATAAACGTCGAGCAGGCCATCGCCGGATTGACCCGAGAGCTGGGCCCCGGGATCGCCGCCGCTCTCACCGCGCGGCGCGCCCTGCTCCACTCCCCCGCGCCCGCCCGCAAGAAGTATGAATGGCCGAAGTGGGAGGACACGTTTGAAGATCCGGTGAGCGGCCGGGTCTGGACGTTTCGCCAAGTCCTCCAAGGCCTGATCGATAACATGCTCGATCGGGAGAGCGAGTGGCGCTGGCGGCTCAACGAGGATGTGCCCATCCCGAAAGACGCGCACCCCTTGACGAATCCCGGCTTGGAGCTCACGGGGCCGTGGCATCCGCTGGACATGGCTTTCAACGCGCTCAACAGCCCGGCACCCATGAACATGCCGGACTTTGAGGACGCGGCACCCTCCCATTTTCAGCCCGAGGGGGCGCCCAGCCAGCAGGGGCTGGGGGTCTTCGCCGCGCTCCAGAATGCGAAGGAGATTTTCGAGGGTCGGTGGAGCGGCCGTCCCTATGAGGTCGTGAAGAGGGGCCAGAAGCGGACCTACCGGATCACGACGCCCCCGGAAGGCTGGCCAACCCGGTTTGCCCGGCCTCCCGGCATGCACGTGCGGTACGACCATGTGACGGTCGATGGCGAGCCGGTGCCCGGCCTCATCGTGATCACGCTCTTGTGGACGCTCAGCTGCTTCGAGCGGCTGACCCGCGCCGGCACGGGCGTGTACTACTACATCCCCAAGATTCAAACTCCTCAGGAAGCCCTCATAGTGGAGAGACTCCTGTCGGGACTGGAGGCTTTGATCGGTGTCCGGCCCGGCACCTTCAAGATCAAGGTTCTCTACGAGGAGGGGAATGCGGGCCGCTTCCTGCCCGTGATCGCCTGGGTCTTGCGGCGCCGGCTCTTGGGGACGAATGTCGGCCGCTGGGACTACCTAGCCAGCCTGATCGAGATGTGGAAGGACGACCCCCATGGCATCTTTCCCGATCCGCAGGCTATCAGCATGGCCTCTCCGAACATGATTGCCTATCAGCGGTACAACGCCCTGATGATGCTCATGGCCGGCATGCAGGCGGGCGAGCTCCGCCAGGGCGCGCCGATCGGCGGGATGGCGGCGGTCATGATCTATCAGCCGACCGACCCCTACCGTCGCTCGAGATACAACCCCCTGGCTCTGCGGGCGATGGTCATCGACAAGCTGCGAGAGCGGCTGTTGGGGCTCATGTTCGTGCCCGAGGAGGGGTTGCCCGCCGGCCAACCGCCCACCCTGGGGGACATCCTCGCCGGCCGCGTCAAGGGGCGGCTCTATGACGCCTATCGGCAAAGCTGGGTGGCCAGCCCCGAACCGGCCTACGTCGCCGCCGGCAACGAGCCTCTACGCGTCGCCCTGACCCGGCTCCAAGCGATCATCGATGCCCCCCTCGAAACCTTGGACGTGAAGGGAAAACCGGTGCCCACGGTCGCGAGCGGCCTCGCGGAGGCGGAGCGTCTCCTCCTCCAGTCGCGCGGCCTGTTGAACGCGGAGGCGAAGATCCTGCCCAGGGTAATCACGCGGGACACCATCGGAACGCCGGAAAAGCTCTTCACGGCAGAGCTTTGGGACGCCATCTACGAGGCACCGAAGGGGGAGATCACCATCGAGCACATCCAGCATGCTTTCTACATGGCCGCGAACTACGGCTTCCAGATCCTCAACGGCAACTTCGCGGCCGCGATCGATGACTACGAGCTCTCCTTGCGGTTCATGAATGACCTCGCCACCTACCGAATCGATGTGTCGTGGCTCTGGACTCTCCTCCATCACCAGGCCGCAATCACCAGGGACGGCCACCTCAAGCGGCCGGCTCTCACCGAGGACGGGGTCGTGCCGGCGGTGAACGCCTTCGAGATCAAGGCCGGAACGCGCTTCGACCGGGAGCTGTTCGAGAGGTTGTGGGGCTGCCACCAGGAGTGGACGCAAGCGTTCTTCGCGGAACTGGACCGCCGCGGCGATCCCGGCCGCTTTGATCGCTCAAAGGCATCCCTGATCATGGAGATCCTGAAGCGACAGCTCCTCTCGCCCCGCTATATCCAGCACAGCGCACGGGTGCTCTTCGTGGTGGGTCAGGCGAACATGCAGGAGCGCGCGCAGGTCCTGGAAGCGATCTTCGACCTGGCCCGCGAGGAGGTCGTCCGGCGCGTGGCTGCGGGCACCCTCGACAAGCGGGCCTTGGCCGCCCACGACTACGTGTACGACGTCTTTCCGGGCTCGTAGGAGACCCACCCCGCCGCGTCCGCCGCTCCTCGGGAGGGGTCGTCAAACGGGACAGCCGGGGTCTCACCCGTGGCCCGCGCTTGGACCCCTGCCCCACGGTCTCCCGCAGACGCCGAACCTGTCGGGAAAGAGGGCCTCCGACCTCGCAGCCGGGCCAGCAAGGGTTGGCAAGACGGCCGGCACGCCCGGAAGCGGCCACGATCCGGGCGAGAGATTATGACCGGTCGGAATTTTTCTTCTTGACAAAGCTCTGTCCCTTGGAGCATGGTCTGACCAGCAGACCACCAGTCCAGACGGCAGCCACGGTAACTACATCTCCGAGAGGGAGTTACATGGCGCACCATGAAGGTCCAGGTCGGGGATGGTGCTCTAGCGGTCCTACCCGTCGTGACCGATCGGGCCGGTAAGAAGACCTGTGAGAACACCCCGCGAGTGGGATCGCCGTCGGCCAGCCCCGGACGAAGCCGATCTGGCGGTTAGGAGGGACAGACCCGACGCCGGAAGGCCGGTTGCGACGCTAGCCGCTCGTCCGACGTCGGCGAGGTGGTCAAGGACGCCCGCGCAGCTCTCCACCGCTTGCATGTCCAACCTCCTCAACCAAGTCCTGTCCAGCGCTGACACCGGACAGAATTAGGCCCGTACTCAGAGCGGAGTCAAGTTGGAAAGCCCTAAGGGGGAATAGCTATGAATCTGACGAGCAAGACAACAGCCTGCGCCTTCGTATTTGGTGCGATCGTTCTCGGAGGGGTGGCCTTTGCCGAATCAGCGGCCGAAGCAAGAAGGGCCGACACCGATGCGAAAGACGCGGACGGCACTCTGGGCCAGGTCCAAGACCTGAGGGAGCAGATGAGTGTGCTCATGTCCCGCGCTGCCTCCGCCCAGAGTACTCAGGAAGAGATCACTATCCTGAAAGCACAATTGAGCGCGATCATGGCCCGGCTCGAGGAGCTCTCCACGCGGGAACAGGAAAAGGCGAAGGCCCCGGCCGACGCTGCGAAGCCGCCGGCCGACTCGCCGAAGCCGCCGGCCGACGCTGCCAAGCAGGCCCCGGCCGCTGCCGAAAAAGCCGCCCCCGCGAACCCTTTCAAAGGCCTCTACGGCACCATGGATGTGTCGTTCGACGATACGACCAAGGGCATCGCTGGGTTGGTTGCCACCCAATACTCGCTCGCCAATCCCCCCGACGTGACGACCCTCACCTCCAGCATTCACGCCCCTCCGGTCGGTCGCGTGGGGTATATGCCGGCGCTGTCGACAAACAAGTCCTCGGTCGGCTATCGCGGTGATCACACCATCGGCAAGAGCGAGACCAAGTTCGTTTTCCAGATCGAGGCCGCTCTCGGCATCACAGCGAGTCCGGGGTCGTACACCTCATACACGCAGCAATCCAACGTCGTGAAGAGCGGCATTGGCTACGGCGATTCGTTCATCGGCATATCCAACAAGGACTGGGGAGCGTTCAAGTTCGGGACGACCTACGCGCCTTACAAGAAGTCCACCGATCGACTCAATCCCTTCTCCGGCATGCTGGGCGACTATACCGTGGTCATGGGCAACAGCGGCGGCGACAACCGTGTCGAGTTTGGCACCCGTCTGGACCACTCGATCTGGTACGAGTCACCGAAGCTCGGCCCTGGGTTCTCCGCCGACATCCTGTTCTCCCCCGGGCAGAACCGAACCTTTGACAACGTGGTTCAATCCGCGGGCTCGCCCGACTGCAACGGCGGAAACGAGCCGGGCAGCGGGAACCTGCCTTTGAATTGCGACGACGGTGGATTCAGCGACGGCTTCAGCGCGGCCCTCAAATTCGACAACAGCGGGTTCTATGGGACCGTCGCCTACGAACTCCATCACAACGTCAACCGCAACAGCGACGGAATCGGGTCCAACAACTACCTCTACTCGGTGTTCGCCTTCAACAACCCGACCCTCACGATCAACGCCAACAACAACCCGCAGGGGTTGCCGGCCAGCGCGCTCGGTTCCTACGTCGATGACATCGGGGATGAGACCGCCTTCAAAGTTGGCCTGCAATATCGGTTCCCCTTCAAGCTGACCTTGAGCGGCATTTGGGAACGCCTGCGCAGGACCATTCCCGCATACCTAACGTTTCAAAACGAGCGCAGCCGCGACGGGGAATGGGTCGCCGCCAGCCAGGATATCGGCGACAAAGGCACCCTCAGCGTCGGATGGGCGCACGCGGGGAACACCCCCGGCGATCCGGGCGGCCAGCACAACTACAACCCCTTCCTGGCGGGCCAGAGCACGGCTGACATGTACACGGTCGCGTACAAACACAAGCTGGACAAGCAGTTCACCTTCTACCTGGATTGGGCCCTCACGGTGAACCACGGCAATGCGCACTATGACCTGGGCGCGGGCGGCCGGGGCCTGACGACCGATTGCCACGACGGCACAAACACCGTTTTCGTCGACTACTCCGGCACCGGCCCCACGACCTGGGGTGGCTGCCGGATCCAGGGATTCTCGATCGGCATGAACTATCGGTTCTAAGACCCAGGCGCCGCCGCGGGGTAGGCGGTGCTCGGTTCGTCGGGGCATTGGACGATTCGGAAGGAGGCAGGACGGCAGGAAGACGACACCCGGTGGGGGCCCCAGACGGACGGCAGGTTTGGACGGGCGGGGTAGCGGGCCCAGTGGGGAGCCGGCGCTACGTCCCGGGCCTGTCGTCCGGACCCCCGGTTGACTTGCTCCGGTAGGCTCGAGTTGTCAGGCGTTGGTGGAGTCTAAGGGAGGTGCAGACATGGCGGTCGCAGCTGCAAGCGTGACATCGTTTGAATCGCGTTTCCTGAACCGCTGGATCATCCTCTTGGCCAGCATCCTCAGCATGGTGGCGGTGGCGAACTTCCAGTACGGCTGGACGCTCTTCGTGCCGCCCCTTCAGAAGCACCTCGGACAGGAGCAAGCCCTCATCCAGGTCACGTTCACGGTGTTCGTCCTCCTGGAGACCTGGCTCGTCCCCTTCGAGGGTTGGCTGGTGGACAAATTCGGCCCCAGGCTTCTCGTAATGCTCGGTGGAGTCCTGGCCGGGCTCGGCTGGGTTGGCAGCGGATACGCGGAATCGCTCACGGCTCTGTACCTTTCCTACGCCGTGGCCGGGGTGGGCGCGGGCATCGTGTACGGCACTGCCGTCGGTAGCGCCCTCAAGTGGTTCCCCGACCACCGAGGACTGGCAGCGGGACTGACCGCGGCCGGCTTCGGTGCCGGCTCCGCCATGACCGTGGTGCCCATCGCGAACATGATTAACACCTCGGGCTACCAAGCCGCCTTCATCGAGTGGGGCATCATCCAGGGAGCGGTGGTGGTCATCGCGGCCCTGTTCCTGCAAGCTCCGCCCCCCGGATGGATGCCCACCTCCTGGACGGCGGCGGCGCGGGGCGAAATGGTGAAGAAGCGGCAGTCCGGGTTCGATTTCACCTCCGGTCAGATGGTCTCCACGCCCCAGTTCTGGCTCATGTACGTGATGATGACGCTAGTGGCCACGGGAGGCCTGATGGCCGTGGCGCAGCTCAACCCAATGGCGACCGACTTCAAGGTAGACAAGATCTCGGTCAGCCTCTTCTGGATCACGCTGCCCGCGCTGCAGTTCGCGCTCTCCGCGGACCGGCTCGTGAACGGGTTCTGCCGCCCGTTCTGGGGATGGGTCTCCGACCACATCGGCCGTGAGTACACCATGACCCTAGCCTTCGGCCTGGAGGCGGTGGCCATCTTCGTGCTGATCCAGTTCGCCCATAACCCCCTGCTCTTCGTCATCTTCAGCGCCTTCACCTTCTTCGGGTGGGGCGAGATCTTCTCCCTGTTTCCGGCCATCTGCGGGGACTTCTTCGGGCGGAAGCACGCTACCGCGAACTACGGGTTCCTCTACACGGCCAAGGGTACGGCGTCTGTCTTCGTGCCGATCGGATCGGCGCTGGCCGCGGGCAAGGCGTTTGATTTTCGGGCCGACATTCTCCTCTTGCTGGGTGGTGCCTTGGTGATCTTTACGCTCTTCCTGGCTCCGTCCGTGTTCCGCCTCGAGTTCGGCCAAACCGCGAAGAACGTCCTGTTGGTCGTGGCCGGCGCGCTGATCACGTATGGCCTCGTTCTCACGGTGCTTCCCAAGGTCTGGACCCCGTTTGACGCTAAGTTCGCGCTGCCGAAGAGCGGATGGGCAGGCGTCTACACAGTAGCCATCGCCTTCGACGTGATCGCGGCGGTCCTCGCCTTCTTCGTCTTGCGGCGCATGAAGGTACCGGCTCCGCCGGCGGGTGCCGCAACCGCATGATGAGCCGGGTGAAAGCGGGGGTGCTCCTGGTGACCACCGAGCGGCAAACCGCCGGCCGGGGCCACCGATCCGCAGCAAAGAGGGTTGTCAGTTCGGGCTCTCCTCCCCGCGGGTGCCGCCCGCGGGGGGGGGGGGGAAGGCCGAGGGGCCGCCGGAAATTGTGC
>Ga0210384_10004837_pt1 | contig 14911 bp, 10 predicted proteins | sample IncBWH2MmetaG_FD_160574 | JGI IMG/M metagenome (GOLD analysis project Ga0210384, IMG submission 160574) | Forest soil microbial communities from Barre Woods Harvard Forest LTER site, Petersham, Massachusetts, United States - Inc-BW-H-2-M | ecosystem: Environmental > Terrestrial > Soil >...
TGAATGAGACCCTGCAGGGTGTTGACGTGCTGCTGATCAACGACGGAGAAGCCAAGATGCTGAGCGGCGAATCCAACCTGCCGCGAGCAGCACAGAAGGTTCTAGCGATGGGTCCGAAGGCTCTCGTCATCAAGCACGGTGAGTACGGTGCAACCATTTTCTTTCGCGAGGGAGCATTTGGGATCGGGCGTCATCCCTTTCGCGCGCCCACGCTGCCGCTCGATGAAGTCAAAGATCCGACCGGAGCGGGTGATTCTTTCGCGGGCGGCTTTATGGGCTATATAGCTTCGCAGGAGGAGTTGAATCGCGAAGTGCTGAAGCGAGCACTGTTTTACGGCGGCGTCATGGGATCGTTTGCAGTGGAAGACTTCGGTACGCGGCGTATGCGCAACCTTAAGCGCGAGGAAATTGAGGAACGCTTCGGGATCTTCCGCGAACTCACGCACATCGAGTAATGCCAAACCTCCGCTGGAACGGTGATCGTTCGGGCCGGAATCGTTGGGACCGCGAGAGCTGGGCGGTCTTCGGATTTGCCGCATGTGCTTCGGTGGCGGCGTTTTTCTACTACTTCCATCGCGGCCAACTCCTTCTTTATGGCGATGCCGAGGGGCATATCAACATCGCCCGCCGCGTTTTCGACTCGCGCACTCCTGGACCTCTGCAATTGGGTACGGTGTGGCTCCCGCTGCCGCACTTGCTGATGATGCCGTTCCTGGTCTCGGACTGGGCATGGCGCACGGCCGTTGGCGGATCGATCCCGTCGATGATCGCGTATGTCTTCTCCGCAATTGGAATCTTCCGATTAGTGCGTTCGAGTCTGGGGGGATCCTCGGAGGGAGGCGCGAAATTTGCGGCGTGGTTCGCGGTGCTCGTGTATGCCGGAAGCCCCAGCCTGATTTACTTGCAGGCAACGGCCATGACCGAGCCACTCTACCTTGCTCTGTTCATTTGGGCGGCTGTTCATTTGGTGGAGTTCGCGCGGGCCGTCGGAGGCGAGGAATTCCCTGCAGCCCGGCGATCGCTCTTTTGGTGCAGCGTATGTCTGGCCGGATGCACTTTGACACGCTATGACGGATGGATCGCGATGGCGACAGCTTCCGTTGCGGTTGTGGTGCTGGCATTTCGCGCGCGAGGGAAAACAGAAGCCGCTTCGCTGCGAAAATCCATTCTGCAAGCTCTTCTTGTATGCGCTGCTGGACCGGTCTTGTGGCTGGCCTACAACGCAGTGGTGTACCGGAATCCACTGGAGTTTGCCAACGGTCCCTACTCGGCGAAGGCGATTGAGCGGCGCATTGTGCAACCTCCGCACCCGGGCACGGGAAACCCGTTTGCGGCTGAGCTTTATTTTATGCGGGCAGTGGAGATGAATCTTGCATCCAACGTCCCGGTTGCCAAGCTGTGGCTGCTGCTCGCGGCAGCGGGTACGTTGCTAGTCGCGTTCCGCCGGGACTTCTCGCGTCTTCTGTTCATACTGTGGTTACCACTGCCTTTCTATGCACTCACCATCGCATATAGCGGGGTGCCGGTTTTTGTACCTGCGTGGTGGCCGTTCGGTCAGTACAACCTGCGCTATGGGCTGCAACTGCTGCCTGCGGTGGCGGTGTTCAGCGCAGTGGTGTTGAATTGGGTGCTATCGGCGGCGCGCCGCCTGGGCACACGACGAGCCCTTGCGCTCACCGCAACCGGGCTTTGGTTTTGGAGCGCCGTCTTAGCATGGCGTTGTCCAGCAAGCTTGCTGGAAGCGACTCGCAATATGCAAGGACGCGTCGTCTTACAGGAGCGTTTGGCGCAAGAACTTCTGCGGCTGCCGCGAGAGTCGTCCATCCTGATGGCCTTGAGGGATTTCCCGGGCGCACCGCAGCGCGCCGGGGTTCCTCTGCGGCGTCTTATTGATGAGAACGATCAGCGCCTTTGGATACGGCCCTACGATCCGGAAGGCCTGTGGCAGCGCGCGTTGCGCAATCCATCTCAGTTTGTGGACTATGCTGTTGGTTTCGCTGGCGATCCGGTCGATGATGCCGCGGAACAGCATCACTTGCCGGTCATCTTCTCAGTGGAAATTGCCGGACAGCCGCGCGCAACCATCTACTGGGCACGGTAGTGTGCTTGGTAATCTGTTCTGTTACCCCAGCTGCGGCGGAAACTGTTCCGCCGGGTGATACATTTCACTCTGTACACTAGGATTTTATACACCAGGACGGGGAAAATGCAGATCCTCGAATTTTTGCGCAACCTATGTTCCACCTTGCCGGCAACCGTGCTGTGGCGGCTCCTTTTGGCTGCATTGCTCGGTGGAGTGATTGGCTTGGAGCGAGAGCTGAAACACCGCCCAGCGGGACTGCGTACCAACATGTTCATTTGTTTTGGCGCGGCCATGTTCACTGTGCTTTCTACTGAGATATCGCATGGCGTCGGGCCCGCATATATTGCCGGCCAGATTATTCCTGGGATTGGGTTCATTGGCGCTGGTTCGATTCTGCACGCGCGCGGCTTAGTGAGCGGCCTGACCACGGCGGCCACGCTGTTTGTAGTTGCCTCCGTCGGCATGGCTGTAGGCGGCGGGTTTTACGTAACAGCTGTCTTCGCTACGCTGGTGGTGTTGCTGGTGCTTTACACGCTAGGCCGAATTGAGGACGTCTTCAACTTGAAGATCATGATCTTTGCTTTTGAGACGGCAGGGAAGAGCTCCGATGACATGATTGCCGACATCAACCGCCTTCTCGAGACGGAGCATCGCATGATGGACAATGTGCGCATTGCCCAAACACCGCAACACTATCGCCTTCAATTTACCGTTGAAGGAACCTTTCGAGAGAGAGAACGTTTGATGACCGGCCTGCGGGAATCCAAGGTGATCGAAAGCGTGTATTGCGGCGGGCCGGTGGAACACGAATGAGGGAGCACGAATGAGGACGGTTCCATTCGTGAAGGCGACCGCTTGCGGCAACGACTTTTTGCTAGTTGAATCCGCACGCGTTGACGGAGACAAAGCGGAATTCACGCGCAAGATTTGTGATCGTCACCATGGCGTAGGAGCCGACGGCGTGGAGTGGTTGTTGCCTGGTACGAACGCCGATCTCCAGATTCACTTGATCAACGCCGACGGCAGCGCGGCGGAGATTTCTGGTAATGGTACGCGCTGTGTGGCCGCCCACTGGCTTGCGGAGCAAGATGCAGACAAGAAAATGGATCGCGTTACTATCCAGACCGATGCGGGTATCAAGCTTTGTAAGCTGACGCAGCGGGCTGATCCGGAATTCGAATTCGAGACGGAGATGGGAGCGGCAACGGTGAGAGACCAGCTGACGCTGAACGTGGCGGGAGCGAGTGTGCAAGGGATCCCAGTCTCGACGGGGAATCCGCATTTTGTAATGTTCGTGGAGGACTTCCCTCCAACGTGGCAGGAGCAAGCAGCAGCGATTGGCGGACACGCTCACTTCCAGCACGGGGTGAACGTCGAATTGGTGAAAGTAGTCGACGAACATGATATCGAGATCCGTATCTTCGAACGCGGCGCCGGAGAAACGCAGTCGTCTGGTACTGGATCATGCGCTTCGGCAGTGGCGGCGATTGCCCGCGGGCGTGCGCGTTCTCCGCTGCAAGTGCGCGCCCCCGGCGGAACGCAGACAGTTCGATGGGAGAACGGCGAAGTCTATTTGAGAGGACCAGCGCGGCTCATCTGTCGCGGAGAGTTCTGGTGCGAAAGTTCTGGTGGAAGACATGAGTGGAAATAGCAGCCAAGCGCGAAGTCCGGTTCTGCCGCGCGTCCTTCCGCCGGCTTTGCGGCCCGGGGACGGCGTGGGGATTGTCGCGCCAGCCAGCAATATCAAGCAGGAGGCTTTGCTAGCCGGATGCGAGGGTTTGAGGCGTCTGGGATACAAGCCAGTCTACTTCGATTCGATACTGGAACAAGATTTATATTTCGCTGGATCGGTCGGAAGACGGGTTCAGGAACTGGAAGCGATGTTCGTGCGAGAAGATGTCCGGGCGATTGTCTGTTCTCGTGGCGGTTATGGGTGTAATTATCTGGTGGACAACCTGAACCTGGCACTGATTCACCAGCACCCTAAGATTTTTATGGGCTACAGTGACGTGACCAGCCTTTTGACTCTGCTCTCCGATGAGACGGGTCTGGTCGTATTTCACGGACCCATGGTCACAAAGGATTTTCTTGTAGACGACGGAATCGATACCGCCTCTTGGGAGGCGGCGCTCGGCGGGGTTGCCTCGTGGAGTCTGGCGGACTCGGGCATGAAGGGCCTTGCGGCGGGTTCGGCCGAGGGCGTTTTCTATGGAGGATGCCTGCCCATGTTGACGGCAACGCTCGGAACCCGGCACGAGATTCAAACAGCCGGGACCATTCTGTTTCTGGAAGACATTACATCCAAGCCCTACCAGATTGATCGCATGTTGATGCAATTGAAACAAGCCGGAAAATTCGAGGGAGTTCGCGGGATTGTTTTTGGGGAGATGAATGATTGCGTACAGCATCCAGCGCAAACCTACACGCTGGAAGAAGTCGTGATGCGCGTTGTAGGGGGTCTCGGCATTCCGGTGGCGTTCGGCCTGCGTTCGGGACACGTGGCGCGGCGGAACATTACACTACCGATCGGCGTGCGCGCCTCGTTGATGGTGACCGGCGTAGCAGCTGGCGACCACGCGCAACTGCAATTCCTGGAGCCTGCCACAACCGCATGACTCACGCAAAGCATATTCACTTGATCGGAATCTGTGGCACGGCTATGGCGTCGCTGGCTGGGCTGCTGCAAACCCGGGGGCATCGCGTCACGGGATCGGATACGGCGGCCTATCCGCCAATGTCGGATTTCCTTGCGTCGCTCGGTATCCGTGTCGCGCAGCCATTCTCTCCGGCGAATCTTGATCCGCGCCCGGATTTGGTTGTCGTCGGCAACGTGGTTTCCCGCGGCAATGTGGAATTGGAGCACGTGCTCGATGAGCGAATTTCGTTCTGCTCGCTTCCGCAGATTCTCCACGAGGAATTTCTTCGCAGCAGGGAAGTGGTTGCAGTTGCAGGAACGCATGGCAAAACTACGACTACCTCGATGCTGGCCTGGATCTTTCACTGCGCTGGTCGGAATCCTTCGTTTTTGATTGGCGGGATCGCGGAAAACTTTGGAAGCAGTTTTGCCGTGGACTCGGGGAAGAACTTCCTCATTGAAGCGGATGAATACGACACCGCGTTTTTCGACAAGGGGCCAAAGTTTCTGCACTATTTCCCCGAGAGTGTGATCCTGACGTCAGTCGAGTTTGATCATGCCGATATCTATGACGATCTGAAGGCAGTAGAGACGGCATTCAAGCGTCTGGTGAATTTGGTCCCGAGGCGCGGCAAAATCATCGCGCATGATACTGGAGAGAGTCTGGATCAGTGCCTGGTGAAAGCGTTTTGCCCGGTCGAGCGCTACGGAATGAAGACGTCCTCGGCGTGGCGGGTCGCCGATATGCGCGTGACTCCAGCCACGACGGCGTGGAAAGTCCTGCGTTCTGGCACCGAGTGGGCCAGTTTTGAATTCGCATTGGCCGGCGAATACAACGTCCTGAATGCGACGGCTGCTGCCGCCATGGCTGCGAACTACGGCATTGGCTTGCCGGAGATTGCCGCGGCTTTGAAGACTTTCAAGAGCGTCAAACGGCGCTTGGAAGTCAAAGCCGAGGTTAACGGTATCACCATCGTGGATGATTTTGCGCATCATCCTACTGCTATTTCCGGAACTCTAGCGGCGTTACGAGGGCGTTATCCCGGCAGCCGCCTTTGGGTGATTCTGGAACCGCGCTCCAATACTCTGCGGCGCCGTATTTTGCAGGACAGCCTGGCAAAGAGTCTTTCGAACGCGGATGAAGTGGTCGTGGCGCAAGTCTTCAAGATGGATGCGATTCCAGAGGAAGAACGTCTGGATGTCAATGCTCTTGCCGCGCAGATCAGCCAGACAGGCCGCCGGGTGCAGGTTCTGGAGGATGCGGATCGGATTGTGGACGCCGTGGCGCCCGAACTGCGCTCCGGGGATGTGGTAGCGATTCTGTCCAATGGTGGCTTTGCCGGCATCTACGAGAAGCTGCCGCGGCGACTGTGCGAATCATTGACTGGCTCGGGGAGTGACTCTCGCAATTCAAGTAGCAAGGCGGGAACAACACAGGCGAAAAGCCAATGAAGATGCCTCGCTGGCACAGCCTTGCGCTTCGCGCGGCCGTGTTGCTGATTTCCTCTGTGCTAGCCGAAGCGCAGAGTCTAGCATCCATCCACTACACAGTGACTCTGGAAAATCCTGCCGAACACCTACTGCGAGTGGAAATCAGTATCCCGCCAGGGACCGCACAGCGGGAGTTGCAATTGCCTGTTTGGAATGCGACCTACCAGGTGCGCGATTTTTCAGAATATGTTAGGTGGGTACGTTCCCGGGGCGCAAACGGTACTGCGCTCAGCGCTCGGAAGTTGAATAAAAGTTTATGGCAAGCCGATGGCCTTGAGCGCGGTGGCGTAGTCGAATACGAGGTTCTTGTAGACCAGCCGGGTCCGTTTGGAGCGCAGTTTAACAATGACCATGCGTTTCTTAATCTTGCGGAAATTTTGATGTATCCGGTCAATGCACGCAACTGGCCCATGACTGTGAAATTTATCGGCATTCCCAATGGATGGCAGCTTGCTTGTGCATTGAAGGAAGACCAAGGGGAATTGCAGGCTGCGGACTACGACACACTCGTCGATTCGCCAATGGAACTCAGTAAGTTTCAAGAAACACTTTTCTCCGAGGCCGGCGGACATTACCGCATTGTGGTCGACGCTGCCCCCGACGCCTACGATTTGCAGCAACTCAAGGAGACTCTGCGCAAGATTGTTCACGCGGAAACGGCCTGGATGCAGGACCGTCCCTTTCAAGACTATTTGTTCATTTATCATTTTCCACAGGATCGCGGCGATGGTGGAATGGAACACGCCTACTCCACGGCGATAGAACTCAGCCGCCGCTCCCTGCGCGACAACCCGGATGAGCTTGCGTCCATGACAGGGCACGAATTCTTCCATTTGTGGAATGTGAAACGAATTCGCCCATTGCCTCTCGCCACGGTGGACTATACAAAGGAGAACTACACCCGGGCCCTCTGGTTCAGCGAGGGAGTCACCAGTACAGTCGAGCAATATGCTCTGCTGCAGTCCGGCCTGATCGATGAAAAGTCTTTTTTACGGAATCTTTCGGAAGAAATCACTGAACTGCAAAACCGTCCCGCACGCCTGACGCAGTCGGTGGAAGAATCCAGTCTGGACGCATGGCTGGAGAAGTATCCGTCCTACCGCCAACCAACCCGCAGCGTTAGTTACTACAACAAGGGATTTTTGCTTGGAATCCTGCTGGACTTGGCGATTCGCAAGGGGAGCAATGATGAAGCATCGTTGCGGGACCTGTTCCTTTACCTAAACCAGACCTATGCGAAGAAGGGAAAGTTCTTCGATGATTCGGAGGGCATCAGGCAGGGAGCTGAGACGGTGAGCGGCACGGACCTGGGATGGCTTTTCCAGAAATATGTCGGCGGCACGGAGGAAATTCCGTACGATGATTTCCTGATGTGGGTGGGTTTGCGTGTGGTGGTCCACGAGAAGATGGTACCTGACGCGGGCTTCCTGGCCGCCCGAAACTTCGACGCGTCCCCCGCGATTGTCTATGTCGCGCCGGGGAGCGAGGCATTCCGTGCGGGGTTGAGCGTAGGTGATCAGATTCTCGCGGTCGATGGAAATCCACCGCCCCGTGACTTTGAATCTTTCATCAATGCCCTGTCCGTCGGAGAGCCGCTCCGAGTACACGTTCGAAGCATCGCCGGACCGGAGCGCGAACTGAGCTGGAAACTCGAGGCAAAGAAGACTCTGGAATATGAAGTGGCCGCCATGGAGAACGCCACGCCGGAACAATTGGCACATAGAAAAACGTGGCTCTATTTCACGGAACACCGAACCAGAGCGCAGGATGCTGCGGAGCAGCTTACGCAAGGAATTCAGCCTTGATTCGAACACTGCTCATGCTCGGGTTCTGGGCCATAGCACTGCCGCCGACGGCGTTGTTTTGTTTTCCGTACACGTTGATCACCGGAGATGCGGGGCTACTGTACCGGGTTGCGATCTGGTGCGCGGCTGCGGGTGTGAAGCTGGCTGGGGTGCGCACCGAGGCTGTGGGGCTGGAAAAGATTCCGGTCGGCCAACGGTATATTTTCATGGCGAATCATGTGTCCACTCTCGATCCGCCGCTTCTGTTGCCTCTGATTCCTGGGCGGACGGCGGTGATGGCCAAAAAGGAATTATTCGACTACCCGATTCTGGGCAAGGCCATGCTGCTCGGTTCGTTCGTTCCCGTGGACCGCGGAAATCGCGAGGCAGGGATCGCGGCGGTGCGCGAGGCGAAGAAGGTAATCGAACAGGGCATCAGCATGACGATATTTCCGGAGGGCAAGCGTTCCTTTGACGGCAAGCTGTTGCCCTTCAAGCGCGGGCCGTTTTACCTGGCGATGGAGTGCGGGATTCCTATTGTCCCCTTGACGATTGTAGGAACGCAGGAAGCAATGCCCAAAGGAAGATTTGCCATCAAGCCGGGGACGGTCACGGTAACATTCCACGATCCCATCGATTCCGCGCAGTTTACGGATCGCGATGCGTTGATTCTTGCCGTTCGCCAGAGCATCAATGCCGGGCTGCCTTCGGAGTACCAGGAAGCCAACGGGCCCGTTAGCGAGGCAGTCGCAGAGCCTTAGCCAGTTCGGGCAGGCGCTGGAAGAGCACGACGCAGCGCAGCCAGAGCTTGTTGTCCATGGCTGGGGAGCCACTCAAGACTTTCCCGTCGGGAATGTCGCCATGAATTCCTGTTTGTCCTGTGGCGATGACGCCGTCGCCGATCTTGCAGTGTCCTGCGATCCCCACTTGGCCCGCAAGAATCACGCGCTTGCCGACGTCCGTTGATCCCGCGAGGCCAACCTGAGCGCACAACAGGGAATTCTCTCCTACGCTGGAGCCGTGTCCCACTTGCGCGAGGTTGTCGATTTTTACGCCGCGCCCAATCCGCGTTTCTCCTACACTGGCGCGATCCACGCACGCGTTGGCTTGAACTTCGACGGCGTTCTCCAGCACAGCTGGGCCGGATTGCACGATTTTGTGCCATGCGCCCGCATCATCCTTGGCAAAGCCGAAGCCGTCGGCTCCAATAACGGCGCCATTCTGCAGAATGACATCGTCGCCGATCCGACAGTTCTCCCGCACGACGGCATGAGCGTGGGCGAAGAAGTTATCTCCGATGCGAGCGCCTTGATAGATAACGGTGTGGGCCAGGAGCGTCGCATTTTTGCCAATCACAACATCGGTGTCCACCGTTACGTAGGGGCCAATGTGCGCGTCGCTGCCGATCTTGGCCGACGGGTGGATCACCGCGGTTGGGTGGATGCCCGGCGCGTACTTCGGGGGCTGATAGAAGAGTTCGATGGAGCGCGCAAACGCCAGGTAGGGGTTCTTCGTCCGTAAAAGTGCAGCCGAAACTGCGGGAAATTTTTCGTCTACGATCACGGCGGAGGCTTGGGTCGTTTTGGCGAGGGCCGTGTATTTTGGGTTAGCAACGAATGTAATCTGACCGGCTACGGCGTGTTCAATGCCGGCTACGCCGGTGATTTCAAGATCGGCAGCTTCGAGGCCGGATGATCCGTTTTCGATGCGCGCGCCTAGTGCGGTAGCAATTTGTCCGAGTGTCATGGAAACTCACAGAAATAGTCTCACAAATGGTCTTCCGGTCGCGAGAACCTTACCTCGGGGCTAAAGCCGCATTTTCGTGGCGCTAAGCGTCACGGCTGAAGCCGTGATCTACCCAAAACCATTTATGAGACAAGCTCTAGTCTCGCGGCCTTAACTTTTTTACAGGCGCACGGGTTTACAGGCGCACGGGCGAGGACGCCCGCGCCTCCGCCGTCGTCCCTTACTGCTCCTCAAAGAGCTGTTCCTGATGCACATCGCCAGCTAGAGGCCGACGCTTCCGCTTTTGGGTCCCTACAACCGCCAGCACGGTAAACGAGGCCAGAGCCGTCCGTGGAACGAAGATTCTCTGGGTGTTGGAGCGCAAGTCCGGCGGATTGATGAGATAACCCTCGGCGGGAGACTGGGTTAGGTCGGTGGGCATGGTGCCCTCCAGGATTTCGTTGTCCTTGAAGCGCAGGCGCACCCACAGGCCCGCGGAGCGTGGACGGGTGGTAAAGGTCTTGCGCGCCAGCAGATCGATTTCGCCGAACTCGCGGACAAAATAAACGCCCTTAATGTCTTTCAAATCAATGCCAACGACGTTGCCGGCCGTGTTCAACATTTCCAACTTGCCGTCGACGATGAAGCTGTTGGACGCGACGTAGCCGTTCATGGAATCGCGATCCTGCTTCTGCACGATGATCTTCTTATGAGTAGACGACATTTATTGTTTTCAAAGACTTCCGGGAGAAAAAGCAACTCAAACCAGATTCGAGACACACCCGTTCAGCCCTGATTTTCGCACTTTCCGCGATACGTACGAATGTTTTTCGCGTTCTCTGTAGCCAAATGGTCAACGTTGTGTTAAATTCAGTAGTTTGTTGGGACTCGTCACGACAGCCTAAGCCCCTTGTGTAGAGACACTTACAGCCGAAAGAGCGCTGTGCAACCGAGGAGAGAAGCAGCTCCTCGACTGGCGGCAGTTTGTGCCGGGGCGGTCGGTCCGTGGCTGGAGAGAGGCTCCGGCAGTAACTGTTGAAGAATGGCCGATTACATCTACACGCTCGAAAGCCGTCTGACGCCCGAACAAATGCGCGGCGTCACGCTGATTCAGGATCTGTCCCGGGCAGCCGGTCTGAACGTCTACCTGACCGGTGGAGCCGTTCGCGACATCCTTACCGGATTTCCCATACGCGATCTTGATTTTACCCTGCAAGGCAACCCGTTGAAGCTCCAGAAAGAGTTGGAGCGCGCGGGCGCTGTCGTGCATGGTATGGACGAGCACACGCAGACGCTTTACCTAAACCTTCCTGGCAATGTTCGCGCCGAGATCAGCATGGCGCGGAAGGAAGAGCATCAGAAAACGGGGAAGCCTCCCCTGGTCACGCCGGCCACGATTACCGAGGACTTGCGCCGCCGGGACTTTACCATCAACGCGATGGCTTTATCGTTGAATGAGGGTTCGCGCGGATTGTTGCAGGACCCGTTCAATGGTGTTGCGGATCTGGAAGCGAAACTGATTCGCATTCTGCAAAATTATGCATTTCTGGAGGATCCCTCCCGCCTGATTCGTGCCAGCCGTTTTGCGGCGCGTTTCCACTGGCCCATGGAGGAGCGGACACAGTCCCGATTCGACGCGGCCAAGGAAAGCAACTACATCGAGCATGTGAGCCATCGGGCGCTAGGTTACGAGATTGAGCAACTGGCGTACGAGGACGATCCGCTGCACATCGTGAAGGTGCTCGAAAAAGAGGGCTGGCTAGGCGTCTTGCACCCGCACTGGACAACAGCGAAGATCGATACGGCGAGCCTGGGCGCTCTGATGAAAACGCGCCAGCAGATGACGGAATTGGGCTATTGGACCGATCCGTCTCCTGCCGTGTTGCACTTCCTGACCGCGCGTCTGAACGAAAAAGACCGGCACGAAATCGAAAAAGCGATTCCGCGCAAGGGGCTGGTGGAAGGCTGGCGCGAACTGGAACGGTCGGCGAAGGATCTCGCCAAGCGTCTCGGCGGGAAAGAAGCGGCCACGCCTTCGCGAACTTGGCAACTGCTGAGTGCGACCGCGCCGGAGACGATTTTGTTTCTGGCTGTGAGTTCGAAGCATCTGTCAGTGACCAACAAGATTAAGAATTTTCTGACCAAGTGGCGCGAGGTTCAGCGGCGCATTCCGCTTCCGGAAATGACGGAATTGCTGATTACGACGGCCATGCCGGAATACCCAAAGATCGCGCATGGGGTCTTCCTGCTGCTGTTGGATGGGAAGCTGCGTTCACAGACGGAAATCATGAAGTACCTAAAGCCGCTGGCTCCGCCACCTCCTCCTCCGCCACCACCTCCGCGGCGCGGTCGCGCGGCAAAGGCGCAGGGTGCGCCAGCGACGCTGGTTGCTGGTCCTGTAGCGCCTGTGGGGAAGGTTGCGAAGGGAAAGAAGGGGGCTGCAACGCCTCCTATAGCATCGCCTGTTGCGGCGGCAGTTCCGGCCAAGGAAGTGATTGCGCCTGGGAAGAAAACCCCTGCCAAAGCGACGGCAGTACCTGCGCCCAAGTCCGGTAAGGTTGAGAACCCGAAGCCTGCGGCGAAGCATCAGCCACCTGCGAAGACCCAACCCAAGCCTGCCGCCAAAGGGAAGCCTGCTCCCAAGCCTAAGTCCAAGGCAAGCCCGAAACCCAAAGCGAAAAAGCGCAAGTAGTTAGCGGAGCTTCGCTCGGCTGGACGGCCGAGGGCGGCCGTTCCCACGCGATCTTCGCCGACCATGCTTTTCCACAGGTTTGACGAATTTCCACTTGACGCGAAACCCTTAGAATAGAGCCACACCATGGCTGACTTCGTTCACCTCCATCTGCATACCGATTACTCCATGCTCGACGGCGCGAGCGACGTGGAAAAGCTTTGCCAGCGCGTCAAAGAGCAGGGCATGTCTGCCGTTGCCATGACCGACCATGGCAACATGTTTGGCGCAGTGCATTTTGTGAACGCCGCCAAACAGCACGGCCTGAAGCCTATTGTGGGCTGTGAACTCTATGTCTGCAAAAAAGACGATCACAACATTGCGCGCACACCGCCGGACGGCGATTCCTACAACCACCTCATCATCCTTGCCGAAAACGACGAAGGCTACCGCAACTTGGTAAAGATCACCTCCGAGGCGGCGCTCCACGGTTTTTATTACAAGCCGAGGATTAGCAAGCGGTTTCTGGCGGAGCATAGCCGGGGGTTAATTGGGCTGTCGGCTTGCCTGAAGGGCGAGGTGGCGGAGCGGTTGACGGAAGGCAAGTATGAGGCGGCGCGGGTGGCGGCTTCGTCGTTTCAGGATATTTTCGGAAAGGGGAATTTCTTTCTCGAGATCCAAGATCAGGGATTGGAACAGGAGCGGCGGATTGCCGCGGACTTCTACAAGCTGGAGAAGGATGTGGGAATTCCGATGGTGGCTACGAATGACAGCCACTATCTGTGCGAGGACGACGCTCATGCGCAGGATGTGATGGTTTGCATTCAGACGGGGAAGTCGATTCACGATACGAACCGGATGAAGTTTGAGGGCACACAGTTCTTCGTGAAGAACGCGGCGGAGATGGCGCAGGTGTTTTCGGATGCGCCGCAGGTGCTGGAGCGGACAGTGGAGATTGCTGAGCGCTGCCACATGAAGCTCGAGAAGCTGGCCAGTTCGTTTCCGCAGTTTGAAGTGCCGCCAGGGTTTACGACAGATAGTTATTTTGAGCACGTGACGCGGGAAGGTTTTGCGCGGCGGCTGGAGGTCTTGCGGGAACTGGAGCGTGCGGGGAAGCTGAAGAAATCGTTAGCCGACTACGAGCAGAGGTTGAAGTGGGAGCTCGAAATCATTCAGCAGATGCAGTATCCCGGATACTTTTTGATTGTGTGGGATTTCATCCGCTACGCGCGTGAGCACAACATTCCGGTAGGTCCGGGGCGCGGGTCGGCGGCGGGGTCTCTGGTTTCGTATTCCTTGGGGATCACCGACATTGATCCCTTGCAGCACGAGTTGCTGTTTGAGCGGTTTCTCAACCCGGAACGAGTGTCGATGCCCGATATCGACATTGATTTCTGTATGAATCGCCGGGGCGAGGTGATCGATTATGTAACTCGCAAGTATGGGCGCGAGAACGTAGCGCAAATCATTACCTTTGGAACGATGCAGGCGAAGGCTGCAATCAAGGATGTAGGCCGCGCCATGGATATGCCCTATGCGGATGTCGACCGCATCGCGAAGATGATTCCGGCACAGTTGAACATTACGCTCGACCAGTCGTTGAAGGATTCTCCACAGTTGCAGCAGGCTTACGAAACAGATACGCAGATTCGCGAGCTACTGGACACGGCCAAGAAGCTGGAAGGCCTGGTACGGAATTCCGGGGTTCATGCCGCGGGTGTTGTGATCTCGCCGAAGCCGCTAACCGAGCTGGTCCCGTTGCACAAGACGAAGAACGGCGAAATTGTGACCGCCTTCGACATGGGGGCGATTGAAAAGCTGGGCTTGCTGAAGATGGACTTCCTCGGCCTAACCACACTGACGATTCTGGATGATGCGTTGAAGCTGATCCAGCAGCATCGGGGTGAAACGCTTTCGCTGGAGCAGATTCCGCTGGATGATCAAGAAACGTACGAGAAGGTTTTCCATAAAGGGCTTACTTCCGGCGTGTTCCAGTTCGAGTCCGGCGGGATGCGGGATGTGTTGCGGCGATATCATCCGGATTCCATTGAACACTTGACGGCGTTGAATGCGCTCTACCGGCCGGGGCCGATTCAGGGCGGAATGATTGACGATTTTATTGAGCGCAAGCTGGGCAAGCGGAAGATTGAGTATGAGTTGTTCGAACTGAAGGAAATGCTACTGGAGACGTATGGCGTCATCGTTTACCAGGAACAGGTGATGCAGATTGCCAATCGACTCGCCGGCTATTCACTGGGCGAAGCGGATCTGTTGCGGCGCGCTATGGGGAAGAAGCAGGCCGACGAAATGGCCGCGCAGCGAGACCGCTTTGTCCGGGGCGCGCATGAGCGCGGGTTCCCGGCGAAGAAGATTGAGAAGATTTTTGATTTGATGGCGCAGTTCGCCGGGTACGGATTCAACAAGTCGCACTCTGCTGCGTATGCGTTGCTGGCGTTCCACACCGCATATTTGAAGACGCACTATCCGGTGGAGTTCATGGCGGCGTTGCTAACGTCGGTGCC
>Ga0210384_10004838_pt1 | contig 14909 bp, 14 predicted proteins | sample IncBWH2MmetaG_FD_160574 | JGI IMG/M metagenome (GOLD analysis project Ga0210384, IMG submission 160574) | Forest soil microbial communities from Barre Woods Harvard Forest LTER site, Petersham, Massachusetts, United States - Inc-BW-H-2-M | ecosystem: Environmental > Terrestrial > Soil >...
TGCTGATCTGATGCAAGGGCAAAAGGCGAAGATGGTCTTCATCGATCCCCCGTACAACGTGGCGATCGACGGTAACGCTACCGGTTCCGGGAAAACGCACCACCGAGAGTTTCTGATGGCAAGCGGCGAGATGAGTGAGCAGCAGTTCACTCAATTCCTCGCCGGTGCATGTTCTTTGCTTGCCCAATACAGCTCGTCAGGGTCACTACACTTCGTGTGCATTGATTGGCGGCACCTGGGCGAACTCCTCGCAGCTGGACGCAGGGCGTACTGCGATCTGTTGAACCTCTGCGTATGGGTCAAAAACAACGGAGGTCTCGGTTCCCTGTATCGCAGTCGGCACGAGTTGGTCTTGGTCTTCAAGTCCGGCAGCGGTTCGCATCGCAACAATGTTCAACTTGGGCAGTACGGACGCAACCGGACCAACGTTTGGAACTATCAATCCGCTTCTTCCTTCTCTCGCTCTGGCGACGAGGGAAACCTGTTCGCGCTTCATCCGACAATAAAGCCGGCGACGTTAGTCGCCGACGCGATCATGGACTGCACGAACCGTCGTGACTTGGTGCTGGATGCGTTCTTGGGGAGCGGCACCAGTGTCATTGCGGCGGAGCGGACCGGAAGGCGGTGTTACGGGATGGAGCTCGATCCGATCTACGTGGACGTCATCGTGAGACGCTGGGAAACCTTTACTCGGCAGACCGCCTATCACGCGCAAACCCGAAGATCGTTTGTCGAAACTGAGGCGGAGGTTTGAAGATGGAATCTTTCGACGACGGCGGGTTCGATTCCAATGAGGACAGAGTTGGCTACGCCCAACCTCCCAAGCGGTCGCGGTTCAGAAAGGGACGCTCGGGCAACCCAAGTGGAAAACCGAGCGGCAAAAGGCACTCTGCGGTGCTTTTGACAAAGGCTCTGCTTCAGTTAGTTCCGGTCAAACGGGATGGCGGTCGCAATAGAGTTACCAAGCTCCAGGCCATCGCAATTCAGCTGGTCAACAAAGCTACGCAGGGTCAATATCAGTGGATTCGATTGCTGCTCAGCTACTGCTCTTGGATCCACTCTGAACTAACTGAGCCGAGCCGCCAGTACAGCGGCCTGCCTCTTGAGGTGGGCGACGCGATTCGCAGGGCGTTGTTGGGTCTTCCCGACGAAGATAACGGCCTTGCAAGCGAAGTAGGCCCGAGCGTCGAGGATGCTCCAATCTCCGTCAAGCCCGAGGTTCAACCGCTGGCAGAAGAGAAACGGACCGGACCGTCTGAGGTTGGGTTCGGCAGGCCGCCGGCGAAAAGCAGGTTCCGGAAAGGCCGGTCCGGAAATCCTGCGGGCCGGCCACCTGTCATAAGAACTTTCGAGAGGCTCCTTAGGAGACTACTGCTCCAGAAAGTCCGAGTGACCGAAAACGGATGCGCCCGCTCGGTGGTGAGATTGCAGGTAATCTTCGAGCAGATCGTTAACCAGGCCGCGTTGGGTAGTGCGCGATTTCAGAAGTTGCTGCTTGAGTACCTTCCATCTGTGGATGCAACCCTGGATCGGGACCGAAAACAACCGAAAAACCTGGCTAAGCTAGTGCGCACTAGTCTCCTCGAGTCGATAAACTCCGATGACTGTTACGCCAACGGCGAGCGACAATGAGGTGACCATTATTCTGACTCGAACACTCAGCTTAACTAGATTGATAGGATTCTGCCGGCATGTGATGCGTTCCGTTCTGGCGATCGCAGAGACGGACTTTCGCTCTTTCAAAAAGGTGAGGAATTCGACCCGGGGCGCGATCAGAAGAATATCGGCAGACATGACAGGCCGGGTGCACGATATATTGCACGATGGCGCTTAGTCGTACTAGAATCGTTTTGTTATTGAGCTAAAGACTCAATAGCGAGTTGACCGCGCGGGTATCAAAAGACTTGAGCCCACCGCGATCAGTCTCCGGGCCGTGGCCGAGACCGTTGCGTCCAGCTGCCCGAGATTGATTGAGGTGGGTTTTCGATTTTTGGAGAAAAGGTGGAAACCGAAACGACTATATATAGTCTACTCGACACTCGATTGTGGCGATTGTTTGAGAATCTCACCCGCGACACTGCGGTTCTGGTGGGTTACAGGCCGAGGGCCGCGCTTTGTCGCGGGGCGCTATTCGTTACCGTCTGAGCGAATTGCGTGAGTATCTAGACGCACTCGTGAAATCGATCCTGAAAAGGGCTTGCGCCGGTCGTGCTCTAACACGAGCCGGCGCGGTCGGAACAAAACTGGAGCGCGGATTTCTCGCGTTCCTGATCTTCTTAGTCGCCCGACCGGACCTTAGAGAAAAGACAGGGGCTAAGAAGATGGCTTATACCCGCCAGCTAACAAGGGTGAAAGGCAGGTGCTCAGTGGCGAAAGACGCCATGTCATAGGCTAGCGCCCCGCCGTCGGGGGCGCAACAACTTCTCGCTTATGTCCGTGTTTCTTCTCTCGCCCAAGGGGTTCGTCGGTCTGTTCCTTCGGCGCGCGGACAAGCGCCTCCATGAAACGATGAAAGCCAATCGAACGCGCCGAACGAGCGTTGCGTTTCAATTTCTCGCGGAGGAACCTAAACTTGGCGCTTATGTTTCTTACAAGGAGGGCAAGCCTATGGATTTGTCGCGCATCCAATATGTCGTTATTGTGTACATGGAGAACCGCTCATTCGACCATCTACTCGGATATCTCAATTTGCCGGGGAATCATCCGAGGTGGGACCAGATCAATGGCATCTTCGAGGCGATGAAGTACTACAGCGGGTTCGCTTATCCGCCGCATCCGCTGACCAGCCCGAATATAGATCCCGATCCTCCGCACGAACGCGAAAACGTCGCGCTGCAAATCAACTCAATTCCAAAGAAGATGCAGGGATTCTCAGATGGCTATGTCCGCGCCGTTCCACACGCGCGGCCCGACGCAGTGATGGAGTATTGCGGACCCAAGGATGTATGGATCACCGACTTCCTTGCCAAGAACTTTGCTCTGTGCGATCGCTGGCACGCCTGCTTGCCTGCGAGCACTTTGCCAAATCGTCTGATGGCGATGAGCGGCTATGCTTTGTTGGACCGCACGCCAGTAGGCTATCTCGAGATGGCGCACAATCTCTTTGCGGACAACCCGGACGATCTGGTCTACGACTGGCTCGGGCAACGGACGGCCTGGCGCGTTTACTACTCTGGCTCCTTTTTCTTCATGCAGATGCCGCGCGTATTAAACCTGTACCAGTCAGATATCCAAAGTCAAAATCTCTTTCGACCTATCTCGCGGCTTATCGAAGACTTCAAAAACGGCGACGTGGCTCCGGTCACCTTCATCGAGCCGCTCTACTACGACGACTACCGGCGCAACAACCAACAAGCCACCGACGATCATTCGCCCGCTGCCCTGTTTGGGGGTCAGCGCTTTTTAAATAGCGTGTGGGAGGCGATCAGCAGTCCAGGGATCTGGGAGAACCTCTTTGCCACGATCTCCTACGACGAGCACGGATCTATCTTCGATCATGTCGAGCCGCCCGAGCTGCGTACCGACCCACCTCCCGGAGCTTCGTACACGCCGTTCGAGACGCTGGGTGTGAGGGTACCTGGCATCGTCGTATCTCCTTTCGTGCAGGCAGGATCTGTGTTCCATAACCTGTTCGATCATACATCGGTGCTGAAATTTCTGGGTGAGAAATTTGGTGGCGGCAGATATTCGAAATTCGTCGATCCGCGGGCAGTCGAGTCACTCTCGGTTGTACTGGAGCCGACACTCCTCGATCCGAACACTCCGATCCGACCGGCGCCTCAGAAACCGTGACGTTCGGAGCCACTATCTACTCACCAGAAATCGGACGGTCAACCGCCGTGAGATGTTAGCTTCGACGCGAACTTTTGGGCGGTGGAAGGTCGCGACGAGGGCATGACTGCGCTTCCGGAAGGCTTTAGAATTTCTGTCGGGGCTCAGCCGAGTCGAGCAGGCGCAGGAAATTACTACCCAAGAGGCGGCTATGATGTTCTCTCTGATGCGTCGTCAATAACAAGGATAGTACGCGCCACCTTTTGTCCTTTGCCATGGCTTACTGACGACGTTAGTTGGAAAGGTCATCTCGGCAGAAAGGCCGGCCACGCCATGCTTGTTGGCAAACCATGCAGGAAGAACGAAGCCCGGCACTGGGCCCGCAACCGTGTCGGAACACTCGGGTTCGTAGCCCCGCGGGCAATAATCGCTTCCCCATACAGGATCTGTAATTTCAGGCTCGATCCGGTTCCCATGTGAAGTAGTTAAACAAATGCTCCCTGGCCGGGAGTTGCCGAGCATTTCGGCTATCTCCTCGCCCATGACTGTGCACGGGGACATGTTTCCATTGAGCACCTCCGTGTAAGCGACAGCCATTGGATAGCCGCTCGATGAGATCGAGTGAAAGCCGTTTGCGCTGCCGAGGTATTTGAACGTCGCGCTCCAACCTTGCGATGCTTTGGAGGTATCGGCGATAATCAAATTAACACCTTGAGGATGATAGAAGGTTGCTACCGAATCGACATGCGCACGTAGCAAGTTCACGCACGCATTGAACACATCCTGATTCCAGTGACCGCCCCAGCCGTTCGCTGGTATGTCTTGTGAACTATTGACCATGTAAATTGCGGTCAACGTGCCTGGCCCTTCGGGCGGCGGACGTTTGCTTTTCGCGCTAACGGGCGTAGCGATGATTATAAGCGAAAGAGTGACTAGAACAGCCCGATTCATTTTTCTATCCCCCATTCTGTTTGGAAATTTCCGCTATCGGGGTTCACACTCGCTGCGACATAGCCCATAAGAGACGATCTTGGCGCTGTGACGAGACGAGCGCGTTGCTGGGGACCCTCTTCTCTAAGCTGCAACAGGACCTGGAGCACGCAATCCTTGAGAGTCGCGCCGAATCTCGCACTTGCTCGCGTTCATGAAACCGAAGTGTTCTGCGGTATCCCCTTTGAGATCGCTCTGACGAATTAGTTGATCCTTTACCTCAAGCTGTAGACGCAAGGTCTATGCCCCGTCGTGGGCCATCCCTAGATCGCTACTGCGTGAATTGTGCACGTTTAATAAGGTGGTCTAAGAAAGGCGATCGAAGCCGGGAATGGTCGTAGGGAACTACACTTATAGAGGCGGACACCCTACAGGAGCGTCACTTTTTTGCCGCCTAACACGCCATCGCCACAGACACGCCAATAAGGTCTAAGGTCTTGGAGAGATACCCAAGGTAACAACGATAAAGCACGGGGTGAGCGTCTCCGTACACACGCCACCACTACATATCGCTCACCGAAGTCCTATTCCATCGATATGTAGAAGCGCCATGTTCTTTTGGTCGCTACAGCAGTAATCTTCCTAATTGCGGGCTGAATCGAAGCCAACATTAAAGCACGGAGCAATGCTATACATTCGGCGTCGGCATCGTCCGGCCACTCGGTCTTCATGCAAGAGACTGTCTCCGTGACGCCCTAGGGACCAATGACGATATCAGCATAGTGGCCGGCAGCGTTGTAGATTTTAATCGTCTCGGACTCGCAATCCAACGTGCGGCGTTTTGAAATCCAATAAACCTCTCCTGGAAACGGAGCGGGGCAGCGTTTCCGCCAGCCCCGCTTACTTCCTTCGATTTTGGTTGTTGGACGATTAATTACAGGCGGTATCGAACCCGACCGAGAAGCACGGCGCTCCCAAACACCTTGAATCTCGATAGTAGCCAATCTCGTCGCCGGGCACAGTTCTAACCAGCGCCAGCGCCTTGGGTAGGTCCGAGCACTTCTCAATCGAGCCGCCAGTGGTGGTAAAGAAAAGGAAGTAGAAGCCCCGTTTCAGCTTGTAAGGTGAATTGTTCTCCTCATAGGGTGACTCGGCTATCATGTCGTAATCAGGCTCACTACGCGGTACCGGATAGGGCATATAGCGAGGGAATGCGAAACCATTGCCAATGTTTCGACAAGTGACGGCAGTCGGACCGCGACCAAGATGGCATGCCCACGGGTGGGCATAAAGAGCAGATCCGAAAGTGTCGGACGCCTCACTGTAATTAGGGTAAGGGCCGACCGGAATCGCGGTGCCACTCGGAGCGATCACTTTGAAATACCAATCACCGGCTACAGCAGGTCCGGCGAGGGCAACAAGCAATCCTATGACAACTATCAGGGCTTGAGCAAAGTGGCGTGGATTTCTGAATAGGACCTTAGGGACCAGCGGGAAAGGAAGGGCCGTGATTGTGGGAGCGAGAAGCACGATGATTGTCGCGATTGTCTGTTTCTTCATCATTGGTATTCCTGAGGCTCATGTTCTCGATCGCACATCTGCAAACCACTTCTAAGACCGGTGCTCGACGCCACTCAGGTGCACGTCGCACCTGCTTTTCTGTTAATTCAATTCGCGTGCCCGGTAAGGAGTCATCTCTAGATCAAGACTGCGAGTTACTTTCCATTGGCTTAGGCTGTCAATTGTGAGCGTTTATAAGCGACGAGATCTGAAGCACGAAACGTCAAAGAGGTGAGACGATCACTGCGCGGCACAATCACGTCGCACTGACAGTTATTTGCCGGTCACTTTTTTATCGTTGGAACCGTGATTTGAGCGCCTGGAAATAAACCCTGCCGAACAAACCTGGAACCCAGATTGAGCTTCCCGGCCGCTCCGAAGGTTCAGTAGCAGTTAGATCATTCTAGAAACTGCCAGTTAGAACTCGACGTTAGCGGCCTTCGGCAACGGGCTCGCTTTGGTTCGTCGGCGGGAAAAGTCTTGCGCACCAGTTCGGAAGCGAAATCAGAGAGGTGGAAAATAGGTGAGGTAGGTAGAACAGTTCTATTTGCGTGAGAATAGATACCAACCGACTTTTCGTGTAGGCATCGCGAGAATCGGCGGTTAACGCTGCTTAGTAGCGGTCTTTAAAGACTAAACGCACGCGAACAAACACGGGATAGTTAAGGAAAGCTCACTAGTAACACTTCGTTGGCAGTTCGGGCTCGCTTAAGCGTTACCTGCTCGACACTGAAGCTTGTCAGCCCCGTGCTGAGCGCAGACTGTGCAGGACTGATAGGATCGGAATTTATCGGAACCCGATAGCGGCGGTGCAGATTCGGGCTTTCTGCCAAGCAATGAGAATATCGCGATGCAGGATTCACTCAGCAGTCCCGTCACACACGAAGTAACCGTCGCCTCCTTGTGTTTCTGCGAGCCGTTATTAGCAGTTGATTGTGCGAACCAAGCACAGTTGAGCGAGACGTCACAACAGGCGAGAGGTTCACTCGCGCCCGGCCGAAGAGACATGATATTTACTGCTTTTGGACTGTTTGTTGCATTCGGAGCTGTGGAATCCTAGAGCGTTTCCGCAGCGTGCATTCGGTGGAATTCTGTCATGAAAGCGATCTCTCGGTCCTTTTGATTGGCTTGCACGACGTGGTGTCTGTTAGATATAGCTCTCTTCGGTTTTCATGTAGTACGAGTTGTCGAAGGTCGGAATAAACAGGGCGCGTAAAGAGCCACCGTTCGATTTGCGAATTGAACGACCAGATGCCTCAGCGTTGCTGAGGCTACTGTCCGCCGTGCCGCTTACGGAGCGGCAACGCCAGGTTCTTGATTTTCGCTCTCAAGGGTTATCGTGCGAAGCCGTTGGCAGGCAACTCCAGATCAGCGGCGAACGCGTACGTCAAATTGAAGCCCGTCTTCGGACGATGGCCCGCCGGATATCGCAAAACACCTCTTGCTGACGACCGGACGGGCAACGCTCGGAACGTTTGAAAGGACAGCCGCCTCGAACCAACGGGCGCCTTTCATCCTGCCTTTCATGCGTCCGGTCCTGCGTTGCACGCCCTACCTCTCAGCTGGCACTGGCATCAGAAGCTCGCCACTCTAAGCGCAACTGAGCAAACTGCGCGTCAGAGTGGATGCCTTGCGACGACCGTTTCATAACTAGACAAAATGTCACTGTGGCACACACTCATTGTCTAGATTTCTGCACATTTGGTTATATCAGGAACAGGGTAGAAACGGTGTCATAGTGTATGTGGTCGATAAATGTGAGACCGTGTCGCTACGTGGATACTTCAACGCCATGACATTAGTTACAAGGTGTAGAACACGCCTACACTTCTACGCTTAAATGGAATGCGGTGCGGGCCGTCGCGAGTAAAGTCTGACGATGGTGGTACAAAAATGCGGCGACGACGATTCGAGGCGCACATTTGCTCGCTTCGCTCTTGAGTCCAATTTGGGACGAGGACGAAACGATTCTTAGATAACAGAGGCGTTCGATCTTTTGCTCTGGGGGACAGATCGCATGGGGACAAGTCAGATCTTCCGTCGTAAGGCGGAATTGAGAAGCGAGGGGCAGACAACGAAAAGCATCATGCAGCTCGCCAGAGAGAAAGCGGAGACCCTTCCATCGCCCGAGGCGCTTGAGCGGTTCGGAACGTACAACATGTTGGCTTTGATTCATGATGCGGTGGGTCATCTCGTGAGTCCTATCGGACGACTTCAAAAAACAGTCCCTGTTCTTGAGCAGATCGCGAACTCGTTGGCTGAGCAGCAGATGCTTTTGAAGGAAATGTTGAACGTCCAAAAAAACGCCGCGTTGGTGCGCTTCGTCGCTGATAGGCTTAAAGAGGTTCCCCCGCTATCGCACGCAGTCCTGAACCGCGACCTACAGTTTGTTTCAGCGAATAAATCCTACTCGCGCTTGTTCGATTTCAGCGAGGCTCAATTTCAAAAGAAGTCACTCGCTGACCTTCTCCATCCTGGGGACATCCCTCGCTTTCGTAAAATCATCAGAGTCTTGTTAAACGGCGGCGGCACATGCGAGGTGGTTGAGTGGCGAGTTACCGGCAGCGGCCACTACGTTCTTGCCAAAGATACCCTGTGGGGGATCGGTTCGGACCGTGTTCGCGGTCCCGAATACATCGCTACAGTATCCGAGAAAATCGCCGACCAGGACGAAGCGGCGAGGCTGGTAGAATGCGCCAGATCGCGCAATAGGGGTCGTTCCTGCGACTAAGCGGACGGACCATCTGCGTCGGCGCTCGCGTCACCGGTCCGACGAGGTGCCTATGTCTTTTTGCGTCCGGGCGACGCGAAGGGCAAATTAGGGACCTGGGCGCGCGCTGAGAATCAACCCGGTAATTATGGGAGCTGGGGTTTGACCAACACCACCACCATTGAAGATATCTCCGACTGATACAAGGTGACCATTTCCTTGAAATGGCGACCCGCTGGGATAAATGTTCCCCATCGACGACAAGCCGCCCCCCGAACCAAACGTGACGTCCACGACTTTGAAGTTCGAGGCAGCTCCCACGTTGCTGCTATGAAAGTTGTTACCTTTCAACACCAGTGGCCCCGGCCCAAGGTCCAAAATTGCATTCGTTCCGGACGGAATATTACTTACGTCGAAGTCGCCGTTTTCGATCAGGACCGGCCACGGAGCTTCAGATTCACCGTCCACCTTCAGAAGCTGTTGCGAGCCCGTGCTGATTGGGTGATACAAAGCGATCGTATCAAAAGGGGATCCTAGATGAAGATCTATCTTGTTATTTGAAAATTTCGTATTCCAAGCATGAATACTGCCGAAGGGAACAACAGCTATACCTTCATCACAATTGCTGAAAGAACCGTTCCTGATAAGGTTGAACTTGGATTCGTGACCTTCGATTGAGATGCCCCTTCCGCCGCTGCATTGCACAGAGACATCGGTGAGAAAATGCATTTCATCATTTGGACAATTTGTGTGACTGAATCTGAAGCCCGCGATTGTCGAGCCTTTACACGAAATATCGTCATAGCGGTTGTCGGACGAAATGTGAGGTATTGGCGGAATCTCGTCTGTATCCATACAGACACCAATTTGACCTGCACCGCTATTTATTGAGAAATCTTTGAAATAGGTGGTCTCGACCCCACTGAGAGCAAAGACGATCCCACCGCTGGGGCCGTCCCACCGAAATATTGTCTCTCCGCTAGTGGACGGCCCGAGACCGTTAAATCTGGCGCCGGCCTGGCCGTTTATATTGATTGTCGAGTTGATGGAATACGTTCCTTGAGGGATCAGTCCCACGTCTCCGGAACCCACCGTGCTGAAGAAAGACTGCACCGCTACGGTGCTGTCCGTGGCTCCAGTCGGGTCGGCTCCAAAGTCTTTGATAAGATCGTATACACCAGTAGTCTGGACGGCCAATGCTGCGCGCGAGATCGCGAGTGTCACTAAGATCGACACGGCGAGAATAGTTCTCATGCGTCGATTGTTTGCGAGGCGTGCAACGGTGTGAATTATAATTGCCATGTCGGCTCTCCTGGTTTCAACGCGAGCGTTTGCCAGCGCCTGCTCCCAATTTGCGAGCTTCTGACGTTAAGGTAAGCAACGTCGCCTCACTCATTTTGGAGGACCACCTTGCAGACCTAAGGCGGACAGCGAAATGGTCCGGCGCGCACCGGATCTACTGTCACCTACAGAAAACTGGCCCAACGCAATGCCTGTCACGGTTGGCGAGAAAACGAGCCGATAGGTGCATTGTTTGTGCTTGGCCAGCGCGCCGCGGCAGGTACCACCCACCCGACGGAAGTTCTTGGTTATTTGCACATCGTTCAATTGTACTGCGACGGTGCCGGTGTTCGTCGCGTGAAGTGTCTCGGAACTGCTGCTTTTGTTAACGGTCGTGTTGACGAAGGTTAAAACGGATGGTCGCACGATCAGAGGCGACGGCATGGTTGGAGTCGCGCTAGGTGTTGCAGATGGAGTGGTGGTAACGGTTATTGTTGGCGAGGCGGTTGGAGTTTCGGTCGCGGTTATTGTTGCTGTAAGAGTTGCGGTTGGAGTCGTCGTAACTGTCAGCGTCGCGGTTGCAGTGGAGGTGGAAGTCTCCGTTGGTGTGGCGGTTGAGGTCGCCGTGGCGGTGACTGTCGCCGTTTGAGTCGCTGACGCAGTTACGGTGGGCGTTGGGGTTGCGGTAGCGGTGCGAGTTGCAGTAGCCGTCGCAGTGTGAGTGACGGTCGCGGTGGCTGTCCGAGTGACTGTCGCAGTCGCAGTTCGAGTTGACAGAGTTGCTGTCGTGGTTTGTGTCGCAGTTGCAGTTTGAGTTGCTGTCGCGGTCGCGGTATCCGTCGCCGTTGCCGTCATAGTCGCCGATGCGGTGAAGGTAGCTATCGCTGTGGAGGAGGGAGTCGGCGTTGGAGTGGCCGTGACCGGCACCCTGACAATTGTCGCCGTGGGAGTGGCGGCCGGCGTTAGAACGGCGGTGGCTCCTAGTTTCACAGGCAACACGCCAAGCGACGTACTAACGTCGCCCAACGAACTGATGCTCGCCTGGCCGATTACTGGGAACTCTGCTGGATAGACGTTCCCTACTGAGACCGCGGAACCATCGCCCGCAGATGGTCCTACCAGAATCTGCAATATGTTGAGCGGAGAACTTAAAACAAACCAGTTATTCGATAGAACCAACGGCCCGGAACCGGCATCATCGATGAAGTTACCGGTTTGACTTGTGGCAACTAAAATCTGGGCTCCCTCAATCTTGATCGGTGAAACGTCTGCGGCATCGACCGCAAGAAATTGACCGGCACCTGTGCTTTGCGACGTGTGGAGGCCAGTTGAGCCACTCTGAGAGCCGAGGTGCACGTCTACTTTGTTATTCGAGAAGGAGAGGTCTTCGGATAAGAAAGCGCCGCCGGCGGCGTTGACGCCAATTGCACAGTTGGCGATTGTGCCATCTACGAAATCGTGTCCCACGCCCGAGCTGCTCAGAATCTGAATTCCGTTTCCACCGGAGCAATCGATCTCGAAGTGTTCAATCCGGTCGAAGCTGGCTGCGCCGCTAATCTGGAACGCTGCGATGCTAGATTTCTCGCATCCCAGGTCGACAAATCGATCGGAGCTTCCGTTGGTTACAGCAAAGCAAACACCTATGCTCCCCGACCCCCCTTTGATGGCGAAATGCTGAAAATACGAATCCGATACTCCGTTTAACGCAAAGACAGTCCCTCCCGAAGCACCGTCCCAGCGAAAGATTGTAGCGCCCATGACGCCGCCGCCGAGACCGGCCACACGGATCGAATTGCTTCCCTGGACGTCGATAGTGCTTGAGACGGAGTAAATTCCCGGGGGTACGACCCCTCCAAATCCGTTCTTGATAGCCGAAACAAATCCTTGTACAGCTGCGGTACTGTCCGTTTGACCGGTTGGATCTGCTCCCAAGTCGGCGACGAGGTTGATCTGACCGTACGTCTCATCTCCAAACGTACCGGGAACCGCTGTCGGAGAACCTCCGGGAGGTGACTCGAGAATGCTGGCAGATTGAAGTCCTTTCGCCGCCACGTCGAAACGAGTATTTGCCGCTATAGCAGGCGCCTCTGTGAGCAAACCCCACAAGAGTACGGAGATCGCAAAATAGACTTTGTGCCTTTTGCTCATCGACCTTCAGAGCCTGGGTCCTTCGACGATGGTCGGGAGCTCGATCGTGACGGCGCCACTCGTCGGACCGTCATTGACGCCCACGTCGCCGAGCGAAATGACGCGTTGTGGCCCTGGTCCGAAAGGAGTGTTCAAACTAGAGAGTGGATCGATCGTGTAGTAGTTACCGAAACTCAGAAGAGTGGACCCCGAGGCGAAAGCAGGTCCAGTTCCGATGACATAGGGCGCAGAACTGTCCGCGGTCTCCAATAGATTGTTTTCCAGAGTCAGCGGGCCGAGCGACTGATTCTGAAACTCAAACGATGGAGCGCTTGCGACCGCTATTCTCCAATTCTTAAACAATATCGGCAACGGTACGTTGGCAGGTCCGTCAACAATTAACACGCTTTTAGTTGACTCGATCTGCGAGCTGAATAGAGTGATCGGCGCGTTAGCATTTCCTATGTGAATGCTCGTTATCGTGTCGAATTCAAAATCTAGACCGATTACATTTACGCTGCCGCCCTCAATTTCGAGCGACCGGCCGCACTCACTGGTTCCGCCTGAAACAATTCGGTTGAACAAGCTGGCTCCGTCCAGAAACTGAAAGGCATCACCGCCCATGCCATCGCACAGCACATTATCGGTGATAAGCACATGGTGACCCCCGTCTTGCGCGTTAGTTCCGCCAAAACGGAAGCCAGCAATAGAAGGAGCGCGACATTGAATATCCTCGAACCGATCATGTGAGGATGGACTAGTGTCTGTGTCTAAACATATGCCGATACGTCCAGATCCGCTTGATTGATTGTTAGATTCCAAGATGAATAAGTGCTCCAGGGAAGAGTAACTGGTGCCCTTAAGCGTGATCACCGTTCCTCCGGCAGTCCCCGTCCAAGACAGAGTGGAGGAGCCGAAAGATCCGCCCGCCGCGCCGACAATTCTTATCGCTGTTTTGTCGTTAATAACTAGGCCACTCGATATCTTGTAAGTGCCAACAGGGACGTAGCCTTGCCATCCATTTGGAATCTGATCAAATAAGGCCTGAAACTGCAGCGTACTGTCCTTTGCTCCGGTCGGATCCGCTCCAAAGTCCGTAACTGCGTTCAACAGATTTGATCCGCTCGCAACGCACGTTCGGACACCTAGTAAGATCAGTAATGTTACTACTAGACAAACGCCAAGTACGATCTTCTCACCGTCTCGCAAAGAGTCCACGAGGGTTCGTCGGCAGCTATTTCCGGCAATTAAGTGTAGTTGTCTGATCACTCTAAACCCTCTGATTACGATTTGCTCCTATCTAAGCGTCAATGGTGGATCGGTTAGATCTTTTGTTTGTCTTTCGTGGACCAACAATGCGCATCATCTAAGGCGTTGTTAGTGCCCCAAGCGCCGAGCGTCCTTTCGGGCCCTCGTTCCAAATGCGCTCCCGCGCGGTGACTAATTTTCTGTCTAGTAGCCGTCGCCTAATCGAAGAGCCTAGACCCGTCAAACCACAAAAATTGGAGCATTAGGTATGCCATCTTCAGAAACATCAACGAGCGTGGTACGAGAATTGATTTAATGGTCTCTGAAGAACGGCCGTCGGTGTCAGGCTGACGCACATCAGTAAACACTTAGGCGGTGTGTCAAGACGGAAATGCGCTGAGCGGTTCCTTTAACACTCAACCAGTTCTCAAAAGAGGCGAGCGGCAGAAGGGAAAGACGCCGAGGAGTAGGTACAAACGGGGATAAGATCAATGGAACTTCGAACATTGAAAGGAAGGGCTTTGCGTCAGTGTCGCAACTTTGTAACCGAATAAGCGGTTGCTTCACTGTGCAAACCGCCGCCCGCCTAGGGAGATTGCCTGACTCGATCGGAGCTCCTTACAATAGCTAATAGGTTCGTCACTGCCCGCTTGAGGTTTCCGAGTGTTTTACAGTCGCGCACATTTATCAGTTTGTAGTTTAACGAACAGCAGAAAGTTATGACCGCCAGACGAGCTCTGGCGGGATACTGAGCGCAACCGCCGCGCTCGCCGCCAGTGCTATTGTCATGGATCAAGCCACCTCCGGACGTCCCGTCGTGCTTCGCGGCAATCATCCGGCCGAGGCTGCGGCTCTCACGCGGGCGTCGCGCGCCGATCGCAAAATGCCGCTCGAGTTGACGATAGTGTTGGGTCTTCGCAACCAGGCAGCGCTCAAGGAGCTACTCGCCGATCAACTAAAGCCAGCCTCGCCTCGCTACCATCAATGGCTCACGCCACAGACATTCTCCGACCGTTTTCGGACCGACTGACAAACAGGTAGGCAAGGTCACTGATTGGCTCAAAGGAGAGGGCTTCGAGATCACCGCAGTCGATCGCATCGAGCGCACGATTCAGGCCAGGGACGACGCCGAGACCGCGGAGCGCGCGTTTTCTACGAGGCTCATGTCCGACGGCGAGTCATTTGCCAATACGACGGATCCGGCTATCCCCGCGCAGTTTGACGGTCTCGTCGTTTCCATCATGGGCATGGACAACATGCACGCCGCAGTGCCCGCAGAACT
>Ga0210384_10004839_pt1 | contig 14906 bp, 7 predicted proteins | sample IncBWH2MmetaG_FD_160574 | JGI IMG/M metagenome (GOLD analysis project Ga0210384, IMG submission 160574) | Forest soil microbial communities from Barre Woods Harvard Forest LTER site, Petersham, Massachusetts, United States - Inc-BW-H-2-M | ecosystem: Environmental > Terrestrial > Soil >...
GAAATGACCGTCTGATTGTTGAACGGACTCTCCTCGTAGATGAGCATGCGCTCGGCCGAGAGCTGCCCGTACTGGTAGGACTGGGTGAAGGTGTCGCTCGAGTCGTTGTAGTCCGCACCGACGATCGCCTGGCTGGGCCAGCCGAACACCTCGTGCGAGTCGGTGAGCTGCAAGGCGAAGCCGGCGGTGCGCTGGGTGACGCTGCCGGTGGCGTTCTGACCGGGCGCGCACCAGGTGAGTCCGGCGCGGCTCGCCGGGGGCGCGCTGCAATCGAGCGGCGGACCGCTGTAGTCGCTGTCGAGATAGTTGTCGTTGACGTTGCCGTTGATCGCGTCGGTGACCAGATGACGATAGTAGACGTTGCCCGACAGCAGCAGCTTCTGCGTCAGGAACTGGGTGCCGGTCAGGTTGACGAAACTGAGCCGGTTCTGGGTGAAGTCGGGCGTGTAGCTCGTCTCGCGCCGGAAGTCGAGCATGCTTCGCGGTACCGCGCCGTTACCGTAGAGGCTGGTATCCGCATAGGTGTAGCTGAGGTCGAGGTCGGTCTTGTCGTTCTGCCAGCCGGCCTTGCCGAAGGCCTGCCAGACGCGCGTGGGCGAGAAGTCGCGCCAGCCGCTCTCGTCGAAGTAGCTGGCGGTCAGAAAATAGTCGAAATTTCCGAATTCGCCGCCGGTCTCGCCTTCGAAGGAACGCCGCCCGAAGGACCCGCCGTATGCCTCGAACTCGGTTCCCGGATTGTCGTGCCCGCTCTTGGTGCGCACGGAGAGTGCGCCGCCCAGGGTGTTGAGGCCGAACACGGGGTTGGAGCCCGACATCAACGTCACGGTAGAGATGGCCGGCTGCGGGATCAGATCCCAGTTGACCGTGTCGCCGAATGACTCATTGACGCGCACTCCGTCGACGTACACCGACAGTCCCTCGGGCGTGCCGAGCAGCGGCGAAGCGGTGAAGCCGTGGTAGTTGATGTCCAGTTGAAAGGGGTTGGCCGCGCTCTCGCTGACATTGACGCCGCTGAAGTTGTTGTTCAGGTAGTCCGCGAGATCGAGACTCAGCTGACGGCGCATGTCCTGGCTGTCGCCGGTCTGCACGTTGGCCGGTATCTGATTGAGCGGCAGGCCGAGACCCGACAGCGGGGTGTTGGCGATTACCGTGACTTGCGGCAGTTCCTGCGCAGTGGCCGGATTGCCGGGAGGTGCAGGCGGCGCGTCGCTCGCCGACGCGAACGCCGGCAGCGCTGAGCCAGCGACGCAAATCAGGGTCCGCAGCTGCAGAATCGCACTCGAATGTGCCATCAGCATTCCGTGTGTTGAGTGTAGGGAGGGGCTGCTGAATCCGTCCAGATGAATCCAGGCGCAGGTGCGTGCTACCGTTGCGCCCCATCTTTGGCGCGAGGAGCCGCGGGTGATTGCAGGTCCGGCGTTCGGAAGACTCAGCTGCCTGGTCACAGTGCTTGCGCTTTCGGGCACCGCGCTCGCGCAGGATTCGGCGGTCCCGGCTGCGGTCGAGCAGGCGGCGCGCAGCTACATCACGCGCGCGGCGCTCGAGGCGCCCATCCGCTTCCTGTCCTCTGATCTGCTCGAGGGCCGCGGTCCGGCCTCCCGCGGCGATGAGCTCGCGCGGCTGTACCTGCAGACACGCCTCGAAGGCGTCGGATATCAGCCCGCCTTTGCGAATGGCGCCTGGCAGCAGCCCTTCGACATCGTCGGCATCAACGGACAGTTCCCGAAGAGCTGGAGTTTCCAGGGGTGCAGCGCGCTCGTCGATCTCAGCTGGCGCGAGGACTACATCGCGGTCAGCGGGTTGCAGAACGAGAGCGTGTCGGTCGAGGATGCCGAGCTGGTGTTCGTCGGCTACGGCATCCAGGCACCGGAGTTCCGCTGGGACGACTTCAAGGGGATGAATCTCACGGGGAAGATCCTCGTGATGATGAACAACGATCCCGACTGGGATCCAAACCTGTTCGCCGGCAAGCGCAGGCTCTACTACGGGCGCTGGGACTACAAGTACGAAAGTGCCGCACGCCAGGGAGCAGCCGGGGCCCTCATCGTCCACACGACTCCCTCCGCGGGCTATCCCTGGCAGGTGGTGCAGAGCTCTTGGGGAGGCGAGCAGTTCGCGCTGCCGGCCGGCAACGAGCCGCACGTGCGCGTCAAAGCCTGGGCCACCGAGGATGCGGTGCGGCGGCTGGTGAAGTCGAGCGGTTACGATCTCGACAAGCTCGTGGCGGCGGCGCACGCGCGCGAGTTCCATCCGGTGGCGCTCGGCATACGCACCTCCATCAGCTTCACCAACAGGCTCGCGAGCGTGCAGACCGCCAACGTCGGCGGCGTGCTGCCCGGCAGTGATCCTAAGCTCGGCGCGCAGGTCATCGTGCTCTCGGCGCACCACGATCACTTCGGCATCGGTGAGCCCGACGCGAGCGGCGATCGCATCTATCATGGTGCGGTCGACAACGCCTCAGGCTGCGCGCAGGTGCTGGCGATCGCGCAGGCGCGCGGTGCTGGCGCTGTTCGTCGCAGGCGAGGAGCGGGGGCTCCTCGGCTCGAAGTACTACGCCGAGCATCCGACCTTCCCGCCTGGCCGCATCGCGGCGGACATCAACATCGACGGCGGCAACATCTTCGGCCGTACACGCGATGCGACTTCGATCGCGCTCGGCAAGTCCTCGCTCGATGAGATCGCCGCGCGTGTCGCCGCCACGCAGGGCCGCGTGGTCAAGGGGGACCAGTTCCCCGACCGCGGTTACTACTATCGCTCCGACCAGTTCTCCTTCGCGCGGATCGGCGTGCCGGCGCTGTTCTTCGATGACGGCACGGATTTCATCGGGCGGGCTGCACAGTGGGGCCGGCAGCAGATCGAGCAGTGGGAACTGAAGAGATATCACCAGCCCTCCGACCGCCTCGAGGGCAGCTGGAACTTCGATGGCATGATCGAGGACGCGCAGCTCGCTATGCTTTCCGCCTGGCTGGCAGCGCAGGCGGACGCCATGCCCACCTGGAAGGCGGGGATGAGTTCGAGGCAGCGCGCAAGCGCGCGCTGGCAGCGGCAGGGAGTCCCTAGCACACGGTGCACGAGCGCCGCGCAAACCTCCGGAGAAGTCACATGTTCGAGCATCTCGCCGCGGTCGTCCCCGACCCCATCCTCGGCCTGATGGCGGCGTTCCGGGCCGACCCGGACCCGCGCAAGGTCGACCTCGGCGTCGGGGTGTACCGGGACGAGCAAGGCAACACGCCGGTGCTCGAGGCAGTGCGCGTGGCCGAGAGCGCGCTGCTCGCGCGCCAGACGACCAAGACCTACGTAGGGCCTGCGGGCAATCTGGGATTCAACCAGTCCATGGAGCATCTGGTGCTCGGGGCCGCACATCCCGCGATCGCGGGGGGGCGGGTGCGCAGCGTACAGACACCGGGCGGCTGCGGGGCGCTGCGGCTCGGGGCGGAGCTCATCCGCGCCGCCGCCCCCGACGCGGTGGTGCACGTGAGTACCCCGACCTGGGCGAACCACACTCCGCTCCTTGCCGGCAGCGGATTGCAGCTCGAGCGTTACCCGTACTTCGACCCCGCGAGCGGCGGTGTGCAGTTTGCGGCGATGACCGCGGCTCTCGAGCGGCTGCCGGCACGAGCCGTGGTGCTGTTGCACGCCTCCTGCCACAACCCGACGGGCGCTGATCTCTCACAGGGAGAGTGGCGCGAGCTGCTCGCGCTGGTGAAGCGGCGAGAGCTGATGCCCTTCATCGATATGGCCTACCAGGGACTCGGCGAAGGGGTGGACGCGGATGCGTTCGGGCTGCGCCTGTTCTGCGCCGAGCTCCCGGAAGTGCTGTGCGCCGTGTCGTGCTCGAAGAACTTCGGGCTCTATCGCGAGCGCACCGGCGCACTGCACCTCGTTAGCTCATCGCCCGCCGCTGCGGATGCGGCGCTCAGTCAACTGGTGCGCATCGCGCGCGGCATCTGGTCGATGCCGCCCGATCACGGCGCCGCCATCGTGCAGGCAATCCTCGCTGAGGAGCCGCTGCGCCAGCAGTGGGCGTCCGAGCTCGAAGCCATGCGTCGCCGCATCGAGGAGCTGCGCCTGGAGGTGGTGCAGCAGCTGCACCGGCATTGCCCGCAGCGTGACTTCGGCTTCATTGCGCGTCAGCGCGGCATGTTCTCCTTCTTCGGCATCGACATCGCGCAGGTGCGCGCGCTGCGCGACCGACACCACGTCTACATGACCGACGACAGCCGCATGAACATCGCGGGCCTGCGACCCGAGAATCTCGAGTTTTTCGCGCGCTCGGTGGCAGAGGTGCTGACGGGATAGACCGGGCGAGGAGGCCGCACCGCCAAAGCACCTTGCGCGGTTAGTTAGGTAAACGCCTAACTGTCGGCGAAAGGACCTTGCAAGCCGGGCGCCGGAGGACGCCGGCAGATCGCCGGCGACTGCGGCCGGTCATTCCGGCACGATGATGCGGTGCGTCGACTTCACCTCTTCCATGACGAAGTAGGTGTGCGTCTGCTGCACGCCGCGCACCGCGGCGATGCGGTCGCCGAGGAAGCGCCGGTAGCTCTCCATGTCGGTGACCCGCACTTTCAGCAGGTAGTCGAAGCCACCTGCCACCATGTGGCACTCCATCACCTCATCGTGCGCGAGCATCGCCTGCTTGAAGCGGTCGAACGCGTCCGGGGTGGTCCGATCGAGGGAAACCTCCACGTAAGCGAGTAGCCCCAGTCCCAGTCGCCGCGGATTCAGCCGCGCGAAGTACCCCTCGATGTAGCCGCTCGACTCCAGGCGCCGTACCCGCTCGAGTGTCGGGGTCACCGTGAGGTGCACCTCGCGCGCGAGCTGCGAGACCGGCGCACGCCCGTCCTGCTGCAACCGCGCGAGCAGCCGCCGGTCGATACGGTCGAGAGCCCGAGCCGAAGGTGAATCCCTTGCGGCAGCCGTCCTGGAACCCGCAGGTGGCTTGGAAGCCGGCATGGCAGTTAATTCTACTATTAAAATGCATTAAACAAATAATTATTCTCTAGCATCTGCAGTAGAATAAGAAAAATCAACTACTGGGCTGGAGCGGCACACATGGCGGCGAGCGGTCTTGGCGAGCGGGTGAACGGAGCGAGTGCACTCGCGGCGCTGCGCGTGCGGCTGCGCGCCGCGACGCTGCGCGCGGAAGCGGCCGCCTCCGATGAAACGCTCGCCGACCTCACCCCTGCGCAGGATGCACTCGAACGGGCCCGGGTCCGCGCCGCGCGGTGGGTGGAAGCGGCGCGTGCCGACCAGCGCGCGCGGCCGCTGGTCGAGCGGATGCTCGAGCAGTTTCCGCTCGACAGCGCGCAGGGCAAAGCTCTCATGAGCCTGGCGGAGGCCCTGTTGCGCACGACGGATCCCAAGCGCGCCGACCAGCTCATCGCCGAGCGACTCGCCACCATTCGCGAGGCGGGCGTGCCGGGCGACACCGACCTGTTGCTGCGCACCGGTTTCACGCTGCTCAGCGCCGCGGGACGGCTGCTGCCGGACGTGCTGGGGGAGCTCGCCGGTGAGTTCTCGACGGCCAGCCTCACGCGGCCCGTGGTTGCGCCGGTCGTGAGAGCGGCGCTGCGCCAGTCGATGCAGCTCCTCGGCCACGCCTTCATCGTCGGCGAGACCATCGACGCAGCGCTCGCACGCGGCGCGGCGGACCCGGAGCTCGCTCTGTGCTCCTACGATGTGCTCGGAGAGGGGGCCCGCACCGAACCCGACGCGCAGCGCTACTTCGACGCCTACGCTCATGCCATCGCGGCACTCGGCCGTCAGGCCGCGCAGGGTACGCACGCGCGCTCGGGGATCTCGGTGAAGCTCTCCGCCCTCGAGCCGCGCTACACGCTGCTGCAGAGCTCGCGTGTTCACGAGCGGCTGGCACCGCGCATGCTGGAGCTGGCGCGAGGCGCAGCTACGGCGGGCATCGGCTTCACCATCGATGCCGAGGAGGCCGACCGACTCGATCTGTCGCTCGATATCCTCGAGACGCTCGCCCGCGATGCGCGCACCCGCGAGTGGGATGGGCTCGGACTCGCCGTGCAGGCCTACGGGCGGCGCGCACCACTGGTGATCGCCTGGGTCGCGCAGCTGGCGCGCGCTAGCGGCCGCCGCATGAGTGTGCGGCTCGTGAAGGGCGCTTATTGGGACAGCGAGATCAAGCGCGCCCAGGAACGTGGCCTCGCGAGCTTTCCCGTATTCACCTCCAAGGCCGCCACCGACGCGAGCTACCTCGAGTGCGCGCAGCATCTCCTCGCCGCGCGCGAGGCGATCTATCCGCAGTTCGCCACTCACAACGCCTACACGGTGGCCGCGGTTCTCGAGCTGGCTCCGAGAGGTGCGCAGTATGAGTTCCAGCGCCTGCACGGGATGGGAGAAGCGCTGTACGCAGCCGCGCGCGCTGAAGTGCCTGACCTGCCGCCGGTGCGAGTCTATGCGCCGGTGGGCACGCACGAGGAGCTCCTGCCGTACCTGGTGAGGCGGCTGCTCGAGAACGGCGCCAATACCTCCTTCGTCCATCAGTTCATGAATCCGCAGATACCGGTGGAGGAGGTCGTGCGCGACCCCGTCGCCTCGCTCGCGGCCGAGGCCGCCAAGCCGGCGCGCCTGCGCGAGCCTGGTGCGCTCTTCGGCGCCGAGCGCGCCAACTCAGCCGGCGAGGACTTCGGCGATCCGGCGGCGCTCGCTGAGCTCCAAGCCGAAGTCCGCGCTCAGGCGGACGTGATTCATGCGGGCGGACCGATACTGAGCGGGCGCATGGCACGAGATGCGAAGGTCCCGGTCACCTCTCCGGCTGACACGAGCGAAGTCGTCGGTCACACTCGCGATACCACCGCGCAGGAGATCCGCGGCGCCATGGAGGAGGCAGCCGCGGCGCAGCCCGCATGGGATGCGACGCCGGCCGAGGCGCGCGCGGCCTGCCTGATGAGAGCCGCCGATCTGCTGCAGCAAAGGCGCAGTGCTTTCCTGAGCCTGCTGGTGCGCGAGGCCGGCAAGACGTTGCCGGATGCGATGGCGGAGCTGCGTGAGGCGGTGGATTTCTGCCGCTACTACGCCGCGCGCGGCCGCGAGCTGTTCGCAGCTCCGCAGCAGCTGCCGGGCCCCACCGGCGAGCGCAACACGCTCTCGCTCAACGGCCGTGGTGTGTTCGTGTGCATCAGCCCGTGGAACTTCCCGCTGGCCATATTCACCGGACAGATCACCGCTGCGCTCATGGCGGGCAACGCAGTGATCGCGAAACCCGCGCCGGCGACGCCGCTCATCGCGCACGCGATGACCCGGCTGCTGCACGAAGCGGGGGTACCGCCCGCGGTGCTGCAGCTCACGCCGGCGGATGGCCCGCCCTTCGGCGAGGTCGCGCTCACGCATCAGGCGCTCGCGGGCGTGGCGTTTACCGGCTCCACGGCGACCGCGGCCACCATCAACCGCACGCTCGCCAACCGCGCAGGTGCGATCGTTCCACTCATCGCCGAGACCGGCGGGGTGAACGCGATGGTGGTGGATGCCACCGCGCTTCCCGAGCAGGTGGTCGACGACGCCCTCACCTCGGCGTTCACGAGCGCCGGGCAGCGTTGCTCCGCACTGCGCGTCCTGTACCTGCAGGAGGAAGTCGCCGAGCGTGTCATCGCCATGCTGATCGGCGCGATGCGTGAGCTGAAGATGGGTCCACCGCAGGAGTTGTCGACGGACGTCGGTCCCGTGATCAGCGCAGCCGCGCGCGCGCGCCTCGCACGCCACGCCGAGCGCATGCGCCGCGAAGCGCGCCTGCTGTACGCCTGCGAGCTCGATCCGGCGCTCGCGGAGAAGGGCTATTTCTTCTCACCGCACCTCATCGAGCTCAAACGCCTCGATCAGCTCCAGACCGAGGAGTTCGGCCCCATCCTGCACGTCGCGCGCTACCGCAGCGATCAGCTGCCGCGGGTGCTCGCAGCGATCCGCGGCACCGGCTACGGGCTCACGCTCGGCATTCATAGTCGCGTCGAGAGCCTGGCCGAGCACGTGTTCCGGTCGCTGCCGGTGGGCAACACCTACGTGAACCGCAACATGATCGGCGCCGTGGTCGGCGTGCAGCCCTTTGGCGGCCAGGGTCTCTCCGGCACGGGACCTAAGGCGGGTGGGCCGCACTACCTGCTGCGCTTTGCCAACGAGCGTACGCTCACCATCAACACCGCGGCCATCGGCGGTAACGTCGAGCTGCTATCGTGAACCAGAGGCAGGCCGCACTACCATCTGCCGAGCTCGCTCAGTTGGCAGGCGAGGCCGTCAGACTCGCGACCCGCCGTTGCGTTGCGGCGGCCCGGGTCGGATCGCCGTTGCCAAGGTAGGCCTGGGCGAGGATCTGAAGACTCTTGGGGTCCCGCCCGGCGGATCTTGCCACCGCCTCCTCGGCGCTCCTGAGTGCGCCCACCGGGTCGCGCAACTCGGCGGGCTGGCAGGTGAGCAGGATGAGCGCGTACCGGCTCAGCTCGTCCGGCGTCGCCGTTGCCCGGCTCGCCAGCTCGCGGGCGATCGCCACACTGCGGATTGTCAGGAGGCGCCCTTCCGCCGCGCGGCCGTGCTGCGCGAGCAGCGCACCGGTCGCGACCAGGGAATCTGCCAGCTGCCCGCGTATGAACAGGTTCGTCGGGCCGGCAGTTGAGAGCTTCTCGAGGATCACATTCGCCTGCCGGTACCGCTCGAGTGCGCCCGCAGGGTTGCCGGTCTTGTTCAGCAGATGGGCAAGCGTCGTCAATGACTCCGCGAAGTTCGCGCTCGCCTGGGCATTGTCCGGGTCGGCGGCCGCCAGAGCCCGATTGATCTCCGCCGCGTGATGCGCGTTCTGCAGCGCTTGCCCGAACTCACCCTGCTGGCTCTCGAGATCGGCAAGCTTTCGATGGCTGAGCGCCAGAATTCTGCGGAACCGGTCATTCTTGGGATCCGCGGCGGCCAGCGATTGCGCGCGCTCGAGCGCGCCGCGATAGTTTTCGAGCGCCGCACCGACCTCGCCCTGCGCCTGCTGCATATCGCCGACGCGGGTGCGCATGACGGCCGCGCCGGCGCGCGCTTTCTGATCGGCTGGGTCTTCGGCAGCCATGGCGTCGAAGACCGCAATGGCCTTGACGTAACTCTCCAAAGCTCCGGCGCGGTCGCCGAGGTTCTGCAGTCCACTGTGGCCGAGGAGATCACCGAGCGATTGATAACAATCGGCGAGCAGTACACGCAGCTCGCGGTCGTGCGGTGCCCGCTCGAGCAGCCGCGCGAAGATTTCCGCCGCCGTGCGTAGTTCGGCTGCGCCGTCTGCCGCCTTGCCGAGCAGCGGCAGCACCTCGCCAAGCGATTGATGGCTGCGCGCCAGGTAGCGCTGTGCCTGCGCGTCACTGCCGTCCGCCCTGGTCAGTCCTGCGCTGATCACCAGCGCCTTGCGGTAACTATCTGCCGCGCCCTGGGTGTCGCCCAGATTGGGCTCATACGGATTTCCCTGCAGGTCGCCCACCTTCAGGTACGCCTCGACGAGCTCGCGCTGCAGGCTGCTGTCGCCCTGTGATTGCTGCGCCAGCTTGCTCAGGTACTCGAGCGCGCGCTGCACCAGGAGCTTGCGCGCCGGCGTCGCGCCCGGCAGGTTCTGGATGGAGCTGTTGAATTCGAACAGGAACGAAGTGGCGAGCCCGCGCACGTCATCGAACTGCTGTTGCGCCCGGGCGCGCTCCGCGCGCGCGACGCGAGCCTGCCACGAGGTGCCGACGACACCCGCGATGAGCAACAGGACCATCGCGGCGCTTGCCGCCACACCGATGCGGTGGCGGACGAGGAATCTGCCGGCGCGGTAACTGGCAGTGTCCGCACGCGCCATTACCGGCAGCTTCGCGAGATAGCGATTGATGTCCTGCGACAACTGCTCGACCGATGCATAGCGTCGCTGCGGCTCCTTGCGCAGTGCCATCAGCACGATGTTGTCGAGATCGCCCGCGAGCTGTCGCCGCAGTCGGTCCCGCGAACCTTCGCCGGCCGGGACGCGCTGAGCTCGCGACGCTGCCACACTCGGCCGCTCGGGTGGCTGCTCGCAGATCGCCTGCTCCAGCGCCGCGGCAGCCGCCGGCGCTCCGTGAGGAGACTGCCCGCACAGCAGCCGGTAGAGCAACACGCCGAGCGAATAGACATCGCTCGCGGTGGTGAGCGCCTCACCACGCACCTGCTCGGGGCTCGCATACTCGGGCGTGAGCCTCCTCAGCAGCGTGCGCGTCGCCTCGCCCGGCTCGGCCTCGAGCCGCCGGGCAATGCCGAAGTCGAGCAGCCGCGGCACTCCCTCGGCAGTGACCAGCACATTTGCCGGCTTGATGTCGCGATGAATTACGAGGTGCTGGTGAGCATAGTGGACCGCGGCGCACACGCCCTGGAAGAGCCGAAGCCGCGCGTGGACGTCGAGCGCCTGCGCATCGCAGTACTGATCGATCGGCTCGCCCTCGACGTAGTCCATGACCAGAAAGGGCAGACCCTCCCCGGTGGTGCCGCCGTCGATGATGCGCGTGATGTTGGGGTGGTCGAGCCGCGCGAGAATCTGCCGCTCGCTCTCGAAGCGCAGCCTCACTTCTTCGCTATCGATACCCTGCTCGACGATCTTGATGGCGACCTGCTTCTCGAACGCCTGGTCGGCGCGCACCGCGAGATATACCCGGCTCATGCCGCCGCGGCCGAGCTCGCGCACGATGCGGTAGGCCCCGATGCGCTGCCCGGGCTGGACCCGGGCAGTGCGCCGCTCGAGTACCTCGAGCGCCTCGGCGAACGCAGCGCGCGTGAAGTCGAGCTCGCCTGACTCGTGCGCCGCGAGCAGCGCATCGACCTCGCAACGCAGCTCGGCATCGCCAGCGCAGGCGGCATCGAGCCAGGCGGCCCGACCCTGCGGCGGTCGGTCGAGCGCCGACTGGAAGATCTCCTCGAGCCGCTGCCAGCGTTCAGCCTGCACGTTGGGACCCGGAGGCGATGGCGCGGCGCAGCCAGGCCTTGGCCATCCGCCAGTCGCGCGCGATCGTCGCTGGTGAGACCTGCAACACCTCAGCCGCTTCGTCGACCGACAGACCGCCGAAGTGCCGCAGCTCGAAGATCCTCCCCTTGCGCAGGTCGAAGGCCATCAGGCCCGCGAGTGCCGAGTCGACGGCGATCACCTCTTCGGCCCGCTCCTCGGAGATGACGGCTACATCCTCCAGAGGCAAGGGCGGCGCGCCGCCGCCGCGCTTCGCGCGACAGCGCGCGCGTGCGTAGTCCACGAGGACGTGCCGCATGACCTGCGCGGCAACGGCAAAGAAATGGTTGCGCGTCTGGTAGCTCGTCTCGGGTTGGTCGATGAGACGCAGGTAGGCCTCGTGCACGAGTGCGGTGGTCTGCAGCAGGTGATCGGGTCGCTCGGCTCGCATGTACCCCGATGCGAGTCGCCGGAGCTCCTCGTAGACGATGGGAAGCAGCCGGTCGAAAGCTGCCTGATTGCCCGCGCGCCACTCCGAAAGGAGAACCGTCAGTTCTCCCGGAGCTGTGGCCCCGAAGTTTTTCGACTTTTCCATGCCGGGAGTTCTTCAGGACTCCTCGTGAACCGATGCTACCTGAAGCGTGTACCGATGACAGGTTTCGGGTCGAAATGTCGCTTCACCAACAGAGGGGTTTGCGGGCGCACTGCGCGGATCGGTGGGGGAGCGAAGGTCATGAGCCGGAATAAAATTATGAGAAACAATCATTTAGCACTGACACTGGTCCTGATTGCCGGGCTCGCCGCAGGGTGCACTGGGGGCGGGGGTCACGGCGGAGGAGGTGGCGGCGGTGGTGGTGGTGGCGGCGGCGGGGGAGGAGGGGGCGGCAACAACCCGATGCCCACGATCAATACCGTCGCGCCGGCCAATGGCTTCACGGCCGATGCCTCGACCTCGGCGAGTGCACAGACCCTGACCGTCAACGGGTCGAATTTCGTCGGCTCCTCGAGCGTGCTGTGGAACGGCGCGCCTCTTCCCGGGGCCACCGTGAGCGGCAACGCGCAGATCACCGTGCCGGTCCCCGCCGGCGACTTGCAGGCTTCCGGCACCGCAACCGTCGTGGTATCGAACCCTGCGCCCGGTGGAGGTGACTCCAACGCGATCGTCGTCAACATAAATCCACCGACACCCGCAAATCCGGTGCTCGCCCCCGGCAATGCGACCGCGCTGAGCGGCGGCTTCGAGCTGAGCGTCACCGCAAACGAGGTGCTCTACGACTCGTTGGTGGTGTGGAACTGCGGCAACGCCACCTGCAGTAACAGTGATGCGATCGTGCTCAATACGCATCTCGCGACCCCGCCTTCCTCGACCGGCGGCAGCGGCACGCTCACCGCGGTCGTTCCCAACAGCCTGCTCGCGATGCAGGGCGCGGTGCCCGTGGCTGTGGCGACCCTGGATGCCAATGGCAACATCACCACGGCGGTTTCCGGGACTGTGAACTTCAACGTCACGGCGCCCATCGCGCCGGCGTGCCTGCTCGCGGGTGCGGGCGCCAGCGCACCGACGTTCCGCAACTACGCCTTCGTCGCCACCGGGTCGGATAAAAACGGTGCCGCCTCGATGGTCGGGAGCTTCCGCATCGACAGCAGTGGGGCAGTGGTCAATGCGCCGTTGCCGAACATCGTCAACAGCTTCGCCGATTTCAAGGATCCGAAGAATCTCTTTGCGGCCACCAACAACCATGGACGCATGCTGGGGGGAGGGGGGAGCTGCCTCGATACGCCGGGAGTGCCGGGCGTCGGCAAGGTGGTATTCACCGTCAACAGCATCTCCGGCGACACCTTCACGGTCAACTACGCGTTGCGCGAGAACGGCAACGGCGGACGCCTCACGCTCACGGACTCGGCCAACAACCTGAAGGCGACCGGGCAGTTCCAGATCCAGTTCAGCACCAACGCCTTCAATCTGGGCAGTTTCGCCTTCGGCCTGCTCGGCGAGAATGGCTCGGCCGCGCGCTACGCGGTCGCAGGAGCGATGTGCACGAGCTCGCCCGTGTTCCTGCAGGCCGACTTCGCCGACAACCAGACGGCCGGATCCACCGTCACCGGCACCGCCAGCGCCTGGGTGCTCAACAACGGCGATGCAACGACCGGGCGCACCACGACCTCGCAGCTGAGCTTCACCAACAGCCGGGTGCTCAATCTGACGCTCTATGGCGTCAACGGCGGCAAGGCGTATGCCATGGAATCGAGCCCCGTCGCCGCCAGCACCCAGGTGCTGAGCGGCGTCATCACCGGCTTCAAGGGGCCGCAGTGTCTGGCCACCGGTAACGGCGGCAAGTTCGACAACACTGCCCTCGTCAATTCCGTCTTCGGGGTGAGCAGCCAGGCCGGCGGCACCCCGCTTGCGGTGCTCGGTGTCGTCAACAACATCGCGCCGGTTGGCACCGGCTCATGCGCCGGCCAGGGAAGCGCGAGCCTGACGGCGGATGAGAATGCGAACAGCAGCGGCGGCATGATCCCGCCCACAACGGCCTGCTACACGGTATCGGCCGCCGGCCGCACCGTGCTCAACTACACCGATCCGCTCACCAACAAGAACTCGGGCGGCGTCTTCTACCTCGATGGCGCGGGCAGCGGCTACCTGATCGGGCGCGGCGGCGCGATTCCATATGGCTTCGTGACTGCGCAGGCCGCTCCGGCGCCCGTGCCGCCGATCGGCGGTAACTACGGCTTCGCTCCGTTCGACTTCGCCGGAGGATTGTTGGGCGTCACCAGCGTCGCCATCAACCCAGCCACCGCCACCAGCGGCACGATCGCCGACAATACCCCCGGTGGCAGCTGCAACGGTGCACCGTGCGCGTACACGCTCGACACCACCAGCGGGCGCGGCACCGCAATACTCAATTCCGCAACGACGTTCGGGGACACGAACTTGGTTTTCTACGAGGCAGGCGGCCACCAGCTCTACATCATGGGTCAAACATCGGCCACGCCGGTCATCGGTTCCTTGCTCCAGTAAAGGGACTCAATGCAGTGGCAGGTTCGTCGTCAGCCCGAGCCGCCGGTGGGGGGCGCCGCAGCCGTCGGCGGCTGAGGATCGTCCTCACGCAGTTGCTCGATGAGCGCATCGAGTGAGTCGAGCGGGGCCGAGCAGGTGCTGCCGCGACAGATGTAGGCGACCGGTCCGGCGCGTGGTGTTTTATCCGCAAGCGCCGCTGGCAGGTCCACCGCTTCGGTGGGAACTGCAAGCACCATGCGGTGTGGAGCGTAGCTCCTCGCCAGCGCAAGCCGCCAGCCCTCGATGGTCCGTGCCTCACCGCGCAGCACCACGAGCTCCGGCGGAGTCAGCAGCTCTTCGAGCGCGCCAAGCACACTGACGTGACCCGACGGATACTGCGTCATTGCCGGCCACGCGGCGCGCAGGGTGCCCTCCGCCGCCGCGAGGTAACGCGGCTCACCGAGCAGGTGCCCAAGGCGCAGCAGCACGCGCGCGGCAATGCCGTTACCCGCTGGCGTCGCGTCATCGCCGAAGACCTTGCTGCGGTGGATCAGGGCCTCGTGATCATCCGAGGTGAAATAGAAGCCGCCGGCCGCGGCGTCGGCGAAGTGGCGCAGCACCACTTCCAGGAGCTGTTGCGCAAAGGCGAGCTCGTCGGCTCGGAAGCGCACCTGCTGCAGCTCGAGGATCGCGTCGGCGAGGTACACGTAATCGTCCAGGTAGGCGTTGAGGTGTGCGCGGCCCTCCATGGCCGTGGCCAGCAGCCGGCCCCCTCGCCACAACGTCGCGCGGATGAAATCTAAGGCGCGCGTCGCGGATGCCGTCAGATCCTCACGGGCCAGGGCCCGCGCGGCGACCGCCATGCCCCGGATCATGAGCGCGTTCCATGAGGTGAGGATCTTGTCATCGCGCGCCGGACGCACGCGCGTGGCGCGCACCACGAGCAGCCTCGCGCGCGTTGCTGCGAGGAGCGCCATGACT